>CEOS01004194.1_pt1 | contig 13312 bp, 14 predicted proteins | sample 530601 | NCBI WGS metagenome assembly CEOS01 (sample SAMEA2620666, study PRJEB7988) | marine metagenome | biome: marine biome (ENVO:00000447); feature: mesopelagic zone (ENVO:00000213); material: "saline water (ENVO:00002010), including plankton (ENVO:xxxxxxxx)" | depth 1000 m
CAAGGAACGCATCAGCCTGGGCATGAAGCAGCTCGAAAAGGGCGCTCCGACCGAAGCCGCCGCCGGTGGTTCGCTGCGTCGCGGCGAAACCGTCACCGTCACCGTTCTCGAAGTCCGCGATGGCGGCCTCGAAGTTCAGGTCGGCGAAGACGGTGCGACCGGCTTCATAAAGCGTTCGGACCTCGGCCGCGACCGCGACGAACAGCGTCCGGATCGCTTCCAGGCGGGTCAGAAGATCGACGCGATGGTCACCGGGTTCGACCGCAGCAAGAAGCCGACCTTCTCGATCAAGGCGTACCAGATCGCCGAAGAGAAGCAGGCGGTGCAGCAGTACGGTTCGGCCGACAGCGGTGCCTCGCTGGGCGACATCCTGGGCGAAGCGCTCAAGAAGCAGGACTAAGCTCCACCACGCTTAACGCGTGACCTTTGAAACGGCCCGCCCTCCCCCACCGGAGCGGCGGGCCTTTTCGTATGTGTGCGGCGCCTTTAAGCTGGGGTGATGACAAGGACGACGCTCTACGCTCGCAGACCGATCCTCAGCGCTCCGCTTCGCTGGCGTGTGGAGTTCGCCATGCTGAGTCTTCTGCTCGCCGTGATTGATCGGTGGGCACCGTCCTGGGCCATAGCTGGTCCGACAATCCTGGTCTTCATCGCGGTGCTGGCGGTGTTCATCTATCCGATGATGCAGAGCAGCGATCTTACCCTGCTAAGGCCGCGAAGGCCGCGACTGGAACGGACGATCGGCGTCCTGTGCCTGGTCGGGCTGCTCGCGACGTTTGTCGCTCGGATAGCCGCTGACGATTTCTCCTCTCACGATGGGTTCTACCTCTTCCTGATGGGAGCGTTGCTCAGCAGACCGCCAGTCTTGGCGATCGCAAATCATCCGGCGGATTGAGCGGCCCGGGTCTTGTTTCGACAATGTGCGTCCCATAGCGTCGCGCGCATGCGATCTCAGACAATTCTCCCCCTCGCCGCCCTGCTGCTCGCCAGCGCGGCCTGCACCAACGAAGCCGCCACCCCGCAGCCGGATGCCAACGAAGCCGCTGCCCAGCCCACCCGCGCCCCGCTCAAGCTGGCAGGGCAGTACAAGGCGTTCCTCTACGGACCGGACCATACCAGCGCCTCGGGCGCGCGGCTGGATCAGGCGTGGCAGGTGCTGCAACAGGACCGGGCCAACTACCACGAGCGCGATGTGCGGCAGGACGCCGATCAGAGCGACCCCGTGTTCGCTTCCGCCGCCAATCGCGACCGGATCGAGGACATGGTCGCCAACGGCAACCTGACCGAGGCGTCGGCGCGCAAGATCGTGGACGGGAACGTGCTGGTCGCAGTCGACGTCTATACTCGTGACGGCGAGCCCGCGCGGCTCGATGTGTCGGTCTACTAACCAGCGGAGAAGTCCCCCTGCTCCAGATCCACCAGTTCCCCTGCCTCAACGACAATTATGGCTTCCTGCTGCACGATACCGACAGCGACCAGACCGCTGCGATCGACACGCCCGATGGCGCGGAATACCTCAGGCAGGCCGAAGCCAAGGGCTGGCGGATCAGCCACATCTGGAACACCCACTGGCACCCCGACCACGCAGGCGGAAACAAGGCCATCGTGGAGGCAACGGGCGCGCAGGTGATCGCGCCGCAGGAAGTCGACAAGCTCTCCCCTATCGACCGTGTGGTGGCGCATGGCGATGCGGTGACGCTGGGCGAGCACACGGCGAAGGTGATCGACGTATCGGGCCACACCAACGGCCATATCGCCTTCCACCTGCCCGCAGACGGCATCGCCTTCGTGGGTGACAGCGTGTTCGCGCTGGGCTGCGGGCGGATGTTCGAAGGCGAGCCGCAGCAGTTCTGGGACAGCCTGGAACGGATCAAGGCGTTGCCGGGCGACACGACGCTCTACTGCGCGCATGAGTACACCGCCGCGAATGCGAAATTCGCGCTCCACGCCGATCCGGAGAACGAGGCGCTGCAGGCCTATGTGGAGGAGATCGATGCGAAGCGCGCGCAGGACGAGCCGACCGTTCCCACGGTTCTCTCGCGCGAGCTGGAGACCAATCCCTTCCTGCGTGCCGATGCACCCGAGATGCAGGCACGCTGGGGCGGAGAGAGCCCGGCGGATACCTTTGCCAAGCTGCGCGCGGCCAAAGACGCGTTCTAGGCGGCCCGCGTCAGGTCGCGGTGGAAGAACTGGTTGAAGTCGCTCTTCACATAGTCGGCGAAAGCCGCACCCGGCACGAAGCCGCGAGCGCGGTAGAAGCGGATCGCAGGCTCGAAAGCCGCACCGCTGCCGGTTTCCAGCGAGAGGCGCTGCAGGCCCAGTGCCTGCGCGCGGGAGACGATCGAAGCGAGGATGGCGTCCGCGACCCCGCACCTCAGAAAATCGGGATGGGTCCGCATCGACTTGATCTCGCCCGTTCCATCGGGGAGCAGCCGCAGCGCGCCGACACCGGCGATTGCTTCACCGAGCCAGGCCGACCAGACTTCCACATCGGGCCGTGTCAGGCCGCTCAGGTCGAGCGCGAACACGGCTTCGGGCGGGGACTGCGCGTGCATCCCCCGCAGGTGCAGTTCGATGAGGGAACGGGTCGCTTCGCCCGTCAGATCGTCGCGACGAACGACGATTCTGTCGGGCGATAGCGCCGTCATGGCCGGGAAATCAGATCCCGGCGATCATGTCGTCGGCGAGCTTGCGGTCCGCGTCCGCGTCCAGCTTCTCGCCGATCAGGCTGCGGCTGGCTGCGGCAGCAGCGGCAGCGGCCTTGGCACGCACTTCGGCAACGGCCTCACGCTCGGCAGCGGAGATCTTGTCCTGCGCCATGCGCTTACGCCGTTCGACCAGCTCCTTGCTGTCTTCCTCGGCGCGTTCCAGAATCGACTCGGCTTCCGCCCGTGCATTGTCGAGCATTGCCTCGGCATCGCTCTCTGCATTGGCGATCTTGGCGGCATATTCGTCACGCAGCGTCTCGGCTTCGGCGCGCAGGCGCTTCGCCTCGTCCAGCTCTTCGCGGATCGCGGCGATCCGGCCGTCGAGCCCGGCGGTGATGCTCTTGTGCGCCTTGAGGCGCAGTATCGCCACCAGGATCAGCAGCAGCATCGCGACCGAGACCCACTGGAAGGGCTGAAGGCCCAGCAGGGTGGGTTCCGCATGCGCAGCGTCGCCGCCATGCGCCGCCTCGGTATATTCGACGGGCTCTTGCGTGGTGAAGATTTCGGTAGATTCAGCCATGTGCCATCGCTTCCTTCACGGCCTTGCCGGCTGCGGGCTTGGTCACCGTGATGCCGGCGATCCGGGCCACGATGTCCTGCGCCGCATCGGTCGCGACCGCTTCGATCTCGCCCATAGCCTGGGCCCGGGCGGCGGCCAGTTCCTGGTCCGCCTCTTCGAGCTTCTTGTCGAGCCGCTTTTGCGCGGCGGCGATCTTCTTCTCGGACTTGGCGGCGGCTTCGGCCTTGGCCTCGGCAATCAGGGCCTGGGCCCGCGCGCGATTTTCGTTCTCACGCACGCGCCAGGCTTCTTCTTCCTGGTCCGCCTGATCGCGAGCGGCCTGCGCCGCTGCGATATCGTCGGCGATCTGCTTGCTACGCCGCTCCATCGTGCCCGAGACCTTGGGCACCATTCCGCGTCCGACGACGAAGAAGGAGATGCCAAAAAACACCAGCAGCCAGAATGCCTGGCTGGAGAAGGTTTCGGCCAATTGGTCGATCTGGGGCATGTTGCTCTATCCGGCGTGCGAGGTGGAAGGCGTTCGATACAAGGGCCGGGACGCGCCCGGCCCTTTCAGATATCGATCGGTTTCCTCAGGCCACGAAGGTGAGGATGATCGCGATGACGAACGCGAGCAGGCCGAGAAGTTCCGCACCGGCGAAACCGATGAACAGGCGGCCCTGCTGGCCGTCGGCGGCACCCGGATTGCGCAGCGCGCCATCGAGGAACGAGGCGAAGACGTTACCCACACCCAGCGCGGCGAGACCGCAACCGATTGCGGCAAGACCGGCTCCGAGCAGCTTTGCGGCTTCTGCGTCCATTTCGAATACTCCTTGGTAAAATATGCGTGTGTTGAAAGGGGATCAGTGAAGGTGTTCGGCGTCGTTGATATACAGCGAGGTCAACAGCGCGAAAACATAGGCCTGAATGCCTGCGACCAGGATTTCCAGGGCGCAGATCGCGATCATCAGCAGCATGCTGGGCAGGCTGACGATCAGGCCCGTGCCGACGCCGCCAAGCCCGCCGGAGACGACGAAGCTGGCGAGAACTTCAAGCAGAAGGTGCCCGGCCATCATCGCGACGAACAGACGCAGCGCGAGGCTGAAGGGGCGAACCATGAACGAGATAAACTCGATCGGGGCGATCAGCGGCGTCATGAACAGGGGCGTGCCGTGCGGCACGAACAGGCCGAAGAACTTGAGGCCGTGCTTCCAGAAACCGACCGCAAGCACGATCGAGAAGCTGAGAATGGCGAGTATGCCGGTGACCGTGAAGTGGCTGGTGAAGGTGAACGGGTGGATCCCGACGATCCCCAGCGGCATCAGGCCCAGCAGGTTTGCAAACAGGATGAAGGTGAACAGGGTGAACACGTAGGGCACGTATTTGCGCCCTTCCTTGCCGATATTGGCTTCCACCATATTCTCGATGAAGCCAGTCAGGCTTTCCACCGCCATCTGCCAGCGCCCCGGAATCAGGTCCTGCTTGGTACCCGCGCGCACGAACAGGATGAGCACGATAGTCGCGATCATCATCCACAGCGCGCTGTTGGTGAATGCGATGTTGACGCCAGCCACTTCCCACTGAGCCGATCCGAAGAGCGGCTTGATGGTGAACTGGTACATCGGGTCGATTTTGCCTTCTTCGCCGGCCACCTGAAAATCCTGTTCGCGTCTCTTACCGCTCAATCGCGGCGGCTTGGAAAAATCAGCCTTCGTCAGAAGGTTTGCTGCTGGCACCGCCACCGGTGCCCGCATTTCGAAACATATTCCTGAAAGCCACGCCTATTCCGAGGAACAGGCCGGCCAACAGACCCCACGGCCAGGTTCCGGCCAGCGCATCCACGCCGTAGCCGATCACCGAACCGCCAAGCAGCCCACCCAGAAGATCCGCCAGCACACGATTGCCGGCACGGTAATCCGCATCGGCTTTTCGCGCACTTTCCGTGGGCCTGCGCTTCTCCTCTCGCTCGCGTGCGGCCTTAAGCCGCTGCTCGAGCGCGTCGATCCGCGCATCCTCAGGTATGGGCTCTCGCGCGGACTTATCGTCGCTCATGCCAAGGCTCTCTATAAAAGTGAGAATCATGCGGCACGGGCAACACCTGCCCGCCGAGGGCGCGGTCGCCTTAGAAAAGGGTTTTTGGCAAGTCAACCGGAGCCGACGCGCGCCGGTCGAACGTCCCCGTTATTGAAGCGGCCCGATTACATCGGCGGGCAGCGACTGTCGCGTTCGGGCGGTGCGCTGGTGCGCGTCTTCCACGAACCGTCGGGTGCCTGATATTTCTCGCCCGGCTCGGTCCGCGCGATCAGCAGACAGCCCTGGGTCAGCGCGTAGGCGTCGATCGTGGCGTTCTGCGAGCGCGCACGATCGGTATAATTGGCCCGGCGGCGGATATTGATGTCCGACACCAGATCAACGATCGCCTGCGGCTGATTGCCGACCACGCCGAGAAATCCGTCCATCCGCTCGCCCACCTGGCCATTGGCGCGCGCCTGTTCATAGGCCGGATCGCGCTGGAACATGGCCGCAGCCGGATTGGCCAGCGCCAGCCCGATCGCTCCGCCGGCAATGGTCAGCATCAGCTTCGTGCGTTTCATCATCTCGTTTACCCCTGTTGCCGCAACCTGCGAAGTTGCCCCGACCTAGAAAATGTCGGGATTGGCGTCGATATTGTCCTCAACATCCGCAGCCAGGCGATAGATCACCTCCTGCTGGATGTTGATGTTGAGCTCGATCACGATCTTGTCGGACGGCGCGTTCACATTCACGCATCCGCCCAGCAGGCAAAGCCCGCAGACCAGGCCGAGGCCCTTCATCTTTGCATGTATCATGGCCTTTTCTCGCTTTCCGAGTGCTGAATGGTTTGTTCGGGCTTCTTGCCGGCTTGCGCGGCCTCTTGCGCCTCTTCCTCTGCCGCCTCGTCCGCTGCGCGCACCTCTTCGCCGGTGACCGCCGGGCGCAGCCGCACGCCATCGTCGCTCAGCAGACCGAGCGAGCGCGGATCGCGGACGAATGCGGGGTCGAAGAACGACCGCACGTTCTGGATCAGCGCGAAGAACGGAGCGGAAATGTTGATCCTGAATTCGATCGGCAGCGAGGCAAGCTTGCGGGTGATGAAATTGCTGTCCGCTTCGGCCCCTTGCGCGATTCCATTGAAGCGCAGCCGGGTGATGATCTCGCCGGTCAGCGGGCCTTCGATCTCAACCTCCAGCTGCTCGTAATCGAGCGAACGCAGCGCCTGGAAGGCGAAATTGGCGATCGGGGTCAGGTCTTCATAGGTCAGATCGCCGACATAGGCGACATTCCCGCCCGGCGGGCGCGAGATCAGCAGCCCGTCGACGATCCGGCCATTGCCCTCGGCATCGAACAGCACGGTGATCGATCCGTCGAAAATACCGGTCGCGTTGACATTGCCCAGCTCCAGCCGCTCGACCAGCCGCGCCGCGTCGAGCCCGGAAATGTCGAACACATAGGCGCGCTCTTCCTCCGCCCCGATATTGATATCCAGATTGCGCAGGGTGATCGTGCCGCCCAGAAACGGAGCGCTGGCCCCGGCGACCGCAATCAGCTGCCCGTCGCGCACGCCAAACTGCACCGTGCCGCCTTCCACCGCGATCCCCGGATTGACCGATCCGACCGCGATTCGTTGATCCGGGGCGGTCGTCAGGCCCAGCAGATCGTCGAACCGGATCGTGCCCGAGGCATCTTTGACGGGGCCGAAGGCGGCGGCGAAATCAATCCCGTCGGATGAGAATTCGCCCGTGCTGGTGACGCCATCCGCATCCCACTCGATCTTGCCCGAACCGGTCACCGCCCCTTCGGTCTGCGCGATCACACCGAAGGCGAGCCGGGTGAGATCGTCGGGTTGCAGATCCTTGCCGAAGCGGATGCCGGGCACGTCGAGATAGGCGAAGCCGGAGCCCGAGGAGAGATCGTGTTCGACCGTGACGTTGGTCACCAGCTGGTCCGATTCGGGTTCGCGCAGGCCCGCCTCGGCGACGATCCGGTTGTCGCGCAGGCGCAGGTTGGCACCGCGCGCCGCCAGCGGTTCGAAGCGCGGCGGATCGGCCCGAGCCTGCAACAGGAAGGAACCTTCGGTCAGCGCCAGCACGCCATCGCGATAGGACCATTCGCCAGCCGTATCCCTGAGGTCGAGCGGGACTGCGGCGAGCCCGATATCCGCGCCGCTGAAGGTGCCGCCGATATCGCGCCCCAGCCGGGCCTTGAGATTGTCGATCCGGAACCGGGCGGCATCCCCGCTGCCCAGCGTCACGTCGAGCGCGCTGGCGGAGAGCTGGCCGGGCCATGCGAAGCCCACCGGGCCGCTCTTCAGCGCGATCGGCGTGTCCGCCAGCGTGCCCGACAGGTCGAGGCTGGGCGCGCCCGCCGCCAGCCGCACCGCGCCGCCCGCTGCGGTCAGGATCGGCCGGCCCTTCGCGGGGCACAGGGTCACCGTACGCTGGTCGAGCGCGAGATTGGCGTAGACCAGCTGGCCGAAGCTCACCCGCGTGCAGTCGGGCCACAGCGCCAGCCGGTTGCCGTCGTAGGAGCCTTTGATAGGCAGGCTGAGCCGGCGCGCGAAGCCGCCGGGCAGCGGCCCGCTCGCCTGAATTGCCCCCGCCAGCCCGATCGTGCCGCCGGGAGCCTGCGCGACCGCCAGCTGCGGGATCGCCAGCCGCGCCTCGCCCGCGCGGTATTCCTCCATCGCCAGCTGGAACACCAGCCGCCCCGAGGCGCTGCGCTCCATCCGGCCCTGCATGACCGGGATGCCCGGCCCGGCGGTGGTGAAGTTGCCCGAAAGACGAGGCAGCGCGCCTTGCGTCGGCAGGACCGCGAAGCGCGAGAGCGAGAGGATGCGCGCCCCGCTCGCCCCGTCGAGCGTGGCGGTGGGCACGCCGAGCGAGAAGCCGTCCGCATTCGTCGTCAGCGTGACTTCGGCCGCCAGGGAGCTTCCGCGTGCCTCGCGCGACAATGCCTCGCGCAGGCGGGCGATCAGCGGCGCGGCCAGCGTGTCCTTGCTCGCCACCTGCCAGTCGCGCAGCCGCGCCAGCCAGTCCGCGCTGGGTGACAGGCCCTCGCCAGCAAGGCTGGTCTGCACCCGCCATCCGGTATCGCGCCCGCGCCGGGCAACGCCCTTCGCGCCGATCCACCGCGCGCCGAGCCCGGTGGTGCGCGCATTGCCCAGCCGCAAGTCGTAATGCAGGCTCGTCTGCCCGCCACGCAAGGCAAGCGCGCCTTCGATCGTGCTGCTACCAGCAGCAAGGCTGGGGGCAGAGAGGCGCGCGACCTTGCCGTCGACCTGCACTTCCAGACCATCGAGCGTTTCGTCTACCGCAAGCGTGACCGGGCTGCTGAGGTCGACCACTTGCACCGCAGGGTCTTCGCAAGCGATCTCGGCCACGCGCAGCGGCCCGCGCAGGGTCGGCTTGCCGCCATCGACGCCGATGCGCCCCTTGCTGCGTGCATTGCTGAGCCCGCATCCGGCATAGTCCAGCGCGTCAGCCCGCAGGTCGTAACGTCCGGCGAATCCGCCATCGAGCCGCCCCTCGCCCACCAGCCCCAGCGCGATGTCGCCATAGGCCCCGCCGATGCGCGCGCGCCCGTCGATAATCTTGAGGTCGAGCTCGGGCAGCCCGCCCTCCCCGCCGGTATCGCGGAAGAGCACCCGGTCGAGCGTGCCGAAGCTGATCCCGCCCTCGCTCAGCGTTCCCTTCAGGCGCGGTTTTTCAAGCGTGACGCGCCCGAAGCGCGTACCCCACGGGCGCACCCGCAGGTCCACGATCGCGCGCGCAACGGTCAGATCCGGGTCCGCCGGGTCGCCGACCACGATATTGCGCAGCACCTGCCGGTTGGGGCCGATCGATTCGATGTCGTAGGTTGCGGGCAGATCATACTGGTCGAGCTGGCCCTGGATCACATCATCCGCGATCCGTTCGCGCGAAAACCATGCGATCGTCAGCGCGATCACCACCAGCGCGGCCAGTGCGACCAGCGTATAGCCAACCCGGCGACCGGGTCGCAGGCGAGCCCAGCGGGAGGATGGGCGTGCGCCCTCCTCGCCCTCACCGGCGGCCAAATCTGCCTCTGCGCTGTCCGCCATTCGGGTCACTCGCTTGCACGTCATGCCGCCAGCGGGCATCTCTTGCGCGTCTTGGGGGGTCTTATCGGGATAGGGCGGGCATGGCGCAAGTGGATGACGAATTCGCGAGGGCAGCGCAGGTTCCCTCTGCGGCCGGCCACCGCGAGCGTTTGCGCAAGCGGCTGCTGAGCGGCGGGGCAGAGGCGCTGGCCGATTACGAAGTGCTCGAATACCTTCTGTTCGCCGCCAACCGCCGCGGCGATACCAAGCCGCTGGCCAAGGCGCTGCTGGCGCGTTTCGGCAGTCTGGCGCGGGTGCTGGAGGCGGAGCCCGCCGCGCTCGCCAAGACGCCGGGCATGGGCGAGGCGGGCGCTGCCGCGCTGAAAGCGGTGGCGCTGGCGGCGCGGCGGATGGCGCGCAGCGAGGTGGTGGACAGGCCCGTGATCGCCAACTGGCACGCGCTGATCGACTATCTTTCCACCGATATGGCGCATCTTACGGTGGAGCGCGTGCGGGTGCTCTATCTCGATACCAAGAACCGGCTGGTGCAGGACCATCACGTGGGCGACGGGTCGATCGACGAGGCTTCGATCCACCCGCGCGAGGTGATCCGCCGGGGGCTGGATCTGGGCGCGGCGGCGCTGATCTTGGTCCACAACCACCCCAGCGGCAACCCGGAACCCAGCCGCGCGGACATCGCGGTGACGCTGAAGATCGCGGAGGCCGGGCGGCTGCTCGGCATCGCGGTGCACGACCACGTGATCATCGGCCAGGGCCGCTATGTCAGCCTGAAGGCGAAGGGGCTGATCTAGCCCCTCCCCCCTCGCAGCGCCTATTTCGGCGGCAGGCCCCACAGGCTGTAGAGCGAGGCGATCCCGGGCGCGGCGTGCAGCGCCGATTCGATATCCTCGCGCGCCTCCGCCTCGCGACCCAGCGAGCGTTTCACCACCCCGCGCAGATAGCGCGAGCTGTGCTGACCCGGCGAACGCGCAAGCGCCACGTCGAGGTCGCGCAGCGCCTCTTCGGCGCGGCCCATGCGATACAGCGCCAGCGCGCGGCTATCGATCGCGCCCGAGCTGTTCTGCGCCTCTTCCACAGCGCGGGTGCAGGTCTCCAGCATCTCTTCGGTGACGAGATCGAAGATTCCTGCGTGCCAGCAGGCCGAATTGAGCAGGCCTGCATCCTCGGGCTCGATCGACAGCTCGTCGCGCAGCAGGTCGAGCCCTTCCTGTGCCTGCCCGGCAAAGCCGAGCGCGTAGGAGCGCAGCTGCGCCTCGCTCTTGGGGTCTTCGAACAGGTAGGCGAACTCGTCGACCAGCGCGACCGCCTCGTCCGCCCGGCCCAGCAGCGCGAGCAGTTCGATCCGGCGGCTGTTGATCGTATAGTCGGGGTCGATATCCGCCACCGCGACGTGATCTGCCAGCGCGGCGTCGAAATCGCCCAGATTGTAGTGAACCTCGCCCCGGCTCAGATAGTTGTCGGCCGAGGCATCGCGCGCGATGGCCGCGTCGATATCGGCCAGCGCCCCTTCGAAATCGCCGGTCTGGAAGCGGAAGTTGAAGCGGTTGAGCAGAGCGCTGGTATCGTCGCTGTCCGCGTCGGCGACCAGTTGTGTGTAGATCCGCTCGATCGGTTCGAGCCTGGCGCTCGCGTCCCCGCGATATTCCCACGCCCGGCGCACGGGCGAGGTCGCTCGCAGCCGCGGCAGGCTGCGCTTCAAGCGCAGGCTGGCGCGGCGCACATCGGGCAGATCGCTGGCCGGGAATTCCCACGCGAGGCTCTGCACCTCCTCGGTGATCTGCAGCACCGGCGCGGTCAGCTCTGTCTGCGAGGAAAGCCGCGTGCCGCCGATCACCTCGTCGATCTGCGGATTGCCGAGCAGGCGGAACTGCGTCTCTCCCTCGGGCAGCAGCCACTCGATCTCGCGGCGGAAGTAGATCGGCCCAGGCACGCTGACCGGCAGGTCCGCGATATCGGGGCGGGCGCGATCAACATCGAAGCCGAAGCTGTCGGCCACCTGATATGGCACGTCGAGCTCGGCGCGGGTGGCGTTGGTATCCCACGGCGAGGTGACGAGGCCATGCGCGGTGACGGTGGCGATGCCGCTGTCGGAAACGAAGGCGAGCTGCATGTCGACCGGCTGGTGATCGCCAAGGATCGTCGAGACGGTGCCATAGAGCGCATCCTTCTTCTGCGCGGGATCGTCGATCAGGGAGAGCGCCTGGAACTGGCGGGCGGTCGCGCCGGTAATCGCGATCCGCACGTCGTAGATCGCGGGCAGCCCGACCCCTGCCGACTGGTCGATTTTGATCGACACCGTCTGGTCGGGCACGGCCTGCGGGCGCATCGCCATTTCCTGCAGGTCCGTCCCGCCCTCGCGCAGCGGCAGCGCATAGCGGAAGCGCGGGACCTCGATCATATTGGTCGCCCGCAACCCGCCATTTGTGCCGTCGAGCCAATAGGGCACGCCGTCGATATCGGCGCGCACGATCATGTGGTCGAAATTGGTCAGCGTGGGCAATTGCTCGGGCAGCGCATCGCCCGTCTGGCTCTGCACCAGCACCGCCTCCGCGCTGATCCCCAGCTCGCGCAGCATGGCGAGCAGCAGCAGCGACTTCGCCTTGCAGTCGCCGCTGCGCAGTTCCCAGGTCTCCGCCGGGCTCTGCGGAATGTAGTTCCCGCCATTGAGGCCGTTGAGCAGATAGCTGACCTCGTCCTGCACGAACTGGGTGGCGAGCGCCGCGCGCTCCTTCCGGTCGGTGGTCTGCGCGCCGATCTCGGCGATCTTGTCCGCCAGCGCACTGCCCGGTTCGATCGTACCTTCGGTGGCGAAGAACGGCGCGATGTCGGCGGAAATCTGCGCATAGCTGTCGAACGTGGTCGCGCGAATCTGCGGCGGCAGGCGGAAGCGCGGCGGCGCGTCTGCCGGAATCTCGGCCGGTTCGGCCACCGGCACCGCGATGGTCACGTACCTGTACCCGTCGCGCGTCATCTCATCGACCGGCGCGTCGACCCGGGTGGTCGCCCAGCGCACACTCTCGTCCACCGGCCACGACAGGATCATGCGTCCTTCCGCGAGCGGCACGGGCTTGGCCATCACCACGTTCACATATTCCATCTCGTCGTCGAGCACCTGCTCGTCGGTGGTGGTGGTGAAGCTGTAGCGCAGCACATCGCCGATCTGCGCGCCGGGAATGGACATGGTGGCGGTCAACGCGCCGTTGAGTATGCGCCTTTCCAGCCCTTCCTCGCGCCGCAGAACCTCGAACCGGGCGCCATCGGCAAGCACGTCGATCACCTTGTCGCCGCGCACCAGCTCGACCCGGTGGACCGTCAGATCGCCCTTGTCGGGCAGCCATTCGAGCGAGATCGTGCCCATCGCGTCGAGCGCTTCGGTGCTGTCGAGCGCGAAGGCGATGTCGCCGTAGCTGGAGACGACGCCATCCTCCATCCGGGTCTGCGATTCCATCAGGCGCAGCGGCATGCCCCGGCCATCTTCGGCAGATGGCAGATCGGCCACATCGATCCACGCGCCTTCATCGCCATAGAGAATCGTCTCGCCCGCATGGGCCGGCATGGCGATGGCAGCCGCAATCAGCCCGGTCGCATAAGCGACGTGAAAATAACGCATTGGTCCCCCGATGATCCCTGTACTTGCCTTGGCCCGGCAGACTTACAGGGCACACGGGCGCGTGCAAGGCGAAGCTTCGGCCTGTCCCGGCGTGCATTGGCACCCGAGATGCTTGCCTTCGGACCCGATGCATCTTAGCCGCGCGTCCATCCCCGCCATTCCAACCGGAGCCGCCCGATGGTCCCCCGCTATGCCCGCCCCGAAATGACCGCCCTGTGGGAGCCGGAGGCGAAATATCGCATCTGGTTCGAGATCGAGGCGCACGCGACCAGCAAACTGGCCGAACTGGGCGTGGTCCCGCAAAGCGCCGCCGATGCGCTGTGGAACTGGTGGGAAACCAACCCGGAAATCGACGTCGACGCGATCGACGCGATCGAGGCGGTGACCAAGCACGACGT
>CEOS01102954.1_pt1 | contig 13280 bp, 15 predicted proteins | sample 530601 | NCBI WGS metagenome assembly CEOS01 (sample SAMEA2620666, study PRJEB7988) | marine metagenome | biome: marine biome (ENVO:00000447); feature: mesopelagic zone (ENVO:00000213); material: "saline water (ENVO:00002010), including plankton (ENVO:xxxxxxxx)" | depth 1000 m
CCGGCCTCTTGTAGCGCCAAGTGGAACTTGCTAAAATTCACCCGCCCGGTCCCAGTGCAGTGAAGCACGGATAACGGTCGTAAAGGAGCCCAAATCGTGGGGAAAATCAAGGTCGCCATCATTGGTGTGGGAAATTGCGCCTCTTCATTCGTGCAAGGGATTCACGAATACGTAGAGCTACCCGAGGATACCGAAGTCCCGGGCATCATGCATGTCAAGATGGGCGACTATAGGATTGAAGACATCGAAGTAGTGGCTGCTTTCGATATCGATCAGAACAAGGTCGGCAAGGACGTTTCCGAAGCCATATTCACGGAACCCAACAACACCTTAAAGTTTGCCGACGTGCCCCACATGGGGGTTACAGTAGAACGGGGCATGACCCACGATGGCATCGGCAAGTACGTATCCCACCTGGTAAAAAAATCCCCCCACTCCACCGCCAACATAACCTCCATTCTTAAAGAGCGCGAAGTGGACGTGGTGATCAACTACTTGCCCGTGGGCAGCGAAATGGCCACCAAATGGTACGTGGAGCAGATCCTGGAAGCCAGGTGCGCCATGGTCAACTGCATTCCGGTTTTCATCGCCAAAGAGGAATACTGGAGCAAGCGATTTGAAGAGCGCGGAGTGCCCATAGTTGGCGACGATATCAAGTCCCAGTTGGGCGCAACCATTACCCACCGGGTGCTCACCCGCCTGTTTGAAGACCGGGGTGTGAAGATCCTGAACACATATCAGTTGAACTTCGGCGGAAATACCGACTTCCTAAACCTGCTGGAACGGGAACGGACCGTCTCCAAGAGGATCTCCAAAACCAGCGCGGTTACCTCCCAGATGGACGAGGAAATCGACCCCGATGATATCCATGTCGGACCTAGCGACCACGTACCATGGCTCCAAGACCGAAAATGGTGCCACATCCGTATTGAGGGGCGCTCTTTTGGAGGTGCGCCGATCAACATGGAAGTCAAGCTGGAAGTCTGGGATAGCCCCAACTCAGCAGGCGTGGTTGTCGATGCGGTACGCTGCGCTAAGTTGGCCCTTGACCGGGGCATCAGCGGAGCCCTCCAAGGCCCCAGCGCCTACTTTATGAAGTCTCCACCGGACCAGTTTACCGACGAAATCGCCCGGGAGATGGTGGAAGACTTCATCGAAAATCCCGGCGCCGTGGGCGAATTAGAATAGCCCGGGTACGGGCTGTCTCTCGGCTGCTATCTGGAGGGACCGCGTGAAAATCGCCATGGTTTCACCCTACGATTTCACCTGGCCCGGTGGGGTAACTGCCCATGTCACCCAACTGGCCCGCGAGTTGGGCCGGAACGGTCACGAAGTTCAGGTACTGGCGCCCCACTCGCCATCCCGCCAAAATGAGAACGACGAACCGTTTGTCGCATTGGGCCGCTCGGTTCCGCTGCCCAGCGGCGGATCCACGGCCCGGGTTTCCCTTTCTTGGTGGTTGTACCCCAAAGTCCGGGCCCTTTTGCAGCGGGAGGCCTTCGACATCGTCCATCTCCACGAGCCGATGGCGCCCATATTGCCCCTTTGCGTTCTGGAATTTTCCGACGCGGTCAACATAGGCACCTTCCACGCCTCCTATAAGCACAGCCACTTGTACCGCCTCAGCCATCCCCTCATCAAGCGATGGCACCAGCGATTGGACGGAGGTATCGCCGTCTCCCCCGCCGCGCTACGTTATGTAAATAGCGCGTTTCCCGGCAATTATAAAATCATCCCCAACGGGATAGACCTGGACCACTTCTCCACCAAGGCAGCCCCCTGGCCTGAATACCAGGATGGCAAGATCAACATTTTGTTCGTGGGACGTCTGGAGAAGCGCAAAGGCCTAAGGTACCTGCTGGACGCTTTCAGCCGTTTGAAGTGGGACCTGCCCGATATCAGGCTACTGGTTGTCGGTCCCGGCAACCCGGACAAAGAGTCCCACAGCGTACTGGGCGCCCGAGGGTTGAAGGACGTGGTGTTCGCCGGCTTTGTGTCTGATGATGACCTGCCGCGCTACTACGCCAGCGCAGACATATACTGCTCGCCGGCCACCGGTGCGGAAAGCTTCGGCATCGTCTTGGCCGAAGCCATGGCGGCGGGAAAACCGGTGGTCGCTTCCGACATCGAAGGGTACGCCGGTATCGTTACCCACGGCCAGGAGGGCCTGCTGTTTCCTCGCAAAGACACCGAAGCCTTGGCCCACGCGCTGGGGACACTGATCCGCGACCCGGAGTTGCGCAAGAAGCTGGGCGCTCAGGGCCGCCAATCGGTTGAGCAGTACCGGTGGGACCGGGTCGCCAGCCAGGTGGAAAATTACTATCACGACAGAATGAGATTAACCAATGGCCGTACCGGGAAGAGAGCAGATAAGAGAGGCCATACTTCAATACGTTGAGCTGCCCGGCGCCCGATTCCTCAGAGCGTTAAAGCTGACCCCCAACGCAGTGACGCTCATCGGTTTTGGGTTTACCGTTGCGGCGGCATATCTCGTCGGTTCAGGCTGGCTGCTGGCTGGGGGCATCGTCTTTCTCCTGGGCAGCGGTCTAGACCTGATGGACGGCGCCCTAGCCCGCCTTACCGGCACCGTCAATCCATTCGGCGCCCTTCTTGACTCGGTCTTCGACCGCCTGGGAGAAGCCGCCCTGTTCGTGGGATTGGCATTTTACGCCCTCCGGTCAGGCTTTAGCGATTCGTACCTCCTCATATTTATCATCGTGTTGTTTTTAGCGCTGATTTTCTCCCAAGGGGTGAGCTATCTCCGAGCCCGGGGAGAGGGACTGGGGGTTTTCTCCAGGGCCGGATTAATGACCCGTACCGAACGGGTTATCCTTCTGGGTATCGGCTTGCTGATAGGACAGATCTTTTGGGTCCTCCTCCTCATTGCCGCGGTTTCCTGCTTCACGCTTTTCCAAAGAATGTTCACCATCCGCCGCGAATTGAATCAGGGTGGATAACGTCTAGCTTCGCGTGTACACTGGTAGTCGTTCGAGACTGGCCGTTGTACCCGGCAACAAACTGCACCGGATACTTCCGGTTTAGGCCCCAAGCACCCCAGCATGGAGAGCGACCAAACCATGCAAAAACCGATGATTTCTGACCAAGATAAGTCCCAGTTAAAGCGGACCTTTAGAAAAGACCTGAAAGCGCAGGTTAAAATTCGCCTGTTTACCCAGAAACCGTCCGTGATAACGATTCCGGGCCGGGAGTGTCCCTACTGCCCACAAACCCAACAACTGTTAGAGGAGTTGGCCGCGCTGACACCCAAGATAGATCTGGAAACGGTCGATTTTTACAACGACCCCCAAGTTGCCCAGGACCAAGGCGTAACCCGTATTCCGGCCATTGTCATCAGCGCGGACGGGTCGTCCCGAGTTAAGTTTTACGGCGCGCCCATGGGATACGGGATGGCCGCCATGGTAGCCGATATAAAGACCATATCCCGAAGTGTCAGCCCTCTGAGCATGGACACCCGGAAAAAGCTGCGGAAGCTCACCCAGAAGGTCCACATTCAAGTGTTCGTAACACCCGCCAGCGCCGATTGTCCGGGCTTGGCCTGTTTGGCCCACGCTCTGGCCATCGAAAACCCGTTGGTCGCCGCCGACGTGGTGGAGATCCAAGAGTTTCCGATGCTGGCCCGAAATTATGGGGTGCGCTCAGTGCCTGTAACCGTGATCAACGAGCACATCCGGTTGTCCGGACCCCTATCCGAGCCACAACTGCTGGAAAAGGTGCTAGAGGCGGGGGTGCGCCCGGAGCCCGTGACCGCCGATGGAACCACCGGCTAGCGATAGCCAATTCAGACCAGGAGAGAGTGTCTTGCCCAAAGAGCTAAGTGGAGACATGAACGGCCAAGGATTAAGGGTGGCGGTGGTTGTTGCCCGCTTCAACGAATTGGTGACGCGGCCATTGCTGGACGGAGCGGTCGGGACGTTATCCCGTTATGGCGTAAGCGACAACGACATTAACATCGTATGGGTTCCGGGAGCATTCGAGTTGCCGGTGGCCGCGAAGAATCTTGCCGATACTGGCAGGTACGACTCGATAATCTGTTTGGGAGCCGTGATTCGAGGCGAAACCGGCCACTATGACATGGTCGCCGGTCATGCGTCCCGTGGTATCGGGCAGGTCGGGGTGGACACGGGGGTGCCGACCATTTTCGGCGTACTCACCACCGAAAACATGGAACAGGCCTTGAACCGGGCCGGGGGTAAGTCGGGTAACCTGGGCAGCAACGCCGCGGTCGCGGCTATCGAGACAGCCCGTTTGGTGCAGGCAATAAACACCGGATAGGACCGGCGGCCTTCAGCTTTCAGCCCTTAGCTTTTGGGCCTTTTGTGCGCGGACCGTCGATAACAGTTCATTGTTTGATTGAAGCTGAGCCGGGAGGCGGCATGAAATTCGGCGTCACCATACCCAACAATTGGGGCATCGAGGACCCCCAGCAGGTGCTGGATTTTGGCCCGTTGGCCGAGGAATTGGGCTATGACTCTGTCTGGGTCATGGACCACCTCTTCAATACGGGATACATCCGGGAGCGGCTAGAGGGCAAACCCTACTACCATCCAATGTCCACCCTTTCCTATCTCGCCGCCACCACAAAACGGGTCATGTTGGGCACATCCGTCCTGGTATTGCCCTACCACAACCCGGTGGAGTTGGCGAAATACGCCGCCAGCTTGGACCAGATATCCGGCGGAAGAGTCACCTTGGGTGTGGGTGTTGGGGCCATGACTGAAGAGTTCGACGCCCTGGGCATCTCCATGCGCGACCGGGCATCTCTGACCAACGAATGCATCGCCATCATGAAGGAGCTATGGACTAACCCCAGCCCCACCTACGAGAGCCGCCGCTGGAAGTTCACCGATCTACTATTTTCGCCCAAACCGGTGCAGAAACCTCATATCCCTTTGTGGATCGGCGGCTCCAGCCCTGGGGCTATGCGGCGGGCCGCGCTTCGCGGAGACGGTTGGCACCCCACCGGCCTTAGTCCGGAGGAATTCAGCATAGGGCGCCGTGAGATTGAGGAGATGGCAACCACGGCAGGCAGAGCGCCGGAATCGCTGGCCATGTCTTTGCGAATAGAGGTGGAGGCTCACGGCGGACCGTCCAGCAGCCGGTCCGCGGGCCGGGCGCGCATAGCCGGCGATGATCCCGATGCCATGGCCGCCTCTATAGCCGCCTACGAGACCGCCGGGGTCCAGCACGTCGTCCTGGCGCTTAACACCGGGGATGTGGACACGATAACCCGTTTAATGGAGACCATCGCCCGGGAGGTGGTCCCCCGCTTTCTATAGCCTACTCGCCCGTCTGGTCAGCATTCCCTTCCTTCTGGCGATTAAGCTCCGCAAGGTGTTCGTTTATGGCGGTCCAATCGGCCTGCAGTCCTTCTATCTCCGGCGTTGTAGCTTCAGCCTCCCCATAATAAACGTGCTGAAACCCATCAACGATTCGATCTACCGGCTCTGAGGGGAACAATCCATCCAAGGTGCCTTCGTGCTCCCTGGGAGTTTGCCACTCCTCCCTTGGCCGCCCGGACTCAGCCGAAAGGTCCAGCAGCGCGTGATAAACCTCGCGAGGGTCGCGCGGTTGGGCGATCGCTTTCTTGCCAGGTCCTCCCGACATCCACTTGTTCCACCAGTCGCTGATGAGCGATGAAAGATCCTGGTTAGCCTGGCTCCAGCTGAATAAAGACTCACGGGTTTCCTCAACGGCGCCGGGGCCCTGGTGCAGGCGGCGAAACCTAAATATCCGGTAAATGATCCAGCCCGCCACTGAGATCCCCAGGGTAAATCCCAGAAACTTAATCAGAAAAATCAACGCCCCAGGTGGTCCGTCATCGCCGACTTCTTGTTGCATAGTCTCGTGGAATTGGCGGATCTGTTCCTGTGCTCTGGCAAGTCCGCTCAGGTCACCTCCTCCGAACATACTGGACAGCCAGTTGCCCAGAGCCACCAATACCCCGGCGATGTAGCCCAATCCAAGAAGCAACGGTTTTATCACCCAAAATCCAATGTTACCAATTAACTTTAAGAGTGCCCGCGTGACGTCGTCGAGACCGCCCAAGCCGATTCCGCTAATGACAAGCCCAAGGATTAGCACCGCGCCAACACTGACGGTGATGGGCATCCACCATTCGAAAGACATGATCTGGGAATCACCGGCCTCGGAGGAAAACCGCGCCAGGGCCATGCCCACCAGGCCAACACCAAAGTACCCGATCACCAGGAAGCCGTTGACCAAGTCGGCCTCGGTCACGGTATCTATCAGTACGGTGGCGAAGAGGACCATCAGTCCCCACTGGAACGAGGCCCTAACCGTATCCAGCGTTACTTCATCTTGAGCGATGGTAGTACCTCGCCACCACAAGAGGACCAAGAAAGCGAAAACTAATACCTGTTGTGCGATGGTATCGAAATTGGAGCCTATGAACGCGTCCACCGGCACTACTCCCATGCCGGTGTGTAGATGAGCCAATACCAATATCGACAGTCCCGTGATGCCCAATCCCACCAGGCCACGAAGATTGGAGGTAAACTGCAATGTTTGTACGTACATAGAAAGCACGTAGGCCCAAAGGATGGCAAGTACGACCAACCAGATCGGCAGCGCCGCCACCGATTGACCCAGGCCGGCGCTGATCAATCTAATCACCAGGTAAAAAGCGCAAGACTCTAGAAACAGCCCGACGCCGGTGACGGCGCTGTTACGCCATAGCTGGTTCATTTTCCACCTGAGTGTCTAAAACTCTCCCCAGACGTACCACCGGTACACCGGGCAATTCTACCGCCGGGGCTTGGTCGCCGGTGTAAAGCACCCGGACCTGATAGCCGCTCTCCTTGATATAGGCTATTTCCGTCGCAATGGCCCGGGTCAATATCGAAGTGACCACCACCACCGTCGTTCCGGCGGGAAGCGAAGTTCGTTCGCCCCGCAACACTTCGGTCAGAGGAGTTACAACGTATGGGCCGGCCATCGCCAGGGACTCCAGGACCAAGGAGAGCTGGGTGGAAGACGCCCCCATGGGAACGCTAAGCCATTTGCCTGAGTAGCTGGCCACCGCATTGCTGACCAGGCCAAAGCTGTACCCACTTAGGGCCGCATCGTTTGCCACCGACGCCGCCGCCGTCACCGCCCGCTCAAAAATGCGCCGGTTGCTACCCTGCCACGCGTATTCGCTGGTGGCCGCGTTCAGCGCGATCAGAACGTTCAAAGAAACCACCGGTTCGAAGACCTTGGTCTGCAGACGCTGCCTCCGGGCAGAAGCCTTCCAGTCAATATGTTTCATCGGGTCGATGGGATTGTAATCCCGCTGCCGTAGGAACCGTGTGGTGTCTTGAGCCACCGGTTTCCACGACTTGCTTTCACCCAGCGGATGCTGCTCCGGGAAGATCAACTCGCCCAGGTCGACGATTCTGGGATACACCAGCAGGTGCTCCACTTTCGGATAGTGGATCTCCGCGGAGCTGAATCCAAAGATATCCCCGCTGCGCAATCGGACCGGTCCGATGCGGTGGTAACCACGGGCGGTGCATTCGATCTTATACTTCCAGGTGACCTTTTGATAAGGGAGCAAGGAGGTTGTGATGCAGTGTTGTCTGGTCACTTCGGCGCCACTGCCACGCAGATTGCCGCCGGGCAATTCCAAACCTTCCGGAAATGCGTCCTGAATATCTAACCAGATCAAAGGGAGCACCTTTTCATTGGAAAGGGTGATCACGTATTCCACGGAATCACCAACAAAGGCCCGGTTGTTAGAGAGGGTTCGAAAGTGGGTTACTTTCTGGAACGCAAACCGGTCCCAATACTTGGCCACTAAAGAGACAATCAGACTAAGAGCCCCAAGAACCAATAGGAGTCCTTGGCTGGCCACCAAACCGATAAACAAGATGACCACGCTAACTAGGAGCCAAACTTCGTTGAGCATGATCGGTCGTTTAGGCCCCTATACGGGCACTTGTACCTGGGCTAAAATCTCGTCGATGATGCTCTCCGGCGTACGCTCCCGCAGCCGGGCCTGGGATCTAAGAATCATTCTGTGGGCTAGAGCCAAGGGGGCCAGGGTTTTCAGATCGTCGGGGGTCACGTAATCCCTCCCCCGAATTGCCGCCAAGGCTTGGCTGCACCGGTAGAGGCCCATCGTGGCCCGGGGGCTGGCGCCCAATTCCACGTCCCCATGGCTCCGGGTGGCCTGTACCAATTGGACCAAATAATTTCGCAGCACGGGGTCGAAGTGGACTTCCCGGACGGAGTCTTGCAGTGAGGCAATGTCCGAGGCCCCAAGCACCGCGGCGAGGTCGTTCAGCGGGTCGTCAGTCTGGAAGCGAGACAACATTGCCTCTTCTTCGTCCTCTGTGGGGTAGCCCAATCTCAGTCGCAACAAAAACCGGTCTAATTGGGCTTCAGGCAAAGGAAATGTCCCTTCCAACTCGATGGGATTTTGAGTCGCGATCACCAAGAAGGGAACGGGCAGGGTTATTGTAACGTCATCTACCGTCAACTGACGCTCGGCCATGGCCTCCAAAAGCGCCGACTGGGTGCGGGGTGTGGCACGGTTGATTTCGTCCGCCAGCACCACTTGGGCGATTATGGGCCCGGGCCGAAACTCGAATTCGCCGCTTTTCTGGTTGTAATAGTTGATGCCGGTGATGTCCGAGGGCATCAGATCGGGGGTGAACTGGATCCGATGGAAGGTACAATCGAGAGAACTGGCCAAGGTGCGCGCCAGGGTAGTTTTGCCGATGCCAGGAACGTCTTCAATCAGAATGTGGCCACCGCTGAGAACAGCCGCCAGGGTCAGTTCTATGACCCCGCCTTTCCCCACCAAGACTTTCTCGATATTGTCTTTAATACTGGCGACCGCTTGGGCGATGCCGCCGGCGGCTGTAGGAGTTGCGGTTTCTCTCTGAGTCATAGACGTCGGCTTTCGCCACCTCGTCGCAGTTTGAGCTTCACACGGATATCCGGGTTATTGGCTCCCCAGGTGTTCTTCCACTTCCCGCAGATCCTTGAATGAGTCCACGCTGTGCCAGAAGACCTGGGACTTCACCGCGGAAAGGTTGCCCTCCTGGGCCAGCCTAGGGAAAGTCTCCGTCTCATGGTCTCCCAACTCGGGCAGCTCCAAAGCCATGCGCCGTTCGAACAAGTAAACACCGGCGTTGATCCAATAAGGCATCGGCACTTTCTCTCGAAACCCGATCACGTCGTCATCGGGATTCATGTCCACCAGCCCGTAAGGGCTAACGAAGGGCACGACCATGATTGTGGCCAAATGGGACGGATTGACCGATTTCCTTTCCTTATGGCGCCGCGATAGCGAACCGAAGGGCTCCCGAGTTATCACGTCGCCGTTAAGGACCACCACCAGATCTTCCTCTTCAGGTACGAGAGGGAATCCGTTACGAATGGCCCCGCCCCGGCCCAACGGGGAGTCTTCCACGCTATAATGGGCTCTGATGCCAAAAGCTTGACCGTCTCCAAAATAATCTTGTATCGCTTCCCAGCGGTAACCGGCGAGAAAGACCACATCGGTCACGCCGGCTTCTTTGAGCCACTGCACTTGATGCCAAAGTATGGGTTTTCCACCTACCGGCACCATGGGTTTGGGAAGGGTGTCGGTCAAAGGCCTAAGCCTTTCGCCTTTGCCGCCGGCTAAGATCAGCGCGTACACAAACAACCTTGCATCATCAGATTACTATCGCGGTGCTTTGGAGGATCAAGGAAACATTGTCGCAGGATAATATACCTGTCCGGGGGATACACGGTCAAATACGAACTATCAAAAGAGCTGTTGGAGAAGCAAAGCCAGCGTTTTGGTAGGGATAAGTCAGGTGTTCGATGTAGCTAAACAAGTGGGTGGTGGTATGATACCATGGTCATGACTATAGTCATAAATCTGGAGGCACCATGAGGACCGTCAAAGCATCAGAGTTCAAAGCCAAGTGCCTCAAGATCATGGATGAGGTTGCGGCCACTGGGGAGCCTGTAGTCATCACCAAACACGGTGTTGCCGTCGCCCAACTCGTTCCGGCGGTGCGAAAGCCTGAAACGCTATTCGGAGCGCTCAAAGGTTCGATCCTGTACATGGGAGACATTATTTCTCCGATCGACGAAGAATGGAACGCCGAGATTGAGTAGCCCCATCCTTCTGGACACCAACGCCCTTATTTGGGCCATGGACGGCGACCAACGTCTTGGTCTGGCCAGCCGCGACATGGCCGATCAAGCCCTACGAGACAACCTTCTCTTCGTATCGGCAATCTCCTTCTGGGAAGTCGCATTACTCACCAGACGAGGACGGCTCACCTTGGCTTATTCTAGCGGGGAATGGCGGCGAATTGCTTTGGGCCTAGGCATAGTGGAAATTCCACTGACCGGTGAGATTGGGATTCTAGCAGCGGAACTCGAAGGTCTCCCAGGAGACCCAGCCGACCGTATCATTACGGCAACGGCCCTGCTTAGAGGCCAAACCCTACTGACCTCCGACCGGCGCATCCTTGACTGGCAGGGACTTGTGGCCAGGCACGATGCCCGGGTCTGATTGCAAGGTAGATTCCAGATACAGAGAACGTCGAGGGATGATCGATGTGTCCTATCTGTTCCGGGAGGCCTCGTACCGTTCTATGAAACGGGCTACTGGAGTAAGGGCTATGGCTTCCCCAACCAGGTCGATAGGCAGGTCTTGCAGACTCTTAAACCGGACACAAGCCTTGCCCATATCCAATCTTTTCCCGCTGGCCTTGTACTTCTCAACGAACCACCGTTCTACCGCTTCGTCACCATAGATGTTCATTAGGTACAACGACATATAGTTCTTCTGGGATGCTAGGGCGGCGTACTGAAGGGCCTGGCCGTTATAGGTCACCGGATAACGTTCCAAAGGAATCACGTATCCAATCATGCCAAACTGCATCATCTCCTGATAGCCGTCGGGCAAGTTGGCCAGTATGACGTTGCGGACGATGGCGATGGCGTCACGCCGGTCTTCCGGAAGCTCAGCCAAGTATTCGTCGGCGGTTTGGGCTTTGGATCCGGCCACGAAAATCAATCTCCCGCACAAAACGAGGATGAATCAGGAATTGAATCAGAGAATTTGGCTACCCGGCCTGGGCTCGAACCAGGGCTTTCAGCTCCAAAGGCTGATGTGCTACCACTACACCACCGGGCAATGCGCTGTTCGCCGGGGACGACGATTTGTGGAGATGCGCTTTTCTATTCTCCCGCCACCGCCTCCATGCGTCAAGTTAGTCAAACACAACTTCAAAGCTAAAATCCGCTGGTGCTATAATTGCCATCAATCACAAAGACGCACACAGGCATCGGGCGATCAACCAAACGGGCAATCCTCATGCCTCGGATACAAAGAAGGAGCGTATGCGAAAGCTGCGGGTTTCATTTCTACACCTGGCCCCGGTCACATGCGATATTGAACACAACCGCCGGCTGGTGGAGCGCGCGGTTAATGTGGCCGCCGACGATGGGGCCGACTGGGTGGTTACCCCCGAGCTATGCATCCCCGGTTATCTGTTCATGAAGCAGATCGGCACCGACTGGATCACCCCCCAGCCAGGTCCTTGGATGGAAGAATTCTGCAAGTTGGTCAAGAAAAGGAACGTTTCGGTCTTCCTGTCCCATCCCGAACGAGACCCCGCAACCGACAAGCTGTACAACACGGTGTTCGTTATCAACCAACAAGGCCATATCGTCGGCAAGCACAGCAAGATCAAGGCCCTGGGCGGCGCCGAGTCTTGGTCCACCGCCGGCACGACGATCGCACCCGTGGAATGCGGCGGGGTGCAGGCAGGGATTCTGATCTGCGCCGACGCCTACAAGAACGAAGTTGCCCAAGCATTAAAGGACAACGGCGCCGAGTTGTTGGTTTCCCCAGTGTCGTGGGGTCCGGGCCGCTGCGGACCCGACGGCGAGTGGGAGCAGCGGTCCTTGGACACCGGTCTGCCGATAATGGTGTGCAACCGCACCGGAGAAGAACCGGAAGAGTTGGATTACCGGGAGGCCGAGAGCGTGGTGGCCAAGAACGGCAAACGCCTGCTTTCCGCGACGTCCGACCGCTCGGTGGTGCTTTCCTTCGACTGGGACATGGATGCGATGGATCTATTATCCGAGGACTTCGAGAGAACCTATCTGGAGTAGGGACTAGGCGTGATTAAGGATTTCGGATCGACGTAGCGGCGGGTTTCCAACCCGCCCCTACGTACTATTTCATTAGGCGGTCAACGAATCCAAAAACCGCTGTAGAATCAAAACTGCCGCAGCCTCGTCGACGGCGGCGCGTTCCCTCGAGGGCTGGTGACCCGCCTCCCGCATCAGCGCCTCAGCTTCCACCGAGGTGAACCGCTCGTCGGTTTCGTGCACGGGCAGGGAGGTTTGTTTCCGGAGAGCTCTCACGAAAACCAGGGCTCGTTTTGCCTGAGGGCCGGTTTCGCCGTTGAGATTATAGGGAATACCCACAACCAACCCCTCTACCCTTCGCTCCCCTGCCGCTTCCAACACCCGGCGCACATCCTCAACCAGCTTGGTGCGCTGAACGTGTCCCGCCGGCAGGGTCAGCCTCCCCTCAGGGTCGCTCACCGCCAGTCCGATACGCCGCTCCCCCAGGTCCAAAGCGAGCAGTCTCAGCGTCTCAGCTCCTTTGTTTAACTCAGGACAGGCTCTGCTTGACCAATTCAGGAACTCCAGAAAGGGCCTCATCCAGCTTGCCGGCGTTCCGGCCGCCGGCCTGAGCCATATCTGGCCGGCCCCCGCCTCCCCCGCCCACGACTTTGGCGGTGTCCCGGGCCAAGTTACCGGCGTGCAGGCCCTTGTCCACCAGGTCCGGGGTAACCATGGCGATCAAGATGGGGCTGCCATCCACCACCGAACCCAACACCACCACGGCGCTGGATAGCTTGGCTTTCAAAAAGTCTCCCATCTCACGCATGGCTTCGGGACCGGGCGCCGAAGTCCTCGCCGCCACTACCTTTACTCCATCCACGTCTACAACACGTTCCAGCATTTCCTCAGCTTCGGACCGCAGAGTCGACCTTTCCAGAGTAGCCAATCGGCGTCTCAGGTCTTCGGTATCGCTGATGAAACTGTCAAGCCGCGCTTCCAAGTCGGCCACGGGAGTCTGCAATCTCTGGGAGAGGACATCCAGCTTGGCGGCTTGTTGAATGAACAACTCCTCGGCAGCCCGCCCGGTGACGGCCTCGATGCGGCGCATTCCGCCGCCGATGGACGACTCGCCCAGCACGAACAGGGTACCCACCTGGCCGGTGGCCGAA
>CEOS01144859.1_pt1 | contig 13274 bp, 9 predicted proteins | sample 530601 | NCBI WGS metagenome assembly CEOS01 (sample SAMEA2620666, study PRJEB7988) | marine metagenome | biome: marine biome (ENVO:00000447); feature: mesopelagic zone (ENVO:00000213); material: "saline water (ENVO:00002010), including plankton (ENVO:xxxxxxxx)" | depth 1000 m
GTCCAGAAGAGTCTAGGTTCGAGCCCTAGTAGGCCAACAAGAAAAGCCCTCAAATTTTGAGGGCTTTTTTATTTTTTAAGCTTTTTAGTTAAGATTTATATATATATTTGAAGTTAATCAAATTTTAAACTGATCAATTGTTAAATGCCAATAGAAGCTATCATCACGCTTGGTGTCATTATCTGCGCTATCATATTATTTGCTACTGAATTACTTTCTATTGACTTAGTGGCCTTAGCGGTAATGTTGGTTTTAGTTTTGACTGGAGTTATTTCTCCTGAAGAAGGAGTTAGTGGTTTTAGTAATAAAGCTACTATGACTGTGGCCTTTATGTTTGTTTTGAGTGCAGCATTGCTAAAAACAGGAGCATTGCAAGTTGCAGCTCATAGACTGTCTTCTGTTTTTAGATATAAGTTTAATACTGGAATTGTTTTGATGATGATATTAATAGCTGCTGTTTCAGCTTTTATCAATAATACTCCTGTTGTTGCGGTTTTTATTCCTGTGGTTATCCAAATCGCACATTCTTCTGGGCAGAGCCCTTCTAAGATGTTGATACCTCTTTCCTTTGCATCTATATTTGGAGGAGCTTGCACATTGATTGGTACCTCCACCAATATATTGGTTAGTAGTATAGCTGAAAAAGAAGCAGGTATATCTATATCAATGTTTGATATGACATTTCTTGGATGTATCTTTTTAATGGTAGGTTTGTTATATATGATCTTTTTTGGAGTGAAAATTTTACCTGATCGAATGAGTGAAAAAGATCTAAGGGAAAAATTTAGTATGAGTGATTATCTCACGGAAATTGAACTGATGAGCGACTCAAATTCCGTAGGAAAAAGAATCATGGATTCTGACTTGGTCAAAGAACTAGATATGGATATCATTGAAATCCGTAGAAATGGACAAAAATTTACACTGCCTGCGGGAGATTTTATATTGCAGGGTGGAGATATTTTAAAAGTACGTTGCGATGTTCAGAAAATAAAATCATTGAAGGATAGGGCGAAAATACTTATTGGAACTTCTATAAAAATTGGAGATGATGATCTTAAAGGAACTAATTCTACTATAGTAGAATTGGTTTTAACCGCAAATTCTGAAATTGATGGAAAGACGCTGAAATCCATGGATTTTAGAAGAAGGTATAGGGCGGTGCCTTTAGCAATAAGACATCGAGAAGAAGTTAAACATGATCAACTTTATGATGTTAAACTAAAGGCTGGGGATGTGGTTTTGGCTGAAGTTAAAAATCATTTTGTGAAGGAATTAAGAAAAAAGGAAAATTCTCAAAATGCTCCTTTTATTTTGCTTTCTGAAGATGTGCTTACAGATTTTGATAAGAAGAAGTTTTATATCGTCATTAGCGTTATATTAGGAGTTATCCTTTTGGCTACCTTTAATATTTTAGATATTATGGTTGGCGCTATAACGGGTGTTACGCTTTTAGTACTACTGAAAACAATATCGATGAAAGAAATGTATCAGGCGATTAACTGGAAAATCATTTTTCTTTTAGCGGGAGCATTAAGTATGGGTACAGCGATGAGTAATACCGGTTTAGATCTAACCATGGCTAATGCACTAGTAAATACTTTAGGGGGGTGGGGGCCGGTAGCTATTGTTTCTGGACTTTATTTAGTGACTTCATTGCTTACTGAAATAATGTCGAATAATGCTGCTGCAGCCTTACTAACTCCTATTGCAATTGCAACTGCTGTTAATTTAGGACTTAGTCCCATGCCATTCTTAATGGCGATCATGTTTGCAGCATCCGCAAGTTTTATGACTCCTGTAGGTTATCAGACCAATACCATGGTCTATAGTGCGGGGCAGTATAAATTCTTCGACTTCGTAAAAGTAGGGACGCTATTGAATATTTTATTTTGGATCATCGCCACACTTTTGATTCCCTTGCTTTATAAGTTTTAATAGAATCTGTATTTAAATAGCTCAGATTTCATGTAAATTTTTAGGTAATCATTGAGTAAGATTTCAGAAGCTTTCTATATCTGATATTTTGATATATGTAAAATATTATAATATAACAAATAACTAATGAGCAAAAGTTAAATTAGTATTTTACCTATTTTTGACTAAAATTATATATTTACTTTTCTTAAGTACCTTTTTCTAGATTTTTATAGGCCTTTTTTACCAATTGGCCTTTTTTGGATTTCTGAAATTTGAGCTCGGAATTTTCTTTTTCTACAAGTATAAAAAAATCTGAAAGTGAGATTTCTAAAAAATCACATATAGCAAATAGTTTACTACATGTTACGTTATGGTTTTTGGAGGTATATCTTTCAATTCCAAGGCTTTTTTCGACTTCTACAAAATAATCATTATTTAACTTTAATAATGACCCCTTATTGGATTTTTGAGAGTATAGCTTTTTAATTACCTCTGTTATTGCTTCTGTTAATTCCGGTATTTTAATCTGTTTACGCATGTGTAAACAAATTGACATATAAACAATTAACAATACAATTACACATGTGTAAATATTATTTATTATATTTGTTCTTATAATTAATATATTTGCAATTCTTCAAATAAGAAAAAATTAGAAGCTATTGCTTAGAATCTCGATCTGAAAACTGGTAATTTTTATGTACACGGGAGGATAAGTAAATAAGCTCACGAACCGCGGCGTGAGCTCATCTTATTCGTGTACAGGGTATACCAGTACCTCAGATCGATAAGTTGAGTACTCACGCCTATTTTATAGTAAGCTAGCACTCTTCAATAAGTCTTCGCACACTTCATAATTAATTGAAGAATAGCAAATGCGCCGACAGTTAAATCTTTTTTGGGAAGTTTAGAACTTCTAATCGTAGCTTGCTGTAAATAAGTTATGATTGTAGAATAGAATTATTATTTTTTACCGTATAAGAAATGGCTTTTACGGTAAGGGAAGCTACAGCTAATCCCTATTTCTATGCTGTGGTGATGGGTGGGCGAGGTATGTCCTAAAACAATTAAAATGTAAGTAAAAGAATGTTTAATCTAAAATGAAATCTATAAGAACAAAATAGCAAAACCACACATTTGAATTAGCCGAAACCGGCTAGAAGCTAAAGGAGCCTTCCCGAATGTTTGGAAGCAGAGGGAAGGCTTTTGGCTTGATTAACTAAAAAACTAATACAAAACCACAGCGAAATTATGAAAAATAATTACAAGTGCTGCAATATTGCAGTACTAATACCCCTATTATATATATTTCTTCAGCTAGAGACTGGTAAAGTCTATAGCCAAAACAACCAAAATCAACAAATTATTTCCGGAACTCTTAGCGATCACGAAGGGGTACCGCTTCCTGGCGTTAATGTTTATGTTAAAGGAAGTTCTACCGGAACCATGAGTAATATGGATGGTCATTACAGTATTCGTGCATCTATTGGTGATACCCTAGTCTACTCTTACGTAGGTTATCAAACTCTACAAAAAAAACTCAAGCTCGGGTATAATGGAGATTTAATAATGCAACCGGCAACTGATGCCTTATCCGAAGTTGTTATTAACGCCGGATACTATAATACTACTGAGCGAGAGCGAACGGGGAATATAGCAAGGGTTACCGGTGAAGATATAGAATTACAACCCGTAACCAGTCCTATTGCAGCCTTGCAAGGAAGAATGGCCGGGGTGGAAATTGTACAGCAAACCGGTGTCCCGGGAGCTGCTCCTACCATTCGTATAAGAGGGCAAAACAGTCTTAGAACCGGTTTTAATGATAATGGTAATTTACCCCTATATATCATTGACGGAGTTCCTGTGAATTCAGCTCCAATAAATTCTATCAATCGCTTTAGCAGTAGTATGGGGATCGACCCGCTAAATGGCATTGATTTATCCAGCATTAAAAGTATTGAAGTTCTAAAAGATGCTGATGCTACGGCAATTTATGGATCCAGAGGTGCTAATGGTGTCGTTTTAATTACCACCAACAATAAGAATTATAGCCAGCAACAGGAAAAATTCCTAATCCGTTTTTATAGTGGTGTTAGCACTGTTTCCAATTATTTAGAAATGCTAGACACTCCTCAATATTTGGCCATCCGGCGAGAGGCATTCGAAAATGACAGAGTAGAACCAACTGGAGCAAATGCTGAGGATTTAGTACTATGGGATCAGAAGCGGTATACCGGTTGGCAAAAAGAACTCTTCGGTCATCACTCCCCCACCTTTAACGCTTATATAAATTATTCAGGCGGAAACCAATACACCAATTTTAAAATTGGAGCTTCTTATTTTAAACAGGGAATGGTCTTCCCTGGAGATTATTCTTTTCAGAAAAAAAATATAAGCCTTAATCTTAATCATCGATCCAAAAATCAAAGATTTCAAACTAACCTTACCATAAATTATGGCTTAACAGATAATGATCTCTTTAGTACATCAAACTTTGTAGGCAATGCTTTAAGCCTGCCTCCTAATGCTCCAGCCATATACAACGAGGATGGTAGTCTTAATTGGGAAAATTCTACCTGGAGTAATCCTTTAGCTCCTCTTAACGGTTCGGGTAAAAATGAAGGAAAAACACTTATTAGTAGTCTTAATCTTAGTTATAAATTATTTGAGGGATTTTATTTAAAGACCAACCTGGGATATAACACCTTGGATAGTCGGGATGATCTTAAGCTACCTATCGAGATTTATGATCCCGCTATATGGGATAGAGTCTCCAATCAATCGCGTCTATTAATAAATAATCGTATCTCATGGATCGCCGAACCTCAAATAAACTATACTAAAACATTTAAAAAAAATCAATTTGACCTGTTGTTGGGAACAACTTTTCAGCATAGCGAAGATAGTAGACTAGGATTTAATGGAACCGGATATGCAAACGCTCAACTTATTGGAAATCTAAATGCCGCAGATGCCGTAGTTTCTACTGCAGATCAAAGTTTAATCTATAAATACCATGCTATTTTCGCCAGGATAGGATATAATTTTGATAAAAGATTGTTTTTAAACTTAACCGGAAGAAGAGACGGATCTTCACGATTTAGTCCAAAAAATCGGTTTTCCAATTTTGGCGCAGTAGGTGCCGCCTGGATTTTTAGTTCCAGTAAGTTTTTAGAGGACAATCTTGATTTTATAAGTTTTGGAAAACTTCGAGGAAGTTATGGGATTACAGGAAATGATCAAATCGGAGATTATAGATATCTGGATGCCTACCGGGCAACACCTGGTCCTGGCGGCTTATACCCTACTCAATTAGCCAACTCGAACTTTTCATGGGAGTCTACCAAAAAACTAGAGTTTGCCTTGGAGTTAGGCTTATTTAAGAACAGAACGAACTTAAATCTTAGCTGGTACCGCAACCGTTCTTCAAATCAATTAGTGGGGTACACATTACCATCAATCACCGGATTTACAAGTGTTGAAGCCAACTTACCTGCCACTGTTCAAAATCAGGGTTGGGAATTGGAACTCTCTGCGGATATTATAAAGAATAAAAACTTCAATTGGCGTAGTTCAATCAATCTTAGCATTCCAAAAAACGAATTGATAGCATTTGAAGACATTGAACAAAGTTCTTATGCAAGAGCTTTTGAAGTTGGTGAACCACTAAGCATTCAAAAGGTATATCACTTTAACGGTTTAGATACTGAAACAGGATTATACCAAATTGAAGATGCTAATGATGATGGTCGCTATGATTATCAGGATCAAGTTATCAATGAAGATTTGGGGAGAGTCTACTTTGGAGGTCTTTATAATCAACTAAGTTATAAAAACTTCTCTTTAAGCTTATTGATGGAATTTGTAAAGCATAAAGGGAATGAGTTTTATATAAATACTCCAGGCTTTTTTGGTTATCTCATTGACAATGGACAATATGTTAATGGGCTGCCGGTGAATGATGGTGTGCAAGCGCCCTCACAATCTATTGATGCATTATTAGCTTATGAAAATGTCGTTAGAAGTGATCTCTGGATTTCTGATGCTAGTTTTTTACGAATGAAAACGGTGGATCTAAGTTATAAAATTCCCGAAAAACTATTTTCATCTCAGTCATTACCAGATATCCAATTATTTGTACAGGGACAAAATCTCTTTACAATTACAAATTACAAAGGTCTTGATCCCCAGTCCCCCGGTAGCCGAAATCTTCCTCCATTAAGAACGATTTCAGCAGGATTATCCTTAACCTTTTAAATTTTATAACTCATGAAAATTATATCAAATATTTCAAAATGTATCATTGTCATCGGCTGCTTTCTGATCTGGTCCTGTGAAGATTTTGTGGAAGTAGAAACTCCTGATTACTTTCTAACCACTCAGAATGTTTATAACAATGATGAATCGGCAGATAGAGCTCTAAGAGGAATGCTGAACCAGTTATTCAATATAAGCTTTGCCAATGGATCTTATCAATCCGTGAGTTTTCTGGGAGGTTTATCAGCAGATAATTATGATCTATACTCGAACTCGCAAGAGCTAATAAGCTTCTATTATAATAACATCCCTGTAAATAACAATAACAACCTTAGCTTATGGAGTGGAGCCTATAATGCGATATATCAATCAAATGCATTACTGGAAGGTGTTAGGGATAATTCTGATTTATCAACGGCACTTGTAAATAAAATTGAAGGGGTTTCAAGATTCGTTCGTGCCTTCACTTATTTCCACCTTTTAAACCTTTACGATGAAGTCCCATTGATTTTGACCACCGACTATCAATCAAATGCACTTGCTAGTGAAACAGATCGTCAGGAAATTTATAATCAAATCATTCTGGATCTTGAAACTGCGAGCGAATTGTTATCTGATAGTTATGCCGATAATGACCGTACCGTTCCCAATACTTATGCTTGTTATGCTTTACTCGCCAGAGTTCATTTATTTTTAGAAAATTACCAGGCAGCAGAAGACTATAGTTCATTTGTGATTCAGGCAAGTGACCAATACACTTTGTTATCAGATTTCGACATGGTATTCCTTGCAGATAGTGAGGAAGCTATTTGGCAGATTTCACCTATTGGATGGGGAACAAGTTTCACACATACCCGCGATGGTAACGCTTTAATTAAAACACCTACTGTGAGCACTCCATTAGCACTATCAAGAAATTTTTTGGAAAGCTACGATCCTACTGATCTACGATTAGAAAATTGGGTGGATTACATTATTCAAAACGAAGACACGCTATTTTATCCTTATAAATATAAAATTCAATATGAAAATTCTGGAGAGATCACTGAATATTCCATGGTTATGCGTTTTGCCGAGCAATATCTAATAAGGGCAGAAGCCAGAACCATGTTATCAAAATTCGCGCAGGCTATTGAAGATATTAATACGATAAGAGAGCGATCAGGGATTAGTCCAATTTCAAATACAGAGGATTCACACAATCAAGACCTCATCCTGCAATTGGTAATTAATGAACGTAGAAAAGAACTCTTTAGTGAATGGGGACATCGTTGGTTCGATTTAGTACGATTTGAAATGCTTGAGGAGCTTAGTGAAAAAAACAATTCCGAATTCAGCACCCCCAGATCCTGGTTATTTCCTATTCCAGATAGTGAACGGGAAAGAAATCCTAATCTTAATCAAAATCCAGGATATTAAATGAATAATTATATGCAAATACATAAAATAATACTTCTATTAATTGTATTCAATGTCAGCAAATTATACTGTCAGGATGTTCCATTGAAAAACTCAAATGATCAAGAAGGAGTGATTATTGATAGCCTTGCAAACGGTTTAAAGTATATTATTAAACCTATAAATGACGAAAAAAGAAATTTTTTAAGTCTTGTTATCAAAGCCGGATCAGCAATGGAGGAAGAAGATCAATTCAACAATGCTCATTTATTGGAGCATATAGCTTTCAATTATCTTTTTCATTTTCCGAACATATCCAATAATGATCAATTATATATAGATTTAGGTGTAAAAAAAACAAATTACGTAGCAAATACCGGAGGATATAGAACACGCTATATTTTTGACTATCCTGCCAATAACACACGTGGTCTCGATACCATTTTAAGCATATATTCTGATATTATTTCAGGTAATGTTATATTTAATGAGCATCAGATTGCTTTAGAGCGAAAAGCCATTTATCAGGAATATTTTTTTGGTAATAGCTCGAGAAGATATCCATACCTTAAAATTGAGGAAACCTTATTTGGGTGTACATCCACATATCCTGATCCTGATCACTACGAGGATTTTATATTAAAAGGTTCCAATCAGGCTTTAAAACGTTTTTACAGGCAATGGTACCAACCGGATCTTGCAACTTTAATTATTACCGGAAATTTTGAAAATATCGAAGAAGTACGTGAAAAAATTAAACAGAAATTTGCGGCTATCCCAAAACCAAAAAGAGAAATAAATTCCCTTAAAGATTGTTCAAAAGATATATTACAAAGCGAGTCATATTTTATTACCAAAAATCAGTATGATACAGCAAAGCTTCAAACTGTTTTTCAATTTTACTACAGGGATAATAGTAATCGGTTTAAAGGATTTGACAGTTCAGAATATCCATTCCTGAAAGAAATTTTAAAAATCATCATTAATTCAAGATTACAGAAATTAAAACATAATTATGAATCTAAGTTCAGTGCATATTTTCAAGATAATATGCCATATCCAGCCTCATTTTTAGAAATCAATCTACTGGAAAATCCTAAGAAAAGTATAGGCAAAGTTTTTGGTGTTCTTCAGTCTTTCAAAGAACAAGAGATAACGGCGAATGAATATAGATTAATTGAAAATTACATAAATGAGGGGACTGAAAATAAACGATATAGTTCGTCAAGAGACTGGTTAAATTTTTACGATCAAAAAACTGATCATTCAAATGCTGGAATGGAGAATAAAAAACTCCGCGAAAAACTGTTCGCAAAACTAACTACCTCAACATTAAATAACTTATTGAAAAATTATAGCTGGTATCCCGATGACATAGCTGTTATCGTTCCATTCAATACGAGCAAAAATGAATATTCGAAAGCGCAAGTAAACAATTGGATAAAAGAAGGTTTATCAAAAGCCTTTATCCCGGAACCCATTGATAAACCCAATCAGCTTTTAAAAAAAATTCCTGAAGAAGCGAAAATTATCGATCATCAATTTGGTTCCATAAATGAGGATATCATCACTTTTGAGAATGGACTTAAAGTAGTTTTGAAAAGTAACTCCTGTATATCTGGAAATCATAAAGATAAAATTATGATCAGGGGCTTTAGCCAATTTGGTAGCAGTCAATTTAAAGAAGAAGAAGAAATTCAGGCTGATTTTTCTCCACAAATCATTAAATATAGTGGTTTGGCGGAGCATTCCTATTTCGAAATAAGGAACTTTCTGCAAAACACCAGTATTCTATCGGGTTATAACGATTACATAAACAAATATGAAACTGGATTCGAAAATGAGGTGGTAGCTGAAGATTTAGAACGCTTCTTAGCGTTGATTTATTTATCCTTTACAAAACCAAGGTATGATGCAAAAGCATTTGAATATTGGAAATATAAAGAACTGGAAAGTTTTACTAGAGCTCCTAATCCTCAAATAGATTTTAATGATTTTGTAAAACAAAAATTAGATATGTCTGGACTTCCTCGTGGTGAAAAACGTTACGAGCAAAGTAAAAAAATTAAGTATCATAAATCTTTCTCTTTGTATAGAGAGTTACATAATAATCCCAGTAATTTCACGGTCATAATCACAGGGAATTTTGTAAAAAAAGAAATTATCCCGTTGTTAAGTCGATACCTGGGAAGTATAGAATTGAATAAAGAAGATAGCAGCTTACAAGCTCTGGATAAGAATGACATTTCATTAAAATCCTTTGCTCCTATTAAAAAGGATACTATAACTCCTAATTTTCCTTATCGGGTAAAGAATAGATTTTTGACCATTGATTATAGAACAAGCCTGGACTCCAGAACATTTGAAGAAGAGATTCATACGGAATTAATAAAAACGGCTATTTTTCATCGTTTAAATGAACTTCGTTTTAAAGCACAGCTGGGTGTATATTTTTATGCCGCTACACAATCTATTAATTATGACACCGGGACCAGGGACATTCAAATCAACCTTCAATGTGATAGCAAGGACTACGAGCAAGTATTAATATATTGCCAGGAAATCATAAAAGAACTCAAAAATGAGTTACAAAATGAAAGTTTTTTGAAACTGGTAAAAAGCAGTATGTATTTGCCTGGATGGTCTAATAGATTTGAACCCTCAAATAAATCCGATATGAATCGACTTTATAATAGCTATAGACATAAAATTCCTTTAGTATCCATAGCACAATCTCAAGAATATATAGACAAATTAAATGTTAGCGACCTGCGTAAGATTGCCAATGACTATTTAAATAATGATAATCACTTGATATTCACAAATAAAATTTAATGCAAATAAAAATAGAGGCTGCCTTAAAAGCAGCCTCTTAAAGGATAACACCTATAGATTATCTTTCAATAGTATAGGGTATTTGTGATCCTCCGTCCTTTTCCTGGGTCAATCCTTCATCCATAAACACTTGATAGACCGTACCAAGATCATCAGAAAATCTTACCTGGCAAGGCTCAGATGTTTGAGAATTACAAGGATCCTGTGATAGTTGAACCGCCGTATCATTTTGCTCTATCCATCCATTGGACTGTTGCTCATTCGCTTTTGTTGAAAAAGCAAGACCAACAGCCATTGCGATTGCCATTACTGGCATTAAAATTTTTGAAGATTTCATAATTTTTGAGTTTTAATTCATACCTACTCTATCCTTTCAGGTTTTCGGTTTCCCCTGCATCGTCACGTAACAATATTTTTATATTCATTTTTACTATTAAGATATATTCCAAGACCACTTAAGAGGGTAAGACTTACATTGAAAATTAAATGCTCTTTCCAACTTAATTCACTTATAATACCTCCGCAGGAACAGGGTAGATTATCGCTAAAAACAAGTATTCCGCCTATGTAAATACTAAAAATAAGCATCAGTAAAAACACCAGGTACCATCCTAATTTTAAGTATTTACCACTTATAAGTAATCCTGAAATTCCAATTTCTAGCATCGGTATTATAATAGACACAAATCGAGCAAGAAAGGAATATCCAAAGATGGGACTGTTTAAAAGATCATTATAAAATTTTTGATAATCGATAAGCTTGCTTATGGCAGCATATAAAAACAATACAATGAAAAGAAACCGGATTATGAATTCAAGTTTTGTTCTTAGCGCTCTTTCCATGATTAGTACTATTATTTGATTTTCAGTAGAATAAAATTGCATAATAATACTTAATCAAAGCAGGAGTTAACTTGTCAATTTCCTATAAATGGACCTATTCTTTATGAATTGCGAACAATATCTCGATACTGTTTAGGAGATAATTTTGTTATATTTTTAAAACGTTTTGAAAAATCGGGATATGATCCATAACCCATTTTTATTGAAATTTCCGTCAGACTAAAGTCACTATATTTGATTAATAGTTTACATTTTTCAATGCGTTGCCTGGCATGATACTGAAACGGAGTGTATCCGAATATATCTTTAAAACCCTTAGTTATCTTATGAACATTCGTATTAAATTTTTGGGCCAGGTCTTCTATGCTCAATAAAGGCTCTTCCAGATGATGATGTATGTACATCTGAATATTATGAAATAATTGCTGATCCCATCTGGTATAGGTTTTTAACCTGGTTTTCTTTTGAAGATCGTATTGGTTTTCTGTGATTTGCAGTAAAAATGAGGTAACAATATATTCCTTATCAAATTTTGAGACGATGGTATCTAAGTGGATATTCAGTAGTTTGTCAAATTGATACTCCAAGAGGGTATAAAAAGAGATGTGCTCAGATTTTTCTAAAGATTTTATTTTTTCAAGCCAATTTTTTCTGGAAGGTTTAGCTAGTAATTCCTTAAATGGTATACCTATAAAATCATTGGTCTCTACCAATTCATTTTTTGGAGTATCATAACTTATTCTTTGAATATGAAGTCGATTATCTAAAAGGAAATTCGCTGTTCGAATTCTTATGGCTTCATTATAGCGGTTGATCCACAAAAACTGCTTCCTGGAGCGATTAAGTTCTTGACCAGTCTGATTAATATAGGTAGTCAACCCTTCAAGTTCATCTTTATAACGGCTTCGCCTAATTTCATAAGGAAAGTTTCCTTTTGCTATCTCTGTCAATAAGCGATAAATGCCACGTAAATTCTCCCTATTAAATTCACGTTCCATATTTTCATAATTTATGTTTTACTTTTTTAAGATATATGGTTGTAAAAATTTAAGTGTTTGATACTCATTAGTAAAGAAAGCTATTGGCTTTCTATGAATAAGGTTCTCGATATAGAATTGTGTTAAGCTTATGGAAATCGGAGAGGTCCCATAGAAAGCTACAGCTTTTATAAGAGTATCTCCTTGGGTGGCCAGATAATACCTGGCAAGTGAAGTGGATCCAATGACACCTGAGACGTCACAGAAAACGGGGTATTCTTTGTTCTGTTGAAATAAAATACGATCACTAACTATTTTTTTTGGCAATTTTTAGATCAATGATAGTATGGTCCTTATAACGTACATGCAGAATATTATCATAAATCCAATAGGTGCCATACTTACCTTCATACATAATTGTGAATATTTTTAGTTAAGAATGGTGAACCTTATAGTAAGAATCCGCTAGGATTATTTAGGTCAAGTGTTTAGCAAATATAAGATATATTTAAATAGGAAAACTTGTCAATTTTTCTAATAGACTTGTTTAATTTATAGTTTTATAGTTAAAATTTAATAGAAGTTTGCTTAATGTGGTGTTTCCTGTTGAGAAGTGGAATATTTTTCTATTTGAAGATGGGCTATTTATATAAGAAAAAATATGCAATAGAAACAGTCTAGAGAAAGGGGGACTGCTAAATAAATATAAAAAAAGTTGGGTTGAACCACCTCAATAAATATTGTGAGCAAATAAGTATTGAGCAATGAAACAAAGTTTTATAAAAACTTTTAGAATAAACTTAGAGCTTATCTATCGGATTTTAGCTAAAACTAAATTGATCTCTTGATATCACACCATAAAGATCAGTTGTAGACTAAATAGTGAATTTTATATAGCGACTATAGGGTTGAAAAGGGGTAGTTGAGTGTTTTCTGTTAAATTTAAAAATATCTCAGATTTATTCATTAAAATAAAGATCGAAGGCAATTTGTATTTCCTTTTTTACTTTTATCAAGCCAAAGACTTTTTTAGGAGGTTCCAGT
>CEOS01010877.1_pt1 | contig 13237 bp, 5 predicted proteins | sample 530601 | NCBI WGS metagenome assembly CEOS01 (sample SAMEA2620666, study PRJEB7988) | marine metagenome | biome: marine biome (ENVO:00000447); feature: mesopelagic zone (ENVO:00000213); material: "saline water (ENVO:00002010), including plankton (ENVO:xxxxxxxx)" | depth 1000 m
GTGGCGGGCGGTGTTGATTCTGTTCGTGGTGCTGGTGATCTACTTCATTCCGGTGGTCAATGTGCTGGCTTCCACGGTGTGGTTCCTGTGGTCCGGCTGGCTGCTGGGCATGCAGTACATCGACTTCGCCGCCGACAACCGCCAGGTGCCGTTCACGGTGATGCTGGAGCGACTCAAGACCAAACGCTGGATGGTGCTCACCTTCGGCTCGGTGGTGCTGGGTCTGACCATGTTGCCGCTGGTCAATCTGGTGATCATGCCGGTGGCGGTGATCGCCGGCACCCTGATCTGGGTCAATGAACTGGCCGACGACGCCTAGCGCGAACGGCTTGTGGGAGCGGGCCCAGCCCGCGAAAGGCAAGCGAAGCTTGCCGGCAGGATGCCAGAGGCCTCTCTAATGGTAGCCCCAACAGCGTCTCTGGGATCCTGCCGGCCGGCATTGCCGGCCTTTCGCTTGCAAGGCAAGCTCCTACAAGGCCCGTACCCTTAGAGAGCGGCCCTTGATCTTGCCTTTATTGAGGCGCTGGAGCGCCTGGTCGGCGATGGAACGCTCCACCGCCACATACGCCTGATTATCGAACAGGGTGATCTTTCCCACCTGCGCGCCGGGAATGCCGGCGTCGCCGGTCAGGGCGCCGAGAATGTCCCCAGGACGCAGCTTCTGCTTGCGGCCCGCGCCGATGCACAGGGTCGCCATGGGCGCCTGCAACGGGCCGCGGTCCACATGGGGGCGCACCTCGTCCAGCGGCAGCCACTGAATCGCGCCTTTTTGCTGATCCTCGATGGCCAGGGCGCGGCGCATCTCCTTGGGCGCCACCAGGCTCACCGCCAGGCCCTTCTCACCGGCCCGCCCGGTACGGCCGATGCGGTGGATGTGGGTTTCCGGGTCACGGCCCAGCTCCACATTGATCACCAGATCCAGCGAGGCGATGTCCAGCCCGCGGGCGGCCACGTCCGTGGCCACCAGCACCGACAGGCTGCGGTTGGCGAACATGCCCAGCACCTGATCCCGGTCGCGCTGGTCCAGGTCGCCGTTCAGCGCCATCGCCGAGACACCTTTGGCGGCAAGATGGTCCGCCACCTCCTGGCACTGCTGCTTGGTGAAGCAGAACGCCACGCAGGACGTGGGGCGCAGGCTGTAGAGCAGCCGTGTCACCGCCTCCAGCCGGGTCTCCGGCGTCACCTCGTAGAAGCGCTGCTCGATCTGCCGGTCGTCGTGCTGGGTGGCCACCTCGATCCGCGCCGGGTCGCGCAGGAAACGCCCCGCCAACGCCTCGATGCCGGCCGGGTAGGTGGCCGAGAACAGCAGCGTCTGCCGGCGCGCCGGCGTCCGGCCGATGATCTCCGCGATGCTGTCCACGAAGCCCATATCGAGCATCCGGTCCGCCTCGTCCAGCACCAGCGTGTTCAGCCCGTCCAGCGACAGCGTGCCCTTGCTCAAATGCTTCTGCACCCGCCCCGGCGTGCCCACGATCACCTGGGCGCCGTGCTCCAGCGACCCGATCTGCGGCCCCATCGGCACCCCGCCGCACAGCGTCAGCACTTTCACGTTGTCCGACCCCCGCGCCAGCCGGCGCAGGTCCTTGGCCACCTGATCCGCCAGCTCGCGGGTAGGGCAGAGCACCAGGGCCTGGCAGCCGAAAAAGCGCGGGTTCAGCGGGTGCAGCAAGCCCAGCCCGAAGGCCGCCGTCTTGCCGGACCCGGTCTTGGCCTGGGCGATCACATCCCGCCCCTGCAGGATCAACGGCAGGCTCTGCGCCTGGACCGGCGTCATCTCGGCAAACCCCAGCGACGCCAGCGTCGCCAGGGTCGGCGCGGAAAGGGGGAGGGAAGCGAAGTCGGTATCGGTCACGGGAGGGCCTGCTGTGGGGAAAAGCGCGCAGTGTAGCATTTGTCAGATTGCGCCGGCAGCGAGGTCTCCCAGTAGTACACCTCTCAAAATGACAATAAACCGCGACGATGGCGATAATCAAAAATCAGATTTTTCAGGTGCTAAGTTATTGAATAAAAAAGGAAAGAACTGCTCAGTGTAGGAAAAAGCGTACATAGCTGTAAGCCAATGCCGTTGCGCGAGGATAGAGCATCATTGTAAAAAGTCGAAAAATTTAAATCTGGGTAGATCGGTATAATGAGGTGGGTTGCTATGAAAATAATAGTGTTGGGAATAGTTTTATTGAATATGGCTTTGAATCCAGCCTACGCGGCGCCGGAGTGGGCATTCCAGAAAGTGTCCGTTAAAGATATTTTGGTTTATTACCAAGATGGAAATAACGTGGTGACGGTCCAGTTTGATGCTCCGGTTTTAGAAGATACTGGATGCGCTCCTACGGATACGCATCACATTGTATCTTACTGGAATAACACGGTGCTTAAAGGAACTATTCGAACCTGGGTATCCGTATTGCTATCAGCGCAAGCTCAGGGTTTGCCCGTCGATCTTTGGGTGGACATGAACAATTGCAGTACGGGAAATCAGTGGGATACGTTCGGTACGCCAGCCGGTCTCGGGCTCCGTTTGTTTGGCGTTCGAATCGCTAAAGAATAAATAAATTAAATAATGCTGGGGTAAAGACATGATGATAAAATTAGTTTTTTCTCTATCTTTATTTTTTTTATGTTCGGGCGCTGTAGCCGCTAAAGAATGGTTTTCAAATTTGCAGGTCGAACAGGTCTTGGTATATACCGACCACGGATACAATATCGTGACAGCGAAGTTTAGTAACGACCATATGCTGGAGACCAATTGCACGCCTACAGATACACACAATATCGTCAGTTACTGGACTAAAAATGGAATTAGCACCACGCTTCAAAGCTGGATATCTGTGCTTTTATCAGCCCAGGCTCAGCAGCTCCCGGTGGACATTTTGGTCGACGTTTCTAACTGTAATAACTCAGCTAGCTGGACCGCTTTTGATAACCCGCTAGGTCTGGGAGCCGCATTCTACGGAGTGAAAGCATCGCGTTAGATAATATAACAAGCTGGCGCATGTCCGAATTAGCTCGGCGATGAGCCAAGAAATAATTGGGTGGGTTTAGGGATGATGCATAGTTGGTTTTATCGGCTATTTGCCGCGATTTTTTTGGTCTTTGCCTCGGCCCATGTGGGCGCTGTGACCAAACTGTATGAGCAGAACTACGAAGTCTACTATCAAGATATCTCTAGCGTGGAATATGGGCTGGATGGATATCCGGATATTCTGCTTAAGGTCGTTCCGAACTATGTGCCTCTCGGAACGGGAGTCGTCTTCCCTATTCCCTTAAACAGTGGTTATCAAACCTTATTATTTTGTGGAACGTCTTCAGGCGATTTCGTCCCTTGTACTCTAGCGTCGAATGCTGAGCTTCCGGACGAGGTTACGGGCGATTACGACTTTTTAATAGGTGATTTCGACGGCGATCATGCTCTCGATATTGTGCTCCATTCGAAAAACGCCTCCCGGAACACTATTTATCTGAATAACAATAAGGATGGTACTTTTAGCTTAAAAGACCAGTTCACCGAAATTGATGGCCATTTGGTGTCTGGAAACCCTGATATAGACGTCACGGACAACATTGGCGCCAAAGGAGCTGAGATAACTATAGATGGTGAGCGCTACGCAGAGGCACATGGCGGTCAGTTTGAAGAAGCACGCCGAATAAACCTTGCGTACTCGTTAGTGGGCGCCTCTCAGTCCAGCTTCTCAGTGAGCAAAGGCCAAGCGAATTTTTCTATTCCAATTCAAGTCGCCAGTGGTGGAGCCGGTGTAACACCGAACGTGTCACTGAATTACTCCAGTAACGGCGATTACGGTCAGGCTGGCATGGGCTTCCAGATATCCGGGCTTCCACGAGTTAAACGCTGTGGACGTAACAATCTTCAAGATGGCTATGTTCAGGTAGCAGATGGCTCAAACCAGGATCTGGCTTGCCTGAACGGTGGCAGACTGATCCTGGTGAGTGGAACCTACTGGCAGAGTGGTTCAGAGTATCGCCTGGAGCAAGAAGACAGTTCCCGAGTTGTGTTTGAGAACGGCGGCTTCACTCAATATAAGAAAGATGGTGACATTTATCGTTACGGCCAATCCGAGGCCTCACGGGTGCGTGGTATCCGAGCCAATAGCGCTGTGGCTGTATGGGCTTTGGAGAGCGTTTCCGACCGCCTTGGATACGGTTATCGAATTTCATATCTTCCAGATCGGGCCGCTATATTCCCTGAAACGATCGAATATACAGTCCAGGCTGGCTCTGCGCAGGCCGGCTATGCCCAGGTAGAGTTTCACTATGAAACAGATCCCTACCAAAAGAAGACGCCAATTTTCGGCAAGCAGTTTGATTTGGGGCTTCGTCTAAAGAGCATCCAAAGTCGTGTGGGTGATGCGTCTCTTCGTGAATATTACTTTTTCTATGAGACAAATGAAGTCACTCGTCGTTCATTAATGACCAGTTTTGCAGAGTGTAACTCCGAAAGTGAGTGCTTTCAGCCAACTACGCTTGACTGGCAAGAAGGTGCGCCGGTTAGTTATGCTAACGCTGAATATATTCGGTTCCCAGGTAATCCTTCCTCACCGTATGTATTCGAAGAAGGCCTGGCTTCGAGCGGCTTCAACCGGTGGGTAGATATAAACAGAGATAAAAAAGACGATTACTGCCGCGTATCGCCTCTAAGCGGGGGCAATGCGGGTACCGAGATAATCTGCTATATAAACGACGGCTCTGGTAGCTTCGGAAGCCCGATTCTTATCGACGCTGGTCTTAATGGTACCTATATCGACAGCAGTGACAGCGGCAACTATTTCGTTAATTGGAATGTTGATCCGGCCTGGAGAGATATCAATAACGACGGTTACGTCGACTTCTGTTACTCTATACCCCTTGGTGATAAGGACTGGGATGGTTCGGACCGTTTAAAATGTCACCTTAACAGCGGTGGTTCCTCTATCGATTTCAATGAAGTTGTTACCTTTGTGATTGACCGGCCAGTGGGGATAATGCAAGTCGCCGGTCGCACCTGGGTCGATTTCAATGCGGATGGCCATCTTGATTACTGCTTTTCATACGTACGAGTGGACGAAAACAAGTACGTAACATGCGCCATAAAGCAAGGTAACCAGTTTCAGTTCGAAGATCGGGCCATGGTTCGGCGCGTTGAAGGTCTGGGTGGCTATTGGGTCGATGTTACGGCGGATGGTTTGCCCGATCACTGCCGGACGAAAGATAACAAAATTACCTGTGATATTAACCAAAAGGGTGAAGACCTTCTTGGCGGACGTTGGTCTAAGAGCGGCAGTAACTATACGAGCACGGAAGGTTCGAATTATATCTATTACGGTGCTACGACCAAGTACTTTAGCGCCCGCTTTACGGACTTTACTGGCAATGGCTATTCTGATTTCTGCCGAATTTACGTAGCCAGTCAAGGCGGTTATGACGGCTACCGGGCTGCCTGCCTGGAATCAACAGGCGAGGGCTGGGGCGTCGAGACGGTGTCGCCGTTCATGCAGGTTGATCATCACCCTGGGTCGGGTTTCGACTACGAAGCTATGGCGGAAGCGACGCAGTTCATGGATGTCAATGCGGACGGTCTCATGGACTGGTGTGCGGAAGTGAATTCGGAGCTCAAGTGCATGTTGTCCACGTCTGATGGCTTCGGTGATTCAGTCGCCACCTACACGCTACCGGATCTGGGCGGCACATCCGGACTCCGTGGTCTGAGAGAGATCAATAGGGGCTGGGCGGATACCAACGGCGATGGTAAAGCGAGCTATTGCGCACTTTACTGGAAATCACATGTCCCGCTGAACCGCGGTATGGCCTGTTTTGATTCCGGCTCAGTAGAGAATCATGACTATCTCATCGGCGTGACTAACGGTTTAGGCCTTGCCTACGAGGTCGAGTACAAGGATATCGCCGACCCGTCGGTCTATTCGTACAATGCGGACACCGGCCCCCATGGCGAAATCTACGTTACCTCTGGGATGAACGTGGTCTCCCGTCTGCTCGTATCAAATGGTATCGGCGGCTTTAATGAAGAAACCTATTTTTATGAGGATTATGGCTATCTTGAGGGCGAGGTCGGTGGCCTTGGTTTTCGCTATATCGAGACAACCTCTGAGGATGGCAAAAGAATCAATGAAGCCTGGTATTTGCATGAACCCTACCTGCATCAAACCGGCCACCTAGAACGGAGCCAAACTAGTTATCTGACAGATAGCGGCTCGTTACAGGTTGTTTCGGAACAAGAGAATACTTGGGAAACGGTTCTATATAGTGGATCAGGCTTTAACGTGGTCGGCTACGATGTCTCTATCTGGAACGGAGACGCCGCTACATCGCTTCGTTATCGTGTTCAACAGGTTGAGAGCGAGTCCACCAGCTATGACCTGAATGGCGCGTTCAAGCAATCGGCGGTATCCACTAACGACTATGATGATTTTGGTAACCTGACCGGGGTAACTACTACGACCTCTGGGCCTCAGCAAACTTTCACCAAGACGGTAACCAGCCAGTTCGACGATTATCTGGACGATTGGATTCTGGGCCGAATCGCACGATCCACGGTCACTCAGACGGGGAGCTATAACGGGGTTGCCGTACCCTCCATAACCAAAACCTCCGAATGGGAGTATTACTCAGCCTCCCAGTCTCAGTTTGGCGGCATGGTAAAGAAAGAGATCATTGAGCCGGACCAGCCCGACCTGCGTAAAGAAAAGAGTTATACCTATAATGCCTTCGGTTTGAAGGAATCCGTGACCACCTCGGTGCCAGGAAGCGCCCCGCGCACCGTTCAGTTTGGCTACGACCCTAGAGGTCGTTTCCAGACCAGTATGACTAACGACCTTGGTCATCAGGTGACCTATACCTACGACGAGGTAACCGGGGCCAAGCTGACCCAACAGGATCCGAATGGGCTTGTTTCTTCCTGGGAATACGATTCCGTGGGCAGAGTCGTGCGTGAGCAGTCACCGGGCGGTCAAGCTACCGAGGTACGACTTGCAAGTTGTGTGTCCGGTTGTCCTGCGCATGCCGCGTACTACTCCGAAACCTGGGCGGCGTCGGCTAGCGGGGCGGTTATGTCGCCGAAGACCCGCGAGTACAAAGATAACCTGGGACGCACCGTACAAACGCGCTCCCAGGGCCTGGATGGCACCTATATTTACAACGTGGCCCAGTACGACTCCCAGGGTCGTCTACTTCGTAGCAGCCAACCTTACGAAGCCGGCGATACTGTCTATTGGGACGAGATTCTCGAGCGCGATGCCATGGGAAGGGCCACCAAAAAGCTCAATGCATCAGGTGCGTTGGTGGAAACCCAGTTTAACGGCCTCACGACCACGCAGACTACCTCCTGGACCGGCCAGCTAGGCGCAGGAAGCCAAGTTCGTGTTTCGTCCGTGACCGAGGACGTAGCGGGCAACATGCGACGGGCCACGGATAACGACGGTCGGCAGATCACATACTTCTACGATGCCACGGGGCAGCTTACGAAAGCGTTACTGCCCGGTGGCGTAGAACTGGTCAATCAGTATGACAAGCTTGGCCGCAAAGTATTGTCCAGCGACCCCAATATTGGTACCTGGCGATACGCTTACAATGGCTATGATCAGTTGGTTCTCCAAGAGAATGGTTCAGGCCGCAGAGTCTGTTTCAGTCACGATGTTCTTGGCCGCAAGATCGCTCGTACCGACGATTACCTAGCCACTTCGAATTGGGAGCAGGCCAAGTCAGGTGCCCTCAATGGCTGTCAGGGGCAGCTCGCGGACGCTAATTGGAGCTACGACGCACCAGGTAAGGGCGTTGGCCGTCTTTCTTCTGTACAGACATCCGAAGGTTACTCCCAAGAACCGTTCTATGACGGCTTGGGGCGAGTTGTTCGAACCGAGACCAGTTACGGGCAAGCCGATTACGTGAGCACCCGGCAATATGATCCGGATACCGGCAAGGTCACCCTGATGACGCCGACTCACCGCGATCAAGGCCCGAGTATCAGCGTCGAGTATCGCTATAACGCCCTAGGCTTCCTCACCGAGCTCGGTAAAGCCGGTACCTCTGACTATTACTGGCAGATTCTCTCTCAGAATGCCCGCGGTGACGTCACTCAACGCCGGTTCGCCAATGGCATGATCGAAAATCAGGCGAACTACGACGATGCGACCGGCATGATTTCTCAGATTCGTTCCAAAATGATGCTGGCGTCGGCATGGGATATCCAAGACGAAACCTACGTCTATGACGCCAACGGCACCATGTTGCAGCGCACCCAGACGAATACCGGACAAAGCCTGGATATCGAAGAGACCTTCGAGTACGACAACCTCGATCGCCTTATTCGAGCCAGCGTCGAAAACCTAGGTAATCCGGGCATGTCGTTCGACCAGACGGTCCAATATGACGTCGCCGGTAACATCACTTCCCGCAACGATGTCGGCACCTACTCTTACCAGGAAACCTGCCAGTACCAAGGAGAGACCTATACACCGGGCCCCTATGCGGTCACCCAGGTGAGTGGGGCCAGAAATGAAGAGTACTGTTACGACGCCGGTGGCAATATGCTTACGGGCGGTAACAAGACAATCTCATACACCTCATTCAATAAGCCGGTATCGATTAGCGCGCCTGATGCGCAAGTCGACTTCGTTTACGGCCCTTCCCGTGAAATCCTGCGCAAGGTAAGCACGGCATCCGACAAGACGATCAGTAAGACCTCAATCGGCTCTTACGAGACGCTGACGATCGCCGAGGCGGGCAGCACGACCGTTAAAGAACGCTGGTCTTTACCCGGTGGAGTGGTCGTATCCCTGGAGGACGACGACCTCTCAACGCTTAAGGACGAATATCTGTTCTCGGATGCCCTGGGATCCATCGTGGCCGTCGCTAACCAGTTGGGCGGCGTCACCGAGCGCTTCCAGTACGATCCCTGGGGCCGTCCACGACACGGCTTGAACTGGACCCTATTGTCCGATACCGCCTGGTTCGACCTCGAGCGTGATGAAAACACCACCGGAAAAGGCTTCACCGGCCACGAGATGCTTGACCAAGTAGGTGTGATCCACATGGGGGGCCGCATTTACGATCCGACGCTCGGTCGTTTCATGAGCGCTGATCCGGTAGTGAAAGGCTTGACGAATACCGAGAGCTATAACCGCTATAGCTACGTCCTCAATAACCCCATGAGTTATACCGACCCCTCCGGCTACTCCTGGTGGAGTGAAAACATAACCGATAAGTTCCGGGACTTCCGGGAGAAGTATAAGAAAGAGATAATCGGGGTCATGACCCTGGGCATCGAGCCTGCTTTACGCTACGGCGGCCGAGAGTTAGCCCGTTTCGCGGCCCGTAATAAATATGCGGGGGAAGTTATTGGTCTGGTAGCTACATTTGGATGCTCTTTTACAGGGGCAGCCGCGGCGGGATGCATGGCGACGGTAAAGGGCGCGGTCTCGTCGAGCATCACCTACGCTACCGGAGGCTCAGTATCGGATGCCCTTAAAGCTGGCGCAAGGTCCGGCGCGTTAGCCTATTCCAACGCTAAGGTCGCTGGCTATATAGGTGATGTAAAAGCAGCGAACGTCGCAGAGAAAGGCTTATTGCATGGTGCTAGAGGTGCCTTTTTTGCAAAAGCGGGCGGGGCAGATGTTCGATCAGGTTTTGTCGGAGGTATGACGGAGGGGATGCTCGGTGGGTATATTGAAAAGCATGCGGGTCCTGAAAACATTCAGGGTGGGACTCTCGCGGCCGCCTTTGTAGGAGGAGCTGTATCAGAAGCAACAGGAGGGAAATTTGCAAATGGGGCGGCGACCGCCGCGATGGGCTACTTATTTAATCAGATGGGCTCTTATCTTGCTAATCCCGGCCAAGCTGCTGCTGCGGCTAAAAATGCACGGGCTAAACAAGTAATAGAGACGGCGCGTAAAAAGGCTACCGAAGAAATCATTGACAAAACTACTATTGTTGGCGAAGCATCAGCCTGTGCAGGCGTCTGTGCTAAAGCAGAAGTAGGTTACAATGGTGAGCATGGTGCGATCTCCAATGCAGCGACAGGCTTCGGTTTGAAAGGGGTCCTAGGCGGCGGGTTTAATTTTAATGTCTACTCGAATGGAAGCATGGCAACTGGAGATGTGTCTACTTATAACTACGTCTCTGGGCAGTTGGGGCCGTTGGGTGTTGAAGCTAATCATAGGAGAATATATAAAGGTCGTGATGTTTATAACGTGGATGTTAAGATTATGTTTCCCGGCGGGCTTGGTGCAGACGCGGGTACAGGCTTTTCGAGGTATTGATGTGTGTCTGATTTATTAATGTTTATTTTTTTCTTTTCGATGATTTTAATTGCTGTGATTAGATGTATGTATATATTGTTTTTTTATTGGAGGAAAGGGTTTTCTGCTAGTCGTCTTATGGTTTTATGGTACAGAGCTATATTCCCCTTTTCTGGCGAAACGGCATTAAAGGGTGAGAGTGCAGATATAGTTAGAGCACTAAGAAAGTTCATTTTTAAATTTTACTGTATTTTTTTTCCTTGTTTCTTTGTGGCGTTTTTTGCTGGCTTATTATTATAAGGTCTTCACTTTGAAATGATGCTGAATGAGGTTCTGCTTCTGCTTGGTTGTGCTTGTCGGGCTGTGAGGACTTTTTTTGGGGGCTTTAATATGGGATGTTTCCAGATTGCAAAAAGAGGGCTTTCTGCGTCAGATTAAGAGAAATTAAAGAGTCTTTATTTTAGGGTAAAAAGAGCTGTTTTTGTTTTGGTCCTTCTTATGGTTGTTTCTTTTATGGCCTTGGAGCGCTAATCTGCGACGAGGGTTCGGTATGGATAGAGGGGTTCCACGATGGCATCAGTTCGGCGGTACAGATAAAGTGCAAAGCATCATCTTATAATGTAAATGGTGGTGCACTTGGTTGCATCTAGAATTGGATTGACGGTTCAGCCACGTCGTCGTGTGTGAATCTTAAATTACAATACAAGGAAGAGAGTTGAAAATGAAAGCAAAAATTATTTTTTTTATAATTGGTGTTTCTGTGGCGGTTAATGCTCATGCTGAGCTAGACTGGTTAATAAATGACGCAGAAATAGTCTCTGTTGGTACGTTTTACGATGGCTATAACCATGTTTTGCAAATAAAATTTAAAGCGTCACCTTCGGATGTAAACGCTGCCGCACTGAATTGCGCTCCGACATGGAGTGATGGAGAAACGACTGCATCTGACGTTATGACTATGGCGTGGTGGTCAGACAGCACGCCTCATGCCAGAATTCAAAGCCAGTACTCCACTGCGCTTTCCGCCCAGGCACAGAAGTTGCCGGTTGATCTTCATCTCGATACCTCTCGGTGTGCGTCTACTTCGGCTAAGCCGTATGGGAACTTTTGGACGGGGATAAGGTTTTCAGAATAGGGGCTTGATCTGTTGACGCGAGCCTCAAGCCGATACTAATTGCGGTTCATTGTTTCTGTACGCGTTTTATCAGGTTGGTACCATTTAAAGAATTTAGGTAATCGTGATGAATGCAAACCGGAAAGTGGGGCAATGGTTTGGCGGTGCACCTCCCCGAGGCGCTGATGGCGCAGCTCGGCCTTGGCGTGGGCAGCACGCTGACCCTTGAGGTCCGCGACGGCGCGCTGGTGATGCGCCCCGGTCGACCCTCGCTGAAGGACATGCTGGCCACCTGTGCCCTTAAAAAAATTGCCCGGGCCGATGAAGACCGGCACTGGCTTGGCAGCGTCGCGGCTGGCAACGAGGAAGTCTGATTGTGATTCGCAGGGCAACGATGATTCAGAGCCCGTCGGTGCCGTTGGCCTCCGCCTCGCGGCTAAGGGCCTCCAAGGCGTCATTCAGCCGTTGATTGGGCCGGCTGAGGCGCTCAAGGAACTGGTCGAAGGCCCGTTCCTGTTCCGGCACCTGAAGATCCTCGAAACGGAGCCGGCTCTGCTGCAAGCCCCGGAATGCGGGCAATGAGTAACCAGAGATACGTGAGATTTTCGCCATGGCAGCCCCCTGAAACAGGCATTGTCAGGGTCATAGTGGCACAACGGACCTGATTCCCCCAGCTGCCCACCTCGCCAACCCCGTGTAACGACACGTAAAACGCCCCCTCCGTGGATGAATTCACCCTCTCTTCCCGCTAGACTAGCGCGTTTGAACCGTCCGCCGGCGACCCGCCGGGTCGCGGGCGCTTTGGGTTAGGAGCGGCCTGGGCCGCCATGCGAGCACTATGAGACTGAAAACAATCAAGCTGGCCGGGTTCAAGTCCTTCGTGGACCCGACGCCGGCCTCGTTCCCGGAAAATCTGACCGCCGTGGTGGGCCCAAACGGGTGCGGCAAGTCGAACATCATCGACGCGGTGCGCTGGGTGATGGGCGAGTCCTCCGCCAAGCACCTGCGCGGCGAGTCCATGGCGGACGTGATTTTCAACGGCTCCAATGCGCGCAAACCGGTGGCCCAGGCCTCCATTGAGCTGGTGTTCGATAATTCCGACGGCACCGTCACCGGCGAATACGGCAAGTTCAACGAAATCTCCGTGAAGCGCCAGGTGACCCGGGACGGCCAGTCCAACTACTACCTGAACGGCACCAAGTGCCGCCGCAAGGACATCTCCGACATCTTCCTGGGCACCGGCCTGGGCCCGCGCAGCTACGCGATCATCGAGCAGGGCATGATTTCCCGGCTGATCGAGGCGAAGCCGGAAGAGTTGCGCGTCTATATCGAGGAAGCGGCGGGCATCTCCAAGTACAAGGCGCGGCGCCGGGAGACCGAGAACCGCATGCGCCGCACCCGCGAGAACCTGGAGCGGCTCACCGACATCCGCGACGAGCTGGAGCGCCAGATCGAGCGCCTGAGCCGCCAGGCGTCCGCCGCCGAGAAGTACAAGCAGTATAAAGAGGAAGAGCGCCACAAGAGCGCGCAGCTCAAGGCGCTGCGCTGGCGCGGGCTGAACGGCCAGGTGAAGCAGCTGGACCAGATTATCGCCGAGCTGGAAGTGGCCATGGAGGCGCGCATCGCTGAGCAGCGCCACGTGGACGCGGAGATCGAACGGCTGCGCGACAGCCACAACGACGCCCAGGAAGGCTTCAACCAGGTGCAGCAGAAGTTCTACGCGCTGGGCGCCGAGGTGGCGCGCCTGGAGCAGAGCATCCAGCACCAGCGCGAGCGCCGCCAGCAGCTGTTCGAGGAGCTGGATCAGGTGACCGCCAGCTGGAAAGAGGCGGACGCCCACCAGAACACCGATGCGGAGAAGCTCGCCGAGCTGGAGGAGCGG
>CEOS01089349.1_pt1 | contig 13140 bp, 11 predicted proteins | sample 530601 | NCBI WGS metagenome assembly CEOS01 (sample SAMEA2620666, study PRJEB7988) | marine metagenome | biome: marine biome (ENVO:00000447); feature: mesopelagic zone (ENVO:00000213); material: "saline water (ENVO:00002010), including plankton (ENVO:xxxxxxxx)" | depth 1000 m
CCCCGAGAGGAAAAATCTCTCACAGTCTTCCCATTCTGTCGGGCGGACGAGACCGTCTCAAGCCCGGCGGGGCCCCACCATTTTCTTCGGCGGATCGGGCGCTGCGCATCAATCTCGAACGACGGTGGCCGCCGAAGAAAATCGTGACCCCCACCGCCGCTTTGCGGTCGCCGGCAAGCCGGCGAGGCCTGACACGGTCCCGCCCGCCCGACGCCATTCCCCTGTCATTCAAGACGACAGGAGACGAACATGCAGACGATCACGAACATCGCCGCCGCCGATCAGCACGCCGCCTACTTCGCCGCCGTCGCCAATGCCGAGCGCCGCGCGATGCACAGCTACTTCGACCAGCATGTGGTCGAGGACGATGAGCTGGGGTTCCTCGCCATTGACGAGGGCGACTACGGCGCGCTCGGACAGGCGATGATCGACCGGATCGTCTACACCGCGCCGGGCGGCATCATCGACGAATTCTGAACGATAGGGGAGGGGCTGCGGCCTCTCCCCTTTTTTTGCTGGGAGAGGAACGGTCACGGGGGGCATCGAGCCCCCCATGACCGTGCCGCGGCGTTGCCGCGGCGGGGGATGATTCAGGCCTTGAGCCGCTTTTCGACTTCCTCGAAACCCAGTGTCTTGATGCGGGCCGTCAGATCGGCGAGCCGCTTAGGTTCAAGCTTCAGCAGTCCGGATTTCTCGATCGTCGCGATCGCCTGCTCGCGCTCTTTCTCTTCGAGCTTCCTGCGCCGCTCTTCCAGCCGGCGCTGATCCTCTTCGAGAGCCTGTCTCTCCTGTTCCAGTGTCTTTGCCATAGGTGCCTCTTGTGAAGGCTAATCGGGCTATGAACTGGCTGAACATAGCGCTGGTTGGTGAGGGCAGGAAGAAGAAGATTCATGGGGCTGGGCGCATCGGGCCTGCGCCCGACGACGGCTCTATTCGCTAGGGCTCCCGATGCCCTTCAGGCAACGAGAGCCCAACCTCACGGAGCCAAGGCATGCGCCTTGTCTCCGCCCTTCGGGTCACGATCCTCGCCTTTCCAACGCGGCCCTTTGGCCGACGTTGATGCTGCGCATCGGGGCTTTTCGCGCCCTGATCGGATCGGTGACACCGGCCTCGCGCGTTCCGCCTCACGGCGGCGCGTACCTCGCCGGTCCCGGCAACCGGCTCCTCTCCGACGACATCGTAACAGGCCCAGGGACAGGGGATCGGGCTCTTGGGATTAGCACACCCTACGCACCTGAAGGTGCATGAGTTCCGTTGTTTCACAACGGGTTAGCGCGGAAGGAAAGGAGACTACGTTGTAGTACGAGCTGGTGGGCGGGCAAAAACGGCGGAAATCAGCCATTCGCGCGTAGTCTGTGAGACTACGGCCTGCTGGTCCATGACGATCAACTTGCCGGAACCGGGTCGCTCGGCTATAAATAGAGCCATTCTTCAGTCCCCACCAGCCTCCCTGCTAGGAGGTTGGTCTTGGCTACCAGTTACCGGCATTACAACGTCCGCCTGGAGCGCGCCCAATGGGACCGCCTCAGCGTGATCGCCGCCGAACAGAAATTGAGCGTCGCCGACGTCATCCGGTCGGCCCTCAATGTCTTCCTTTCATCCTCCGACGTGCTGACCGCGAGCCAGCGCCGCCTGGCCCGGATCAGCGAGTTCCAGCAGCTCGTGCTCGACGTCATTCTGCGCGAGCAATATCCTGAGCTTCGCGACCGCCTCGTTGCCGAAACCGACAAGCGCCTGGTGCAATATCATGGCGCGTGAGGACATCCGCTCGAACGGGAAAAACATCCCGCTGACCCACCACTCTGCGCGCGGCCGCGTGCAGCGAAACTCGGGCAATTTCACCCGCGGCTCACAGCTTCTCACCCACGAGATGCTGATGTGGTTTTCGGGCGCGCGGCTGCCCATCATGGTCTGGTTCTTCGCCTTCCTCGCGGCCTGGTTCGTCATCCTCTCGATCCGCCTCGACGAGCACGGATTCCAGCTCGTCTGCATGAAGATCTATTCGGCGCTCTGGAACTGGGTCGACCTCAATCCCAACAAGCGCGTCAACGTCACCCTGCCCAATGGCGAGATCTACAAAACGGTCATGCCCGTGGTGCCCTATATCCCGGCCGTGCAGCAGGCCTGGGAGACCACCATCCGGGCGCTGATCGGCTCGATCCTCGTCTCGGTTTTCGTGGTCGCGCCACTCACCATCTGGTTCGTCGACATCTCGCGCAGGCGTGGGCGTTCGATCCTTCAGGAACGCCATGAGCGCGGCGCCATGCTGGTCGATCGCGCCGTGCTGGTCTCCGAAATCGCGCAGCACAATGCGGAAAAATTCGCGGAGGACGCGCGCGAGTTCTTCCCCGGCCGCTCGTCCGCCGCCGTGCTCAAATTGCCGTTCGCGACACGGAAGGCGGGCGGCATCCACCATCCCTATACGCTCGCCGGCATCCCCTATCCGCACCGCCTCGAGCAGTCCCATTCCATGCTGATCGGCACCACCGGCGCGGGCAAGACCACCGAGCTCAGGAGTCTGGTCAGCCAGATGCGCCAGCGCCAGGACAGCGCCGTGATCTTCGATCTCACCGGCGCCTATGTCGAAGCCTTCTACGATCCCATGCGCGACACGATCCTGAACCCGATGGACCAGCGCTGCCCGGCCTGGTCGATCTTCAACGACTGCTCGACCTACAGCCATTTCACGTCGGCCGCCGCGGCGCTCATTCCCTCCGATGGCGGCTCGTCCGAGCCCTTCTGGGCGCTCGCGGCCCGCACCCTGTTCATCGAGATGTGCGTCCGGCTTCAGGAGCGCGGCCAGACCACCAACCTGGCGCTCGCCGAGAACCTGATGACCGCCGATTTGAAGCGGGTGCATCGCTTCCTCGCGAACACCATCGCCGACCCGCTGACCGCCCCGGAAGCGGCCCGCATGGCGGAATCGATCCGCGCCGTCTTCAACACCAATGCGCAGGTCCTGCGTTTCCTGCCCGACGAAGGAGAGCCGTTCTCGATCCGGCACTGGATGACCACCGAGCGCGCGCCCGGATCGATCCTGTTCGTCACCTCCGACTACGACGATCTGGAGATGAACCGGCCGCTGCTGACGCTCTGGATGAACATCGCCATCACCAGCCTCATGACGCTGCCGCGCACGCGCAGCTTGCGGACCTGGTTCATGTTCGATGAGGTCGGCGCGCTGCACCGCCTGCCTGCGATCGAGAAGGGCCTGCAGACCGCGCGGAACTTCGGCGGCGCAATGATCCTGGGGCTCCACAGCTTCCAGAAGCTCGTCGAGGTCTATGGCGAGGAAGGCGCGCGAAATCTCGCCTCGCTCGCCCGCTCCAAGCTCATCCTCGCGACCAGCGAGTTCAAGACCGCCGAGGAGTGCTCGCAGTACATCGGCAACCGCGAAGTGCGGCAGATGGATGAGGCCTATAGCTACGGCTACAACAACAATCGCGACGCCTCGACCCTGACTCCGCGCAAGCAGGTCGAGCCCCTCGTGATCCCCGACGACATCACCAACCTGCCCTCGATGCACGGGTTCGTGAAATTCCCCGACGGTTTCCCGGCCGCGCGCATCCTTCTCGAATGGAAGAACTACCCCATCGTGGCGCCGGGCTTCCTGAAGCGTCCCGTGATGCAGCCCGTCCGGTCCAAGCGCGGGGAGGAGATTTTCGACGAGGAGGGCGGTGAGGCCGGCGGCAGGGACGGCGCCGTCCAGATCGTGGATGAGGTGGTCGAGCCAACCAATCTTGCGAAGGAAATGGCGGCGCGGATCCTGCAGTCGCCGAGCGAGGACCAGGCCGCCGAAACCCATCGTACCGCCCCGCGTAGCGATGACCGGCCGGTGCCCCCGCAGGCGAAGGGAGCGGGCGGCGGCAAGGAGGACGGCGCGCGCGGCAGGGACGCCCAGCAGGAGACCGGCCAGCGGCCCGCCGACGACCGGCGCGGACCGTCACCGCAGGCGCCGCAAGTCGAGGATCAGACCCTCATCGAACTGCGTCAGGGCTTCGCCGCGGGCCGTGACCAGGACGATCTCGACATGGGGATCTGATCCATGCTCTCGGTCGCCGCCGTCCGTTCCGCATCAGGCGCCGCGAACTATTTCGCGAAGGACGACTTCAAGGACAATTACTACACGGCCGATGGCTCCTCCGAGGTCAGTGCCTGGGGCGGGGCAGGGGCCGAAGCCCTCGCGCTTGAAGGCGAAGTCAGCCGCGAAAGCTTCGAGCAGATTCTGAGCGGCGTCCTGCCGAGCGGAGAGGGCGTCGCCCAGGTCGAAAACCGGCGCAACGGTGTCGACCTCACCTTCTCCGCGCCCAAGTCCGTGTCGGTCATGGCCTATGTCGCCGGCGACAAGCGGGTGCTCGCCGCCAACATGGTCGCGGTCCAGAAAACCATGGCCTGGGTCGAGAAGAATCTCGCCGAAGGGCGCAAGGACGTCGAGGGTCGCAAGGTGCCGGTGCCGACCGGCAAGCTCGTCTATGCGCTGTTCCAGCACGACACCAGTCGCGCGCTCGATCCGCAGGCCCATGTCCACTCCGTCATCGCCAATCTGACCCAGATGCCCGACGGCAAATGGCAGGCGCTGCACGCCGACAAGATCTGGTCGAATAACGCGGTCGTCGGGGCGATCTACCACGCCTACCTGCGCGCCGGGCTGGAGAAGCTCGGCTACCAGGTCGAGCTCAAGGGCAAGCACGGCACGTTCGAGATCATGGGCGTGCCCAAGGCGATCATCGATGCCTTCAGCCAACGGCGCGAGGCGATCCTCGAGAAGGCGGCCGAGCTCGGCATCGTCTCGGCCAAGGGGCGCGACGGCGTGACCACCACCACCCGCGATCCCAAGCTCAATGTCGAGGACCGCGACGGGCTCCTCAAAGGATGGATCGACAAGGCGGCGGAGCTCGGGTTCGACGGCAAAGGACTGCTCGCCTCGGCGCTGGCCCGGGCAGGGCAGGGCGCCGCCGACAACAAGCTGGAGCGGGGCTTCCGGGCGGTCACCGACGCGATCGCCGGCGCGCGCGATCTCATCGGCGGCTTCCTTCGCTCGCCCGATCCGCTGATCGACAGCGGCCTTGCCCGCGCCACCAAATCGCCGGCCGTCGCCCGGACGCAATTGGCGGTAGCCTCGGCCGTCCGCATCCTCGCCGAACGCGAGGCGGCGTTCGACGTCAACAAGCTCTCCAAGACCGCGCTGGACCTCGGCCTGAAGGGCGTCACCATCGAGACGGTCGAGCACCGGATCGAGCAGCTCTACGACAACCGCCAGCTAATCCCCGGTGTCGCCCGCGCCGGCGACAAGGGCGTCCGGATGGTGACCACCCAGGAGGCGCTGCGCACCGAGGAAGCCGTTCTCAAGGCGGTCGATGCGGGCGTGGGCAAGGCGGTGCCGATACTCCCCGCGCAGGATGGGCCCGCCCGCCTGCAGGAGGTCGCCGATCGCCCGCTCAATGCGGGGCAGCTCGCAGCCGCGACCCTGATCCTCTCCTCCGAAGATCGGACCGTGACTGTCCAGGGCGTCGCCGGCGCCGGGAAGTCGACCATGCTGCAGGCGGTTGCCCGGATCGCGGAAGGCGAAGGCAAGGATGTGCTGGGCCTGGCCTTCCAGAACAAGATGGTCGCCGACCTCGCCGAAGGGGCCGGGATCAAGAGCCAGACGATCGCCTCGTTCGTGCTCGCCAACGAGCGCTACCTGACCGAGCGCGATACGCCGCGCTACGAGGAGGCGCGCGAGCGGCTCGGCGGCGCGATGCTGGTCGTGGACGAGACCTCGATGGTCTCCAGCGCCGACATGCTGAAGCTTCACAGCATCGTCGAGGCGCTCGGCATCGACAAGCTCGTGCTGGTTGGCGATCGCCAGCAGCTCTCCTCGATCGACGCCGGCAAGTCCTTCGCGATGATCCAGGCCGCCGGCGGCACGATGGCCCGAATGGACGAGAATATCCGTCAGCGGACCGACACGCTGCGCACCGTCGCCGCGCTCGCCAATGTCGGTAAGGCGGGCGAGGCGATGAAGGTGCTGGGCGATAACGTCCACGAAAGCGCGAACCCGCCCGAAGAGGCCGCCGACAGGTGGCTCGCGCTGGGGGCGGACGACCGTGCCGCGACCCAGGTGTTTGCGTCTGGCCGGGAGTCCCGCGCCATCATCAACCAGCGCATCCAGGACGGCCTTGCCGCCGAGGGCACCGTGCGGGGCGAGGGCATCCATCTCATCGTCTATGACCGCGTGAACCTGACCCGCGAGGAGCTTCGCTACGCCGCCAGCTATCGGCCCGGCCTCACCCTCGATGTCGGCCGCGGCGGCGCGCAGGACGTCGGGCTCGCGCAGGGACGCTATGACGTCTCCAGGGTGCTGCCCTCGGGCAAGGTCGAACTGGTCGATGGGCGCCGCAAGATTCGCTTCGACCCGCAGCGCCTCTCGCCCACCGAAAAGCGGGACCGGCTCGAACTCACCGAGAAGAAGGATCTGCATGTCCGCGAGGGGGATCGCATCCGCTGGACCGCGAACGACAAGCCGCGCGACCTGCACAACGCGGCGCTCGCCCGGATCATCTCGGCCGATGCCTCGGGCATCACCGTCGAGACGGCGGGCAATCAGACCCTGACATTGGCGCCGGGCGATCCGATGCTCTCGCGTTTGGACCTCGCCTACGCGCTCAACATGCACATGGCGCAGGGCATCACCACCGACAAGGCGATCACGGTCATGGACAGCCATGAGCGCAACCTGTCGAACCAGCGCCTGTTCAATGTGGGCGTGACGCGGGTGCGCGACGAACTCACCATGATCGTGGACGATAAGGAAAAGCTCGAACGCCAGCTCGACCACAATGCCGGCAACAAGACCTCGGCCCTAGAGACGGTCGGCCGCCTCGATATCGACGGCAAGAAGGGCGGCGCCAAGCCGGTGAAGTTCGATCCCGGCCCGATCGACGGGATCAACCTCGCGGATCAGCCGGACATCCTCGCCGATCTTCCCCCCCTTCCGGACGGGCCGCTTGAGCCCGCAGCACCGATCAAGGGCGACGGCCTCAAGGCGCCCCCGGATCTCAAGCCCGAAAAGGCAGACCTGCTGCCGCCGCTGCCCGAGCGCAGCCTGGGCCTTGATCTTTGATGACGAACGGTCGGCGCGGTGCCGGCTGAAAGCAAGGAGAGTGACGATGGCATGGGATTTTGACGAAGGCGGCAAGTTCGGCAGCGAGAAGGCCGCCGAGGACTATGCCCGGCGCAACGGCCTCAGCAATGCGGACTTCCGCACCCGGCGCAAGGGTGATGAGGTCGAGCTGGAGATCCGCCGCTCCGCCATCGACGGCCGAAACCTTCGTGACGCGGGCGAAGGCCGCAAGGGCGGTTGGTTTTGATCCGGACGTCGGCGGCCCGGACATTCGGCAGGAGGCGGCTGTCCAATGGGCATCGATGATCGCGACTATATGCGAGCGCGCCACAGACAGCGCGCCAACCGGACGAGATGGAACGAGGGTAGGGGGCGGATCGAGGCGGCCTGGCTTGATCCGCGCCACCAGCGATATCGCCGACAACCGTCTGCGGCGGCGATCGCTGTCCGTTTCGCCCTGCCGGTGCTGAGCCTGCTGCTGATCCTGATCCCATTCTATGGGGACGCGCAGCGTCATGGCTGGATTCCTGATCTCGAGCCGGCGCAGCCGTTTCCGGAGCGGGTCGGTTACGGTTGGGGCCAATGTTATCGGTCTGATCAAACGCAGCAATCTCACGATCGAGGCAGCCGATTCCAACACGGTGGTGCAATTGGTGGACCCGGATACGAACGCCCATGCACTGTCGATCTATGTTGCCGCCAATGACCGGGTGTCCCTGCCGGTGCCTGCGGGTACGTACCGGGTCCGCCTGATCGAGGGGCGGAAGTGGCACGGCGCGAGGCGCTATTTCGGGCCGAACACATCCTACGAGACGGTGGCCAGTCTGATAGAGTTCACGCCGACGATGGGTCACGTCATCGACCTGCATCGTCGGCCCGGCGGCAATCTGGAGACGCGGATGATGGGCTCTCGACCAGCGCCGCTTTGACCGGGGCGGCCCGCCCCACCAGAACCTAAGATGCCATCAATGACACTTTACCCCGAAACGCCTGGTAGAGTGTCATTGATGACAATCATTCGACGAGGGAAAGTGCGTCCATGATGCTTGGGCCAGGCAGGCATGTTAGCGAGGGCGACCACCATAACGACGAGAATCGCTACCTGAATGCCGCACCAAATCTTCTATTCCTGGCAAAGCGACACGGAGAACCGGATCGGTCGCGGCTTGATTCAGTGGGCGCTGGACCGCGCCATTCGAACCGTCAATGCGGACGCCGACGTTGATCCCGCCGATCGTGAGCTTCGCGCCGATCGCGACACTGTGAATGTGCCGGGCATGCCGCCGCTCGCGGACACCATCTTCGGAAAGATCGACCGGGCGGTCGCCTTCCTGTCCGACCTCACGCACGTTGCCACGCGCGCCAAGGGCCAGCTCTCGCCCAACCCCAATGTCCTGCTCGAGCATGGCTGGGCGCTAAAATCGCGCGGGTGGGGCAGGATGATCGGCGTCATGAACACAGCGATGGGCCATCCCGACGAGCATCCTCTTCCGTTCGACCTCACCCATTTCAAACGGCCGATCCTCTTCCACTGTCCGGCCGACGCGACCGACGAGGAGCGCCAGGCGGCGCGGGCAGGGCTTCAGAAGGATCTGGAGAGCGCTCTTCGCCTGATTCTCGACGACGAGGTTCTTATGGCGGCTGCGCCGCCGGCCGAACCTCACCCTCATGATGTTGAGCTGTTGCAGCGGTATCGCCAGCAAATCCCGGAGCTGCTGCGCCAGTTCCTGCGCGAGCATAATTTCGGGACGCCCTATCCGCGCAAGGCACTCGATCCCCTCGATGATATGGCTGCTACCTGGGCGGGCGCTGCCTTCGATTTCGAGGACACCGCGCTACAGGAGGCCGCCATGGCGCTTCGCGCGGCGAACACCTCTCTCATGGAGCTGGTCTATGAGCGCATCCATGTGATGGACCGGAACCCCAACATGGTCTGGCCGAAGACCGACTATGACGTGCGGCACGGCACGCAGCAGGTCACCCTGGATGCGATCCGGGAACTCAATGCGCGCGCCGGAACGCTGATCGGCGCGATAGATGCGTTCGAGAAGGTTGGGCGCTCCCGAATTCGTGTCGCGCCGCCGGCGCCAACGGCGCCGCAGGTGGATCCCCGCTGGGAGGCCGCGCGGACCGCGATTTCAGAGCTGGCGGCGGACCGGATGCGAGGAGGGCTTCCCGAGATCGTCGCCATGCCCAGCATGACGCTGCGCATTGTGCCGCTCGCTGCGATGGATCGGCCGGCTCTCGATCCAAAGACCGTCCTCGCTGCGGCGCTCCGCTTTCCGCCTGACAGCCAGGTCCGGGTTCAGTCAGATTCGGATGAGCGCCAATGGTGGAGCTATGGCCTGCCGCTCATTCAGACCGAAAATAACCCGGAGACCCGGTGGCGCACGCGCCTTGTTCGACCCGGCCTGATTGAATTCGAGGCGATGATCGGCGCCCGGATCGACGATGATCCCGAGATCCTGGTGAATGGTCGCGAGCTGGAAGCATCGATCGCCGCCCATCTCGAGCGTCTTGCCGCCGTGCTCGCCGACGTGGGCCTGGCCGGTTCCGGCCTCGTTTCCATCGCATTCCGGGGAGTGGAAGACGTCCAGTTGACGCGCGCCCGCGGTGGCGGTCGCAAGATCCGAAAGCCCGAGCTGTTCCTGCCTGAGCTTCAGGTGACCGATCTTGCCGCGCCGATGCAGCCGCAGCTGCAGGAGCAATTCAATATCCTCTGGCAGGCGTCGGGCTGGGCCGACGGCTCGCCGTCGTTCGACTGACCGGGTGCGCGCTGTGGAGCTCAAGCCCCCGTCACCGGAAGAGGGAGATGCCGGTCTTCAGGCGTTCCGTGAGGCAGCCAAGCTCCATGAGGATACGTTGCGCAGCCGGATGTCCCGCGAATTCTATCGAAAGGACCTGGCAAAGTGGCAGAAACTCTACGCGACGCTCGCAGGGAAACGCGCGGCAGGCTCGGCAACGGCCGTTCATTTCACTCGACTATCGGCGCTCTGCGGTGAGCTGCTGACAGAATATGGACCGGAGGCGCCGCCCAAGAAGCGGGTGCCCAAGGCGGTGGAGCCGGTGCCGTTGAGCTATCCCGACTTCCCCGACGACATTACCCATCGCATTCACTTCCTCGAAGGGCCGGGGATCCGGCGGCAACGCGCCGTTAAGCTTTCCGTCCATGCGCCGGGCATCTTCCGGCAGATCTCGGCGCGTGGCCGCGTCCTGCTCTCGATCGGGGTCCGTCAGGATCAGGTCCGGCTGTTCGAGCGCATCGTTGAAGCTATCGGCGATCTCGCCATGGCTGATTACGCCGCCGCGGGATTCGACATCGGCTATGTGATGCGGCCCGATGGAATCGCCCAAGGTCAGTCCTGGACGCCCAATCCCCTCGATCCAGCCTTGCCGACTGCCCGCGTATGGGAAGACAATCAACGGGCCCGGAGTTACGGATTGCAGGCACGCCTGCTTGGCGACCAATGGCGTGGCGCTGACGGCACCGGCCTCCCAGGTGATCTTCCGGATGTCGATGGCGAACCTTGGGATCCCGATCCGCATTGGCAGCGCGTTCTTGAACTCACACAGGCTGATCGGCTCGACGAGGCACTTACGCTGGTCGAGGCGGTGCCCGGCCGCGATCGTGAGCCTCTGTTCGACGAGGTCATCTATCTCAGATTCCTGACAGGATCGCCGCTGCGCGCGCAGGATATTCGCGTACTGGCGCGCAAACATGCGGAATCATCGCTCATTGCGGGGCGTCTGCTGGAGGAATTCGAGGCATTCCTGGGCCATCTCGATGCGCAATTCACGCTGGAGCCGCCTGTCCTGGAGGAAATGATCAGGCTTCGGCCGGATTTCGGGTCGACCATGATACCGCCCATGCCGCCCGCTTCGGATTGGGCCGCCTATCGGCGTCATATGGCGCAGTTCACGAACCACGGTGCGCGGCGCGGCCGGATTTTCTCCATCAACATCGGGGCCGCCGACACCGGGGCATCCGCGTTCTTTGCGACCGCCATGGTCGCTGCCGAAGAGGCGTTCCGCCGCGAGAGGTCGATTCCCGAGATCGGACGGGGCTGGGTGTCCGAGGTGGCGCTGCTCGATCTGGTTCGAACCCTATGGCCCTCCGCGGTCCATCAATGGCGCCCGGCGTTCCTCGGCATGCAGTCCGTCGATATCCATGTGCCGGAGCTGGGCCTCGCCATCGAGTATCAGGGGCAGCAGCACTACGCGCCCGTGACGCTCTTCGGCGGCGAAGAGGGGTTCAAGCTCACGCAATTCCGCGACGAGAAAAAGCGCGCGCTGCTGGCTCGCCACGGTGTGCGGCTCCTTGAATGGCGCTTTGATGTTCGGATCACCAGGGCAGAGCTGATCGCTCAGATGGCGGCGATGGAAATCCAGATCCCGGACTAGACGGCAAGCCTCTTCTGCCTCGGGCCGCCGTTTATTTCCTCGACGATGAAGGTGCGGGCCGGCGGTGTTTCGAGAAGGTCGATCTCTGGGAGCAGGTGGTCGAGCCATTGCATGCGTTGCCGGCGCAGGATGATGGCATCGTGTCGATCCTGATAGTGGCTGACTTCAGGATTGGCCGCGACGGTGATGACCCGGAAGGACAGGGGCCACTCTGCCATGGCCGGCTCCCAGATCGCCGCGAGATAGAAGAAATTGCCGTCTTCGAGCCGCACCCGATACTGCTTGCCGCCGCTAACGGTCATGTGGAATTCCGAGGCGGGCACCAGACAGCGCTGGCTGGGGAAGATCTGGCCCTCCGAGCGCACGAAGCGGAAGGAGGCCCCGCCGCTGAAGCGTGGATTGGAGCCCCACCGGGCCTCGACCATTTCCATTTCTTGCATTGTCCGTCGTCGGGACATTTGGCGCAGATGGTTGCGCAGAGAAGAGGAGATCGGGCCTCGTCTGGGGTTGATGTTTAGGCGGCGAGCTTGCGGTGAAGCAAGCGTCGCTGTTCGATGGTCTTTCGCTTGATGCGTTTCCTCCGTTCGATAATGGCGGCGGCCCTGCCGAAATAGGCGTCGGCCGGTGTCACGTTGTCGAGGCTCTCGTGATAGCGGCGATGGTTATAATGCTCGACGAAGGCCTCGACCTGCCGTTCGAGATCGCCAGGCAGGAAGTAGTGCTCCAGCAGGATGCGGTTTTTCAGGGTCTGGTGCCAGCGCTCGATCTTGCCCTGGGTCTGGGGATGTAGCGGAGCGCCGCGAACATGGCTCATGTCATGGGCTTTGATCCAGTCGGCGAGTTCGCCGGCGATGTAGCTCGGTCCGTTGTCGCTGAGCAGCTTTGGTTTGTGCCTGACGGTGGCGTGGTCGCAGCCTGAGGCTTCGAGCGCGAGTTGCAGCGTGTCGGTCACGTCCTCGGCCCGCATCGTGGTGCACAGCTTCCAGGCGATGATGTAGCGCGAGAAATCGTCGAGCACGGTGGAGAGGTACATCCATCCCCAGCCGATGATCTTGAAGTAGGTGAAATCGGTCTGCCACATCTCGTTCGGGCGGCTGGTCTTGCGATGGAACTCGTCGGCCGCCTTGACCACGACGAAGGCCGGGCTGGTGATCAGGTCATGCGCCTTGAGCAGGCGGTAGACCGTTGATTCCGAGACGAAATAGTCCTTCTCATCGGTGAAGCGCACCGCCAGTTCGCGGGGCGACAGATCGGACTGCTCCAGTGCCATCTCGACGATCTGGTCCTGAATGGCGCCGGGGAGGCGGTTCCAGACCCGGCTCGGCGCGGAAGGACGATCCTCCAGCGCCTCGGGGCCGCCTTCGAGATAGCGATCATACCATCGGTAGAAGGTCCGCCGCGCGACGCCCAACTGGTCGAGGGTCCGCTTCGCCGGCAGGTGCGACTGCTCGACGATGCGGATGATCTCCAGCTTCTCGGATCCCGGATACCTCATTCGGGGTCTCCCCCATCCGCGATCATGCTTTTTTTCAGCAGCCGGTTTTCGAGCGTGAGGTCGGCGACGGCCTCCTTCAGGGCACGCGCCTCACGGCGCAGATCCTGTACCTCGCCGCTCGTCGCGGCACGGGCGGTGT
>CEOS01070379.1_pt1 | contig 13087 bp, 11 predicted proteins | sample 530601 | NCBI WGS metagenome assembly CEOS01 (sample SAMEA2620666, study PRJEB7988) | marine metagenome | biome: marine biome (ENVO:00000447); feature: mesopelagic zone (ENVO:00000213); material: "saline water (ENVO:00002010), including plankton (ENVO:xxxxxxxx)" | depth 1000 m
CCCGCCGGTGCGGCAGTGTCGTCTTGGGAAAGGACACGATCGGCAGCGCCGCCAGGTCGTCGATCCCGGCCGGGCGCGGCAGGTCGAAATGCGCGGGCGCCACGAACCAGCCCAGCGTCACCGGCGGCAGCGGCGTCAGGTTGATCCCGCGCGGCGCCTGATCGCGCATCATGATCGCCACGTCCAGCCCGTCCGCGACCAGCATCTGCGCCATCTGTTCCGAAGTATCGACCGAAATTTCGAACCGCAGTTGCGGATGGCGCGCGCGCAGATCCGTCAGCATGCGGGGCAGGACCGTATGCGTCATCGTCTCGGCCACGCCCAGCCGCACGACGCCCGCCATCAGGCCCTGCGTCAGTTCGCCCAGAATCCGGTCGCGCTGAGCGATCAGGATCTCGGATTCCTCGACCAGGCGGCGGCCGGCGGCGGTCAGACGCACGCCCCGGCCGTCGCGTTGGAAGATGGTCATGCCCATCCGGTCCTCCAGATGCCGCACCCGTCGCGAGATCGCCGATTGCGCCAGCCCCAGCGAATCCGAGGCGGCGCGAAATCCGCCATGGCGGGCAATGGCGCGGATGATGGCAAGGTCGCGGAAGCCGAACATTTCCGCGACATGCGGCCGTGGGCGACGCCAAGTCAAGCCCGCCCGCGATTGACCCGCCAGCGCCCGCGACCCATATGTGCCGCAGCGCAGCATGAGGTCCGCGCCATGTCGCAGATACCCCATCCCCCGGATTTCGGTCCGCCCCGCATCCGCCTGCGCGGGCTGGAAGGCCGCGACCGCCATGACCATGCAGCACACCTGCTGCGGCTGTCGCCCGAAGACCGCCGTGCCCGCTTTCACGCGGCGCTGACGGATGACGCGATCCGCGCCTATTCCGACGGCGTTGACTGGGACCACGCGCTGATCTTCGGCGCTTTCGTGGGCGGCGTGCTGCGCGGTCTGGGCGAGCTGATCCCATGGCCGGCTCGGGACCAGGGCGAGGCGTCCTTTTCCATCGAGCAGCCCTTCCAGCAGATCGGCCTGGGCAAGCGGCTGGTGCTGGCGACGGTGCTGGCCGCGCGCCGCGCGGGCCTTGGCCGAATCCACATGGATTTCATCGGCGACAACCGCGCCATGCGGGCGCTGGCCCGCGACGTGGGCGCGGTCTCGGGCCGCTCGGACGGGATCATCCATGCGATCAAGGACATTCCCCGCCGCGGCCTGCGCGCGGGTTAGACGGGCGGTGCCGGTCGGCGCATGCCGTTCCCGAAAAACGGCTGTTTGCGCCGGGGAATGTCGTCGGCTCAGATCGCGGCGGCCCACAGGCGGAACCGGCGCGTGCCGGTCGCCTCGCGCACGAGGCCCATCCTCTCCAATCGCGCCAGCAGCCGCTCGGCCGTGTCGCGGCTGATGGCGCAGCTTTCCTCGACCATGGCCGTGCTCATCAGCGGATGGGCGGCCAGCGCCGCCACGATCCGGGCCGCGTTGGACCCCTTGATTGCCTCTGTCTCGACGCCGGCGCGCGCGGACCATGCCGCGACCCGATCCAGATGCGCGAGCGCCGCCGAGGCGCCATCGGCCAGCGCCGCCAGATGCCGTCGCAGGCGGTGTTTCGGCGGCCCCTCGTCAGCGGGCTGCCCGGCGCGTCCCATCGGCAGGAACGGCAGGCCCGGACAATCCGCGGCCATGCGCCGCGCGATCCAGACCGCCGCCTCGATCGGCGCGTTCTCGGGCGACAGATCGTAAAGCCGCCACAGCAGCCGCAGCGCGGGCGCGCGGGCCAGCGGATGCAGCGGCTCCAAGCCCCGGACGGCGGCCAGAAATCCCTCGGCCGCGTGGTCGAAGGCCCGCCCCGACAGCCGCCCCAGCGGCGCCTCGGGCGCATCGACGCCTTCGGCCCGGTGCAGGCCCAGAAAGCCGCGCAGATCGGCCGGATCGCCCTGTCCTTCCAGCCGCCGGACGGCCCACCGCGCCTGCGCCATCGCATCCAGATCGGTGCCGGCGCGGGCGGCCATCAGGTCCAGGCCGATCTCGTGCCGGGCCAGCGGCGAGCCCTGCGCCCACAGCATCGCCTCGGCCTCCAGCAGCGCCAGCCGCCTCAGCGCGCCGGCCCGCGCCGGTCCCGTCATCGGCGTCAGCCGCGATTCCAGCCGCCCGGCGGCCAGCCCGGCCTGCGCCAGTGCAAAGGCGCAATCGGCCTGCGCCTCGCGCCACGGCTGCGGATCGAACAGGCTGCGCCGATCCGCCATGGGCAGTGGCCAGTCCCGATCCTCTTCCTCGAAATCCCAGCTCATCGGGGCAGGATACGCGCCTATTCGCGCCGCCGGAATAGCCGCGCGACGATCGGCGCCAACAGGATCACGATCATGATCCGCAGCAGGTGGTGGCTGACGACATAGGCCAGATCGGCGCCGGCGATGATCGCGATCACGGTCATCTCGGCCTGCCCGCCCGGCAGGAAGGCCAGAAACGCCTCCAGCCCCGGCGCCAGGCCCAGCGTCACGATCCCCTCGATGAAAACCAGGCTGATCAGCGCCAGCACGACGGCATAAACCAGCCCCGCCGTCACGTCGATGCGCAATTCGCGCGCCGAGATGCCGACATATTTCACCCCCACCGCGATGCCGATGAAGAACTGCGCCGCCTGGATGATCTCGGCCGGGGGGCGGTTCTGGACGATGCCGCTCAGCGACAGGATCATGGTCAGGATCAGCGGCCCCAGGATCGAGGCGCCGAACAATCCGGCCCGTTCCGCCAGCTTCCAGCCCAGGAAACCCGCCGCGACCATGAGCGCGATCTGGGACGCCGAATAGCCCGCGATCGAGGCGCCCGGCGGCCGCGCCAGATCGACGCCCCAGTAGATGCGCATGATCAGCGGCGCCACGGTCACGATCACCAGCACCCGCGTCGCATGAATCAGCGACAGCGCCCGCACGTCGCCGCCCGCCTCTTCGCCGAAGACCAGCATGTCCTGAAGGCCGCCCGGCATCGCCGCATACCAGGCGGTGGCATGATCGAAGCCGAAGACACGCCGGAACAGCGGATAGCCGACCATCGCGATGATCGCGATGAAGATCGGCACCAGCGCCAGCGAGGCCGCGATTTCGGGCAGGCCGGCCAGCACTTCAGGGGTGATGGATGCGCCGACCGCGACCCCCAGGAAGGTCCGCATGAAGGTGCTGAAGCCGCCGGCGCCGCGCAGGGGGGCGCCCAGCAACGCCGCGATCAGGCATGCCAGCATCGGCCCCAGCAACCAGGGCAGGGGCAGGTTCAGGACCAGAAACAGCCCCGCCCCGGCCAGAGCCAGCGCGAAGGTCACGATCATCCGGCCAGGCCGGCCTATGCGCGCAGGTTTCTGCATGATGTGCAAAGCCTTTGCCAGAATGCGCCCGGGGCGGCAAGCCGGCGCACCGGCCCCTTCGATGCCTTTGGAACAGATCCGGCCCATCCGGACTTGACCCTTTTGCATCCTGATGTATACGACTGGATGCATGACCGAAAGTCCGAAATCCGGATCAGGCGACGGCATGCGGCGCACCCTGCAGGGTGAGGGCGTCTATGACAGGCTTTGCGAACAGATCCGGTCGGGCACGATCCGCCCCGGCGCACGACTGACCGAGACCGAGCTTGCCGCCCGCCTCGGCGTCAGCCGGACCCCGGTGCGCGAGGCGATCCGACGGCTGGAGGCCGACGGCCTGGTCGATCACCAGCCCCGCAGCGGCGCCGTCGTCCGACAGCTGGCCTATCCCGAAATCATGGAGCTTTACGAGATGCGGACGGTGCTGGAAGGCACCGCCGCGCGGCTTTCGGCCCGCGCCGCCTCGCCGATGGAGCTGGAGGCGCTGCGTTCGATCAACGCCGAGATGGCCCGCGCGGTCGAGGATGCCGCCCGCCTGGTTCGCCTGAACCGGCAATTCCACGCCCGGTTGCTGGACGCGGCGCGCAACCGGTTCCTGCTGCGCGCGGCGGCCAGCGTCGAGAACACGCTGCTGATCCTGGGCCCCTCGGCGATGGCTGCGCCGGAACGCGCCCGGCAGGCGGTCGAAGAACACGAGGCGGTCCTCGACGCTCTTGCCGCCCGCGACGGACAGCGCGCCGAGGCCGCGATGCGCGAACACATGGAACGCGCCCAACTGACCCGGCTGCGCATCCTGAGACAGAAAGACGAGGCGGAACGTGACTGACGGTCTTTCGCGATCGCTGGCAGGCCAAACATGGGACGTGGTGATCGCCGGCGGCGGCAACGCGGCGCTCTGCGCGGCGATCGAGGCGGCCGAGGCGGGGGCCCGGGTCCTGATCCTGGAAGGTGCGCCCCATGCCTATCGCGGCGGAAATTCGCGCCATACCCGCAATTTCCGCTGCATGCATCACGGCGATCTGGGTCCGCTGGTCGAGACCTATGACGAGGAGGAATTCTGGCAGGACCTGCTGCGCGTCACCAGGGGCGAAACCGACGAGGAACTGGCCCGGCACGCGATCCGCAACTCGGCCGAATGTCTGCCCTGGATGCAGGCCCATGGCGTGCGGTTCCAGCCCTCGCTGGCGGGCACGCTGTCGCTGGACCGCACCAATGCCTTCTTCCTTGGCGGCGGCAAGGCGCTGGTCAATGCCTATTACCTGACCGCGCAGGACCTGGGCGTCACCGTCGCCTATGACGCGCAAGTCAGCCATGTCGGCATCGAGGGAGGCCGGGCCACCCATGTCATCGCCAGCATCGGCGGCCAGATCATCAGCATCGCCGGCCGCGCCTTCGTGCTGGCCTCGGGCGGGTTCCAGGCCGATATCGACTGGCTGGCCCGCGCCTGGGGCCCGTCCGCGCGCAATTTCCTGATCCGCGGCACACCCTATAATCGCGGTGTCCTGCTGCGGGACATGGTCGATCAGGGTGCGCTGACCGTGGGCGATCCGACACAATGTCACGCCGTCGCCATCGACGGGCGCGCGCCGAAATTCGACGGCGGCATCGTGACGCGGCTGGATTGCGTGCCCTTCTCGATCGTCGTCAACAGGGATGGCCAGCGATTCCATGACGAGGGCGAGGATGTCTGGCCGAAACGCTATGCGATCTGGGGCCGGCTGGTCGCCGAGCAGCCCGATCAGGTCGCCTATTCGATCATCGACAGCCGCTCGATCGACCTGTTCATGCCGTCGGTCTATCCGCCGATCACCGCCGACACGATCCCGGATCTGGCCGGCAAGCTGGGCCTGCCGGTCGATGCGGTCGCCGACACGATCGCCGGTTTCAACGCCGCCTGCCGCGAGGGCCAGTTCCGCCCGCAGGAACTGGACGGCCTGGCGACCAGCGGCCTGACGCCCGCCAAGACGAACTGGGCGCGCGCCATCGCGCAGCCGCCGTTCTATGCCTATTCCCTGCGCCCCGGCGTGACCTTCACCTATCTGGGCCTGAAGGTGGACCGCCATGCCCGCGCGACCGGTCCCGAAGGGCCTTACGAAAACATCTGGAGTGCCGGAGAGATGATGGCCGGCTCGATTCTGGGTCAGGGCTATCTGGCCGGGTTCGGCATGACCATCGGCACCGTCTTCGGACGCATCGCCGGACAGGAGGCCGCCGCCCATGTCGCTTGACGTCACCCTGCAGACCGATCCCGGCGCCATTTCGGACGATCCGGTGCAGGAAGCCCGGCGCCAGATCGAGATCTGCAATGCCTGCCGCTATTGCGAGGGCTATTGTTCGGTCTTTCCGGCAATCACCCGCAACAAGGTCTTTGCCAGCGGCGACATCACCCAACTGGCCAATCTGTGCCACAATTGCAGGGGATGCTACCATGCCTGCCAATATACCGCGCCGCACGAATTCGACCTGAACCTGCCAAAGGCTCTCGGCGCCGCGCGGGTCGACAGCTGGGAACGTTTTGCCTGGCCCTCGGGGCTGGCCCGCCTGCTGCAAAGCCACGCGGCCGGGCTGGTCGTGGCCATCGTGCTGGGCATCGCTGCGATGATCCTTGCCATCGCCGCCCTGCCGGGCGAAGGCCCGGGCTTCTATGCCTGGCTGGGCCACGGCGCGATGGTGGCGATCTTCCTGCCGGCCTTCCTGTTGCCGCTGGCGGCCATCGCGATGGGATTGCGGTCCTATTGGCACGAGGTCGGCGGGCAGGCCGTCACGCTGCATGATCTGCGCGAGGCCGCGATCTCGGCCGGGACGATGCGGAACCTGTCGGGCGGGCAGGGTCAGGGATGCAACTTCGAAAAGGGCGAACGCTACAGCAATGCCCGGCGTCATGTGCACCAGGCGATCATGTACGGGTTCCTGCTGTGCTTCGCCGCGACCAGCGTGGCCACGGTGATGCACTACCTGCTGGACATGCCGGCGCCCTACGGCCTGTTCTCACTGCCCAAGCTGCTGGGCATTCCCGGCGGCCTGCTGCTGGTGGCGGGCTGCTTCGGCATGATCGTCCTGCGCGGCAAGGCCGATCCCGGACTGGGTGCGCCGGGCCGGTCGGGGGGCGAGAATGCCTTCATCTGGACGCTGGGTCTGGCGGGGTTGACCGGACTTGTCCTCTACGCGCTGCGGGGCACGGCGCTGACCGGCCCGTTGCTGGCGCTGCATCTGGGGCTGGTGCTGGCCTTCTTCCTGGTCACGCCCTATTCCAAGATGGCGCATGGCTTCTACCGGATGGCGGCGCTGGTGCGCGAGGCGCAGCTCCGCAGACTTCGCTGAGACCGGGCTCGCTCAGGCGGGAAAGACATGCCCGTCGAACAGCTTGCGCGCGGTGCGCATCGCGCCGGCGCGGGTTACGCGGCCCTGATCGTCGCGCTCCAGCCGCAGTTGGGCCGCGCCACCCGGATGTTCGACGGCGACTCCATCGCCCTGCGGCATCCGCGCGACGGATGCGGCGGGCGATCCGGGCAAGGTGCAGGCCGTCGCCACGCTGACGGCCGCGAACACCCCGATCGAGGCATGGCAGCGATGCGGAATGAAACTGCGGGTCGAGATGGCGCCGCCTGCCTGCGGGGCCGAAACCAGCGTCATCTTGGGCACCGATTTCTCGCGCACATCGCCCAGGTTCATCATCGGCCCCGCCTGCAGCCGGATCGCCTCCAGCCGCGTCTTCAATTCGGCATCGGCATCCAGCGCCTCGCGATCCTCGCATCCGGTCCGGCCGACCGCATCGGCGCGCAGGATCACGCAGGGCATGCCGTTGTCGATCAGCGTGCATTCGATCCCGTCGATCACATCGACCGCCTGGCCGCTGGGCAGCAGGGCACCGCACATGGACCCCGACACGTCGTCGAACATCAGCATGATCGGGGCGTGCTGCCCCGGCACACCGTCGATGCTGCAATCGCCCGCATAGCTGACCCTGCCATCGGGGGTCTGAACGATGGCCGTCGCAATCTCGCCGGTATTGACCATGTGGATGCGAACCGGTGTCTGCGCGCCTGCGACGCGGACCAGGCCTCGTTCGATCGCGGCCGGGCCGACCCCGGCCAGGATATTGCCGCAACCCTGCGCGGCGCTGACCAGGGCCCGGTCGACGAAGACCTGAAGGAACAGGTAATCCACATCCGCATCCGCACGGCTGGGCCGCGACAGGACCGCGACCTTCGAGGTCAGCGGGTCCGCGCCCCCGATCCCGTCGATCTGTCGCGGATCGGGGCTGCCCATGATCGACAGCAGCAAGGCGTCGCGGCCGGCCGGATCGGCGGGCAGGTCGTCCTTCAGGAAATACGCCCCCTTCGATGTGCCGCCGCGCATCCACAGGCAGGCAATCCCGTCCTCGTCGCGCATCCTTTCAGCCCTTCTTCGTTGTCCAAATACCCTTTCTTGGCCAAGCGGCCGCGCTCGGCCCGCCGCGGCCGGACCGCCCCCGCCCCTCAGATGTAGCGCAGCCCCTTCGCCTCCAGCCTGCCGCGCATGTCATCGATGTCGAGGCCAAGCTCGCCGGCGGCAAGTCGCTGCCGCTTGGCCTCCTCGGCCTCGATCCGCTTGCGGGCAGCGGCCAGCACGGTCAGGGCTTCGGCGCGGCGGATGACGCAGACGCCGTCGTCATCGGCCACGATCACATCGCCCGCCTCGATCGCCTGATTGCCGCAGGTGATGGGCACGTTCACCGATCCCGGCGTTGCCTTCACGGTGCCCTGCGCGCTGATGGCCCGCGACCAGACCGGGAATCGCATCTCCGTCAGGTCGCGGACATCGCGGACGCCGGCGTCGATCACCAGCCCCCGGCAGCCCCGCGCCATCGCGCTGGTCGCCAGCAGATCGCCGAAATAGCCGTCCTCGCAGGGCGAGGTGGGGGCAAGAACCAGGATGTCGCCGTCGCGCAACTGCTCGATGGCGACATGGACCATCCAGTTGTCGCCGGGCGGCGCGCTGATGGTGACGGCACTGCCGGCGATGCGGGCGCCGGGATAGATCGGCCGCATCCGGCTGGACAGACAGCCACGACGGCCCTGGGCCTCGTGAACGGTCGCGACGCCGACCTCGGACAGACCGGCGATGACTTCCGCGTCGGCGCGGACGATGTTCTGGACGACAACAGCCATGAATCAGCCTTTCCAGGGTTTCCGCAGCATGGCTTCGATCGCCACCCTGCCGATGATCGGGGTCTCAGGCATCACAATTCGTCCACGGTGCGGGGAAAGATCGACTGGAAGCCTTCGGCATATCGGCAATCGCGCCCGCCCGACTGACCGCCGGAATTGCGCTTGAAATGGTTGGCGCGCTGCTGCGCCACGCGGGTGTAATATTCCCACAGATGGGCCTGTCCGTTCATCTGTTCCATCGCGGCCCGCTTCTGGTCCCAGACCGGGGTGATGTCGAGGAAGGTGTCGGGTTTCCAGCCCATCTGTTCGGTCTGGTGCGGCTCGAACAGGTAAAGCTGCGGTGCGCCCAGCACCTTCTGGCCGGGATCGTGACCCCAGGCCTGCGCGACCATGCGACATTCCAGCACCACCTGGGTCGTCTGCATGTGGTCGGTGTTGTAGGGATCATGCTGGCTGTGGCTCAGCATGAAGCGCGGCTGCACCTCGCGAATCAGGTCGACCAGCCGGAACTTGTCCTCGCGGTCCAGATGCAGCGGGTAATCGCCCAGATCGAAACATTCCAGCCGGTGCACGCCCAGCACCTCGGCCGCCGCCTCGGCCTCGGCCCGGCGGATTGCCTTGATCTGGTCCAGCGCCTTGCCGTCCTTCCACAGCCGCGCGCTTTCGCCGCGTTCGCCAAAGGACAGGCAGGCCACCGTCACCTGATACCCCATCCGGGAATGCAGCGCGATGGCGCCGCCGCAGCGCCAGACGAAATCCGCGGCATGGGCGCTGAAGACCAGCGCGGTTCCGGGCTCCGGCATTCCATTCTCCCTGAGTTGTGCTGCCGACCAGATCGCATCCCGGCCCCACCGCAGGCAATTCAGAAATCCACGCCAATGCATAAGTTCCGGCTATGACGGGTTGGCGGGCGCGGCCCGGCGGGGCAATATTCCGCCAGGTTTCGAAAGGAAATCGACATGAGCGCAGAAATCGCCTTCATCGGCTTCGGAGAGGCCGGCCGCGCGGTCGCGAAGGGCTGGCGTGACGAGGGCTTTGCCGGTGCCATCGCGGCCTGGGACACCAAGCTGGATGGCGCCCAGGCGCAGCCCCTTCGCGATGCCGCGACGGATCTGGATGTCGCCTGCGGGCCGGCCCCTGTCGTGCTGGCGGGCGCGCGGCATGTCCTGTGCCTCGTCACCGCTGATCAGGCGGTCGAGGCCGCCCGGCAGGCGGCGCCGCATCTGGCGGCGGCAAGCGTCTGGTATGACGGAAATTCCTGCGCCCCCGACAGCAAGCGCGAGGCGGCGACGATGATCGGCGATGCCGGCGCAACCTATGTCGATATGGCGATCATGGCGCCGATCCGACCCCGGTTGCACCGCACGCCGCTGTTGATCGCGGGCCCCGAAACGGCGCTGGACTTCCTGGATCGCATGAACATGCAGTATCGCTGGCGCGGCCCCCGCATCGGTTCGGCCTCGGCGATCAAGATGATCCGCTCGGTGATGATCAAGGGGATGGAGGCGCTGGCCGCGGAATGCCTTCTGTCGGCACGACGGGCGGGCGTTCTGCAGGATGTGCTGGATTCGCTGCAAGCCTCCGATCCGGCCACGGACTGGGCGGCGAAGGCCGCCTACAATACCGAACGGATGATGCAGCACGGGCTGCGCCGCGCCGCCGAGATGCGCGAGGTCGCCAAGACCGTCGAAGGGCTGGGATTGCCCGCGGATCTCGCCCGCGCCACGGTGGCATGGCAGCAAAGGATCGGCGATCTGGGCCTGCACGAGCGCGAGGGCGACCTGATGCAGCGCCTGGCGATGATCGAAGAGGCGCTATGCCTGTCGGCAACCTCCGCCACCTGAGGGTCTTCCTGGCGGTCGCAGAGGGCGGCTCGGTCACGCGGGCCGCAGCGGCGGGGCTGGTGTCGCAACCGGCCGTGACGCAGGCCATCGCCAAGCTTGAATCGCAGGCCGGCACGGCCCTGTTCCGGCGCACCCGGCAGGGCCTGTTCCCGACCGAGGCGGGGCGCCTTTTCCAGCATCGCGCGGCCCGCGCGCTGGCACGTCTGGACATGGCGATGTCCGACATCGCGCCGCGGCTTCGGACGACCGCGACGCGGGCGCAGCTGAACGCGCTGATCGCCGCCGTCGAGACGCAGAATTTCACGCTGGCGGCCTACCGGCTGGGGATCGCGCAGCCCACCCTGAACCGGGCGATCACCGCGATCGAGGCTGCTGCGGGGCGGGCGCTGTTCCAGCGCAGCGCGGTCGGCGTGGCGCCCTCGCGGCCGGCATCGGCGCTGGCGCTGGCGGCGCGACTGGCCTTTGCGGAGCTGGATCAGGCCGTGGCCGAGCTTGCGGAACTGGAAGGCCGCGAGGTGGGTCGGATCGTCATCGGCGCGCTGCCCCTGTCGCGCGCCCATGTCCTGCCGCGCGCGCTGGCCCGGTTTCGCCAGGACCGCCCCCGGCAGCCGATCCGCATCATGGACGGGATCTATGGCGATCTTCTGGCGGGGCTTCGCCGGGGCGAGATCGACCTGATCATCGGCGCGCTGCGTCAGCCGCTTCCGGTCGGGGATGTGGTGCAGGAACGCTTGTTCGATGACGTGCTGGCTATCCTTGCCGGGCCGGATGATCCGCTGATCCACAATCCCGCGCCGCTGTCGGCCCTGCGATGTCGGCCCTGGCTTGTCGCACGGCGCGGCACGCCGACCCGCGATCTGTTCGAGGCGCTGTTTCGCGACTCGAATCTCGATCCGCCGGCCAGCATCATCGAGACCGGATCGGTCATCCTGATGCGCGAGATGGTCGGCGACGGCCGCCATCTGGCCTGCGTGTCGAAAGCCCAGGCCGCGCGCGAGATCGAGCGCGGGATCGTGGCGGAACTTCCGTTTCCCGGCCTGCCGGTGCCGCGCCCCATCGGCCTGACCCTGCGCAGCGGATGGCAGCCGACACGGGCGCAGCAGGCCCTTCTGGATGCAATCCGCGCGGCGATCTGATGCCTGCGTCGCGCCGCCCGGACCCCTACTGTACACAATAATGAATGATTGTTGACTTCTATGTAGAGTGATTCTCTACTCATTTCTGCGGATTACATAACACAATAATGGAAATCAGGGAGCTTCACATGACATTTCGTGCCGTCTGCCTGGCCGGCTCGGCCGTGCTTGCCTTCGCGGCCGCGGCGCCGGTCGCCGCGCAGGGAACCGTCGAGGTCGCCATCGTCGGCGATCCGGACACGTTCGACCCGATGATGTCCACCAAGGATGTCGTCAGCATCGTGACGCAGCATTTCATGGAAACGCTGTACACCTTCGATGACAACTGGGCCGTGGTGCCGCTGCTGGCCGCAGACATGCCCACGATCAGCGAAGATGGGCTGACCTACACGATCCCGCTGCGCAAGGGGGTGTCGTTCCAGGACGGTTCCGCGATGGACAGTGCCGATGTGCTGGCCTCGCTGCAACGCTGGGAAAAGGTCGCCAGCCGCGGTCAGGGCATCGCCGACAAGATCGACAGCATCAAGGCCGGCGGCCCGAACGAGATCACCATCACCCTGAACGAACCCTATTCGCCGTTGCTGTCGCTGCTGGCCTTCTCGAATTCCGCCGCCGTGATCTATCCCGAGGAGATCATCGCCGACACGATCGACAAGCCCATCGGCACCGGCCCCTACAAGCTTCAGGCCTATGAGCCCGACCAGTACACGCAACTGGTCCGCTTCGACGGCTATACCCAACCCGGCGAAGCGGCGGGAAAGCGGCAGCAGATCCCCGACGAGATCCGCTTCGTGCCCGTGCCCGACACCAGCACGCGGGTCGAGGGGCTGCTGTCGGGACAGTTCGACTATGCCGACAGCCTGTCCACCGAGGCCTATGACCGCATCGCGAAATCCGAGGTGGCCGAACCGGTGCTGCTGGAACCCTTCGGCTGGCCGATCTTCGCGGTCAATCACAAGAAGGGGCTGATGACCGATCTGAACATCCGTCGCGCGGTGCAGGCCGCGCTGCCCTTCGACGACATGCTGTTCGCGGCCTTCGGGGACGAGAAATTCTTCCAGACCGACGGCGCCTTCTATCCCGAGGGCTGGACATGGCGCAACGACGCGGGGACCGAACTCTACAACATCAACGATCAGGAAAAGGCGGCCGCATATCTGAAAGAGGCCGGCTATGACGGCACGCCGCTGCGGATCCTGACCTCGCGGCAATACGAGTTCCATTACCAGATGGCCGAAGTGGCGCGGATGGCGCTGGAGATGGCCGGCTTTACCGTGCAGATGGACGTGGTTGACTGGGCCACGCTGGCGCAGAATCGCGACAACCCCGACCTGTGGGACATGTATATCACCCATTCGCCCTTCCTGCCGGAACCGGCGCTGACCTCGTCCTTCTTCGCCACCGCGCGCGAGGGCTGGAACAATCCCAAGAAGAACGAGATCCTCGACCGCTTCACCCGCGAGACCGATCCCGAAAAGCGCAAGGCAATCTATGCCGAATTGCAGAAGGTCGCCTACGAGGACGTGGGTCTGATCAAGGTCGGCAATTTCAACGCGCTGCAGGGCAAGGCCAAAAACCTGTCCGGTGTCAGGCCCTCGCCCTGGCCGGCCTTCTGG
>CEOS01026642.1_pt1 | contig 12996 bp, 15 predicted proteins | sample 530601 | NCBI WGS metagenome assembly CEOS01 (sample SAMEA2620666, study PRJEB7988) | marine metagenome | biome: marine biome (ENVO:00000447); feature: mesopelagic zone (ENVO:00000213); material: "saline water (ENVO:00002010), including plankton (ENVO:xxxxxxxx)" | depth 1000 m
AAAATTCTGCTCGTATCTTCTCAATAGAAAACAGCGCATAGGTCGGATCAAGAAACGAAACGAAGGTGTTATCTTGACCGTTGAGAATATTGTTTTTGATAAGGATGAACTCTATTTCGTTATCCACATTGAAAATAATTCTACGTTGGATTATGATTTGAATTTTTTGAACCTTTCGATTGAAACTCGGCAAAAAGGGAAAAGAAAATCGTTGCAACGGCTCTATCAAGAACCGATATATAGACATAATCTCCCGTCTAAGATTAAGGAAAATGAAACGGCTCGCTTTGTTTATGTGTTGCCCAAGTTTTCATTATCCGATGACCGTCGAGCAATTTTGGAATTGAATGAAAAAGATGGCGAACGCAATATAGAACTGAAAATATCACATAGATATATTAATAACCCAAATTAATATTGTTATGAAAAAAATTGTTGTTTTCTCGCTCATAGTACTGTTTCTTTCTTGTGCTGATTCTGAAACTAAAATCTCGGGGCCAAGCACCACAGCCCAAATTGTTATTGAAAGCTTTTATGAAAAAGATGAAGAAACTTTAAAGGCAAATTCCACACCGGAAGGCTATGCCAATTATATGAACATCATAAATATGTTCAATGCGACCAAAAAGAAGGACTCAGATTTTAAGGTGTTACAGGACACGATAATGGGCGACGTGGCTTGGGTAAAATATACCACCGCTTACGATAAAACGCCTGGTGTTTTTAAGCTGGTCAAACAGGACGGCAAGTGGCTGGCTACCGCAAGAGGTTCAAAGGATAAAGCGCCATTTTGAATCTTCTGCCTAAATACTAAGATTATTGCTTCCAGTTTTGAAGTCTATCGAGATACAAGTAACTTTCCACAAACTTCCTGTGCTCAATACTTGTCATTATTTCGACCAATTCCAATGCAGGAATGTAGCTTGCTAAATTCCCGTTTGAAGAAAGGAACTTACCGTCTTTAATATACGTTACTAAACTATCGTTCTGAACTTTCAAGTTCGGGTAGTCCTTTTGCAACTGTTCGCCACCACCAATCCACGTTACAATTTTATGACCATCTGCAATCCCAGATTTTCCAATTAATTGTGCACCAGCGCAATTGCTCACGGTATATTCTGTTTCCTTATTTTTTTCCTTAATAAAATTTACGATTTTCTCATTGTGGACTTGTGCATACATATCGTAAGCACTCGGAACGAAAAGGGCTGTTAGCTTTGGGCAATCATCGAATGTGTAATCAGGGACAAATCGCATTCCTTCTTCCGTGGTAATTGGATTTTTGGTTTCTGCTATGGTAACGACGTTAAAAAGTTGCCTTCCATCTTCCGTAGGTTTTGTAAAAACATCAGATGTTGCGATGACTTCGCTTTGTAAAACACCGTTATACATCAAAAGGCCGATTGTAGGCAATTCCGATTTGAAGGGTTTCAGATGTTTGGTAAGCGTGTCAGATTTCTTTTCGGTAGTAGTGAATTCTGGATTTTCTACTTTTGATTTTGATTTATCTGTATTGCAACCCATTAACACAATTGTACAAATCAATACTAATATTCTAAAATCTTTCATATATTTTTTATTTTGATAATTTGATTTCCCAGTAACCTCGCGTACCACCTACACGCTCTATAAAGCCGGCATCTTTCAAATTGTTAAGATGCTTCTGAATTGCAGATTCGTTTATGTGTAAAACCTCTGCTATTCCTGAACGGCTTATTCGGTTATCTGAAGCAATTAATTTTAGAACTTCCTTTTGTCTATGAGTCAATCCTTTAATATCGTCAATTACAGCATCCTTTTGACCACCTATTTGACCACCTTTTAGACCACCCATTACACCACCTATTTGACCACTTTCTTCAACAGCAGATTCTTTAGCAGTAAAAGTCATTCTAAGGAAGTTATCTGAAAAACTAAAACTCTCTTTGCCATAGTGTTCCAAAATACGAGGGATGCCAGAACCTAATTGCTCTACGAGTTCCACATCCTTAAAAATCCGCATCAGTTCCTTGTTGCGTGGGACTGAAAAGCCCTCGAAAAATTCCTGTTTGCTCAATCCTTCCGGAAGACCGCCTGACGAAGTGATTTCAATTCTATCACTAAAGATTTCAAACTTTGGGGTAATTTCATTGGTATAATCGTTATGCACAAAGGCATTAATGATGGCTTCGCGCAAAGCGATGGGATTCCAAAGATTGGCTTGCTGCCTTTCTTTGGCCGTTATTCTTGTGGTGGTTCTGTTTTCTACCGCAATTTTATCTATTACTTGCTTGGTAGCTTTGACCAAACATTCGTGACCATATTCGTTGCTCTCTATCAAGTCCGTTCGAGTTTTGCCCGAATACTTGGCCAGTTTAATAGAAGTATTATTCTTGTCTGCCAAATGACCCAGAGTAATTAAATGCGCCATCTTCGGTAAGTAGTTCCAAGTTCTTTGCAAAGGCTTTACCAAGGGTATGACCAGATTCCTCATAGTAGATTTTCAACTGGCTAAAGCTTAAATCCTGCCGACCCGCTTTAATTTTGCTGATAGAATTTCGGGTACGTTTGGCAAAGAGCTCGTCAATCATTTTTTGTGGCATCGGTTCAGCAGCTGAACCCAAGCGTATAAAACAACCCTTTTCGCTCATCCCGTATTTTTTGAGATAATATGGTTTTTCGGGACCGCTTGCGACAATGATTTTCAGGATATTCTTGCCATCTCGTTCCTCGCTTACAATATCAAAAAGACCCAATGCAGAAGGACGGATATTGTTCTTTAATCTATCCTTAATCTTTAATTGGTCGCCATCCGCATCCGGCAAGCCGTAAGTATTTCCGTTTTTATCAATACCGATATAGATAATGCCACCTTCGCGATAGTTCAAAAAAGCAATGACCTCTTTTTCAAGTCCATCGGACAGTTCTCGTTTGTATTCTATGCGGTTTGTTTCGGTCATTATTTAAATAAAATCGGGCAGTAAAGATAATGATATTAAATTGTGAAAAATGATTTCGCTACTGGTGATAAGATGCCAGAAAGTCTCTTAATAATGAATAAAAATTGTAGTTTCACTTGATATTAATAGTCTGCCTTATTTTATACCATATATCAGTTGTCGTTGTTTGAATGCCGATTTTCCACCCTCAAGGATTTCACAACTTATTTCTCTCGTTCCCTTCCGGTCGATAGACCCAGCTTCCAAAACGTGGGATTTTACGCTTGTACTTTTTAAGGGAATTATCAACTCTGCGTCCCCAAGCACGGCAATGTTGGGATTATGCGTAACAATGATTACCTGTCTTGATTCTTTGATTTTACGTAAATTTTTAACAATCGTTTTAAATATGAATTCACTATCCAAATTATCTTCTGGTTGGTCAATTATAAGCGGTGTAGTACTTTTTGAAAGCATCAAAATTCCAAGTAAAACTGACTGTTGTTGACCTAACGACAATTGCGATATTGATTTTGCATTTCTTAATGTCTTACCCGTCACTTCGTCCTTATATAATCGTGTAACCGAAATTGAGGGTCTATCTTCAAAGGGTAAGGCTTCAAAGTCTTCGTAGGTATGGTCCTTAAGAAGTTTATCCACGATAGTTTGAGCTTCATAATCCCCAATAAATCTTTTTCCTTCATCGTCTGTCAATGCCTTTAAAGCATTGACATCTTTTCGCATACAAATATCCACGAATCTAAATGGCGATAATCTCTTAGTAATTAAAAGAGCCCTTGGCACTTGGGATGTTCGCCAATCCATAGTCGTTTTTAATAATTGTTCAAATTCGTCTGAATAGTTTCCTTGGTCATATTTTACATTTATAAATAATCCATCGAGCGTATTCTTGAGATTATCGTTTATAGTTTGTGCAAATGCGTTTCTGTGGTAGAAAACTCGTTGTTTTAAGTCCTTTCTTCGTCCCAGCAATTCTTTACGCGATATTTGTAGTTCATTCAAAAGCTTCTTGCTGTTTTCAAGTTTTTTTACCCTGTTGCTCAAATCGATAATATCTTTTGATATTTGGTTGATTTTACCCAAATCGAAAGGAATACCCTGAGCTGCCAACTCTTGCTTTTTGGCATCCATCTGTACCTGTATTGCTTTTTCCTTTGAAGCCCAATTTTTAAGTTCTGTTCTAAGTTCTTCAACTTTTGTTCCAAGGGCATCATTTAATTCCCCTGCCTTGGATTTAACAATAGCTGAAAAATCGCTAACAATATCCTTTACTTTCTGAAGATAATCCTTACCAACGACTATTTCCTCATCTGTTAATTTTTCGAAATTTTCGAAGGTTTCTTCATCATTTAAAATATCCTTGTAGGTCTGAATTAGTTGCTTGAGGTCGGCAATTAAATCTTGACGTATCTGTCTTTCCCTTATTAATGCGTTTTGGTATTTTACCAATTCCCCTGCTTTTTGCTTTTTTAAATTCTCTAATTTTTTCTGTTCGTTTTTAAGAGCTTTTTTTGTTTCGTCAAGACTAAGTAATTCGAGCCTTAATTTTCTGGCATCGCTTTGGTTTTCGAGCAAATCGGCAATAATATCTTTATCCTCGGAAATCAGAGATTTTAAGTCTAAAAACCCATCAAGAAAATCTATTAATACCGTTGGGTTTTCATCGCTGTGCTGAATAGTATCTGCTGTTTCGCCTTGACCGTAACTTTCAATCTCAACTCGTATTATTCCATTGATTGGGTCTGTAAGATTTTGAGTACTATTATTTTTTTCTCTTGAAAATTCAATGGTTTGCCCAGCTTCATCGGTGTATTGAAGTATTATTTTCTGAGGCCATACATCAGAATCAACAACCTTTGCAGAAGAATGATTTCCGGATGTCTCTCGTAAAGTTTCTAATAAAGTTGACTTTCCTGCACCTCTACTGCCAATTATACAGGTTAAATTAGGACTTAAATGGATATCCATTTCATCTAATAATCCACCTTCTATAAAAATTTTATTGAATACCGGTCGTTGCTCTGGTATTAAATCTTCCAGTCGGATTCTTGATTCGTGGCTCAACAGCGCAACTTTAAAAGCGTGGAAGTTTAGTTCATCAACTTTTATCCTGGTCAACTTTTCGTTTCCTTCGGCATTGGTGCCTAACTTGTTTAAATTGTGAGAATCTGACCCCATCAATTTAGGAAGGATTTGGTCATCATACATCAATAAATTGACGCGTCTCAGCCCTACAAGCCGCTTTCTATTGGGATCTTCATCGCTATTGGAATAGAAATGAAAATTTTCTTTTTTGGATATCTCAAGTCCTAAGAGATTGGGGTGGCTAAAAATCTCTTCAATAGGCGGACCAAAACGCCCAATAGTTTTTTCAAAACCTGAATCAAGTTCGATGTGAGCTAATATGCCAACCCCGCTATATTGATGGGCAAAATCTAAACATTCTACGATTCCTTGCGTAGTGGTTTTCTTATCCTCACTTATATTTAATTTACCAGCGAATGACCTTAAATTTTGAAAAGTATCGAAGTACAATAGTAAATGGCCTTGTGTAGTGGTTACCTCAATTCCGGGGATTACCAAAATATCCTTATCTGCGGCATAGTTTATTGCTGTAATTGAATTAAATATCTCATTATGGTCAGTAATGCTAATAATCTTCAATCCCTTTGCAATGGCGGTATCAACAATCGCCTCTGGTGTCATTGTAGCATCTTTAACATCGTAAGAACCAAATTCCCCGTATGAATGTATATGTAAATCTGCTCTTAGAAATCTTGCCCCTTTTGTCATAAATTGCCGAATTTTCAAACTCTAATAATGCAATAAAATTAGCTTTATGCCAAAAGAAATCATTGTTTATTCTTAACAGATTAAATATTAGCATCAAACATCAACTAAATATCGACTGTGCCTCATCATAAACCCTCTCAAAATTAGCCACTAAATCCGCCTGAGAAAATTGCTTAGATTTTTCAGGAAATTGCCTTTGTATTCTTAACAATTTAAACTGCACTTTTTTATTCTTCCCATCAGCATACGTGATAAATTCGCCCTGTTTCAATCGAAAAAACACATCCGCCCGTATTTTTGGTATCTCTTTTTCTCCCGTTGTGATTCTTGTATCAAAATCAAGGCTATGCCCACGGCTTATGCTCTGGTTGAATCTTTAATAATCTCAAAAAAGTGTTCGTAATATTTAGCGGTGTCCGGGTCATTGACCTTGCCGAAAAACTGATAGGACAGATTGCTTAAAATTGCTTTGCTCTCCTTATCGCCATACATCATCTCATTTTGAATCTTGTCCTGCATTACGTAGATGGTGGCAATTTCATAACTCCGCAAGGTTGCCGGAATTCGGTGCATATTCAATAGCCGTATGGTTGGGGCTTCTTCCATCAACAAGAAAGATGGCTTACAGTTGCGCACACTCATTTACTTTGTAATCGTGTGGATTATTGGCGCAGGAACTAATAAGAATTCATTCAGGGACAGAATTTTAAACTCCTCTCACTGGAAAGATCTCACAGAAAAGTTTTCAAGAAAAGGTGCTTTAAAAAGTCAATAAGATAAATTTTTAAATAAAGCAGTATCATTTAAAGTGGCACTGTTTGAACCGAATTTTTTTGGCACGATCACTATGAAATTATTAATTGACTAAAATTCTGGTTAGAGTTTCTTTGTAATATTAAAAAAGCAACTTTATCCTATAGTATTCAGCAGTGTCCGCTTTTTACCAGGGGTATTAAAGTGTTTGTGAAGGATCACAGAAAAAGTAGTTCCTTTCCCCTCTTCGCTCTCAATTTCCACATGTCCACCATGAGCTTCGGCTGCCATTTTAACAAAAGCCAGTCCGATTCCCCAGCTTTTGAGGTTTTTAGGAGAATTTTTTTCTTTTTGAATGAGGAAATTAAAGATATCTTTTTGATCCTGTGGACTAATCGAATTACCGTGATTATGCACTTTTAATCTAACTTTTTTTCCTTCCTCTTGAAGGCTTATAGTTATGGGCTCGTCTATGGCTCCATATTTTACAGCATTTGTTATAAGATTTTCCAAAATTCTTCTCACTGCAGTGGAGGCAAAAACTCCATGTATTTCTTTTTTTGTAAGATTTAAAACAATCTTATTAGAATAAGCTTCAGCAGCTTCGCTGGCAATTAATTTAACATCTTCTACAACATTGTATTCAGAAAAAAGCAAAGAAATACCCTCCCCCGAACGTACCGTAATAGCGTCAAGCAGGTCCTCGACCAGATCTATAGCCCTGCGAACACTATTGGTTGCCATTTGGTTAAGCTTAAGAAGGTGACCTTCGCCGTCTTCATAACGAAATGAACTGAGCCCTAGTAGAGCCGTCGAAAGAGGATTTCGTATATCATGTGCTAAAGTAGCAATTAATTTTTCCCGCATCTCCTGAAGGGAGATACTAAAAGATTTAACAGAATGCGCCATGGAAGTTTCCAAAGCAAAGGAAAGTAAGATCCCCACCTCCTGGTTATAAGCGTTTTTATTTTTAAGAATTATAATAAGCACCCTGTGCAACACCATATGCTCATTTATGATTTTATGGCTGCTAAAATGTGATATGCCAGCCCTATGCCGGCCGTGATCCATACTATCTTCAACGATCTCCTTAAAATTCGGGGATTTCTGAAGATCTATTTCATCCTGTGCCCGCTCCAGCATAACGAGGAGGTCGTCAAGTATGTTGGGAAGATTGTTCAGCAAGATGAGAGGCTCCGTTTCTTTTGTTACGGGAATTTCCTTCCTTATTGTCTCCTCCCATAACTTTAAAATATCTTCTTTCTTACTCCTTATCGCCTCTGCCGCTTCCTTCATTTTTTTTTGTAAAGGAAAGGTTAATTATCGGAAGAAACAGATAAATGATTGAAAAACAATTAATTATTACAAATCCAATTATAGCTATAAACGAGATTTGATCTTTAACCGAAAAATAATTCATTTAAATAAAGATCTTGCTTCATCATAGATCCTGTCAAAGTTAGCTTCTAAATCAGCTTTGGTAAACATCTTTGCCTCTTGTGGAAGCTCTCTTTCAATTTCTGATAACTTAAATTGGACCTTTTTATCCTCCCCATCAGCATAAGTAATAAATTCACCCTGCTTTAAGCGGAAAAACACATCTGCCCGTATTTTAGGAATTTCCCGTTCTCCGGTAGTAATGCGAGTATCAAAATCAAGGCTATATCCACGGTTTATGCTGGTTGTTTCCTTTTTGACGATCTCAAAAAAACGTTCATAGTATTTAGCGGTGTCCGGGTCATTGACCTTCCCAAAGAACTGATATGAAAGGTTACTTAAAATAGCTTTACTGGCCTTATCACCATACATCATATCATTCTGAATCTTGTCCTGCATTACATAAACAGTTGCTATATCATAACTTCTTAATGTCGCCGGAATGCGGTGCATATTTAATAACCGAATGGTTGGTGCTTCTTCCATTAAAAGAAAGGAAGAATTTGAGTTGCGCACACTCATTTGCTTTGTAATCGTGTGGATGATTGTGGCAATCACCGGCGAATAAGAGGTCTCAAATTTAGGATTGTTCACTACTGAAATCACAGCAGGATTTTCCGGATTATTAATATTTAATGGCACTTCATCTGCAGACAGGGCCATAAAAATATTTTGTGTGCTAATGCGTTTTAGAGCATTGGCCAGGGTACTTTTTACTCCTGCCGTTTGTCTTTCGGAATCTTTGCCGCTAATGAAAGCATCTGCCATCGCCCTGGAGGTCGTAGTGGTCTCTAAAAACTTAATGAGACTATCGGTATCCAAAAACTGATAAATGGCTATTAGATGTGGTAAGGTACAGAATTGCGGATAAGATGTCTTTAGTTTCCAGATCAATCCGCCAATCAATCCTTCGGCTGCATCGTTAAAAAATTTAGAGGTTCCTGTAGTTCCGGATTCCCGCTGTTCCAGAAGATTTTCAATAAGTACCCTTGAAATCTCATATACACTTTCTTCGTTTTCGAGATACCTGGGTGCAATGGGGTTGACCCTATGAATAATTTTGTCAAAGGAGATAATACGAAAAGGAATATCCGGATTTTTAAAAAGCGGATACGCCATTTCGGTAAGTTCAAAATCCTTATAGTCGTGAATAACCCCACAGAAATCATGTTCCTGGAAATGTTTTAAAAATCCGTAAACCACGCTTTCGGTTTTTCCACTTCCGGCAGATCCAATAATCGAAGCTCCACGTTTGATGTTTTCAATTTTAAAACTTTTCTTATCGGTTTTAAAAGTTACACGATATTTTTCAGAGGTATTTTGATTAATATCCGATTTATGAAAAAAAACGTAAAATACAGTATTGACCAACAATAAAGGACAACCCAAATAAAGTAGTGCTGTTATCGTATTATGCGGATAATACAGATAGGCTATCAATCCCAAAAGCAGCACCGAATTTAAAAAAAAAGCATATTTTGAAATCCGATACAGTCCATAAAATACTGAAGCTGTCAAAATGATGATTAAGAGTATAAGTAGGGGATTGGTTAGTTGCATATTTATTTTTCCTTTAGATACCTATTGAACTTGATTTTATAGCGATGTCCACACCACGCCTCAACCGATTGAACACTTTCATTGCCAGTTGTGCCTGTGAAACGGGAATACTCGGTAGCATTGGAATATCACTTTCCTTCATCATTCTAAAGGCGATCGCCCTTTCATTGATGGGCAATTTCATCAGCGAGGCAAAATAGATTTTAGGGTTTTTGATAAAGTCCTTCCGGGCCTTATAGGTCTCGGCAAAATTTCTTTGATAGGCAAAAGTCCTGTCAAAGATCTTTTCTGCCCGGTCAAAAAACTGATCCCGGTCAAAACCCCTTTTTACTTTCTTGCCGTGCATTTCGACTTCCGAGGCCTTGTGCTTGCTCCCCGGAGAAAGGCTGAAGGTATTGGATGCATCCTTTCTGCTTACGATGATATGGATATGGCTTTGGTTTCCTGCCTTTGGCATCCCCTGGACAATTCGCTGCCCGTCTTGTTGTTGGGGGGCCTTTTTTTCCAATCGGTCAATTTTATTCTGCAATAATTTGATATTGCCTTCAGTCCGCCCCTCTTTAATTTTTCTGATTTCAGTTTTGATCTGCAATATTTTGGTGGCAAAGGATTGGTTTTCCCTAATCTGCCAATCCGTTCCCTTAAAACATCGTTGGTGTTCTATTTTTGCGTAGTATTTTATATCATCGATGCTTACCTGTCTTCCGTTGATTTCACGATTGAAGGATGCCACATAGTCCTTCATCAGTTCACGGGTGTATCTTTTAAGATCTTCGCTACTGTTCTGTAACCGGTTCAGTTCGTGGTTGGAAGGGCTGACCGTAATTGAATAGAATTTCGGCTCGGTCTTTTTTAGTTTGGCACCGTTGCCATCAATTTCCTTTACAATTTCATCCGCTGATATTTCATCATCATATTGATTGAAAAAATGTTCCATACCTGCCTTGCCGGCAGGCAGGGCTCCCTGTTCCAAACCCTGGTTTTCTTTCTCCAGATAGCCCACAAAATCAGCTGAACTTTGCGAGTAATTCTTCCCTAATTTTTGAGGTGTGATGGTAATGTACATAGCTCAAGAATTTAGAGTTCGTTGTTCCCGTTTAGCTTTTCCCGAAAGCGTACTTCATTCTTTTCTTCAATTATTTTCTTTTCTAAAATCAAGGGCTTCTTTTTAGGTTCTTCGGTCTGGAAAAGGGATTCCAACATTGCCACGGTGGGTTTGGTCTGGCTCTTTTCCATATCCCGCATAATTGCAATGACCGAGTTGATACGTTTCTTTAGGGAAGCCTCGATTGTCCTTCCCGTAGGGCCTAATTTTTCCTTTGGGGAAATTTCGTTGTAGAAGAAAAAATCGAGCATTGTATCTAATGCTTCGGTGTGCGATTTGAAGTGCGTCCTTGAAAATTCCTGAAAACGTTTTGCCGTTTCCTTTTTGAACCTGATGCCGATAAATGAGTCCATAATTCGCCGATTTGTCGCAAATCCTTCCCTAAAAATGGGCGTTCGCAGGGCATTTGTCGCAAATTGTGAAGGGTTACGAAATTATAATATTTCAAGTTACTGAATATCAGCTATTTGAAAATAAAAAGGAGTGCTTAACATCGCATCGCGTGTTACCCTCTTGCTACTCCTTTTCGTTCGCCACAGGCGAACAAAAATTCCGTACAATCTGACTAAAAAGCCAATTGCCAATTTCAAGGAAATAATTTCCTGTTATGTAATTTTTCGATGGGCAGGGTTATCGGCGAAAGTCAAAAAATGGATACCCCTACGTAATATTGAATGCTGAATTTCAGCGAAATAAAGATAAGGATTTTTATTGAATCGGTACAAACAGAATGAAAAAAGACCCTTGAAAAATTCAAAGGTCTTTCCGTTCATATTTGTCGGATCTCAAATATTAAATACATAGGTATAACTATAAAGGTTTCGCAATGTTTCTTCTTCAATCATCGTTTCAAAGTTGGTGCAATGTTCCTTTGCGTAGTTTTGAATATCATCGCCAAATTTTTGCTCAACGTCCTTTTTGGAACTTTCCAAAAGGCGTTCCTGGGCTTCCCCGTTCAGGTCTGAAAAATTTAAATAGATCATAATTTTTAGGTTTTTGAATGGGTTAATATTCGCTTGGTAACATCAACGTATTATCCACAAAAAATAACCGCAGTTCATCAAGCGGAAAATCCGTTATGCGATAGCCGTGTTTTCCATAGATGTTCCCATTTCCATCGCTGTAGGTAATTTCGGCTTCGTACCCTGAATAATCCTGATTTTCCTTGGGCAACCTTTTAAAGTCGATGGTAATAAAGTAGCTTTTGTCCATTAAGGTTTTGGCAAATGCAGAAGTATCGGTTATCAACCAAAAACATTCCGCAGCTTCCGCCAAATATTTCAATCCATTGGTGTATCGGGTTCTTAATAGTGGGATTTGAAATATTGTTTCCGATCCGTGGAAGTGTTGCAATCCCTCTTTGATTTCTTTAACTTGTGCTTTCATTGTAATTTCTATTTAAGGAGTTAATAATGAAAAGAGGGCGCGACTTTCCATGGAAACGCCCTCTTTGATTTTAGATTAATCGACTGAATTATTGCCGTTGTTCGTTCCCAACAAAAGGATTTCGTTGGCTTCCACCTCGGTAACATAGCGTTTCACGCCCTCGTTGTCCTCATAGCTTCGGGATTTTAATTTCCCCGCTACCCCGATTTCCTTGCCCTTTCCGGCATACTTTTCGATAATTTCTGCGGTTTTTCCCCAGGCTACAATCGTGTGCCATTCTGTATTTTGGACTTTTTCGCCTTTACTGTTCTTGTAATACTCATTCGTGGCGAGTGAAAAACGGGCTACTTTCTTGCCGCTTTCAAGGTTCGTGATTTGTGGCTCTCCGCCAACGTTTCCGATTAACTGTACATGATTTTTTAAAGTACTCATGATAAAAGAATTAAAGATTAATTAAAATGCTACCTGAACCATTCAGGCAGTTACTTTTCTATTTTTTTTGAAGTGATTTACTTATTATATCCAGAGCGTTTTCCTTTTTTGTTTTTTTTAGTCCCGCTTCCTTTTTGATGTTTTTTGTAAGATTTCATAAGGTTCGTTTTAGATTTACTTCCCATAGAGCCGTCCGCTGTTACCATTTTTTGTTGCTGATACATTTTCAAGAATTGGAATTAATAAGGACTTATAAAAAGGAGGCACGACTGGCTTATGCAGTCCGTTTAATTTCCAATTATTGGTATTTTGCTTACAAAAAAAGGTAGGGACAGCGGCGGTGCGGGAGTAGGTGTAAATGCTTTTGTGAAGTACCAAAACATAGGAAGCGGGACTAAATGATTAAATGGAATTCCGATGAAGCGGACTCCGTTCACGATTTCGTATTGGAATGGAGTGCGCTTCCCGGCAGCGCGGGAAGGGCAAACGAAATGGAAAGCAGAAATTGGGGATGGTGTCCAAGACCTTTGTAGGAAAGCTCTTTGTCCGGAATGCAGCTTTTCGCGAAATGGAGCGGCAATGTGCTGACCG
>CEOS01105433.1_pt1 | contig 12954 bp, 15 predicted proteins | sample 530601 | NCBI WGS metagenome assembly CEOS01 (sample SAMEA2620666, study PRJEB7988) | marine metagenome | biome: marine biome (ENVO:00000447); feature: mesopelagic zone (ENVO:00000213); material: "saline water (ENVO:00002010), including plankton (ENVO:xxxxxxxx)" | depth 1000 m
GCCGGAAAGTCCAGCACCGGCAGGGCGGGCGCAAGGAAGGCCAGGGCCGCGCGCATCGCCTGCATCCGGCGGTCGTCGCGGGCGATGTGGATCACGGCCGCGCCAGTGCCGGATTGCGCGGCCTCGCGGGCGATCAGGGCGGCATCATAGCCCTCGGGGGCGCCGGAAAGGGTCAGTTGTTCGGACATGGCCCGTCAGGTAAAGCGCCGCGCCGCGGAGTCAAGCGTCACAGCCCGTTGGGGTGAACCAGCGCCCAGAGCGCGCCCCAAAGCGCGGTCGCCGCGACCGACACGACCGACAGCAGAAGGACCAGGCGGCGGTGCCGGTTCATCAGCCGGACCGCCCCGGCGGCGACATCTGCGATGGGGGTCTCGCCCGCCTGCCCTGCCTGCAACAGCGGGATCAGCCGCCGCGCCAGGCGGACGCGCATCCAGAACAGCGCCATGAACGGCGCCATCAGCAGCGCCAAAGCCTGCGCCATCTCCAGCCCGTAGCCAAAGCCCAGAATGGCCAGCGAAGTCAGCAGAAACGTGGTCACGCCCGACACGATCGCGCCCTCGCGCCTGCCAAGCTGCCATCGCGGCAGGGTCAGCGACAGCCAGTCCAGCAGCGTGATCGCGGCCAGCCCTTCTTCGGAGGCATCGCGGACCGAAGCGCGACGGGCAGCGGCCAGCACCTCGACCGGGACGCCGATCACGTTGCGGCCGGTGGCCGACCACATCCCGACCAGAGCCAGCCAGAACCAGATGGACCCGAAAGAGCGGCTGTCGAGAAAGCTGATCAATCCGTCGAATTGCGGCACGTCCGCGCCTTCCTTGTCCTTGGCTGCGCGCGACCTTAGAACGGGCGCGCGGGAAGGGAAAGCAGTTGCCTTTCCCGGCCGCCGCCGCGAAAGGACCCCGCCATGGCCAGCCCGATCATCGCCCCCTTCCCCGCTTCGCGCCTGCGCCGCCTGCGCCGAACGCCCGGCCTTCGCGCCATGGTCGCCGAGACCAACCTGACATCCGCCAACCTGATCTGGCCGATCTTCGTCACCGAGGTCGCCGGCGCCGAGGGCGAGATCGCATCCATGCCCGGGGTCGAGCGGCTGACACTGGACGGCGCGCGGCGCGCTGCGGAACGCGCCGCCCGCCTGGGCATTCCGGCGATCTGCATCTTTCCCCATTCGGATCAGGACCTGAAGACGGAAAGCTGCGAACGCGCCTGGGATCCCGACAATATCGGCAACCGCGCGATCCGCGCGGTCAAGGAGGCGGTACCCGATCTTGCCGTGATGACCGATATCGCACTGGATCCTTATAACGCCAATGGCCATGACGGCATCGTCGTGGATGGCGAGATCCTGAACGACGAAACGGTCGAGGCGCTGGTCAGGATGGCACTGGTCCAGGCCGAGGCCGGGGCCGACATCCTGGGTCCTTCAGACATGATGGACGGCCGGATCCGCGCGCTGCGCACGGCGCTGGAGGCGCAGGGCCACAAGAACGTGGCGATCCTGTCCTATGCGGCGAAATTCGCCAGCGCCTTCTATGGTCCGTTCCGCGATGCGGTGGGCGCCACGGGACGGCTGGTCGGCGACAAGAAGACCTATCAGGTCAATCCCGCCAACCGGGGCGAGGCGATGCGCTGCGTGGCTCGCGATCTGGCCGAGGGCGCGGATATGGTGATGGTCAAGCCGGGCATGCCCTATCTGGATATCTGCCGCGCGGTAAAGGACGAATTCGGCGCGCCGACCTTTGCCTATCAGGTCAGCGGCGAATACGCGATGCTGGAGGCCGCGATCCGAAACGGCTGGCTGTCGCGCGAGGCGATGCGGGAAAGCCTGCTGTGTTTTCGCCGCGCCGGCTGCGACGGCATCCTGACCTATTTCGCGCCCCAGATGGCCGAACTGGCCGCGCAAGCGGGCTGATCGGCGGAAATCCGGCGCACGGCCGGACATCCGCCCGAATCCGCCACCTTGTGCAGTGCGGCGATGACAGGGCGCGGCGAATGGCATAGGCTTGCGGCGAAGGCCGCGCCATGACGGCCATAATGCGACGAGGCAAGAGACAATGACAACCATGCACTTGATGACGCGCCGCACCCTGCTGCTGAGCGCGGGCGCGGTTCTGGCCACGGCCACGCTGGGCGGATGCAGCAATGCGGTGGGCACGGATGCGGCCGCACAACTGGATGCGCGTGTCGATGCGACCCGACAATATCTGCTGCAGACCTATCCCGCCGCCGCGCCGATGGTCGAGAATGCGCGCGGTGTGCTTTACATGCCGCTGATGACCGAGGCCGCGCTTGGCGTCGGCGGCGCCTATGGCCAGGGCGCGCTGCGGATCGGCGATGCGACGGTGGATTACTATTCCGCGACGCAGGCCAGCGTCGGCTTTCAGGCCGGCGCGCAGCAATACGCCCATGTTCTGATCTTCCAGACCGACGCGGCGCTGGCCGCTTTCCGCGCCGCTCCGGGCTGGGTCGCGGGCGCCGATGCCTATTACGCGGTGCCCGCCGGGGGCATGTCGCTGGGGGCCGATACGATCACCGCGCAATATCCGGTCGTGGCGATGATCTTCGGCCAGTCCGGGCTGATCGCCGGTGCCGCGATCGACGGGACGAAATACAGCCGCATCATTCCCTCGGCCCTGCTGACGATGGCCAATCGCAACATGCCGTCGCTGGGGCTGCCGCCGGGCTGATCGACCGGCAGGGACGGAATCGGGCGACCTGCGGGGCGTGAAGGATCACGCCGCTGTCAGGTGCCGCAACCCACGGGTGACGTCGGCGCGCACCGCCAGCCGCAAGGCGGGTTCATCGCCGGCGCGCAGCGCGGCCAGGATCATGCGGTGATGGCGCGGCGGCTCCTGCCGTTTCACCCGGCCATAGAGCGCCCGCATGGTCGGCCCCAGTTGCAGCCAGATCGTCTCCAGCATGGCCAGCATCGCCGGGGCCTGCGCGCGCAGATACAGCATCCGGTGAAAATCCAGGTTGCAGCGGATGTAACCCACCGAATCGTGGCGTTCGACGGCATCGGCGATGCGAGCATTCATCTGTGCCAACCGGTCGATCAGCGCAAGATGCGCCCTCGGCAGGGCGCGGGCCGCCAGTTCCGGCTCGATCAGGGCGCGCAGGGCGGCAAGTTCCTCGATCCGGTCATCCGACAGCGCCGGCGTGGTGACGCGGCCCGAGCCCGACAGACTCAGCGCGCCCTCGGCCACAAGGCGCCGCACCGCCTCGCGCGCGGGGGTCATCGACAGATGGTATTCCTGCGCGATTCCGCGCAGGGTCAGCGGCTTGCCGGGCGGCAATTCGCCCAGCATGATCCGGCTGCGGAGGCTGCGATAAAGCCGCTCATGCGCGGCGGGGTCGGACGATCGGGACGGGGTCATGCGCGCCTTGTGATCACAAATGCGCCGCCCGTCAATCCCGCCCGTCAATCCCACCTGGCAGGCCGATCAGACCGAATCGAAGCGCCAGATCAGCAGATCGCCGCCATGACGCCGCAGCCAGGCCCGACAGGTCCCGTAACCGGGCTTCAGCGCCTCGACCGCGGCCCAGAACCGGGGCGAGTGATCCATATGCGCCAGATGCGCGACTTCGTGGGCGGCGACGTAATCCAGCACCTCGGGCGGGGCCATCGCCAGCCGCCACGAGAACATGATCCGTCCGTCCGAGGTGCAACTGCCCCAGCGTGATCGTGTGTCACGCAGGACGATGGCGCGGAACGGCCTGCCCAGCCGCGCGGCATGGCGGTCGCAGGCCGATCCCAGACGCTGATGGGCCAGATGTTTCACGAAGGCTTGAACGACGGGTCCGGCCGGTCGGTTGGCAGGCAGCATCAGGCGATCGCCCTCGATCCGGGCAAGACGGGTCTGTGCAGGGGTCAGGATCAGTCTCCGGCCCTCGATCGGAAAGGCCGTCCCGATCTGAACCCGCTGAGGCTGCGGCACGCGCCCGCTGGCCCCGCGCAGCCAGTCGAGCCGCGATTCCAAGAAGGCGCGCCCCTCGGCCTCGGGGATGTGACTGGGCAGCGTCAGCACCGGCGCACCACCATCGCGCGGCACCCGCAGAATCATGCGCCGCGCCCGCGCCGAGCGGCGCAGAAGGACGTGCAGGCCGTCCTCGATCCGGATGCTTGCGGCCATGTCCCGCCCCTTCTGCCCGACCGGCCGGCGCGCAGCTTGCAACGCCGCGCGGGGCCTGTCAGAAAAGCCTTTGACACCCCTCTGGCGCTGTGGCAGGGGGACCACCGATTTCCCTAAACGCGGCGGAAGGAGAATGCCATGCCCAAAGAGGAATGGGGCACGAAACGCCTGTGCCCGCATTGCGCAACGCGCTTTTACGATTTGCAGAACGATCCGATGACCTGTCCGGCCTGCGGGGCCCAGTTCACGCTGGAAAGCCTGACCGATGGACGCGGCAAGACGCTGGTTCCGGAAAAGGCCGCCTCGCGCGACACGAGCGAGGCCGCCGAGGAAGAGGACGACATCGACAGCGACAGCGGCGATCTGGACGACGACCTGCTGGAAGAGGAGGACGACGACGGCGACGTGTCGCTGGACGATATCGCCGACGTCTCGGACGACGACGAGGACTGATGCGATTGCGGGGGCCGGCTGCGGGGCCGGCCCTTCTTGCCCTGCCCCGACCAAGGATATCCCGATGGCCCTCAACGCCTATGCGCCGCTGATGCGCAGCGTTCTGCGCATTGTCAGCGCGCTGACGTTCTTCGCCCATGGCACACAGAAGATTCTCGGCTTCCCGGCCAGCAACCTGAATCCCCCTGCCCTCTCGCTTCCCTGGATTTCGGGCATCATGGAGCTGGTTGGCGGCGCGCTGCTGATCGTCGGATTGTTCACCCGTCCGGTGGCCTTTCTGCTGTCCGGCCTGATGGCGGTCGCCTACTGGATCGCCCATGCGCCGCAGGGTCCGTTTCCGGCCCTGAACGGGGGCGATCCGGCGATCCTGTATTCCTTCGTATTCCTCTACCTGGTCTTCGCCGGCCCCGGCCCGCTCAGCGCGGATGCGGTTCTGGGTCGTGACAAATAGTCGTTCAGGGCGATCGAACACGCGCAGGACGGGATCTTGCATCCCGTCCTTTTCCCTGTCGCGGCCTGCCACCGGATTACCTCGGGATTTCGGACCGGCCCGGCGAATTTTCCACTTGCACCCTCTTCGGCGCGCCCCTATAGACCGCCCCACGCAAGCGCAAAGCAGCGCCCGCGCAGACCTCCGGTGGGGCCATAGCTCAGTTGGTAGAGCGCTTGAATGGCATTCAAGAGGTCAGGGGTTCGACTCCCCTTGGCTCCACCAGGTTTTCCCGAAAATGATACCTGCCAGATCGTCTCGACTTTTTGTCACAACGATGAACAAGGCAGCCGCGTCTAGTCCGGGATCATCGGTATCTGACTGAACAGAGGCGCATCTTTTTTTCCATCCTTGCGGCGAACGGCAAGTCCGAGCCCCTGTTTTCAGGCACAACACTGACGCCGATTGACCCCTTCCCGAAAATCGTGCCGTGATAGTCAGGTGTTGACCTAATATGTTCCGCCCGCCTAGTTCTGGCTGATGGCCAACTTTGATACCGTGATCGAAACAACATTCAGCGCACTTTCCGACCCGACGCGGTGCGCAGTGGTGAAAGCCCTCAGCCAAGGACCGGCGGCGGTCTCGAAGCTGGCACAGCCCTTCGACATGGCCTTGCCATCCTTTACACAGCACTTGGCAGTTCTGGAGGACGCTGGGCTTATCTCATCGGAACGGCAGGGACGAACGCGCATCTGTTCTCTTGATCCAGATGCACTTCGCAGGGCTGAAGATTGGCTGGCAACATACCGCCGGCAGGCAGAAGAACGCCTCGATCGTCTTGAGGCACATCCGGACCAGCAAAAGAAGGATAATCCCGATGACTGAAAAAGTCAGAAGCACAGCAAAGGATTGGTCATCGGCCCCGCTTGATCGTGAAATCGTCATCACCCGCGTGGTAGACGCGGATCGCGCAACTGTCTGTGCGGCGTGGACGGATCCCGAACAGATCGTGAAATGGTTCGGGCCGGAGGGTTTCAGATGCAAGACTCATGAAATCGACATCCGGACGGGCGGCGTGTGGCGGTTCGACATGACCTCACCTGATGGCACGAACTTCTCGAACGGGATGGATTTCGTCCGCGTCGAAGCTCCGGACCTGATCGAGGCGGTCCATGGCAAGGACGAAGCCAACGATCCGGATCGGTTCCGTCTGCTTGTAACCTTTGATGAGCAGGAAAACGGAAAATCGGTCGTTACCCTGCGACAGATCCATCCGACGCCGGAACGCCGGAACGCCGTCATTGCCTTTGGCGCTGCCGAACTTGGTGGTCAGACCCTCTCGAAACTGGCTGCACAAGTCGAAAGCCGGTGACTGATTGGCAAAATCGGACGTGAACCGTCAGATGCCCCGCATCCGTGCAAATTGGCGATGCTGCCTGCGAAACCCTTTGCCGGCGATGGAAAAGCGACCGGTCAGGCCCCGGCCTCGATCCGCTGGCTGCGGCGACGCAGGGCCATGGTGACAAGCGGTATGACCCAGATCAGGATCGTGAAGGCGCCCAGGGCGCCCGAGACGGGGCGATCAAAGAACCCCACGATACCGCCATCGGACTTGATCACTGTCGCCATGAAATTGTCCTCGAGCATCGGGCCGATGACGATGCCCAGGATGGCCGGCGCGATCGGGAAGCCGTTTTCCTCCATGAGAAAGCCAAGAACCCCCAGCACCAGCATCACGGCGATGCCGAAGACGCTGTTGGTGATGGCGAACGAGCCGACGATGCAGAACAGCAGGATCACCGGCATCAGCAACCGCGCCGGGGTCTGAACGACGAACCTGGCGCCGCGGATCGCGAAATAGCCCAGCACCAGCAGCAAAAGATTGGACAGGAAGAAGGTCAGGAAAATGGCATAGGTCAGGTCGGCCTGCTGGACGAAGACCATCGGACCGGGGGTGATGCCCTTCATGAAAAGGACGCCGACCGCGATGGCGGTCACGGAATCCCCCGGAATGCCGAAGACCAGCGCGGGGATCCAGACACCGCTGAGCGCCGCATTGTTGGCGGCGCCCGCCGAGGCAAGTCCCTCCGGATGACCGGTGCCGAACTTCGCGGGCGTCCGAGAGATCTTCTTGGCCATGGCATAGGCAACCCAGGCAGCGATATCGGCGCCGGCGCCAGGCAGGATGCCGATAACGGTTCCGATCAGGCTGCCCGAAACCAGATGCCGCTTGTTTTCGCGCACCATCTTCCACTGACCGCCATAGACGGTGGAATTGGATTTGGGTGCGGAACTGGTCTGGTGCGACGCGTTCATGGAAAAGCGCAGTATTTCGGTCACGGCGAACATGCCGATCATTGCCGGAATGAAACTGACCCCGCCCATCAGGTCGACCGATCCGAATGTGAAACGCGGGTAACCGCCGGTCACATCGATGCCAATGGTCGAGATGAAAAGACCGATCAGCAGTGACACCAGCCCCTTGATCGGCGAGCCGCGCGAAATGATGACAGAGCAGCTAAGCCCCAGAACTGCCAGCCAGAAATACTCTACCGTGCTGAACTGAAATGCGAATTCGGCAAGGAAGGGCGCCCCGAGGGTCAGGATGATGGCGCCCACGAAGCCGCCGAAGACCGAACTGACCAGCCCGATCCCAAGCGCCCGCTCGGCCTCTCCGCGCAAGGTCATCTGATAGGCGTCATCGACATAGGCGGCCGAGGCTGGGGTTCCGGGGATGCGCAGCATCGCGCCGGGAATGTCTCCGGCAAAGATCGCCATGGCGACGGCGCTGACGATAGAGGCGATCGCCGGCAGCGGATCCATGAAGAAGGTAAGCGGCACCAGAAGGGCCGTGGCCATCGTGGCCGAAAGCCCCGGAATCGCCCCGACAAACAGGCCGAAAAGCGACGAGGCGATGATGACGCCAAGCACCGAAGGATCGGCGATCATGGTGAAAGCGTTGAGAATGTTGTCCATGACGTGCCCCTTGTCGACCTACCAGGCGACCGATTGCAGGATGCCCCACGGCAGAGGCACCAGAAAGACCTTGCTGAACAGGGTGTGGATCGCCAGCGATGCCGTTACCGACACCAGGACCGAGGTCATCACGTCCACCCGCAGCGACAGCAGGAATGCCAGAAGCATCGCGATGCTGAGGACAGGAAACCCGATCACGTCCAGCAGCGGGATGAAGCTTGCCGTTCCCAGCAGCACGATCGCCACCCGGATCAGACGGCGGTGGTCGGAAATCCAGTCGCCCGGTTCGGCCAGTTTTGGCCGCGGCCTCGCGATCATGTCTTTCACGATGAGAACGAGCGAGCAGAGGATGAGGCCCGAGGCCACGATCATGGGCAACAGGCCTGAACCGATGGACAATCCCGGGATCAACGGAAAGCGGCTGGCTTCCACCAGGATGGCTGTCGCAAACAGCAACAGCACGAAACCTGTCAAACGGTCACTGATCTTCATGTCGTCTCCCGCAAGTTACCCCGATTTCCGACGATGATCCCTGCCGGATCGTCCGGGCGGTAATCAGTCCGCCCGGGCGGCGTACCGGTCGCGGCCGGTGGCGCGAGGGTCGGGGATGATCCGGCGCAACGGCCTGTGGCCGATGCGCCGGGCTGGCTATTTGGCGAGGCCGGCGGCCTTCATGACCATGCCGTTGGCAGCATCGGCATCGGCCATGAATTTGCCGAATCCCGGTCCGTCCAGCCAGACCTTGCCGAAACCGCGTTCCGCCATGAAGGCGGTGAATTCTTCGGATTTCCAGGCAGCTTCCAGCGCGGTCGAAAGCCTGGCGACGACATCGTCGGGCAAGCCGGCGGGCCCGGCCAGGCCACGCCAGGTGGAAACCGTCAGATCAATTCCGGTCTCTGATTTTACGGTCGGCAGATCGGGCACGTCGGCAAGCGGTTCGTCCCCCATCACCGCAAGCGACTTGACCTTGCCGGCCGAAATCAGCGAGGCGGCCTCGGGATAGGAGGATGCGACGATGTCGACGCCGCCCGACACCAGGTCCTGCAGGCCCGCGGCCGCGCCCTTGGATGGCACCCAGGGCACCGTGTCCGGAGCAAGGCCGCTTTCGACCAGCAGACCGGCCATGGCAAGGTGCCAGATGCCGCCCTGACCGGTTCCCGAAGCCTTCATCTTGCCCGGATCGGCCTTGGCGGCCTCGAGAAAGGCCGGAAGCGTATCGAATTCGGAATCGGCGCGAACGTGGAAGGCGGCCGGGTCCGCATTGAACAGCCCGATCGGAGTATAATCCGAATAATCCAGATCGGTCAGGCCCGCGTGCCGCATCATGGCGATCTCGACGGTCACGGTGCCGATCGTATAGCCGTCGGGCTGCGCGTTGGCGATTGCCGAATGGCCGACAACGCCCGATCCGCCGTCACGGTTGACCACGTTCACGGGAACCCCGAGTTCCTGTTCCATCAGCCCGGCAAGCATCCGGCTGGTGGCGTCGGTGCCGCCGCCGGCGCCCCAGGGCACGATCCAGGTGATCGGCCGCTCGGGATATTCCGCGAGGGCGGACTCGGACAGAACAAACGTTCCGGCGGCAAACGCGGCCGCGCCGAGGCCGAGAGTGAAGAAATTGCGAAGCATGAACATCCTCCTTACATGCATTTGATTGTGACCTATCCGCGCTCTTCGGTGCGGTTCCGGTCGTGAACGAAGCGACATGGCGCTTCGAAACTTGATCCTATGACGGCTTTCCGGCTTTTCGACCTCACGTTAGCGATCTTCTTCGGACCGTGTCATGGCCGGGCCGCGGCGAGCGGCGGGAAGAATAGTGCATATCGCCGTCCCTCCTGTCTCGATCCGTTTCAACGGAACGCGCCCGGCATCAGGGTTCGCGGCAGCCAGAGCGCCAGTTCCGGCACCAGAATGATCAGCAGCAGGATCAGCAGCATCGGCATCAGGATGATGACGACATCCCGCATCACCTGCGCGACGTTCATTCCGCCTATCGCGGCCGAGATCAGCAGACAGAGCCCATAGGGCGGCGTCACCAGTCCGAAGGCCAGCGAGACGATCCCGATGATCGCGAAAACGACCGGGTGGATATCGGCCGCGGCCGCCACCGGCAGCAGCACGGTGCCCAGGATGATGATGGTGGGAATCGCATCGATGAACAGGCCGAAGAACAGGAACAGGGCGGCAATGACGATCGCGGTTCCGAAAGTGCCGAACTGCAGGCTGGTCATGCCCTCCACGATCAGCCGGGGCACGTTGAAGAAGGCCAGCATCCAGCCGAATGCGGAGGCGGTGCCGATCGCGAACAGCGAGATCGAGGCGAACCGCCCGGTCTCGTAGAAGATGCCACCCAGATCGCGCAGCGAAACCGTGCGATAGACGAACATCCCCAGGATCAGGGCATAGGCCGCGGCGATGATGGCGCTTTCGGTCGGTGTCACGATGCCGCCGACGATGCCGCCGATCACCAGAATCGGCGTCAGCATCGCCAGCGCCGCACCCTTCAGCGCGTGCCAGAACTCGGACCAGTTGGGGCGGCCCGCCCTGGGGTAGTTGCGGACCTTGGCATAGGCATAGACCGTCCCCATCAGCGCCAGGCCGATCAACAGGCCGGGGATGGCGCCAGCCAGGAACAGCGCCCCGACAGAAACCTGCATCACCCCGCCCCAGACCACCATCAGGATGCTGGGCGGGATGATGACGCCCATCACCGACGAACAGGCCGTGATGGCGATGGCAAAGCGGGTATCGTAGCCTTCCCTGACCATTGCCGGGATCAGGATCCTGCCGCAGCCGGCCGCATCGGCGGTCGACGATCCCGAAATGCCGGCAAACAGCATCGACACCGCCACATTCACATGTCCAAGCCCGCCGGGCATCCAGCCTGTCAATACTCTGGCCAGTTCGATCAGCCGGTCGGTGATCTTGCCCGAATTCATCAGATTGGCGGCCAGCAGGAAGAACGGCACCGCCAGCAGGACGAACGAATTATAGGACTGAAACATCCGGTCCAGAACGATGAACGGCGTCAGACGGATATCCAGAAGCACGATCGGAACCGTGGCGATGCCAAGCGCGAAGGCCACGGGCACGCGGATCAGGACAAGAAGCAGAAACCCGCCAACCAGGACGGCGCTGGCCAAACCTGTAGACACGATCATGACGTGACCTTTCGCGATGCGCGATAATTGCTGAAAGTCTCGGCCAGGCGGTAGAATGCGAAGATCGCCCAGACCGCGCCGGCGATCGGCACCGAAATGAAGGTGACAAGCTTGTTGGCCTGCATCATCACGGATCGCTGCAAGGCGCCGAACCTCGCATATTCAAGACCGTACCAGGCGAAAAGCAGGGCGAAGCAGCCGATCAGCAGGAACACGACGCCCTGCTGCAGAAAGATTGTCAGCGGGCGGCTTGCGTCGGGCGTCACCCGGACATCGAAATGGGTGCCTTCCCAGACCGCGATCATCGACCCGATCATGACCACCCAGACGAAGATGAAGGTGGCGAGTTCCTCGGTCCACAGATAGACCGGGATCATGCCGGTATATCGCGCGATAACCTGCATTCCGACCGGAATGGCCAGTATCGCCGTCATTGCGCCCAGCAGGATGCGCAGCACCTGGCAAAATCCTTCAAGCATCCGTTTCACGCCGTCTTCTCCCCCCTGCCCTCGCGGCCTGTCCCGCGCTTTGAAAAGCGCGTTGCGGACGATGCCGCCGCGAGGGCGTTCCAGCTGTTCGGACCCCGATCACATGCCGCGGATGGCGGTCAGCAAATCGGTCGCACCCAGGCTTTCGGCATAGGCATCCTGCACCGGAACCACCATTTTCAGCAGTTCGTCGCGACCTTCGAATTCCAGGACGGTCAGTTGGCCGGCATCGACCATTTCCTGCAGTTTCTCTGCATCCTCGCGGGATTCCAGTTCGCGTCCGAAGGCTCCGGCCTCGTCGCCGGCTTCCAGGACGGCGGCCTGCAAATCCTCGGGCAGATTGCGGAAAGTCTTGCCGCTCATCACGATCGGGCGGACGGTGATCGCGTGGCGAGTCAGCGTCAGATAGGGCGCGACCTCATAGAACTTGAGGTTCTGGATGCTCGCAGCCTCGTTCTCGAACCCGGCGATGACGCCGGTCTGGATGGCGTTGTAGACCTCGTTATAGGCAATCGCCGAGGGCGCGGCGGTCAGCGCCGAAAAGATCTGGGCCTGGATCGGGGCCCCCATGACGCGCATCTTGAAGCCGTTCAGTTCTTCCAGATTCTGGATCGGCGCGTTCGAGATGATGTTGCGCACCCCGCCCCCGGTATAGCCGATCACCATGATGTCGGCCTTTTCCAGAAGCTCGTCTTCCAGCGGCTTCAGGACATCGCTGGACAAGACCGCCTCCCACTGGGCCTGGTCGCGAAACAGGAACGGCATGTCCATCAGCGGGATGGACGGCGCGAAAGTCGCCATGTTCGACGGCGCCATGATCGTGTAGTCGATCGCGACACCCTGCTGCAGGAACGTCACGTAGTCGGCTTCGACCCCCAGTTCGCCGTTCAGGCGCAGGTCGAATGTGACGTCGCCGTCATATTTTTCGTTCACCAGTTCGGCAAAACGGCGCATCGTCTTGGTGAAAGCATGGTTCTCATCGAACATGCTGGCACCGCGCAGCGTGATCTCCTGCGCGCTGGCGGCCGAAACCGTGGCCACGAATGCACAGGCAAGGCCGACGCCACGCAGCAGCGTTCCGGCGGAAAAGTGGTTTGTCATGTGTTCCTCCTCGAAAATTCCGGGGCGCGAGTCCGTTGGCCCGGCGCGGCAGGTCGAAGCTTCAGTCAGGGCTGAACGGATCGACCAGACTGCCGTATTGATTCGGACTCCCCCTCCCCATCTTTGCACTAGCATGTTGTCTTCTAGTATACCAGATCAATCTTGCCGAATGGTCCTGCTGATCGACGGGTCGGGACGTTGATTGTGCAACGCCC
>CEOS01083876.1_pt1 | contig 12947 bp, 8 predicted proteins | sample 530601 | NCBI WGS metagenome assembly CEOS01 (sample SAMEA2620666, study PRJEB7988) | marine metagenome | biome: marine biome (ENVO:00000447); feature: mesopelagic zone (ENVO:00000213); material: "saline water (ENVO:00002010), including plankton (ENVO:xxxxxxxx)" | depth 1000 m
CTGCGAGCTGGGCAAGAACGGCCTATGCAAGCCCTACGGCCGGCTGAACGTGCGCATCGGCGACGAGGACGAGCTCGGCACCTTTATCTTCCGCACGACGGGCTTCAACAGTATCCGAACCCTGATCGCCCGGCTGCGCTATTACCAAGCGGTCTCTGGTGACCTCCTGGCCTGCATGCCGCTGACACTTCGCCTGCGGGGCAAAAGCACCCCTCAAAGCCACCGCACGCCGATTTACTACGTGGACTTGACCCTACGCGACGGCACCACCCTGACTGAGGCCATTGCCCACGCCCGCGAAGTCCACGATCGACGCGAAGCTCAAGACTATGACCAGGCAGCACTGGACAGCGCAGCTAACACAGGATTGAAAAATGGAGTTTTCGAGCATGATCTAGATGAAGGAAACGCAGTGACCGAAGAGTTCTTTGCCCCCGACCCTGCAGATTCAACAAGTAAAAGCCACCCAGTAAAGGAACTGGGTGTGTAGTGATGGTATTCCCCTGACAGTCCACCGCGCCTAGAAGCGGTGGCCATATCCTCCCTGACGGGTTAAAGAAAGCGTTAGCAGACGTTATCTACAACCGGAAAGGAGTGGGATATGACCACCGATGAGAAAGTAGCACGGCGCAAGCTCAGCCTGCTAGAACTGGCCCAGGATCTGGGCAATGTCTCCAGAGCCTGCAAGGTAATGGGCTACTCCCGGCAGCAGTTCTATGAAATCCGGCGGAACTTCCAAACCTATGGCTCAGAGGGCCTGATTGACCGCCTTCCTGGCGCCCGCGGCCCTCACCCCAACCGGGTCAGTGAGGAGATCGAGGAAGCCGTTCTGGCGTATTGCCTGAAGGAACCGACCCACGGCTGCTTGAGGGTCGCTCAGTCACTGGCCCTGGAGGGCGTTACGGTGTCTTCCATGGGCGTACGCGGAGTCTGGGCCCGGCACAACCTCCAGACCAAACACGAGAGACTGATGCGCCTGGAGCAGGCCACCCGGGAGAAGCGGGTGGAACTCACCGAACGCCAGGTCAGGCTCCTGGAACGCTTCAGCCCGGAGTTCAGGGAGCGACACATTATTACCAACCATACCGGGGAGTTAGTGGCCGTCGACACCTTCTACGTCGGCCAGCTCAAAGGGGTCGGAAAGGTCTATCTGCAGACCGTCATCGACTGCTTCAGCCGCTACGCCTGGGGCCGTCTCTATACCTCGAAACTGCCCATCACCGCCGTTCACGTACTCAACAATGATGTTCTGCCCTTCTTCGAGAAACACAATGCCCGCATCTCCACGATCTTGTCGGATAACGGGCGGGAATTCTGCGGGAGGCCCGACACCCACCCGTACGAACTGTTCCTCCAGCTCGAGGAGATCGAACACCGCACCACCCGGGTTCGGCGGCCACAATCCAATGGCTTCGTGGAACGGATGCATCGTACGTTGCTGGATGAACACTTCCGGATCAAAGGGCGCGAGAAGTGGTATGAGAGCGTCGACGAAATGCAGACCGACCTGGATGACTACCTGGTTCGCTACAACACCAAACGCCCTCATCAGGGACGCGACATGAAAGGTAGAACGCCCTATGCCGTGTTCGTGAAGGGCCTGCCAAAGGAGAAGAAAGTCGTTGCAAAAACCGCCGCACAAACGGCATAACTGAAACTGTCCGTCAGGAGGGGACTGTCAGGTAATAACCATCACTGTACAAACTGGGCCCTGATACACTTAAAGCACAACTGAGCCCGAGAACCTAGCACGAGCAAGAAACGAGGGCCCCTTCCAGGGGCCCTTATTGATAAATATCTGAACTTTCTATGGCATCAGACAACACCATCCCGTATTTGATCAGAAAGTCCCCTGCTCTATCAGGTTGGCCTCGTTCAGCAAATTTCATGCGCAAAAACTCAAAACCACCTTCCGCGTAAGAGTTCGCTGCTTTAAACCCGTCTTTTGAAAGATCCATCTTAGGGTCCAACAATCTCTCCATGAGAATCCTCATCTCCTCCTTGTTAGATGTATCGGTCCCGAATTTCGCTATCTCCGCTTTTATGAGCATTGCTATAATCAGGTGTTGCACCTTCTTGTACTCCGACACAAAGGTAGCCGTTATCTCTTTGCCCGCGGCCCCGTCTGGATTCTTTTTTCCAGTAACAAGGCCTATCAGGCAGCAGAGATACCAACTGTCAAATGCCGTATTGAGCGGGTACTTTTCATCTATTCGCTTAAACCATTCACGTTGAGCATCAGTCCTTCTAAACATTGGCACTCTCCCTGTCCTGATGGAACTGTTCGAACGCTTCTTTCCCCATCTCAACCACAGCAGCATTTGTATCCGTGTCGGACCGATAAACCGTCATGAATAAGATATCCTCTTTCGCCGTAGTCTCAAGGCCCTCCATGAATCCGGCTCGCTCTGAGGAAATGGTAAACGCCACAAACTGCTTTACAAGCCTAGGAATCAAGGCGCCCACCTCTCTTCTAACCTTTGTGTCAATCGGGTTTGCAGGGCTATCCACGATGAAAGGAAACGAATAGTCGGACTTTTCGAACAGACTAGTTAGAAATGTATAGCCGACCGCCAAAGTTTGACCAACGCTAGCCGCTGACTGACCTTGTAGCGATATCGCATTATCAATATTGCTTATTCTGACCGGATTGTCCGCCAAGATATGAGCAAGATGGTCATTGCACTCATCGACAAGCTTATTTTTAATAATATCTCTGGTAATCTCTTTCGCGTCCTCGCATATTGCATTCAAAATATCAACTTTCATTTTCAGAGATCTCGCACCTTGGGCTTCCGCGAGCTCGTCCGACAAAAGCGCAACCTCTTTATCAAGTTTTTCCAAACGCGGCTCGAGCGTTTCTATTGCATCCTGGACCTTCTCCATTTCCGTATATATTTTCCCTTTTTTTTGCTCGATCGCTCTAACCTCTTCAGCTCCAGGCCCAGAAAGCCTTTTCTTTGCTAGCTCTTTTTCGTTCTTTGCTCTGACATCTGCCTCTGTTGCCAATCTCGCGGAAGATATTTTTTCGCCAAGCCGGATATCTCCAGCCACATCTTCGTCGAGGAACCGAGAGATATTTTCTTTTATTGAATTGAGCGTAGAGGTTATCTCAGAACCTAGGTATTTGGCTTTCCTCCTGTGTACTTCCTCTCGCATCTCTTCAGTGAACGGAGTGCCACATATACACCTTTCTTCTTGCACTATCTCCTCGAAGAATTGTTTGGAGCTAGATTCAGGCAATTTGGCTTTATCGAGCGTTCTCTTGAAGTCCACTAGGCCTTCATTAATTTTTTCGGATAGAGAATACGGGTCACGGTAGCACCCCATGAGCTCATTAATCGCTCGGTCATACTTTTCTTCCGCTACTTGGCATTTTCTTGCTGCCTCATCCATCTCACCCCTAAGCCTTTCATGCTTCTTAAGCTCCTCCTCCATGTTTTCGTCTAGCTTGGTCAAATCTTCCCCATATTCGTTTAACTTCACGTGCGCCTTCTCCAGGCTCCTTTTTACGTTATCCTTGTCTTGCTCTTTAGTTTCAAGCACTTCCCGTTTTCGTGCTATCTGAGCGTCAGACAACGCGCCTGTAGCCTTTGCCTCTTTCCAGGAAAGGTTTGCAATGCTAGATAGTTGATCGAATAAATCTAGCTGGCAGAGCGCGTCAATCGCAGCTTCTGCTCTGGTTGTTTTTGCATCCAATAGCTCTTTGGCTAGTTCACCATCGAAAATAACTAAGCTAAGAAAATCCTTTGCCAAATAACGCTTAAGCGCATCGGGTGGCCGGTGACCCTCAAATATTCCCCCGGCATCCGGCCGAGTAGTTCTATATCCGACACTGTTTGATGAAAAATCAAACGCAATCTCGAAAGAGATAACGCTTTCACCGACCTTCACATGAAGCACAAAAGTGCCTTCTTCTGAAATGGGAGTACGAGACTGATAGTCTGCGACAACCTCACCGCTCCAAGAGGTTGCAGCCCCACTTAGCGACGCCCTTATCAACTCTAGAGTTGTTGTCTTTCCGGTCCCATTTGGCATTTGCACAAGGGCAACTAACGGTGGTTCTCCTTCTCGCCCTTCTCCCCTATCGAATCTAATATCCATATCCGGGCAACGAAGCCCCCTAGACGACCAACCAAGAAGCTTAATATCCATGCTTAACCCCCCACCTCAATTGAAGCCAATATCATCTCCAAAAACTGCCTCCTCTCTTCCATTGGAAGGTCCGTTACATACATCTCTTCAATCCATTTTATAAGTTTTTTCGACACTGTATGAGGTTGGCCATTCCTTTCGACTGCTTGTCTGATAGCTTCCTTGACCGTAGGATTAATTTGAACTTCCGGCATACCTTACCTCCGAGACACGCTGCAACCATTCCTTCCTTTCCTTATCAGCCTCCCTACCCTCACCAGAGTCTGGGTCAGCCAAAACAAAATCGATAATGTGGGCTCTTTTTAAGGGGTTTTTGGGGTCTACCCTTAAACACCGCCCAATGCGCTGTATTGTCTCCAAATTGGCTCTATCCGAAGAGAATAGCACTACATTGTTAACATCCTGGACGTCGATACCTTGAGAAAGCTTATGGCACGTAACCAGCAAATCGATTCGATTTTTAGCAAAACTCTTTAGGTATTTCTCCTCGACGCCCTGAAAGTACCCCTTGTATCTATATGTATGCTCATTAACAACCTGCATTACTGCATGGCCGTATTCGGTATTATGCACAAAGATAATCGCTCTTTTTAAGGCGTCTTTATTTTCTCTTATGAAATCACGAAACACATCAATTTTGGATTCGGCTGTCTTATAAACATCGGCAAGCATCCTCCAAACCTCTTCCTTAGGCATTGGAGCGCCATCTTTTGCTCTCTTTGCTTTCAAAGCATAAATAGAAGAAATCTTTTTCTTTTCTTTATCGGTCAACCAATACTCCAGCGGAGTATAATCGAACTCGGTCAAAATACCCTTTTCAATTGCGTCTTCAATTTCAAACTTAAAGATTACTGGACCCAGCTCATCGAATATAAACTGCGTCCCCACGTCGTCGTAGACGCGCTCTGGCGTCGCACTCAAACCCATCGTATATGCAAAATTTGAATGCAATCCTTCTAGTCGACGTCGATTCCCCTCAGATCCAAGTCCGTGAACTTCATCATGGATAATTAGCGCCTTCCCTAACCCTCCCCGGCGAGCTAACGGCCACAGTTTATGAAGCTCTTGCCTCGAAACAAGAAGAATTTTATTGCTCGGATTAAACTCAAATGCGTCAATTTCTTTTTTTGTCCCAAATTGGGAGACTAGCGTTAACGGCAGCCCAGAATCTAAAATCCATTGCAATAGTCCCTCGTGCCACTGACTGATTAGATCATTTCCATACATCGATACAACAATAGAATCGATACTCTTATTACTGCATAGCATCTCGCAAATTGAAAGGGCAGTGCGAGTTTTACCGGTACCGGTCGCCATCTTTAAAACGCCATGCCGCTTTCTTATAAAGACGTCCTTCGCTTCCTTTTGGTGCCCCCATTTATCCGAACGACCTTTTTGATCCTCAGGTTCGGGTATTTTCCCCTCATTCCCTTCAGGGGAACCGTACTTTCGTATTTTTGAAAGAACGCTCTCCGACGGCTCCAGAGACTCAAGTCCCGGTGCCGTACCCTCCCACGCCATGTCAAAGTCTTCCTCTATGTCCTCAATTCTAACTACGTCTTGAGGTATCCAGCTGCGAAAAACCGTTATCCGTTCATAATTTTCTCGATGAGCCGCATAGGATTCATTCGCTGATCCATCGAAAGCAATTTTTTCGCCCCACGGAAAATCGAATATGCCGATTTTCTCATGGTAAATTCCAGTGTTCGGATCATCTGTAAAAGCAAACTTTATCTCTAGTTTTCTTGCTAGCAAGAGCTCTGTGAATATTTCCAACTTATTCTTTTTCCCAGCCTCATCTTCGCAAAACTCATAGAGTTTCGAGAGGAATTCATCCGATATTTGTTGCCGCCACTCTGTTTGTTTTGCCCCCGAAACTTTTTTTAAAACCTCTTTGTCTTCCTCTGTTAGAAAAGGACCAACAAGAAGTCTTATTTTGACATCGTCAGAAGTCAAAATTCTGGGCAAGGCCTCTGCCCATGTTCTAAGTGCAGAACTGGTAAAAAATGCCACCGCACGACGATATTCGTTACAGAACCTCAAGCAGGGTTTAAAAAAATCTTCCACGAGATCATCACGACGGCTTCTATAGCGATGCCTAACATCATGTATTTTCTTTTGCTCTTCGCTAAAATTCATTTTTTTACCGCCTCTCATAAATCATTAATGACAGACTCAAGCATCAACTCATCCAGGTCGGTTTCGTAGTTGTCTTCCCTATCCCGAATGCCGTTACTCTCAATGTCCAGCGCACCTTCCAAGTTCACGGCGAAGGAGCCAGTTACCCAGCCTTGTGAGGGCGCCGCCATCAAGGCATCTCTACATATTCGCAATACAGCTTCTTCGGGAAAAATGGAGCTATCCCATGCCTCCAGAAGCTGAAGCATTATTGGATATGAGCGCTCGCCTAACGTGTGGCTTGTATACCATTGGTTCTCGGCTTTGAGGACACCCAGCTGGCACATCAACCCAACCATATAAGGACCGCAATGCACTGAATCGATTCGCTGACCGAGAATCCTATTTGCTGAAATCCAGTTTGCGCCCTTAAAAAGCCAACAGAACTTGGCAAACTTTATAATGTCACCTCCATCAAACTCTGCCGGGGAAGAGTCGGCCACGTCTGGCAAGCACTGAATACTTCCATACTGACGCTTCAAAGATTCCCAGTAATTTCGTTCGGACTCTGAAACGCGCCATTCTTTTGTTTCCGAAACGTTTAGGAGGGAATATAAATAGTCGTTCCGCCCCTCATCTCTCAACCATCTCGCCCAAAGAACCTCGGCATCAGCGCCCCAAGCCGGATACTGCATATCCGGATAGCCGCCAACTTTATCTAGGATGTATGGCTTTACCTGACTAATCCTAAGCAAATAGCCCTTCACCTGGTCTACAATGGTTTCTTCATTCTTATTTTCGTACAAACCGATGATGCCGGGTGCAAAAAACTCGAACTCTGGATTAGATCCTAATATCCCAGCGACGCTCCCGGGCGAATACCTGTCTTTTAACTCATTTTTGGCAGCTTTCTGAATTTTACGATAGGGCAACGGCCCCTGCCTGCGAAGAAGACTTATTAGGATATTTCGTAAAGATCCGCTTTGGCCGATCATCTTTTCCCTCGCTGCCGGGAGTACCGATAGGGATGGCGCGGCCATCACCAGTTCTTCAGGTGGGATTGGCACCTCTCTTGTGACAGCAGACCAACCAAAATTCCCCATTTTCTGGAAGATATGGTCGGACTCGGACATAACAATCAGCAAGTCCCTTGGACTACATATATCATCTTTAACATGCGTTACGTATTTTTCCCACACTTCAATTATGCGAGCAGGGCCTCCATTAAAGTAATAATTAAATATATGCCAAAGGTCCACGGTCCGGCGCTTTCGTTTCGTTGCCGGACCTCTTAACAACACATTCCTATACAGCGACACACGGTTCGTTTTCTCCAAGGCAATTTCTAACTCGCGCTTGTTTTTTTCTAAATCTTGCTCTATCAAAGCAACAGGCACCGGGAGTCGACGATTTTTAGGCAACGACTCGAGCAAACTCTTTGCAGAATCTACTTTTTTCTGGTCAATTTGCTCTTTTACCCAGACACCATCGACTTCGAACGCAAAATGACCAAGAAACTCATTTATTGACCCGTATACAGCATCAATCGCGATGGCTATTCGGTAATCCAGCTTTGGGTAGAATGACCTTACCTCTCCCCTACTCAGATAGGATTTATCCGATAATGATGACCAAATACTGTCTCTATTTTGGTCAAAAAATTTGTTGATGTTTCGGTTTTTTAAAGGATGCCTTATTTTTCTAAGCGCTTTTTTCTCAATTTGCCTGATTCGTTCTCTCGTTACACCCTCTTTTTGACCAATTTCTTCTAACGTCTGATTGTCCTTGAATCGGTTTTCCAAAATTCGCGCTTCACGGGAGTCGGTATTAGAAAAAATTACATCTCCCAATTGGGCCATCGAAAGAATTTCAGACCAAGCAGGTCGAGAATCATCTTGCTCTGTAGTTAAAGGCACATAAAGAAACGGGGTGTTTCCGGCCAAGTACCCTTCAATGAGATCAACCAATTCATTGATTGATTTTGAACCCAGATTGGGAATGCGACGAAAAAGGCAGCTCGCACGGCGGGAACCAAGATCACGCCATTCATAAACCGTGGAAACAGGAAGCCCTGGGTGCATAGACGTAGCGCGCAGTGCGTTTTCGAGCCTCGCTGAGGCTCCTGTGTGCTGGAGAAGCTTAAGGATTTCTACGTCGGCGACTGAACTTCCGGCGGAATTGGGCTCCTCGTCGCCACTAGTGATTCCTGGCTCCTCCTCACGGCGCTCACCATCTTCCTCGTCCTGGTCTGCAAGGTATTCAGTGAGCATCTGATTGAGCTCCAGGGCGCTCTTCAGGCCGAAGCCTTCCATGCGCTGAAATAAGGAAATAGCTTCATGCGGCTCGAGCCTCTTCCACTCGGAAAGAGATTGGACAGGTAACTCCCCCGCCATTTCAGCTCTGCGCAATCCGTTGACCACCCGGTTACTGGCCCCAAGGCGCTCGGCCAACTCACAAATCCATCCCTGACTCGATCTCATAGCCCTCTATCACCAGCGGCAAAGAAACTTTGCCGGCATTGCCCCTCTTGCATGGAAGTCAATTTTTTCTTAGGATGACTTCCACTAATTTTTGACTTCCTTTCCTGTGGTCGTGCCATGAGCCAATTCACACACTCGTTCCCGGCAGCTAGAGGCGTCCAGGCGGGGCGTCCCTGCTATGTGGCAATGTGCCCGCTGCGGTTGATTCCCAAAATCTTTCTGTTCGATGAGGACGAGGTCCCCCCGGAACTCCGAGCTCAAAGGACACTCAATAAAGCCCGAATTCCAGAAATCACCAGCTACCTAGTCGACAATGCGTCATCATACACGCTGTCCGCAATGACGGCGTCTGTAGACGGTCAGGTGCACTTCGAGCCCAGTTCCGATACCGGGTTGGGGCAAAACCTAGGGACTCTCTCCATCCCAATGGATGCACAAATATTGATCAACGACGGTCAGCACCGGCGCGCCGCCATCGAATATGCCATACAAGAAAATCCTGAGCTAGGGTACGACAATATTCCGGTGTTGTTCTTCATCGACGAGGGCCTGGAACGCAGTCAACAGATGTTCGCAGACCTAAACAAGCATGCCGTCCGTCCCAGCGACTCAATCAGCACGCTGTACGATCGACGAGACAGTCTCTCCGAGCTCGCTCGGAGAATGGTGAAAGAGGTCAACGCATTTTCGCGTCTTACAGAAATGGAGAAATCAAGCATCTCCAACCGTAGCACCAAGCTTTTCACGCTTAGTGCGATCAAGAACGCTTCCAAGGCCCTCCTTGCCAAGGGGAAAGGCGACCCTATCGACGACAGCGAGACCGCGCTGGCGGCCGCCTACTGGACCGAGGTGGCTGCTAACATGCCTGACTGGCAGCTCGCTCTGGATAAGAAGGCTTCCACCTCGGAATTGCGGGAGCAGTACATCCATGCCCATGGCGTGATGCTTCAAGCCATGGGCAGCATCGGGTCCGATTTGCTGGTTCGGCCAAGAAAACAATGGTTTAGCACCCTTAAGGGCCTGAGCAAGATCGACTGGGCTCGTGCCAATGATGCCTGGGAGGGCCGGGCCATGCACCACGGTCGGATCAGTAAGGCGCGGTCGAGTGTGGTCCTTACCGGGAACTACATCAAACAGCAGCTGGGTATTCCGCTTACACCCTCAGAGCAGGAATACGAGGAGGCGCTCAAAAAATGAGCACTGAAGAGCAGTTTCTTTATCCTACGCACCTGGAAATGATCAAGGACCTCTCGCTGGGAAGCCGCCCATTGGCGGATCTGGTACGGGAGATCCAGTCTATCTACGCGACAGATGAGAGACCCTGGATTATAGGGTTCAGTGGTGGCAAGGACTCTACCTGTGTCCTTTCTTTGATCTACATCGCTATTCAGCAACTACCCAAAGCCAAGCGCCATAAACATGTCTATGTGGTGTCCTCCGATACGCTGGTGGAAACACCTGTCGTGGTGGACATGATCAAGCGGGTGCTCAACCAGATTAACGCCTCCGCAAAGAAGGAGGGCCTTCCCTTCTCCGCCCATCCGGTCGTCCCCAAGACCGATCAAACTTTCTGGGTTAACCTTATTGGCAAAGGTTACCCCGCTCCGAATCAGACGTTCCGGTGGTGTACGGAACGAATGAAAATCGACCCGGTCAGCGAGTTCATTCTCGACAAGGTCGCCAAATTCGGGGAAGCCGTGGTGGTGCTCGGCTCCAGAAGCCAAGAGAGCAACTCGCGCGCACAGGTAATCGCGAAACATAAAATCGACGGTTCAGCGCTAAGCCGGCACAGCTCTCTCCCTAATGCCTACACCTATATGCCCATCGAGAGCTGGTCAGCTGACGAGGTATGGGAGTATCTAATGAGCGCCCCGTGCCCATGGGGCGGATCAAACCGTGAACTCCTGGAACTTTATAAAGGGTCCAATCAGGGAGAGTGCCCCCTCGTCATCGACAAGAGTACTCCCTCATGTGGTAACAGCCGTTTTGGATGCTGGACTTGCACAGTGGTGACTGATGAAAAGGCACTGCATGGCCTGATCGAGTCGGGAGCTGACTGGATGAAGCCGCTTCTTAAGTTCCGCAATAAGCTGTACCAGTCACGGCAGCCAGAGAACTCCAAAGAGTACAGAAATTTTAAGCGGCGGACAGGGCGAGTCACCTACAACACGGGTGACATAAACGATGATTCCGTGACCGAGGTTCGCCATGTCCCCGGCCCATACTGGCTAAACGTTCGAAAGGACTTCCTCAAGGAGCTCCTGCAGATTGAGAAGCAGGTCAACGATCAGGGACATGACATTGAGCTCATCACCCGCCCCGAACTACACATGATCCGGCAGGAGTGGCTTCGCGATCCCAACGAGCCTGACTGGGAGGATGCGCTCCCGGGAATTTATCGGGAAGTCTACGGTGAAGATCTTGATTGGGTCGAGAACGATGCGGGAGCCTTCACGAAGGCCGATAGCGCGATCCTGGAGGAGCTTTCAGATCGTTACAAGATTCCGTCTGCCATGATCAGAAAGCTCCTGGAGGCGGAGCTCCAGGTTTCAGGACTAGGCAAACGAAGAGGCATTCTCCAGCATCTGGAAAGCATCCTTCGCCAGGACTGGGAGGCGCTGGATGAGGTGAATGAACGCAACGAGGGACTTCGAAAACTTGGCCGTAGCCATGTTGCGGAAGTCCAAAAGGAATTTTCTGAGTTTCTTAACTAATGTTGATAAAAGAGCTAGTTCTAAAAAACTTTCGAGTCTATTCCGGAGAGAATCGCTTTGACCTCTCGCCACGCAAGCGTTATGGCAAGTCCAGGCCGATTGTTCTTTTCGGTGGGCTCAACGGTGCCGGAAAGACAAGCATTTTATCCGGAGTACGACTTGCGCTTTACGGGAAAGCGTCACTGGGCCCTTCGGTATCCCAGAAGCGCTACGAAGAATACCTTCGAGACTCTATTCACCGTAATCGTCGCACCGGCCGCTCAGGAAGCGAAGCTGCAGTGGAGCTATCCTTCTCCTACGCCAAGCTTGGAACAGACAGTGAATTCCACGTACGCCGTTCCTGGCGCCGCACCAGTAAAAGCGTAAAAGAAGATTTACACATATACGAGAACGGGAACCCAGTCAAAGGCCTGAGTTACGATCAAGCGCAAAACTTTCTCAATGAGTTGATCCCTATCGGAGTCTCAGATCTGTTCTTTTTTGATGGCGAGAAAATCGCGGAACTCGCTGACGACACGGGCGGGCACGCCCTGGAGCAGTCGATAAAAAAACTACTTGGCCTTGATGTTGTCGAGAGACTATCCGGAGACCTAACCGTTCTGAACCGTAATCTAGCCCGGAAATCCTCGCAAAAGGAAATCCAGGAAGAGATTCAGGTTGAAAAAAAGAACCTGGATGCGCATAGGTCAATAATAGAAGAAATTCGGCAAGAGATCTCAACGCTGGGAGGAAAGCGCTCCGAGTTAGCGATGCATACAAAGCAGCTACAAAAAGCTCTCGAAGATCGGGGAGGTCACTTCTCGTCCTCTCGCAAAGATATAGAACGCCAAGTTGACTCGTTAAACGATAAAAGGCAGGAAACTATAACCAACATCATGGAGTACCTGTCTGACGCCGCGCCAATCGCTTTGGCGGAGAGCTTTACAAGACGACTGGGAGAGCAATTAGAAGATGATCTTGAGGCCATAGCCAAACAGCAAGAGCTAAAGAGCGCCGCCGCCTACCGTGCAAAACTGAAGGCAGCTCTAAAAGGGAAGCTAAAAGACGAAAGCCTTATAGAGGTCGACTCTGCTTTTGCCACGCTACTCCAGACAGATGAAAAAATGCATGCAGAACCCATTCACGATGTAACACCAGCACAAGCCAGTGGCATTCACTCAACTTTCCGCCTGGCCGCTGACCAATCCGAGCGCGCAAAAGCATTGTTCTCTGATCTGGACAACATAGAAGAGGACCTAGACGAACTCGGGGCCGCTTTGGCCAGAGCTCCGGATGACAGCTTAATAAAGGCTGATTTTGACAAGCTCCAGAAGGCTCAACAAGAACTCGGTGGCATCGATGCGCAGCTAGACGGACTACGCTCTCGGGCTCGAGAGGAGGCTGGAAAAGCTTTAGACAATGCCCGGCGGCTAGATAAGCTTTACGAAGAAGCGGCTCGGCATAGCGACCAAAGCAGGGTTCTCCAGTACATTAGCAATGC
>CEOS01020361.1_pt1 | contig 12862 bp, 21 predicted proteins | sample 530601 | NCBI WGS metagenome assembly CEOS01 (sample SAMEA2620666, study PRJEB7988) | marine metagenome | biome: marine biome (ENVO:00000447); feature: mesopelagic zone (ENVO:00000213); material: "saline water (ENVO:00002010), including plankton (ENVO:xxxxxxxx)" | depth 1000 m
GGTGTGGGGAACTTCGCCGGCCAGGATCGCCAGCACGATCTTGCGCGCAGTGTCTTCGTCAGCGCCGCACGACATGATGGCTTGCTTCGCCCTGCCCTTGACAGCGTTGCGGTGGGCCTGGTCGGCTTCCAGGCGCGCCCGTTCCTCGCGCTGCTCGCGCTCCTGCCGCTCGCGCTCGGCCTGTTCAGCGGCAATCCGCTCGCGTTCAGCGCGGGCAGCGAGTTCCGCCTCTTCAGCGCGGCGACGCTCGGCTGCCAGCTGCTCTTCATGCTCACGCTGCACGCGGTCGCGCTCTGCCTGAGCCCGCTCTTCCGCCTCGCGCGCGGCCCGGGCAGCCGCCTCCTGACGTTCGCGATCTAGGCGCGCGGCCTCTTCCGATTGGCGCCGCGCTTCGGCTTCGGCCGCCACGCGCTGGCGTTCGGCTGCTGCGGCCTCCTCTGCCTCACGCTCACGGCGGGCTGCTTCTTCGCGCTCACGCTGCTCGCGCTCTGCCCGCAATCGCGCCAGTTCGGCGCGGTCTGCTTCCTCCTGCTCGACGCGTTCGATAGCCGCCTGGAGGGAAGCGACTGTTTCGTCGCGAAGATCCGTGACCTCTTCGATCCGGGGGCCGAACATCTCGTCGGAAAGGTTCCGACTGCGGATACGATCGAGGCGTTCGCGCAATGCTTCTGCGGTGTCGCCCACCTGCACGACGGCAGCCGCCTTCATGTCGGCAAGGATAGCCTCCGCTTCAGCCTTCCGGCTGGCTTCGCGCTCTTCCCAAGCGGTGAGCGGGGCGCGAGTTTCATCCTGCAGGGCCTGCAAACGCTCCTTAACCATCTTGCCGGCGGCGTTGACCGTGTTGATATTGTTCCGCCACTCCTCGGTCGACCTCAGACGTTCACGATCGATGGCAGACTTCTTTTTGCCGATTTCGGCCGCGTTGGAGCGAATGACGTCCCGTCCCCGCGCGGTGGCCACATCTCCGGGGCATTCGGCCACCTCGGCGCGAAGCGCGGCGACGTAGGCCTCCAGCTTGCTGGAGTCCATCAGGACGATGATCGGCTTGTCAGCGACCTCTCGCTTGATGGCGTCATGATCGATGACGGGAGTGTCAACCTTCCGTGCTGTTCTGGCCATGTTACTTGCCTCCGTCGGCGTTGCGGGCAATTCGGGTCTGCGCTTCGTCCAGCGCTGCGTTCACTTCGTCGATCAGCGCCGGCGGCAGATCCTGAAGGATCGGCGCAGCATCCATTTCGAGATCGTCGAATTCGTCGCGATTGATGAGCACAGAGGCCCGGCGGATGATGTCGATCGCCGCCCGACGCAGCCCTGGATCGCCTTCCGCTTCGGTGTTGGCTTCGCCCCGCTGGCTCTGAGCGGGACCTTCCTCACTCTGCTCTGACCGTGGAGAAGCCGTCGCCCTGCCCGCGCGGGCCTTGTCGGCAATGGCGCGGGCCTGATCAACGGTTTCGTCAACGCTGGCGCGCGGGAATTCCTCGTCGGCGCTGACCTCGTTGCGTTTGATCGACATGAACGAGACTTCAAGATTGGCGATATCGGCAGCCGTCCAATTTCGCACGGGACCGGCCTTGGTTTCGAGACGATCGCGCGAAATGCCGATACCCTTGAATGCTTCCACCGCCTCCGCCGCGCGCACCTCCAGCGGCTTGTCGCCCCTGCCCTTCTCCAGCGTCCCGTAGCAGGTCGCTTTCGCTACCTCCTTGAGATAGGGCGGCAGAACACGGAAGATGCACTCACGCAGGCGACGGGCGCCGTTATTGGCATTGTTCTCGTAGATGTCCCGCATGTCGGTCAGCAGCACAGGACCGCCGCGCTTGTCGCGCTTGTGCGGCACAATGAAGGTCATGCGGGCCTTCGTGTTGGTTTCGAGATCCCAGGCGAACGCCAGCATCTCCGATTCATGGGCATTGTCGTCGCGCGCCAGTTCCATGATGCCATAGTCGATGTTGCCCCAGCATCGGGCCAGTTCGACCGCGAGGTGGATCGTCTCCCCCGTCACGCTGTCGTTGCCGCGCGGAAGCTTGAAGAATGCTGCGGATGCGACCTCCCATTGCCGGCAGCTGGTCTTCGCCTTTTCGATGGCGCGCGCCTCGTCCCGCGGACAGCGCTGGGCCACCGTGACAGCGGCCTGCACCTCGGCAACGGCGCGACTATGCTCGACGCCAGCGGCTTGGCTCGCCACCTCACCGCGTGACTGGCGGCGAATGTCCTCTGCGGACACCTGCTGGTTCACTTCACGCTCCCGAGCAGCGCGGCGGCGGCGGAAAACGGATCAGCGGCGTGCCCGGTACCGCGCACTGACTTCGAGGAAACACGCGGGGCGCGCGCAGCCTTGAACATCGGCACACCGACCTCGTTGATGAGGTGCCACATCACGCGCAACGACGCCTCAATGTCGACGGCAGCATCATGCGCGCCTTCCAAAGTCTCGCCGAAGAAGTGCTGGATGCACTCGCCCAGATTAGGCGCCTTCGGGCCAGGCATGCCGGCGGCGATCATCTTCGGCGTCGGCGGCAGGTTGATCACGAACTTGGAACGATACAGGGTGCAGAAGTTCGGGCAGCTCGGCTCCCATTTGAAGCCCTTGTGCCGCGCAGCCATGATCCGCATCAGCCGCCGGTCGAAGGATTCGTTGTGGCCTACCATCAGCTGCGCCGATCCCGCCCAGTCCAGGAAGCGCTCGACTACCTCGACAGGATCGGCTCCTTCGTCCATGGCGCGCTCGAGCGTGATGCCATGCGCTTCGAAGGCCTTGGGCTCCATCACGGCGCCGCGACCTGGCTTCACGATGCTGACGAACCGGTCGATTTCGCTGCCGTCCATGCGCTGGCGGATCATAGCGATCTGGATGACGTGGGGCTGATGGGATGCGTCCGAGGGATCGTTCCAGGCCGGTAGGCCGGTTGTTTCGACGTCATATCCGAGGATCATTTGCGTTTCCTTTGGTAAGGCCGCACAGGGCGCGCCGGGGTGGATGCGGCACGCTCAATGTCCCATCCGTCGCGGCGCACGCGCTGACGGATCAAATCATGTGAGAGGCCAGAGATTTCTGCGATTTCCGACAGCATCAGGTGTCGGCCGCGCCATGCGTAGCGCTGGTTGTTCTCGCGGTTTCTGTTTTGATCGACGCGGCTGATCCAACGGCAGTTAGCCGGGTTGTAGCCGCTGTCGTTATTTTCCCGATCAATGGTCAGATCGGCTGAATAGCCATTGGCTTCAGCCCAGGCGCGAAAGACCGCGAAATCGCTCCATTCAGAGCAAACTTCGATCCCTCGGCCACCATAGCGCGAGAAATCCTCGTGGTCTGGGTTATCGCACCGGCGACGCATTTGACACCAGATCCGGTACAGCCTGGTGCTGGTGCCGCCATGTGTCAGCCGCGCCTTCTTGGCAGCTTGCGCGCGGTTCGAACACACTCGGCAGCGGGTGGATTGCCCCAGCCTCAGCGCCGACGGCAAGACGATACCTTCAGCACCGCAATCACACACGCAGTGACACCGATGCCGCTGACGCCCTGATACCTCGCCCAGGCTGTGACGCTCGACAGTCCAGTTGCCGAAACGGCTTCCAACCGGGATTGAGATGTGTTGGGCCATCAGTATGACAGCTCCCCTCTCTCGATCGCCTGATTGATGAGCGCCCGTTCGTAAGGCGCCATCATCAGCTGGCGGATCGGCTTCTGGCGTGAGGTGTAGGCGGGCCACTCGCCCGACTTGAGGCAGTCGGCGAAGCGGTTGAGCGCAGCCCTGTTGCGCAGGCGCGCGAAATCAATGTCGACGTCGTCGAGCTGGTCGATGGTGACGACGTACGGGTATTCCTTTTCGACGGTCACCAGCACGAACTTGCGCTTGGCAGCGCCGTACAGCTGCTCGATCACGTCGAGATAATGGGCGGCGGACTGGAAGTAGCCGAAGCGGGTGGCGGCCCGCTCGTAGACATCAAGCGATGCGTCGGCTGCGGTCTTGATGTCGGGAATGATCTCCATCGTGGTCGGCAGAACGTCGGGCCGGGCCCGCATGTAAACCTGCGTCTCGGGATCAATGGCCACCAGGGTCATTTCCGGTATGCCCGCTGTCAGCAGCGCCTGCGCCAGCTCGTCATTCTTCAGCTGGTCCGCCATCGCCAGGCACATTTCGTGCTGCGTCTTCGTCAGCACCGTGCGCCCCTTGCGCGCGGCATATTCCGCCGCAATCCGATAGTCTTCGAAGTCCCGGGACCGCGCATTATAGCCCTCGGGCAGCACGTAATAATGGGTGGAGAAGCGATCGTTCAGCAGCAGCACGTCGTGCAGCGCCTTGCCGATGGCGAAGTGCGCCTTCTCTTTTCGGACAGGACGCTCCGGGTTCATGCTGGAGTTTGCCCAGTAGTGGCGCGGCGATTTGGCCGAAATAAGCTTCAGGCCGCTGCTGCTGACCGATGGCCGGACGCAAATCTCGCGCCCATGATAGTCTTCGGCCGACACGTCGGGATAAGCGCCGGGATGAACGATCAGCCCATCCTCGTTGAGCGGCGGGGCGAATAACTCATTCATGCCGCACTCACCGCTTCCATGACACGCCGATCGCGTTCGGCCTGGGATAGCGTGTGGAAGTCCGGAGCCTCCCGGGCACGCTGCGCCGCGCGCTCACCACGGGTGAACGGCAGCTCTCGCCGAGCGCGCAGATTGTTGATGTGGGCGGTGATGCTCATCCAGCCGCTCCCAGAGCAACGGCCACCATGAGCACTGCGCAGAACGCTGTCAGAATGACGAGAACGGCAGAAATCGAGCGCGGATCATAGACGCGCGCAAGCATGTCGCGGCGGTATGCATCCTGATCGAAAGCCCAGTGGCCCCGCTCCGGCGAAGGGTCAGCGCGACCGGCAAAGGGAGACTTGGGGGTACTGCCGGCCGCGCCTATCGTCGATGTTCCACCAACGACGAAAGTACGATTCCTATGAGCGAGACGATTACGGTCCCCAGAACAGAGTGGGAGTATGTGAAGGCCCTGGCTGAGTTCGGCGCCCTGGCTGCGGCTTTCGCAATCAGCCGCACCCCCGGGCTGAGCGCCGACGATCCGCCAGCCAGCTTCGATGACCTCATCGGTCATGCTGTCCTCCAAGCTGCTGATCATGCGCAGGGCGAGCGACAGGCCGATGTTGTGGCTGCGTCTCAGTGGATGGCTCGCGAACTTCGCGGCGTTTATCCAGGAACTCGCTGAGGGCTTGGCGGTCGGCAAGCATGCGCTGGCGATCGGCCTCACGGTCGGCCGCCATTTCCTCGCGCACGATTTCCCGTACGCGGTCCTCAGTCAGTGGGGATGCTGAATTACTCAAGGTCGGCTCCATCCGAGCTGGATGGAGGCCGGTCAGTCAGCGCCCATCAGCAGGTGATGGAGCTATCTACAAAGGTTTTGTAGATACAGTCAACAACTCTTTTGTAGATCGCTCATCAGCCATTGCGGCAAAGGGTTGCTGCCGACGAACTCCGCTACGATGAGGCTGCCGAGCAGGACGAGTCGCGAATCATTTTCCAGAAGCGGTATTTTTCCTCATTCCCCTCGGCCAACCACGCCTGAGCCACTTTGCCAGACGCCAGACATCGATCATGCGAGGTCGCATTGGGAGCGTTATCTACGATCGCGTATTGCTGTTCCGCCGTTTGAGCAGGACTGGGTTCGGACTGTTTGACGACGAAAATGACCACTAGCAGTATGATGCAAGCGGCTATTGCATAGTTCCGCCAATCAAGATTCATACTCGACGTCCGAACCATTCCACCCGTCCCATGATCTGAACCTCCTCAGCTGTCCGAACGTCTGGCTGATACCTAGAGTTTCCGCTTATAACTCGAATGGAAGGCGGTTCAGATCCATGAACTTTCTGAAGATATTTGACCACATAGCCATCGCCATCCCAGATACAGAAGGCACCTGGCTGGGCAAGGGATCGCTTGCGTTTGTTCACGAGTAGTTGGTCACCGCTTTTGTACTCCGGCTCCATTGAGTCGCCTTCGACATCGACCAAAATCATATCATCTGGGAGGAAGCCGAGTGCTTCAATCAAGCGACGGGAGAACGCCACCATGCGCATCTCTCCCTCGCCCGTTCCTCCGCCCCCCATCCCGGCGTAGGTCGGTAGCTGCGCAATCATCACTGCATCTGAAGCTGGATCGAAATGACGATCATCATCCTCCAGGTGATCAGCACCCTCGGCATTAGCTAAAGCTCGTTCGACATATCGTAGCCAAGCCGGGACCTTTTTGCCGTTCTTGATGAAGTTGAAAATGTGCTGCTGCTGCAGCTTCACCTCGAATCCGTCGGCGTCAGCAAGAGGCTGAGCACGTTTAGCTAATGCGCCAGGAGACAGATCCAAGCGCTCCATTTCTGCCTTCAGCCATGCAGCTCGTTGTCGCGCGATGTCCATGCATCGGGCTTCTACAAAAAGATTGGTCGCATGAGGCTGTACAATATTCTTGTTGAGTGAACTACAATCCTTTTGTAGGACTGGGATCATGGCACAGTCAGCACTCCACCGCGCCGTTGAGGCAATGTCATCGCAGTCCGCTTTAGCGCGAGCCATTGGAACCTCTCAGCAACGACTCTGGAATTGGCTCGATAAAGGGAAGCCTATCCCTGCCGAATTCGTCCTTAAAACGGAAAAAGCTACTGGCATTCCCCGGCATGAACTGCGGCCGGACATATATCCGGCTCCCACAGCGAGCAGTGAGATGCCACCCGCTAACGCCCCCTCTGAGGAGGCGGCGTAAATGGCTTTGTCCGTCAGCCTATTTGGCACCTTCGCCGTACTTCGCTCGCAGCTTGAAATTGACGAAAGCTGCTCGCGCTTCGGTGTCGAACCGTCCTTCGTTGACCAGGCACCAGTCAAGCATCTCGTCGGGGTCCACGACAACCTTCTCGACACGGTATCCCTGCTGCTCAACCGCAGCGATCTTCGGCCCGACCTGCTGAAGAAACTGGACGAACGTGGGCGGGTAATCGTCGCCGCAGATTTCGTGGAAACGGGAGTAATTCTCCGGTGCGACCCAGGTAACGCCGATGACCGCTTCGTCCATGGTGATCTGATCCTTGTTACGGAAGTTGCCGGTGATAGCACAGGTTCCGCCGCCGACGCCCCTTCGGAAGAGAGGGCGGCGTGACCTATCGACCCCAACCTACCGTGTTCGTGTCGCTCGCCCGCATTCGGAAGAACAACCGGCCGCGGCCGACCGCCGCCCAGCGCCGCGCTGCGCTGCCCATCGAGATCGGCCCGGATATTTTCAGGGGCGATCGCCATGAGGCATGATGGCTTCAATCTGTCCGCGTATGGTATCGGACGCTTCCCGGATTTCGAAGCCCAAGTCATGATGGACCTCAATGGCGCGTTGTCGGGCAAGGTCGACAAGCTGCCTGGCATCTCCGCCATCGAGCCGGCCATACGCGATCTGATTGAGCAGGAATTGCGTAACGATCTCCAGAGCCAAAACGCCTTCGGCAACCTGACCTTTCGCGACATCGTCCATGCGAATCCCCTTACAGTCTGCGGCGTAGGAACCATGACTGTAGCGGCGGTGGGGGCGGCGTCCAGCCGCTCCCCCAAAGCGGGTATGCGCCCATGATCGTCTGGCTTCCCGGTCCTTCGATCAAAGGCTTTCAGAGCCTGATCCCCATGCAATTCATTCCCGTCGATGCCCTTCGGGTCGCACCAGGCATCGACATCCCGGCCTGCACGCCGGGCTCCAGCGCGGCCGGTGTCGACCTCTCCACTGACGGCATCGGTCGCGCTCATCTTTCCTTCCCTGTTCATGGTCCTGCTCTGGCAGGCGCGGAGCAATAGCGCAGTGTCTACGTCTACCCAGCCTTCGCAAGTTGTTGCCGATGATGCCGTGTATCGAGCGCTCTCGCTCTTCATCGGGGACGGCAGACGCTACTCCGTCCAAGACATCGAGATCGGCATCCCCGGCTTGAAGGCCCGCACGGTATCGAGCTGGATAGCAAATGCTCCGGAGAACAGGCGCGCGCCGAAGATGCGCGACCTGATCCGCATCGCCAGCTTCCTGGGCGAAGAAGGCGTTGTCTTCCTGTCGAAGGCTCTTGGCGTGATCGGTCTGGGTGCGCACAGCCTCACGCCGCGGCCCGGCGATCCCGGGATGGTCATCGCCACCCTTGCCCAGGGTGTCAGCCAGTTCGCCATCCGCGGCGCGGACAACGTGTACTGCCATGTCGACCAAGGCGCGCTGGAGCCAGTCGCGGACGAGCTGATCGCGACGCTCGTGCCGTTCTCTTCCCGAGGGTCGAGATGACCGAGCGTTGGCCTTTCGGCGATCTGCCGATGTTCCACTACGGCCTGATCCTCGCCGATCCGCCTTGGTACTTCCGGAACTATTCGGCGAAGGGTGAGGAGAAGAACCCCGTCGCCCATTATGATTGCATGGACGCCGCGTCGCTCGCCGCGCTCCCCGTCAATCAGCTCGCCGCGCCGGATTGCGCCATGCTCATGTGGGCGACCGCTCCGATGCTCCCTGAGGCCATCACCCTTCTGAAAGCGTGGGGCTTTACCTTCAAGTCCGCCGGCGCCTGGGCAAAGCAGTCCAGCACTGGGGAGAAATGGGCATTCGGGACAGGCTATTGCTTCCGGTCGGCCGCCGAGTTCTTCCTGCTGGGAACGATCGGCAAGCCCAGGATCATGTCGCGCGCAGTCAGGAACCTGATTGTCGCGCCAGTGCGCGAGCATAGTCGCAAGCCCGATGATCAGTACGAAATGGCCGAGCAGCTGTTTGCCGGACCGTATCTCGACCTGTTTTCGCGGCAGTCCCGCCCAGGCTGGGATGCATTCGGCAACGAGTCAGCGAAATTCGACGAATTCCCCGGTCCGCGACGGGACCGAAAACAGAGCGATGGGGCCGGCAACACCCTGACAGGCGGAGGGAAGGCGGGGGGCAAGTCTTTACCCCTTAACCGCACCGTTGAATCGCTCTCCGTCGCGCCCCTCTTTGACGGAGCAGCCCTATGATCCCCGCGATTATCTTTGCCGCCGTGACTGCCACGGTGGGCTTCCTCGGAGGCTGCCTGTGGGGTGGCCTCAGCATGGTGAACAAGCTCGAGTCGGCCGAACAGACCGGCGCCGAGTATAAGCGTCGGCTGAACCGCATTCTCGAGACCGAGCGTCCCGACGTCGAGCAGCATCCCAAGCTGCAGCTGCTCTATTCGGTCGCGAAGGGGGAGCGGGTCTGATGCGCCACAATTCCCTTGGGCTATTTTCGCGGCTGGGTCTCCTGGCCGCCATGGCAATGCCCATGCTGGCGTCTGCGCCTCAGCCTGCGACCATTGAAGAGCGCACGGCGCGGCCGTCGAGCAAAAAGAAGGTTGCTCGCCGGCGAATGATTGCCGGCGGCTACAAGCCCAAGCGCAGCAAAGGCGCTCAGGCGGCGCGCAAAGGCAAATCGAACCGCAATCTCATCAGTAAGCGCATTCGGCGGAAACATCGTCGCGCCGCGTGATGCCACGAAGCGTCCGGTGTCGCCGATCGCCGGACGCCTGTTCCCCATCGGCACCATGAAAGGAACGGAAATGCCCAGAGGCAGGAAAGCCGATGACAAGCCGATCAACGGCGAGATCCCGAAGCCGGATTTCGCGCTGGCGGTCAAGTTCTACAAGGAGGATATCCGCCCGGCGCAGGCCAAGGTCGGCGAATTCGCGCAGGAGCAATCCACCGCGTACAAGGCGATCAAGAAGCAGGCGCATGTCCATCCCGGCGCGGCGAAGCTGGCGTTCAAGCTGCACGACATGGAAGATACGAAGCGGGACGACTTCCTGCGCTCGCTCTACGGCCTGATGCAGGAACTCGATATCGGCCTGACGCGCGACCTGGTCGACGCCATGGGCGAAGGCGAAGCGGACCAGATGCCGACCCGTGAGCGCAAGCGCCCCACCCTTGCCACCGTGTCGCCGCTGAACTGATGCGTATCCTAGGCCTCGATCCTTCCAAGCGTTCCATGGGGTGGGCGCTTTGGTCACCTGGCGACCAGCCTGCCTCCGGCGTCTGGGAACTGGGCTCCGAACTCACGTCCCGTGGGACCGTCTTTGCGCGCGTCCATGAAAACATGATGGCGCTGCACCGGCTGGGAGAGATCGAGGCCGTTTTCTACGAGGACCTCGTCAACATCGTGCCGGGCTCGCCGGTGCCGACCAACAAGGACTCGATCCTGCTGGCCGCCGGCATTGCTGGTCATATCGAGAGCTTCGGCGAGGCCATGGGCTTCCGCATCATTCGGCCGGTTCACCAAGCCACTTGGCGCCGACATTTCATCGGCAAGATGAAACGCGGCACGAAGTCGGTCGACCTGAAGGCGTACGCCATGGAGCGCTGTCGCCAGCTGGGTTTTCGACCGACGAAACACGATCAGGCCGAAGCGATCGGTGTCCTCGATTACGCTTGCGCCTCTCTCAAAATCATCCCGCCGTGGAGCGCCTCTGAAGTGCTGCGCCCGGCGCTCACCATCTGAGGAATTCCCGATGACGAAATCTCATGGGCACCAACAGATTGCGCTCTTCAACGGCTTGTTGAAACGGGCCCAGAAGGGCGAGCCGGGGCTGTCGAAAGGCGCCATGGTGCTGGCCTACGACTTCGAAAACGAAGAGCAGCTCAACCACGCACTAGATGCCCTTTCGTCCAGCCAGCGCATCGCCATCGACATCGATGGGCGGTTTCCGTCCATCCGGATCTTCAAGAACAAATATCACAGTGCTCTGCCGCTGAGGCGGCCGCTCTATCTCTCGTCCGGTCAGGCGCGGCAGCGCGCCGAACCAGAGATCGCCGTTGCGCCCGCAGCGGTGCCCGACCGGGGCGCCTTATCACCCCGGCCGCCGGCGCTCGGCTCGGCACCCACTCCCGCATCGAGCAGCCGCGTACAAACCGCCCCCCAGCGCGATAGTCGCGAAGAGGCCCCCGCGCCGCGTCAGGTCGCGTTTCGGATCGCCGACAATGATCTGGCCTGGATCCTGAACGAGCTCGATACGACGGATCAGCCCATCTCCTTTTCGGCTCTCTGCAAGCAGCTATTCCAGGCCGAGGTAGATCGCCGCCGCACGCCCGCCGGTCCGAAGCACAAGCTCAGCGCCCGTGTCCTGCGCACTGCGCGCGAGGAGGGCCTGGACCTCGACGCCTTCGTCACCAGCCTGATCGAAGTCGGGCTGGCAGCCCGTGAGATGAACCGGAGGGGCATCTAAAAATGGGCTTCGTCTACTTCATCGTAGCGGATGCGCCGAAGAGGATGGTCAAGATCGGCTATACCGCAGGGCACCCAATCGATCGCCTCCGTGCCCTCCAGACCGGTTCGCCGGTGCAACTGGAGGTCGTTGCGTTTGTCGAAGGCGCAATAGCTCTGGAGCAAAAGCTTCACAGGACATTCCGGAAGCTGCGTACGCAAGGCGAGTGGTTCGTGTGCGAAGGGAAGCTTCAAGAACTGGTTTGGTACCTCAGCGACGAGTTCGGCAAGGCCGCCCCTCCGGGCACATTCGATGCCGCAATTCACGACGTCGTGCTCGCGGACCTGCCCCCGCATCCTGCCATTGATGCTGATTACTTCCGTGCGACCGCTGACCCGAGGGAATGGCTGGCGGCATGAGCACCGATGGCGGCTACGTTCAGATCTATCGCAGTCTGCTGGATCATCATGCCTTCCGCAATCAAGCCGAGGCTATGGCGTTTGCGGCGCTGATCCTGCGTGCGAGCTGGCGTCCGTCGCAGCTACGGTACAAGGGGCGGTCCATTAGCCTGCAACGTGGGCAGCTTGCGGTTTCCATACGAGACCTCGCGAACGATCTCGATCGCGACAAAGCGTGGATCGAACGATTGTTCGCCCGCCTCAAACGCGAGACGATGATATCGACAGTGGTTGAGACAGGCATCACTGTCGTAACCATATGCAATTACGACGAATATCAGCGTTTCTCAGATGTTCGCGAGACAGTCTCCGAGACACGCGCCGAGACAGCTGTGAGACAGGCGCGAGACAGCGGTGAGACACAGAACAATGAAGGGAATGAAGGGAATACCTCAGAGGCTAAAGCCTCTTCGGTAGCGAAGCGTGCACGAAGCAGTTCGCATCCATTCCCTTGCCCGGAAGGTGTCGATCCTATCGACTGGGACGCCCTGAAGGCAAACCGCCAGCAGAAGCGTGCCGCGCTCAGCGAAGGTGCCCACAGGCAGATCATGCAGAAGCTTGATCGCTGGGCACGCGACGGCTGGCCGCCCGGTCCCATCGTCGCGCACGCCGCCGAGCGCGGCTGGACCACCGTTTTCGAAACCGATCAAATGAAGGCAAGGCCCAATGCGACAGGAAATCGCAGTTCAGGATCAGGCCAGCACGGCACTGGCTTCCGCGACCCCGTTCTCTCTGACCTCGCTTATGGCGTTGGTTCCTGACTGGCTGAACCGTGGCCTGTTCGAGGACGATCATTTTGCCCTGCCGCAGGTGATCCCTGCTGGCGGCCCGAAGCAGCTGCGCGACGTCGCCCAGCGGTTCCGTGACAGTCTGAGCGACTTCGCGGTTCGCCGCTTCGTCCGGGAGGAGACCGTAGAGGAGGGCAAGCCCCCGCGGCGGATCTTCGACGATCCGCTTGATCAAATCCTGGGAGAGTTGCGGCTTCGCACAGTCATTCGGCAGGAACATCAGGAAGAGGCTCGTGCGCGTTTCCGCCTCCTGCGCGACGATTGCCGCAAGCACCCCACCGAAGCGGTGCGTGAAGGGGCAATCGCCTATGCCGCGAAGCACAAATTCTTCCCGGCCGGCTATGCCGAGATCCGTCCCTTCATCATGTCGGCCGAAAACAAGCGCGCCCGCACCATGCACCGCCTCCTGCAGACGGCTGACAAGGCCGAG
>CEOS01026594.1_pt1 | contig 12837 bp, 12 predicted proteins | sample 530601 | NCBI WGS metagenome assembly CEOS01 (sample SAMEA2620666, study PRJEB7988) | marine metagenome | biome: marine biome (ENVO:00000447); feature: mesopelagic zone (ENVO:00000213); material: "saline water (ENVO:00002010), including plankton (ENVO:xxxxxxxx)" | depth 1000 m
AGCCATGGCGGCGCGGCGATCCTTGTCGATTACGGCGGCTGGAACGGTGTTGGCGATACGTTTCAGGCCCTGCGCGCGCATCGCCCCGAGGATCCGCTGGCCCATCCCGGCGAGGCCGATCTGACCGCCCATGTCGATTTCGCACCGCTGGCGGCGGCCTCCATCCAGGCGGGCGCGGTGGCATCGCGCCCGATCCATCAGGGTGACTGGCTGCTGTCTCTGGGCGCCGCAGATCGGGCGCGCAGGCTGGCCGCGGCCGGGGATCGGGGTGCGATGGTCGCACTTGATCGCTTGACCGCCGCAGACAAAATGGGTCACTTGTTCAAGGCGATGGCCATCTGGCCCCGCGGGGCGCCGCCGGTGCCCGGATTCGACGCGCTGAGGCTTCATGCAGACAACGCTTGAGATCCTGAACCACCCGCTGCTTTCGGATGTGAGGCACGGATTTTTCACCCGGAAGGGCGGTGCGTCGTCGGGGCTTTTTGCGGGGCTGAATTGTGGCCGACGTTCCAGCGACCAGGCCGATATGGTGCGGGTCAATCGCGGGCGCGTGGCGCAGGCGATGGGGGTTCCGGCCGCCAGCCTGGCGACCGTGAAACAGGTTCATTCGGCCGATGTGGTGACGCTGGCCGCGGGCGAGGATGTCGAGGCGATCCGCGACCAGAGAGCCGACGGGATCGTGACGGCGCGGCGCGACGTGGCGCTGGCGGTGCTGACGGCCGATTGCCAGCCGATTCTGCTGGCCGATCCGCAGGCGGGCGTGATCGGCGCCTGTCATGCCGGCTGGCGCGGGGCCCTGTCCGGAGTGATCGAGGCGACGGTGGCCGCGATGCGGGCCCTGGGCGCGACGCAGATCCGGGCCGTGATCGGCCCCTCGATCAGCCAGCGGGCCTATGAGGTCGGGCAGGATTTCATGGAGGATTTCCTGCTGGAAGATCCCGATTACCATCGATTTTTCGCAGGCGGTCCGAACGGCAAGCCGATGTTCGATTTGCCGTCCTTCGGCCTCTCGCGTCTGCGCGCTGCCGGGGTCGAGGCCGAATGGTCGGGCCATTGCACCTATTCCGACCCCGCGCGCTTCTTCAGCTATCGCCGCGCCACGCATGAAGGGCAGGCCGATTACGGCCGGCTGATCTCGGCCATCGCGCTGTAGCCGGGATCCCGTCCGCGCCGACGGGTCAGACGTCCAGCTCTTCCACGAAACGGGCGTTTTCCTGAATGTATTCAAAGCGAAGCTCGGGCTTCTTGCCCATCAGCCGCTCGACCAGATCGCCGGTTTCGCCGCCCTCGTCATCGTCGATGCTGACCCGGATCAGCTTGCGCGTCTTCGGGTTCATCGTCGTGTCCTTCAAATCCTTGGCGTCCATCTCGCCCAGGCCCTTGAACCGCTGCACGTCGATCTTGCCCTTGCCCCCCAGCCCCTTGGCCAGCATCCGCTCTTTCTCGGCGTCGTCGGCGACATAGATGCGATGCGCGCCCTGCGTCAGCCGATACAGCGGCGGACAGGCCAGATAGAGATGCCCCTTGTCGATCAGCGGCCGCATCTGGGTGAAGAAGAAGGTCATCAGCAGCGATGCGATATGCGCCCCGTCCACATCCGCATCGGTCATGATGATGATCTTGTCGTAGCGCAGATCGTCCACGTTGAAGCGCGTCCCCATCCCGACCCCGAGCGCCTGGCAAAGATCATTGATTTCCGCGTTCTGGCCCAGCTTGGACGAGGCCGCGCCCAGCACGTTCAGGATCTTGCCGCGCAGGGGCAGCAGCGCCTGTGTGGTGCGGTCGCGCGCCATCTTGGCGCTGCCGCCGGCGCTGTCGCCCTCGACGATGAACAATTCGGTGCCGTCGCGCGCGGTGGCGCTGCAATCGACCAGCTTGCCGGGCAGGCGCAGTTTCTTGGTCGCCGATTTCCGGGCGGTTTCCTTTTCCTGCCGGCGGCGCAGACGTTCTTCGGACCGCAGCACCAGAAAATCGAGGATTGCGCCCGCCGACTTCGTGTCCGAGGCCAGCCAGTTGTCGAAATGGTCGCGCACCGCACCCTCGATCAGCCGCGCGGCTTCGGTCGTGGCCAGGCGGTCCTTGGTCTGGCCGACGAATTCCGGCTCGCGGATGAAACAGCTGACCAGCGCGCAGCCGCCTGTCAGCAGATCCTCGCGGGTGATCTGGGCGGCCTTGCGGTTGCTGACCCGTTCGCCATAGGCGCGGATGCCCTTGAGGATCGCGGCCCAGAAGCCGGCTTCGTGGGTGCCGCCCTCGGGGGTGGGGACGGTGTTGCAATAGGACTGGATGAAGCCGTCGCGGGCCGGCGTCCAGTTGATCGCCCAATCGACCTTGCCCGGCGCGTCGAAGCGTTTGAAATCGACGCTGCCCGCGAAAGGCCGGTCGGCATAGCTGGTCGCGCCGGCCAGCGTTTCCGACAGGTAGTCGGCCAGCCCGCCGGGAAAGTGAAAGCTGGCCTCGGTCGGCGTCTCGCCGTCGTCGATCTCGGATTTCCAGCGGATTTCGACGCCCGAGAAAAGGTAGGCCTTGGATTTCACCATCTTCAGCAGGCGCGCGGGCTTGAAGCGGTGATGGCCGAAAATGTCCTCGTCGGCATGAAAGGTGACGGTCGTGCCGCGCCGGTTCGGCGCCGCGCCGATCTTCTCGACCGGTCCTTCCGGCACCCCGCGCGAGAATCGCTGCTCGAACAGTTCCTTGTTGCGGGCGACCTGAACCACCAGGCTGTCGGACAGCGCGTTCACGACCGATGCGCCGACGCCGTGCAAACCGCCCGACGTCGCATAGGCATCGCCCGAGAACTTGCCCCCGGCATGAAGCGTGCACAGGATCACCTCCAGCGCGGATTTTCCGGGAAATTTCGGATGCGGGTCGATGGGAATGCCGCGTCCGTTGTCGCGCACCACGACACTGAAATCAGCCAGCAGTTCGACCTCGATCCGGCTGGCATGGCCGGCGACCGCCTCGTCCATCGAATTGTCGAGGATCTCGGCCACAAGGTGATGCAGGGCGCGTTCATCGGTGCCGCCGATATACATGCCGGGGCGCTTGCGGACCGGTTCCAGTCCCTCCAGCACCTCGATCGAGGATGCGGAATAGCTTTCCACGCTGGCATCGGCGGCAGAGAGAAGGTCGTCGGCCATGGGCTGCTCGTGTTTATGGCTGTTTTGACGACTATCTCATGTCCGGGCCGGGTGGGGCAAGTGGTTGTGGCTTTGGAAACCTCGGCCGCAACCACTTGCGCGGGCGATAGCGTATCATTCCGGCTCGGCCAGCCGTGCCTCCCACATGCGGCGAAAGGCCGGCCGGGCCTGGCAAGCGTCCAGCCAGGCGGTGATCGCGGGGAATTCCTGCATCAGGGCGCCGTAGGATTGGGCATAGCGCAGAACTTCGGCCAGATTGATGTCGGCGACGGTAAACCGGTCGCCGATCAGATGGCTGTGACGGCCCAGATGATCTTCGACCACGCGCAAGGGCCGGATCAGCCTCCCGGCTGCATCCGCGACGATGGCCGCGTCCTCGCCGGATTGTGTCTGGTCGCGTCCATGCAGGAACAGGATCGTCAGGGCGTCGGGTTCGATGGCTGTCGCCGCGTAAAAGCTCCACTGCATCATCAGCGCATCCTCGGCGGCGTCGGTGGGGCCTATGGGCTGGCCGTGTCGGCGCGCCAGATACAGCGTGCAGGCCATCGATTCGCTGAGGATCAATCCATCGTCGTCGATCACCGGAATGGCGCCTGCGGGCGACAGGTCCAGAAAGCCGGGCGAGCGTGTGTTCATCCGCGCGCCGGGCGCATCCGCATCGGCAAGGCGGTAGGCCTGAATCACCGGCACCTGGTGAAAAGGCAGGGCGATCTCGTGGCACAGCCAGACGATGCGCGATGCGCGGGAGCGGGTGACACCATAGAGGGTCAGCATCTGGACGTACTCCTGTCTGCCTCGGCCCGGGCAAGTCGGGCCTTGCTTGCGGTTTCACGACGGCGCGTCATCGCAGCCCGGCGCGGGCGGCGGCGCGGTCGATGGCGGCCACGACCTGGTCCGGGGCGGCGTGATGAGGCATGTGGCCCACATCCTTCAGCACCGTCAGACGGGCGCTCGGCACCTCGCGCACCATGCGGCGCGAGTGAATGTCCAGTCCGACAGTCGTATCGGCATCGCCATGCACGATCTCGATCGGCTGGTTCAGACCTGGATAGAGCGGCGCCATCTTTTCGAGATAGGGTTTCAGATTCGCCACCTGCTGCGCATTGGCCAGCAGACTGCCCTGTCGCAGCGTCAGTTCGGCGCCGACGTAGGAGGCGTAGCCGTCCGGCACCGGATTGGGCGCGAAAATCTCGGCGATCGCGCGATCGACGGTGGATTTCGGCGCGAAGGCCGAGATCATCGGTGCGGCCACGGCCCTGCCAAAGGGAGTGGCGAGAAAGGGCGACAATCCGCCAAGCTCACCTTCCCAGGGGTAGGTCGCCCCCGCCAGCAGCACCAGCGCGGCGGTGCCGTCGGGATCGCCCAAGGCCCATGCCATCGCAACCGCGCCGCCATAACTGTGGCCCAGAACGACAGGATTGCGCACGCCAAGCTGGTCGGCCGCCTGGCGCAGAAGATCGGCCTGACGGCGCGGGTCGTCGTTGCCTTCGGGCAAGGGATCGGTCCATCCCAGACCGGGTCGGTCGAAGGTGATGACGCGGTATCTGTCCTGCAGGCGCCCGACCAGGTCGAAGGTGAAATCGCGGCTGCTGCCGCTGGCACCGTGCAGCAGGACCAGATCCGGACCTTGCCCGCGAATGTCGGCATGAACCGTCAGGCCGTTCACTTCGAGCAACTGACCGGTCGGGGGAAAACGCCGTTCGGCCGCTTCGGCACGCCGCTCGACCTGATTGTCCAGCAGGGCGGCGCATCCGCCAAGGCTGAGGGCGGTAACGGCAATCAGCATCGCGGCCTTGAAAAAGCGCATCTCGGTCGGGTCTCCGCAGGTCGTCCTGTCGAACAGTCACGGACGAGAGAGGGTTCCGGTTGCACCCGGACGAATTTTTCCGTTCATCCGCAGATCATTGTCCAAGCGTCGCAGGTGACGCAAGCGGCGCGGACGGGTCGTCGCCACGGCCCGGGCTTGCCGTTTGCGACCATGAGGCCATCACCCCATCTGACCGGGCCAATCTCTGCACTCCTCGCGCCTTGGGCCGGCTGGCGCGGAACACGACACCAGATCCGAAGTCACCGGACCACAAAAAGCGAGGCTGGAAAAGCGCGCAGCAAAAACGGGCGGGAAGGCCCCGCCCGGTTCGGTTTTGGCGCATCACAGCGCGCTCAGGGTCCGATCACCTTGCAATCCTGCGAGCGGGTCCGGAATCTTTCGCAGACCAGTTGTGCGCCGGCCTTGTCAAGATTGACGAACTTGGGTTCGAAACCGCGAATCGTATTGGCGATATTGCGCTGCGCATTCCCAAGCACCGCGCCGTCCTGCAAGGCGCTGCGGATCAGCAACTGGTCGGCTTCGGCCCTGGAGCGGTACAGACCCAGCGACACCCCCCAATTCCGGCTGCCGTCAGAGGCGCGCGAGACGATCTCCAGCGGTTCCGGCTCGGACCGGTCGCCTTCGCCCATCGCGGCAAGGATCACCGAATCCGAACGCGGCTTCGGCGCTTCAGAGGCCATAAGCGACATCGCATCACCCTGTTTCGGAACCGCGGCGGCGACGGCCCGGGCGATGGCCTCCGGGTCCTGACCCTTTTCCGCCGAGGCGACCAGCGAGGCGGTTTGCGTGCCGCGCGACCGGGGTGCCGGGGCCGGGCGGGACGATTCCGACAGCAGGCCGGCAGCAAGACTTGCCGATTGCCGCGGTGCGGCCTCGGTCGAGGCGACAGCGCTGGCAATGGCCTCTTCCACTGCGTCGCCCTCGGCGACCGGACGGCGGTTGGGACGGATGCTGGAGGCCAGTAGCAGTTCGTTGCCATCGGCAGCCGGCTGGGCGGCAGCGGCCTGACGGACCGCCTCCGCGATCTGCACCGGGTCGCTGACCGGAACCGCCGAGCGGCGCGCAGGCTTTTCGGAGGCCGACAGAACCAGGCGCTGCGGCTGCGGCCGGGTCGCCGCCGTGCTGGGCTGGACCTGGGCCCTGCGCACGACCTTCTTGGCCAGGTAACGTGGCGGCTGAGGCCGGACCTCGCTGACCCGGTCGCGAACGCGCGAGAATCCCGCGTCCAGCAATTGCGCCATCAACTGATTGCGCTGCGCGGTCGATGTGCCACCGAACACGGTCGCGATCAGCCGCTTGTTGCCGCGCTGCGCCGAAGCGGTCAGGTTGAACCCTGCCGCGCGGGTATATCCGGTCTTGATGCCGTCGGCGCCCTTGTAGGCATCCAGGAACCGCTTGTTGGTCGAAGACACCTTGGCGATTCCCGCATCCGCCGAACGGCGCGAGAACAGGTTGTAATATTGAGGGAAATCATAGAACAGGCGGCGGCCAAGGATCGACATGTCCTGGGCGGTGGAATAATGCCCCTGGGTCGTCAGACCGTTCGCGTTCCTGAATTGCGTGTTCCGCATCCCCAGGGCGCGTGCCATCTGGGTCATCTGCTGGGCAAAGGCCGCCTCGGACCCTGCCAGGCCTTCACCGATGGTGGTGGCGGCGTCGTTGGCCGACTTGATCGCCGCCGCCCGGATCAGATAGCGCAGTTCTATCTTCTGCCCCGCCCGCAGACCAAGTTTCGAGGGCGGTTCGGCCGCGGCGTTCGACGATACCGTGAACAGTGAATCCAGCCGCACCTGCCCGCGCTCGATCGCGGTGAACGCCATGTAAAGCGTCATCATCTTGGTCAGGGATGCAGGATGCAGCGGTGTGTTGGCGTTCTGTGAATAGATCGGCTGACCGTTCCGGGCGTCCATCACATAGGCTGCGAAGGGTGCGGCCGACAGACTTGCCGGTGCCAGCATGGCCAACAGAAGGAAAGCCCATGGCCGGGCCAAGCGTAGAGAATGGGTCAATGTCACTGTCTCTCTGCCTCGTGCGGGCATGTCTTTTGTCGCATACCCGTTCTTAATAAAATCACAATAGCATGAGATTTCTGTGCATGTAACCTTGGATTTGCACTATTTTCCACCTTGCCCGCGTATGGGATCCGGGGCTTTCATCGCCCGCCAAAACGCTTATATTCGCCCATGGACGAAGGGTCGGCCGCGATGCGGGCCCGGAACACAGGACCGGAAGGCCTCACGGACACTCATGACGCAATGGATGAGCGACAGCGACAAGCCCGACGACCAACAGGATCTGGCCGTTAAGCCGCATACCCGACCGCAGCGACCGCCGATGTACAAGGTCTTGATGCTGAACGACGATTTCACGCCGATGGAATTCGTCGTGCATGTCCTGGAACGGCTTTTCAACATGACCCATGCCCAGGCGATCGAGATCATGCTGACCGTCCACCGCAAGGGGGTCGCGGTGGTCGGGGTCTTTTCGCATGAAGTGGCCGAGACCAAGGTGGCGCAGGTCATGGAACTGGCCCGGCGTCAGCAGCATCCGCTGCAATGCACCATGGAAAAAGAGTAACCCGTGACCGGCACCCGACTTTCGCTGGCCCTCGCGGACTCGGTGCCCGAGGGACGTTTCCTTGTGATCGGTGCGCGTGCAGCGGACGATCTTGCCCCGCTGGGTCCCGATCGCATGGTGATCCAGCAGCGACATTTCCCCGACCATCATGCGCTTGCCGCACGCGGCTTTGATGTCACAACCCAGGCCGAGGGGCGTTTCGAGGCCGCGCTGGTGTTCCTGCCGCGCGCCAAGCCCGAGGCCCGCGCCCGGATCGCCGAGGCCGCAGCGTGCCTTTCCGCCGGCGCTCCGCTCTGGATCGACGGGCAAAAGACCGATGGTGTCGATTCGATCCTGAAAGAGTTGCGCGACCTGGCCGGGATCGACGAGGTCCACAGCAAGGCGCATGGCAAGATCTTTCGCCTGACGCTGCCGGCGGGCGACTGGCTGCCCGCCGGCTGGGCAGCCCGCCCGAACCACGTCGCGCCCGGATTTGTCACCCGGCCCGGCGTCTTTTCCGCCGATGGGATCGATCCGGGATCGGCCTTGCTGGCGCGGCACCTGCCGGAGCGGCTGCCGTCGAGGATGGTCGACCTGGGCGCCGGCTGGGGCTGGCTGGCGGCGCAGGCGCTGTCGCGGCCGGGGGTCGAGGTGATCCATCTGGTCGAGGCCGACAATGCCGCACTGCAATCGGCGCGCGACAACATCGCCGATCCGCGCGCCCGTTTTCACTGGGCCGATGCGCGTGACGTGGCCCTGGCCGATCCGGTGAACGGCGTGATCATGAACCCGCCCTTCCATGACGGGCGCGATGCCGATCCCCGGCTGGGTGCGGCCTTCATCGCCTCGGCCGCGCGGCTTCTGACCGGGGCGGGCCGGCTGTGGATGGTCGCCAACCGCCATCTGCCCTACGAGGCCGCCCTGGCGCGGCATTTTGCGCAAGTCACCGAAACCGGAGGCGATGCGCGCTTCAAGATCATCGAGGCCAGCGGCGCCCGCCGCGGCACCCGCAGGATGCAAGGAAAACGCGGATGAGCATGTCCGTTCAGGGAAAGACCGCCATAGTCACCGGCGCCGCGCGCGGGATCGGCCTTGCCATTGCCCAGCATCTGGTCGAGCGGGGGGCGAACGTCATGTTTGCCGACAGCGACGAAGAGGCGCTGGAATCCCAGGTCTCGGATTATGATACCGAGACCGGCCCGGTGCGCCAGTTCGTCGGCCACATGACCGAAAAGCTGGCCATGGCCAACCTGCTTTCGGCCACGCTGGATGCGTTCGAACGCATCGACATTCTGGTGAACGCCCATCGCTTCGTCAAAAGCTCGGATCCGCTGGACACCGATCCGGGCGTGCTCGAGGAAATGCTGCGTCAGAACATGATCGCGGGCCTGCGGCTGTCGCAGATGGTTGCCAAGCGGATGATCAAGCAGGCCGAGGACCAGCGCGATCTGGCGCAGGCGGGCGCCATCGTGAACATCTCGACGCTGGCGGCCTGCCGGCCGGTGCCGTCGATGCTGGGCTATTCCATCGCCTGCGCGGCCCAGGAACAATCGACGCGCGGGCTGGCGCTGGCGCTGGCGCCCTATCGGATCAGGGTGAACGGCGTGTCCTTCAGCAGCATCATGTCGCACGAACTGAAATGCGCCTTGCGCGATGACATGGATCTGCGCGCCCAGATCATTTCGGGCACGCCTCTGGGCCGGATCGGCGGCGCCGACGAAGTGGCCGAGACGGTGCAATATCTTGTCAGCGAGGGCGCGCGCTTCGTGACCGGCCAGATCGTGACCGTGGATGGCGGCCGCAGCCTTGCCGATCCGGTCACGGCGCAGGTTCTGTAATCTCAGCCCTGCTTTTCGGGATAGGCGGCCTTGCAGGCCCGAACCGCGGCCGCCGCCTGGGTGGCCAGCGCCGTCTTGCGCGCCGCCAGGTTGTCGCGCTTGCGGGTTTCGGCCGCCGGGTCGATGGGCACGCGGTAACGCTGGGTATCGACGTAGTCCTGCCAGCAGGGACGATAGCTGACCTGAACGTTCCCCTCCTTGTCGCGATACAGATCGCGGCACTGGGTCAGGCGGTCGCGCACCACCTCGCGCTCTTCCCAGGCATAGCCACGCGCCAGATTGCCCTCGACCACGGCCAGCAGGCGGCTGACCGTGCGATATTCATCGGTGTTGCGGCCGATGCACTGCTGTAGCGGGGTCGCGCAGGCCGCCAGCAGCAGCGGAACGGAAAGGGCGAAGGCGGTGTTGCGGCGCATGATCGGTCTCTTTACATCGGCGAGGCGATGCTAGCCGGGCGTTCGGTCGCTTGGCAAATCAAGAATGGAGAGCGTCATGGACGACCAACGCCGCCAGGCTGCCGGCTGGTTCAGGGAATTGCGCGACCGGATCACGACCGCCTTCGAATCGCTGGAGGATCGCGGCCCCGGCGACGGACCCGAGGGACGATTCGTCGTCACTCCCACGCAACGCGGCGAGGATGGCGGCGGCGGGCTGATGTCGGTCATGCGCGGTGGCCGGGTCTTCGAGAAGGTCGGCGTGAACTGGTCCGAGGTTCATGGCACGCTGGCCCCCGCGGCCCAGGCGGCCATGGCTGCACGCGGTGTGCCCGGCATGGACCGCGACCCGCGGTTCTGGGCCTCGGGGATCAGCCTTGTCGCGCATATGCAGAACCCTCATGCGCCGGCGGTCCATATGAACACGCGCATGTTCTGGACGCCCGGCGCCTGGTGGTTCGGCGGCGGATCGGATCTGAACCCCTGCATCGAATATCCCCATGATACTGCGCATTTCCATGCCACCCTGCGTGCGGCCTGCGCGCCGCACGGGGCCGATTATTACGACCGCTTCAAGGCCTGGGCGGACGAATATTTCTTCATCCCCCATCGCGGCCGCGCGCGCGGGGTCGGCGGCATCTTCTACGACGATCTGTGCACTGGCGACTGGCAGGCCGATTTCGCCTTTACCCGCGATGTTGGCGCGGCTTTCCTGCCCGCCTTCCTGCCGCTGGCCGAGGCACGCATGGCGCAGGGCTGGGACGACGCCGACCGCGAGGCGCAGCTGATACATCGCGGCCTCTATGCCGAATACAATCTGGTCTATGATCGCGGCACGAAGTTCGGGCTGGAGACCGGCCATAATGCCGATGCCGTGCTGATGAGCCTGCCGCCGCTGGCGAAATGGGTCTGAGGATCGCGTGATCCTTGCCGATCCGCCCATCCGGCGACAGCAGCGGGAAGGGATGGTTGCGGCAGGGGGACCGGGGGATGCAAAACCCCCGGCCGTCGCGGGACGCGAAAGACGCCCTCAGCCGATGGCCACCGCCAGCAGCCAGCCGACCCCGATCACGATCAGCGCCATTCCGGCCAGTTGCAGCCGTTGCGTGGCCTCGCGGAACAGCCGGCCCGAAACGATCTGCGCGAACACCACCTCGACCAGTGCCAGGGTGCGGACATTGGCGGCGGGGGTCAGTGCGAAACCCACGAACCAGAACAGCGACGCCATTGCGCCAAGCGCGCCGGCCGCCAGTGACACCCGCCATTCGACGGTGATGCCGCGCAGCGCCGCGCGATCGAAGGCCGACAACCACGCCAGCATCGCCACCGATTGCATGGCCAGCGTCAGGACCAGCACCGTCAGCGCCCGGGCAAAATAGCCGCCCTCGGGCAGCGCAAGCAAGGCGCCGCGAAACCCGATGGCCGAGATCCCGAACAATGCCCCCGCAGCAATGCCGTTCAGGATCGGCCGCAGGCCCGCTTGCGACCAGCTGGCCCCGGATGCCAGCACGACGCCCAGGGTCGCCACCCCGATCGCGCCCATCCGTGCCGGTCCCAGCGGCTCGGCCAGAACCAGAGCGCCGATCAGTGCCAGCGTCACCGGTTCGGTCTTCATCAGCGCGGTGGCGACGCCAAAGCTCTGGCCGCGCATGGTCAGCAGCATGAAGGCCGTCGCAGCAATCTGCGCCGCGGCACCAAGTCCGGCAAAGGCCAGCGTGCCGGGGCCGATGATCGGCAATTCCATGAACGGCCACAGCGCCAGCAGCATCACCGCCGCGAAGGGCAGGCCAAAAACGAAACGCACTGCCGTCGCGCCGGTCGTTCCGACGCGGGCGGTCAGTCCGGCCTGCGCCGCATTCCGTCCGGTTTGCGCGACCGCGGCGATCAACGTGGCCGCGACCCAGATCATGCGCTTCGGACCGCCTCGATCATGGCCGCGACGTTGTCCGGGTCGGCCTCGGGCGTGATCCCATGACCCAGATTGAAGACATGCGGGCCGCCCCGAAAGGCGCGGGTGATCCGTTGCGCCTCGGCGATCAGATCCCTGCCGCCCGTGACCATGTGTCGCGGGTCCAGATTGCCCTGGACACAGCCGTCGATCTGTACGTTCCGGACCGCCCATTCCGGACTGACCGAAGTGTCCAGCGCGACGCAATCAGCGCCCGTGGCACGGGCAAAGCCGACATAGCGTTGTGCCGCCCCGCGCGGAAAGGCGATGACCGGGATGCCGGGGTGGCGCTGTTTCAGCGCGGCAATGATGCGACGGGCGGGGGCGATCGCGAAATCGTCGAAATCGGGGCCTGCCAGGCTGCCTGCCCAGCTGTCGAACAGCTTGACCGCCTCGGCGCCCGCTTCGATCTGCGCCGACAGATACAGGATCGTCGCCTCGGTGATCCGGTCGATCAGCGCCGAAAATGCCGCACGGTCCGCCGCCTTGAAATCATGCGCTGGACCCTGATCGGGCGTGCCGCGGCCGGCGATCATGTAGGTGGCGACGGTCCAGGGCGCGCCGGCAAAACCGATCAGGGCGGTCTGCGCAGGCAGATTGCGCGACAGGATCTTCACCGTCTCATAGACGGGATGCAGCCTGTCATGGATCGCATCGGCCGGCCGAAGGTCTGCCGCGCCCGCCGCGCTGGTGATCGTCGAGAGGCGCGGCCCCTCGCCGGCGACAAACCACAGATCCGCGCCAAGCGCCTGCGGCACCAGCAGAATATCGGCGAAGAGGATCGCGGCGTCGAAGCCGAACCGCCGGATCGGTTGCAGCGTCACCTCGGCCGCCAGCTCGGGATTGTAGCACAGCGACAGGAAATCGCCCGCTCGGGCGCGCGTCGCGCGATATTCCGGCAGATAGCGCCCGGCCTGACGCATCATCCAGATCGGCGGGACGGGCAGCGCCTCACCGGCCAGCGCGCGCAGCAGCAACTTGGTCATGGGACCTCCTTTGCGGCCCTTCAAGGCGAGGGTGCGGGCGTTGTCAAGCGCGCGTCCGACCGCTATGGCGGGCGCATGACACAGATGCCCGACCCCTCGCAGCCCCT
>CEOS01112466.1_pt1 | contig 12807 bp, 7 predicted proteins | sample 530601 | NCBI WGS metagenome assembly CEOS01 (sample SAMEA2620666, study PRJEB7988) | marine metagenome | biome: marine biome (ENVO:00000447); feature: mesopelagic zone (ENVO:00000213); material: "saline water (ENVO:00002010), including plankton (ENVO:xxxxxxxx)" | depth 1000 m
ATATTAAAGAAATCTTCGAAGGCAGCGACGATGGTTTTTAAATCTGCGGTGCCGTGATTGATATCCCCTTTAAAGTAAAGGGCATAGATGATTTCCACCAGGCTTGTTTTGGTGCCCGACCATACCAAAAGGTTAGGCTGTCGTTCCCTAAAATTACTACTGCTTCCCGGTTCTATTTTTTCCAGTTTTTCGCGTATATAGTGAATATAACGGTAGAGGGCCTGTACCTGTGACCATAGCATATCGTGTGACGTAGAGAATTCTGGATATTGATAATAGTGAATATTGGGATTGAAGGAAAAATCCCTTTTTCCATGGCAGCTAAAGAACAGGTGATCCAAATAGGTATGGCCCTTTTCCATATAGCTTACAAAACTGTTGTTTTCTGAAAAGAACTGATTGATTTTCTTGATCTCTTTCTCCAAAAAGCGTACTTTATGGGAATTCCCAATTTTAGGCAGGTTAATTTCACAATTACGGATCTGGGAGAAATAGATATGGTAGCTCATGGGAAGGGGCTTAATATTACGAAAGAAGTCTATTTCTGACTGAGGATCTTCAAAATCCTCTTTATTCACGTTTTTTTGCAGTTTCGATAAGGTTTTGACGGAAAGCTGTATCCCTGACTCCGCTTTTTTAAGATCGGAATCCCCAGAATGAATCAGGTTATCGATGTTTTCGCTAAAGGCCGACATAATGTTCTCGATCATGAGCTGAATATTTATGGATAACAAATAGTGGCGTTGCTGGGCTAGTTTCACATTTGAATAGTATAAGCTTGATCAAATAAATTTTAAAGTCTGCAACAGGTATATGCTATTGATTTGTCCTTAACCATTCCATGGATTCCATGGGAAAATTGTCTTTGGCTTGTATATATGCACATTTTTCAATGATTTTCGCTCCGAGCTTTCGTTTTTCAAAAGCTGCTGTCAGTCCAAAATCGATACGTTTATAATTTAGGGCATTAGCTCTTTGTATGGTTTGAAACAATAACTGGCGATAGATATTGTACTTATATGCATATGCGTAATCCATACCAATAATGGCAGGGGTATAAATACCGGTTTTATTTTTATAGCAAAACATGACTCCAGCTAAAACTCGATTCCCCTTATTTAAGTAAGTCAGTATAAATTCCCATTGGGGAGATTCATTCATACGAGCAAATAAATTAAAGGGATAGCTAAAGGTATTTAGGCCCAGGTTTTGTTTTTTTACATACTGGTATAATATATAACAACGAAGCAGCTGCTCAGCACTAACAGATTTCTTATGTTCTATTATCAGATCTTCTTCAAAAGCAAGGATATCTTTTCTAAAATGTTGACGGGATCGTTTACTTAAACTTTGCATGTATTCCTTCCGATCTTTCCATCCAAAAGAATCGTATATTGCAGCTTCTGGCATGGTGACCTGAATGAATCCTTTTTTATGCAGGTATTGTTTAATTTCGGTATCTTCCTTTTCAAAATCACGTAGGATGATATAAGCTGGATTTAGTTTTTTTTCTAAGGTTTCTACATACTCCAGCAACAAATCGAAAGCTTTTTTCCATTCCTTATGCTCCTTTTCAAGAAATAGATGTTTGCCTTCAGTAACCATAGATCCCATGCAAAGACAATAGCTAGTACGAAAATATGGATTTGATTCCCTTTCCTTTTCTATTCGGTCGGAAACTGATTCTGGGGCAATCATATCTTCTTTCCATAAGCCATATGTAAAAAATGTAGAAAGGATACATTTCTCATTTTGATCGAGAACGTTGCAATAAAAAAATTGAAGTTGATGCTCCGGTGTTTTTTCTCGTGTAAAAATTTCTTCTAAAGTCTTTAAACCGTTCCAGTCATAAAAACTATTATGCCCCACGCGTTTATTCCAAAAATCCATTGGAATTTCTTTTATGGTATTATAGGTGACCACCCTAAGTGTGGTAGCGGATTTATTAAATTTTTCAGATTGCTGTAAAGAGCGACCAAACGCCGAATATACACGGTCTAAACTAGTGCCTGTATCATTTAGAGCTTTTGGATATTCATCGCTTAAGACTGCTACAAAATGCTCAATATCTTCTTTTAAGTTATGCCGGGATATGCTAATGCGTAATCCGGTATTTTTAATAGGCACAGCAGGAAAAATACCAAGGTTAGTGTAAAACCCTTTCGCTATGAGCCTTTTAATGAGGTTGAAGCCAGTATCCGGCATGCCGGTGCCTATATAGAATATTGGGGAATCATTATCGGTAATTAAAGGGAGAGTGGTTGTTTTAATACATTGATCCATATAGGCAATACGATCTGAAAGTTCTTGCTGCAATTGATAGATTTCCGGGCTGAGATGAATTTTTGCGGAGGCGATAGCGGCGCCAACGGCTGCTGGATCTAATTGAATAGAAAAAGTGAGTGGTCCACCAAAATTTTTAATTCTTTCTTGTACCTTCTGATCTTTACAAATCATTACCGCACCACTAGCGCCAAAAGTTTTGCTTAATGTAGAGATGAGAATAACTTTTTCTGGTAAGCGCTTTAAAATACTCATTACATACCCACTACCGTTAGTGCCTTTCCAACTCATTCCGTGAACATCATCAAAGTATAAATAAAGTTGTCTATACTGCTTTGAAAGAGCAATAAGATCATTTATAGGAGCGTAATCACCGAACATGGAGTACATACCATCAGCCATGTACCATATTTTATTGCATCTGGATTGTAATTGCCTTATTTTTTCTTCAAGCATATTAAGATGATTATGGCGAATCATTTCAATAGGAACGGATCGCAATTTGAGCGGTTGTACGGCACTTTGAACGCTCCAGTGTACCTGATGATCTAAAATGACCCCATCACCATCATCTACAACCGATGGAATAACCCCCAAGTGCCCAAGCGTACTATTCTTTGTAATAACTACAAAATGATTATTATAAATTTTCGACATTAAGGATTCCAATTCACGATATAAAGGATGGGAAACATAGGACTTCGACATTGGAAATTCTGTTCCGTAAGCTTGTATTGCCTTGATAGCTCCTTGCTTTAAACGCGTATCCTGTTCAAGTCCCAGGTAACCCGTCGTTCCAAAGTTAAAAAGTTCTTTCCCACCAATTTGAAGTTTTCTCCCATTGCTATAATTTCCATCAGCATAAAGGTGAAGCGCCCCAGATTCTTTGGCGCTGGTCATTACCGAGATTATGGTATTCAGTATGTTGTTATGTTTAATTTTAGCCATACGTCATCTTTTAAATTCCTATGAAGCTAAAAAAACAACCGCTTTATTTTACAGTCAAAACATTAAAATGGTCTTGTAGGCAAATCATAAAATTTAAAGTCAAATGGGGGTATTTGCCACGGTTTTCTATGGAATGTTATCATTTCTTGATTCTCAATTTTTTATTATTTTTAGAGAGGAAATAGGGGGACAAATGTTTAAAGGTGAAGATTATGCACACTTCTGGATTGAGGAGGGTATTCTAAATTTCATTTATAAACCCAATATCATTCTGGATTTAAATGAAGCAAAGGCTGTGGTGAAAGCAAGATTGCGGCTTCAGCAAGGAAAAACATATCCAATTTTATGTGATATAAGACAATTGAAATTCTCGAGCAAAGCAGCACGGGAGTATATGGCCGTAACCGGCTGCCTGAAAGCATTAGCCATTGCATTTGTTATGGAAGAAGCATATTCCGGAACTATGGTAGCAGCCTTTATGAAAATTAGTAAGCCTACAGTCCCCACCAGGGCTTTCACGACGACTGCAGAAGCTTTAAGCTTTTTGAAGCGATTTAAATAACTTAATACCCCCCAGATTATGAATATCCCGACTTTTAAGGCGAGGGTAAAGGAGATTCTTAATTTTATTACAGAAATCACTCTTGGGACCTATACCTATATTTTGCCTCTTCGAAATCAGAAAGATGAACTCGAACAAATTGCGATATCCCTTAATATTATGGTTGAGGAAATAAACACTGTAGTGCATCAGATTAATCATGAAAAAAGTAAAGAAGTCATTGAAAATATGGTTATTAATCTGGATAAGAACTTACATATTACCTCTTTTTCTGAAAATGTTCGAAAAATACTGATGTTTAAAAATGAACATCTTTTGAAACAACCGTTGAAGTTTATACTTGGGGATCGTATTGGTTTAAATGAGCAGTTGGATAAATTTATGAGTGACGTAGGCCAATACAGAATCCCCATTAAAATTGAGTTGAAGCATCATTGTGGGTATTCATGGTTAGGGTATGGCTATCTTCACCCGCTAGTTTCAGAAGAACAGTTGGGTTATTGTCTTTCTGTTTTTAAAGCGGTGTATTGCAATGAGCGCCTCAAGAATGAGTTGAAAGACCATAAGAAGGGACAAATTAAATATCCAAGTGAATACCGAAGTCTTCTTTTAAAGGATCAACGGGATTTGGTTAGAAAACTCCATGCCTATATCAATAAAAGATTGGATCGTCCCCTACCAAAATTGTCTGTGATTGCCAGGGAGGTGGGAGCAAGCGTAAGTAAAATGACCTTAATATTTAGGAGAACCTACGATGAATCTATCAACGAATATCATCTTCGTAAACGTTTAGAGAAAGCCTATTTTCTTATCAGGGATACTTCATTATCCATAAGTGAAATTTCAGAAGAATGTGGTTTTATTAGTTTAGCCCATTTCTCCAGATCATTCAAGAAACACTTTGGTGTCCCACCCAGTAAAATTAGAGAATTATAAAAATTATAGTCCTTCGTTCAAATTGAAAATCGTTTCAGGCAAAAGCTTTTGGATCATTATGGTGAACTTTAAACCATAACTCCAAAAAATGCGGAAGGGATGGATCAAGTGAAATATAAATATCAAGGAAAGTTGAATGGGGCTACAATAAACTTTTTAAAGCTTGGAATTGCTCTATATTTAATTCTATTATTTGCATATACCGGTTTTTCAAAACTGTTAGATACCGATGTGCTTTTTACGACCTTAAGGAATGCGCCGCTATTTCTCACAAAGCAAACCGCTGAAATACTTTCCTGGTTCATTCCTTTGACAGAAATTGGTATTGCCGCTACCATTATATTTGAGGACTTTCGGAAAATTGGATTATTAAGTAGTATTATACTACTCGCCCTATTCACTGCTTATACATTATGGATTGTATTTGTAAGCCCTCATCAACCCTGTACGTGCGGAGGTATTTTAAGTCTTTTTACATGGAAGCAACATTTGCTACTAAATAGTATAAGTTTAGTATTGGCATCTGGCGGATTATACCTTGAAAATAACCATAAGAAATAAAGATTTTATCGCGATGAAGACAGGAACGGAGGCCGAACACCTGAAAAAAAAGTAGGCATTTTAATGAATTTTAAAACTTTATATTATGAAAAGTAAAAAGTTAATATTACCGTTAATGGCATTTATCTGTGCCATAGGAATGTCCTTTGCATCAAGTAATTTTGTTGCAGAACAATCTACCGGTTACGTGTTTAGGAATAATACCTGGGAACAAGTAAGCGTTAGTTGTGATACACAAGAAGAAAATGCTTGTTTAGTGAAGTTTTCTGAAAACGGACAAGAATATCAAGTCTATGATTCAGATTTAGAAACAGAACGTCCAGGAAGCGGCGAGGCCATTTTAATAGACTAATCAATTCATCTATTGGAAAAAGAATACCGGCAAACGCCGGTATTCTTATTTTTACCTTATTTACAGGTCATTGTTTTCTCGTAACACAAACTCATAGGTATTGTTATCCTGAAAATAGGTTCTGGCTGTATTTATAAGATCTTTTTTACTAAGGTCCTCTATAAAAGCAGAAACTCTTTCAAATTCTGGATATACTTGGTCATATCTATATTTAAGATATAATAATTCATTCATGTTTTTATTTTGATGGTTGTGATTTTTACTATGAAGTGATAGTACCTTTTTTTTAGCGTCCCTAAGATATTGCTCAGAAAAATCACCCTCTTTTAGTTGTTGATAATATTCCTGGCATTTTTTTCTGATAATCTCCAGTTCTAAGGGCTTACAATCAATATAAACATTGACTTTTAGCATACCGGATTGCGGTTCATACTTACCGTTTGCACCACTAGAATATACGGCGAATTTTTCTTTATATCGAAGCTGACTTATTTTTTGATTGGTTAACTGTCCTAGAATTTGCAATAAGATTTCTTCTTTCCACATCGCTTTACTTCTTTTTATGGGATTAATGAACCATGCGGCGTATTTGGCATTCTCGTAGGGAAGGGGAGTGTTCAGCTCTTTATAGACAGGTCCTTTTGGAAAATCAAATTCCATATGTTGTTTTTCAGAGAATTCGGATTCGTTTTTAGGGAGCTTACCTATATATTTATTTAGTAATCCAATGATTTTTTTTTCATTAAAACGGCCCGTCACTACAAATGTAAATGCAGAGGGATCCCTAAATAGATTTTTATATATCTCATAAGATTTGTGAAAACTCGTACTGTCGATTCCTTCCAGTGCGCGATATCCTGAATAGTGATCTATTTGATGACCAAAAAGATCTATGATGCCATCGTTTAGATCTGAATAAAATCGGCTTGTAGGAGGATTTTGATAGAACTCTTTTTGTATTTTTTTCCAATTGGTGAATGCGCTATAATCCTTTCTTATATCATTGAAAGTAAGATATAGTAATTGAAGGAAGGTTTCCAACTCACTTAGTTTGACGCTTCCTTTTATCCCTGATTCATTGAAATTAATGTAGGGTTGAACTCCCTGCCAAAAGCTTGTATTTTTTAAAAAGCTATCCAATGTAAATTTATCAAATACCCCTACACCTGAATGCTTCACTATTTTTGGGGCATTTACAGCCGAAAAATAGTCTTTAGGCGAATAAGATGATGCCCCTTTTTTTCTAAAACCATGGATTATAATTCTTTCTTTATCATAGCCGTTGGAAGCCGTATAGTTTTTAAGAATGATATGAGCTCCGTTTGATAGTTTATAGATCTTTTCTCCCGTTTTCTCGGTCTTTAATAACGTGTAATTTCCTGTATTAAAATTTGCTACGGTATCTGGATGTATTAAATGACTGGGTATTTCTGGTTGTTTATAGGGAACAACAGGTTCATCCCAGATATTTGCTATCTCTTGTATTAAATTTTCTCGAGTTAACGTAAAAGCTTTACTTGTTTTCGGAGCCAAAATACCTACGTCATCAGGTAAAACAGGAATCATTTTTTTAATGCGACTGTTCGCTTTTTTTAGCGTACAATGGTATAACCATTCTTCCTTGCGTAATAATTGTGTTTCCTCTAACACATCCCCTTGGGTCTCATGAGCCACAACTTGATTTTGCCAGTAAAATGATTTGGAACGATCTTCTCTATTCATTTCTTCAAGCAGATTTTTCTTTGCCAATTGCCACTCATTTTCAAGTATACCATATTCTTTTAATTGTTTTAATTGATGAATCACCTCTATTAAAGCAACGAATTCTTGTCCTGATTGCGCATTTAGGTTTAATTCAAAAGCCGGTTTACCTCGCATGGTATGTCTGGAAAAGAGGTTGTATTTCTTTGCTGTATAAGAGTTAGAAGCTTCTTTAAAACGTCTGTTCAAGACCTGAGTAATACTATTCCACAGCATTTTTTCTTTAGCGTTTTGAAATGTATTCGAATTTTCCAACGCATTCTTAATTCGGTAATATAATTTTATTTGCACCCATGATTCGCTGTTTCTGTTTTGTGTCACACTATTATCCAGAACAATAAATTTTTCGGGCTGATTCAGGTAAATGGAATCACAATTAAGAATTTTTGGTTTCTTCTTCGGATTGTCCAGATTCGAATAAAGTTCTTTTATTGTTTTCTTAATAAATTCGGAATCGCTACCTACATCTCCACTGGCTATAATTACCGCTAAATCCGGCCTATACCATTTTCTATAAAATGCTTTTAGTTTCCTCCTGTTCAGGTTTTGATATATGGACATAAGATTGCCGTTATTCGAAATGCAAGGTGTTATTCTGGAACGAAGTTCAAAATTCAACGAGTCCTCTTTGTTATAATCATTGCTTCTGATAATGTGTTCTTGTTTGAGCACCTCTTTTTCCGATGCTATGTCTTTTTTTCTAAAATAAGCTTCAGAGAGTATATCCCGATAAAATAGTAATGCTGTATAAATAGCTTCCCTGTTATTTGCGGGCACGATCAAATTGTACTCGGTATGATTTGTTCCGGGACTTATGTGACTAATTTTAATGCCCTTACCTTCTAATTTTTCATAATCTTTCATTCCTTTTGGGAAATGAGTGCTCCCCTTGGTGACTAAATGTTCTACCGCATGAGTTAATTGTCGCTCCTTGGGTTTTTCCTGAGAACCTCCACCTTTGATGAATAACTTTAAATGTATTTTTTTGCTATGCTCTTCAAGAGGTTTTACGTAAAAAGAAAAGCCGTTTTGTAATTTTTCATACATAAAGTTCGTATTCAGTGAATCGTTCTGGAAGCTGATTTCATTTGTAGTTTGAGCATTTGTCCCTAAAGCCATCAGGAGACTTAGAAAATAAAAGTATTTATATACGTTTAGATGCATAGTGAGAAATTTAATATCCAGGGTTTTGAGTCAGATTTGGGTTTTTACTTCTTTCAACGCTAGGTATAGGATATAGCCCATCCATTGGGTCCCAATGTTCTTTTTCGTTGAGCACCTCATTAGTTTTATTTAGGCGATTAAGATCCAACCAGCGGTGGCCCCATTCCGCAAACAGTTCTTTTTTTCGCTCTTCCAGAATAAAGTCCACTAGTGTGTGTGAAGCATTAATGTCGCTTTCTTCTATATTTGTTAATCCAGCGCGCTGCCTTATTGTATTAAGATCTTCCAGAGCTCCAGAGATATTTCCCATTTGAGCACGCGCTTCTGCACGAATTAAAAATTGCTCCGCCAGGCGAAGCACCATAGCATATTCTGTGATGTTATTTATGCTGGAACGATCTTTATATTTATATACATAGCTGTATTTATTAGAGGAATTCGAAAACTCACCGATCCAATTTAAAAGGCGCAAATCATGATCTTTAAAGTCTGAAACAAAATTCTCGTTTAGTTTGATCCTGGTTGTAGAAGTACCGATAAAGGTGTAGCCCTCTGAAGTTGATGTTAGTATATTCCCCCGGCCGGCTGGAGAAATTTGCCATATCGCTTCATCTGAATTGGCAAGAAAGGTTTCATTGAGCATCGTTAACTCATAATGGGAGCTGTTAATGACTTCAGCGCTTAAACGCTCAGCCTCATTCCAGTTTTCCAGATATAATTGCACTCTTGCAAGCAGGGAAGTGGCTGCAAATTTATTGATGGTATATTTTTCGTTATCAAAATAATCTTCTTCTAAAATTTCATTGGACCGTTCAAGATCCACCACAATTTGACGATAAATATCCTCTGATGTTCCGCGAGGAATTAATGCATTCTCTTGATAATCTGTGGTTAGGACCAAAGGGACATCTCCAAATAGATTAACCAGATAAAAATGGCAAAAAGCGCGAATGAACAGTGCTTGTCCTTCTAAACGAAGGCTTACATTTTCGGGAATAGCATCTGAATTTTGTAGTCCTTCAAGAAGGTTGTTGGCTAAATAGATAGTATTATAACTGCTGGACCAAATCCCTAATATACCGGCATTATCATTAAAAAGCTCATTTTCTGTAAACTGATCCAGTGTGGTATTATTACGGTTTATAGGTTCTAATACATCTGCTGAAAGTCCGCTTAAAACAGATATGCTATTTATAGTTCCTCCAGAAAAATCCGCATTAAATAGTTGATAGTAAATCCCCTGCATAGCGCTTTGGGCGGTCTTAGTAGATGAAAATACAGTTGTTGTGACCATTTTATCATCAGGAACGTCTATTTCTACAAAGCTTTCACAGGCATGTAGGAATGTGCTTAGTATGGCAAGGATGATGATTTTTATATAAAATATTCGTTTCATTATAATGTTCTTTAAAAATTGAATTCTATTCCTGCTGTAAAGGTTCTAAGAACAGGAATATAGGTTCCAGAGACCTGTGGATCTAATCCTTTATACGAGGTAAAGGTTACAAGGTTTTGTCCGTTTAAAAACAAACTACCCTTATCTATCCCGAGTTTTTGCGTAAGCGTCTGGGGGAGGTTATAGACGATAGAAATTGTTTTCAGTCTTAAAAATGAAGTGTCGGTCGTCGAAAAATCGCTGTTGGCAGCTCGCGTATTTGCCCGTCCTGCGGCAGATAATTGAGAAGGTTCTTGAAGATTATCATTCTTTGTGACTTCATCTATTTGATTAATAATATTCCCAATGTTACCGGTTTGAAATAGGGCTTTGCGACCGTTTTGTTTTACAAATTCCCATAGGAATTGCATGGTGACGTTTTTATAGATAAGCGTATTCCCCAAACCACCGTAAAACGCTCGGCTATTATCTCTTATTGAAAGCCTGTCGGCGTAATCGAAGCTTCCGTCTTCATTAATGTCCTCTACCTCGTATAAGCCTGTTTCACTATTAATTCCGATATAACGATAGAGCAAACTAATGTTTAACGGATGTCCTATCCTATAGATATTGGCGTATGAGGTTTGTTCGATATCAGGAAACGCCACCAGTTTATTTTTAGGAATACTGATGTTAAAACTTGTTTGCCATTTGAAGGTATCGGTACTAATATTTTTTGTATCCGCTACCAACTCCCAGCCGTAATTTTCTACTGTGGCGGGAAGGTTTGATAAAATGGAATTAAAACCGGTTGTGCTAGGCAAAGGAAAACCTACAAGCTGGTTAGAAGAGCTATTTTTGTACCAGCTCAATTCAAAATTCAACTTATTTTTAATAAACCCAACATTAATTGCGGCTTCCGTTTTTTTGTTTTCTTCCCACGAATAGTTGGGATTGGTAAGCTGGGAGGGTAGCAATCCTCCGGGAGCCTGTGTAGCTTCGTAGGCATCAAGATATCCGTAATCTCCTATTTGATCATTTCCTGTGGTGCCGTAACTGGCCCTGAGTTTCCCAAAACTTAAAAAGCTTAGGTTGTCTAAAAATTTTTCTTCTGAAAAAATCCATGCCGCACCAATGGCTCCAAAGTTTGCAAACCGGTTATTTTTACCAAATCTGGAAGAGCCGTCACGGCGACCGGTAAGGTTTAAAAACAGCTTTTTGTCCCAGTTATATCCCATTCGTGCAAACGCTGCGCTATATCTATACTCAGCCTTACGATCATTGTTTACCGTAACATCTTCAGCATTCATTAAATTCCCAATTTGGGATTCGGCACTATATCCATATCCGCTTAGGCTAATTCTCGAATCTTTATTTTGCTGAAAGGTGGTTCCTATAAGTATGTTTACTTCATGTTTTTTTATGGTCTTATGGTACGTTAACTGGGGTTCGATAATCCATGAATTTCGATCGATTATAGAATTAATGGATCGCGCTGCCAGGGATTCCCAACTATCGGGATTGTAAGCACGAAGCGGCATTTTTAAAAGCTCATCACTATTATAATTGGTATAGCCCGCACTTGTTTTCACCTCTAATCCATCGAATAGTTTATAGGATAAACTTAGGTTTGAAATTAAATTCCGGGATTTAATTGTGCTGCTATTATTGAGTCCTGCAAGGGGATTATCCCTATTTGCAATGCTCCAATCCTCCCAGTTTAAGGATCCATCATCGTTATATATGGCGGGCGCATTAGGGGGAAGGTTGATAGCGGCAGAGGCCAGTGATTGGCCAAGGGAATGGAGCAGATTGTTCGTATCTACGCCATAGTTTATAGAAAGGTTAATGTTAAACTTATTGTTATCTGATTTATGGTTAACCTGTAAGGAATTAGAGAGTTTCCAATAGCTTAAATCTCCCGGGTATATAGTACCCTCTCTATAAAAGTTGCTGCCTAGTCTAAAAGAGGTATTTTTTTGTCCGCCACTAAGGGTAACCTGGGCGCTTTGAATTTCAGCTTGTCCACCAAAAAATTCCTCTTGCCAATCTATATCCCTATTTTTATCCCAAATTAATAGATCGTAAGCGTTGGAGTTTGTAGGTTCTACATTATCATTTAAGAAAGCGCTCCTTCGAATATCTAAATATTCTGTGGTGTTCAATAAATCCATTTTACCAGATGCCGTACCGATACCGGTATAAAATCTAGTATTAAGCCTCGTTTTACCGATATAGCCTTTTTTAGTTGTAATCAACACAACGCCATTAGCGCCCCTGGAACCATAGATAGCGGTAGCATCAGCATCTTTTAAAATCTCAATACTTTCGATATTAGAAAGACCAATGGTATTTAAAGGGTCTATACCATTAGTAGATATACTTGAAGAATAGCTAAATACCGGCGAAGAATTGATAGGAACCCCATCAATAATATATAGCGGTAGATTACCATTATCATCTTGAGTATCTCTTAGACTATTTTGGCCCCTTATTCTTATTATCGGGGCACCACCCGGGGCTCCTCCTCTTTGTGTAATTTCTACTCCCGCCATTCTTCCCTGAAGCGCCTCTATAGGACTAATAACGGTTTGACGTTTTAAATCGTCACCTGATACTTTTGCTATATTTCCCGTTCGTTCCCGCTCGGTGGTATTATAATAGCCGGCATTGATTTGCACTTCGCCCAGGGTGGCGATATCTTCTTCGAGTTGAATATTGATTACCTCTCTACCGTCTATGGGTACTTCCCGGGTTTTAAAGCCGATATAAGAAAAAATCAAAGTAGCGTTTGCAGGAGCGGTCATACGATATTCACCATCTAAGTTGGTGACCACACCCCGTTTGGTATCTTTTAAAATAATG
>CEOS01106787.1_pt1 | contig 12783 bp, 4 predicted proteins | sample 530601 | NCBI WGS metagenome assembly CEOS01 (sample SAMEA2620666, study PRJEB7988) | marine metagenome | biome: marine biome (ENVO:00000447); feature: mesopelagic zone (ENVO:00000213); material: "saline water (ENVO:00002010), including plankton (ENVO:xxxxxxxx)" | depth 1000 m
GGCGCTCGATCCGGCATTCGTCGCGCGCGAACTGAAGTCATTGGCCAATACGCGCACCGTCAATTCGCTTGTGAAGGATCTCGCCAAGGGCGCAAGGCAGGAAGGGCCTGCAAAAACGGCTGCGCCCGTTGTCATCGGCTGGGGATGCAAGGATCGGCTGTGTCTACCGCAGCAGGCGGATCGCGCGATCAAAGCCTTCCCTGAAGCGACGCTGCACTGGTTCGAGCGTAGCGGACACTTCCCGATGTGGGATCGGCCAGAGGAGACCGTTCACGTGATTCTGGATGCAACGAGCATCTCGGAGTCGAAATAATACTGCAACTGGGCGGTTAGCAAATCGAGCGCCTATGCAGGGGCTTGTCCCATTGTAAGGTCCCTTGTTGGCCGATTGCGGACTGGCAGCTTTCGAAATCGATTTGGCAGATAGCGGACGTTCGATCGTGCGGTTCGTCGCACGGCTGGCGCCGACAAAGGCGATATTCAGGCGGTCGATGGAGTTCCTTGAGACCTGTCATCCGTCCACACATCGCTGTGACGGAAAACAGTCGATGGCATGATCGTTGACGATGCCGACCGCCTGCCCGATCGCAATGAGGCTAACTCCGCCGGGAAAGGATAATCACTCGTACCCATTAACACGCGTTTCAGAAACGCAGTGACATGCTGATCGATTACTTCTCCTCTTGGCTCATCTGCGGTTTGACCGATCAGCTGGTTGGGTCCCCGGTCGCGTGCTCGCAACCAGTAAAAATTCGGCCGCCCGAGCAGGGGGCCATGAATGGACTGATCCGCAAGGGCGCCGACATACAATGGCTTGCTGCCATGTTTTGGACGACGATTTCCAGTTGTCGGGTGGGAAGTCGTCATCGATGGGAATAAGCAAATAGGGGACGGTCGGTGCTTTCCGTGAAGAACCGAACAACCAGCCAACAAGATTCCCCACGGCGCTGATCCGATTGTCCTGCAGGGCAAGCTCGGCGCCTGTTGCGCCCCCAAAGGAATATCCGACATAGCCGATCCTTGCTGGATCTATTCCTGGGACAGCGAGAGCAGAGTTGAGCAAACTATTTAGGATCCCGCGAGCCTTGCGAACGGCCAGTTCCACCCGGGTCTCAGCAAGGGCGGTCGAACGCGCGAATTCGGCGGGTTCCCCATGGCAAATGCCTCTGTTCTGGCAAGCCATGCGTTGGCGGCCACTCCTGCCGCTGGCTTGTCTCGTGCCACATCATCGAACGCGACCACGATATATCCTTGTTCAGCGAGGTGAGCCGGCAGGCGTTCTCGAACATCCACTTTGCCCCCCCAACCCGGAGAATAGAGGATGAGTGGCTTCGGTTTACGGCCTGCATCTGAGCGTCGCCACACCAAGATCCTGTATGGGCCGTCGGCAGTCTTCACACAGTGTCGGATGGGGAGAAGTCGATTTTGCTCCGCGCCATTGCGTAAGCTTCTCGCGCCGATAACGACTGCCGCTGCAGGGCCCAGCAGGGCAAGCGCAGCGATCAGGAACCTCGGTCTCGACATGTCAGTGTTTGTTGTCGGCCATCCTGCGAATTGCCTTCGCAATCACGTCTGCCTCGCGAAACATGGTATCGTGCGTGCCGGGACAGGTAACGACTTCAAATTGGCCTTCGATAAAACCTGTCCAGCCGAAATCATGCGGGAAATAGCGTCCCTCGTGCAAATCCGCGCTGCGAAACAGGATGACCCGTCCTTTGTAAGGTTGCAATTCCAGGCCGGCCTGGCTTGGCATAAGAACGGTTTCCGGGAACCAGCGACCGGAATCGTTCATGGCATCCGGTGCTGGTGAGGTCGCGTTCCCTTCGAGCCGCGCCACCAGCCTGGAGAAACCGAATTTGCGCATCAGCCGGTAGTTGTCGGCGAACTGGGACCAGCACAACTCGCCGGATCGAACACGGCGATAAAGGCTGGCAGTGGTCAGCCAGCGCACCTGCCAAGCGCGCAGATTGCGATCGATGAAGCCCAGCCTTTCCCGGAAGCCGGGGCGGTAGGTGTCAGCTATTGCGACAAATTCGACAGTTTCTCCTTCCTCTTGAAGGATGCGTGCCGCCTCGAGAGCGAGTGCGCCGAGGACGCAATGTCCAAACAGGATATATGGACCGTGCGGCCTCGCCAGACGGATCATCTCGACGGCGTCCCTCGCATGGTCGAGGAAATGCCGCCGAGGCAGCCGGACTGGCCCGTCGCAGGGTCTGATCTGTACGTCGTAAAATGGGTGGTCATCGCCAATGGCCCGCGCGATCGGGTAATAGACCGAGGCATTGTTGAGGGCGATGATTGGTGCCCCATTTCCTTCCGTCTGCAATGGAAGGATGCGCTTGGCGAGTGCCTGCAGCCTGGGGTTGGGCGCAGGGGTAAGAGCCGTCATGCCCCCCGAATGGTGAGCCGGACCAGATTCCGGTTCTGCAGCAGCCAGGTCGGTGCTGCATAACTGGTTGGCGACCGCGTGTTCCATGGCGCCCTTGATCGCCTCTATCAGGCTTTCAATGCTGGAGGCATCATACAGGGCTGGGGCATATTCGCAGGACAGGCGCCAGCCTTTCTCTCGCTCGACGAATAGCAGTCCAATATCCCACTGACCTCCGACAGCCGGCGCCGCTACCGATTCAATCCGGAAAGAGCCATAGGTCCTGTCCTTGACCGACGCGCTGGCAATATAGGTTCGCTGAACCACCAGATTGACATTGTATGGGGCGCCAATGGCAGTTCCACGTCGCTGCTCGATTGCGGCAGCTGCAATCGGCAATGGCAGGTTCTGATGGGCCATTGCCTCGCGGGCGATGTTGCGCACCTCGTCTGCCAGCTTCTGGAATGGCTGGTCCGGCTGGACAGGCACTCGCAGGATGGCCGTGTTCATGACGGGGCCGATAATGGCCTCGCTATCGGGGTCGTTCCGGCACGCAAACTGCGTCCCCATGACGATTTCCGGACTGCCCGTTTCGCTATGCAGGGCCGCTGCCGCGAAGCTGGCTGCCATGGAGAACATGGTATGGTTCGTGCGGCGCGCCAGATCTTCCACGGCATCGGTCAGTCCGCGCGGGAGCATGATGCTGGCCATCGCTGTCTCGGCACCCCAGGAAGAGCCCGGCCGCGCCTTCGGCAGACTGAAATGGGGCAGATCAGCCAGCCTGTTCTCCCAGTATCGCCGTTCGGCTTCCAGAGCGCCGCTTTCCAGCGAATCCACCTGCCAGCGCGCGAAATCCCCGAAATGGAGGGAGACGGGCTCCAACTCCTCAATTCGACCCGCATCGAACCCCGCTGCCAACTCGCCGAATTCGCGCATTACAAGGTCAAATGACCAGCCGTCCATGATCAGATGGTGCAGCGTAAGGTGGAGATAGGCTTCCTGCGCGGCTGTTCGCAGCAAAAGGGCCCGAAATAGCGGTCCGACCGTTCTCCCTTCGATGCAGGCGAAGGGGGTCCGCGCTGCGGAACGAGCGAGCCGCTGCCGCGCAGCTTCGCGCTCGTCGGATGGAAGGTGCCGCAGATCCACCAGATCAAGCTTTATTCCGGAAGGCGGGTAGACCTCCTGAATGACTTCGTTTGCCGCGTTCCGTGAAAAGCGGGTTCGCAAGATCTCGTGACGCTTCTCCAGCTGATCCAGTGCGGCGCCAATTGCCCGGTCGGATATCGATCCCGTCAACCGTCGGCAGAACGCGACATTCAGAACCGGATCGAGCGAGTCCTGTTCCACCCGCTGCCAGTACCAAGCCTGTCCGGGGGTAGCCGGAAATGTCTCAACCGGTGACTGGCTTTCATCGGAAGACGCGATGCCCTGCTTGATGGGCGGGAATTCCCTCATGCTGCGCTTCCCCTCCGATAAGCCGAAAGCGGCTTGAGAGGCGACACCGGTGCTGCAATCCGGCTCGCGCCGCCATCAACCAGTCTGGCAAGCTTTGCCAAGGTTGGATTGGCAAGCAGTTCCCTGTTTTCCAGTTCCATCCCCTGCGCAGCCATTCGCGCTCCTATCCGGAAAATTTGCAGAGAGTCGGCGCCCAGATCGAAGATTGCATCGCCAGGCTTGATGTCCTCGACGTCGAGGACCTCCTTCCAGATATTGGCGATCCTGCATTCGGTTTTTGACATCGCTTGCGAGATGACGACGTCAGGCACCCTTTGGATGCCCGCCGCTTGCCGCGACTTCAGCTCGGCCAGAAGGGCGGACCGATCGACCTTGCCGTTGTCATTGCCAGGCAAGGCTGCCAGCAGGTGGATGGAACGTGGATGCATCACCTTTGGCAAGCGGTCGGCGAGGACATGCCGAACCTGCTCCGCAAGTGCCGGTTCATCCATGTCGGGGGCGATCACGAAAGCATGGATCTGCTTGGCGTTGGCTGCGCCTTCCGAAACCACGACGGCCGCGTCGCGAATTCCCTCGACGGTTCGCAACAGGGTTTCGATCTCGCCCAGTTCGACCCGGAAGCCGTTGATCTTTACCTGCTTGTCGATCCTTCCCAGGAAGTCGATCGTTCCGTCCGGTCGCCAGCGCGCAAGATCTCCGGTACGGTACAATCGCTTTTCCGTAATTTCGGGCAATTCATTGACGAAACCGGATTCGGCATGATCGCTCTGGCCGAGGTAACCGAGGGCGACCCCTTCACCGCCCACGACCAGTTCACCGGTGGCGCCGCGTGGACGCAATCGGCCGCGCGCGTCGACGATGTAGACGCTGGAATGGGCGATGGGGGTGCCGATCGGTATTGCCGCATCGCGTGCCACCGACGCGGGAACCACATAGCAGGTCGAGAAAGTCGTATTTTCCGTGGGGCCGTACCCGTTGACCAGGCGGATGGTGGGATGGGCCGACCGGAATTTCGCCACATGCGAAGGCGACAGTACATCTCCTCCCGCCAGCACCTGTCGCAGTGGCGCAAAGGCGTCGATTCGCTCGTCAATGATCGTGTTGAACAGGCCGGCGGTGAACCAGGCCGTGGTCACGCCGCACTCTCTGATCGTTTTCGCGATGTCGTCCAGAGAGGGGCGGGCACAGGGCATGATTGCCACGGTGCCGCCGTGCAACAATGCACCCCAGATTTCCAGCGTGCTCGCGTCGAAGGCCAGCGGCGCCATCAGCAGGAACACTTCTTCGCTACCGAAGGAAATGAAGTCCTGATCCGAAACGAGGCGTATGATCGCCCGGTGCGGCACAATGACGCCCTTGGGCGCGCCCGTGGACCCTGTCGTACACATGACATATGCCGGGTCATCGGCCTGCACGTTTACCGAAAGCGGGGCATCCGTCATCGAGGACGAGTCTTCGATGGCCTTTGCCAGAGGCAGGCAGGCAATGTCGCACGCCATTACTTCGATAGCCGGAAAGCCGATACCGTCGGCCAGGACGAGCGCCGGGTTGGCGGAATTGAGAAAGGATGCCAGTCGTGCCGCAGGATATGTAGAGTCGAGCGGCATATAGGCTGCACCGGCCTTGAGGACGGCGACGATGGCCGTGAGGGTGTCGATCGATCTCCCCGCTATCAACGCCACGAGGCTTCCCTTGCCGATGCCCTGCTTCTGCAGCCACCGGGCGAGGCGGTTCGATTGGCTGTCCAGGTCACCATAGCTCATGGATCGTTCGCCCTCCAATATGGCTAACGCCTGCTGATGGCTTGCCGCCATTTGCGAGAACATTGCCGGCACGCTGAGCGCAGCCGGCAATCGCGGAAGCCGCAAATTACGCGCTCCCAGCCACTCGCGCTCTTCCACGTCGAGAATGTCGATATCGCCGATGGCGACCGCCGGATCAGCGACGAAGGCGCGCAATATTTGACGAAAATTCCGGATCCACCGCTCGATCGTTGTGCGATCGAAAAGTTCGGTCGAGTAGTCCACTTCGATCCGCAGGCCATTTGCGCCCTCGATCAGGTTGAAGAACAGATCGAAATTGGCAGCGGCCTTGGGATTGACCTGCAGGTTCGCCTGCACAGGGCCGAAATCCAGCGCTTCTCCCAATCGCTCGAGATTGAATTGAATGTTCGTCAATGGCTTGCGACCAGGGTCTCGTGGAAGATCCAGTGCTTTGATGATCGCGCCATAGGTCGATCCGGGCTGGTCGAATGCCGCCATGGCCCTGGTCTTGATCGACTTGATATGCTCTCCGATCGGCGTCTCCATGGTGAAGGGCGCACGGACCGGCAAGAAACTGACACAATGCCCGGCCAGCACCACGTCATCCAGTTCCGCCTGACCCGCAAGCGGACAGCCTAGGACCACGTCGGTCTGGTCGGCCAGCCTGCCAAGAAGGACCTGCAGGGTGCCGAACAGCGTGGCGAAAAGCGAACAGCCAAGCTGTCTTCCGGCAGATTTCACGGCTTGCAGCAGTTCGGCATCCACGCTTTCCTGTACGGTGGCTCCAGCGTAACTCCGGGTCAGCGGGCGAGGACGGTCGGAGGGCAGTTCGAGTGGTGGCGGCAGCTTGGCGTAGGTTTCCTGCCAATAGGCCAAGGCTTCCGAGCTCAGACCCCTAGGGCTCGCCTCGGCGTAATCGGCGAAGCTCGCCGCTGCCGGGAGAGCGACCTGCTGTCCGCCGGCCAGTGCGCGATAAATCTCGGCCACTTCCGACGCGAAGAGATTTGCGGTCCAGCCATCGAAAATCATGTGATGTGCAGTCAGCATTAGCGAATCCTCGCCGCAAATGCCGCGCGCCAGGATCGCCCGGATGAGGGGGGCGCGTTCGAGATCGAATGGTGTTTGCGCCTGCTCTTGCTTGATCGTGTCAAGCACGGCCACCGTGACGGCATCAACGATCTGCAGGGAAATGCGCAGCTCGGGCGCTATGTTCATCCTGAGCGTATTCTTGTCGATCCTTGCCCGCATCGCGTCGTGCCGGGCGACGAAAGCGTTGATTGTTTCGCTGAGCAATTCCGGCTCGACCTGCCCGTCAAATTGCAGCGTGATCGATTCATTGAAGGCGCAGGATGCCTGATCGCTTATCTGTGCGGCCAGAAGAATCTCGATCTGTTGTTCGGTCAGGGGCACATTGCGCGGTCCCGCCAGCGCAGGACTTGGGCTACCTCCGACTTGATCCTCGGATGCGACGAGTATTCCTGCGTCCTGCAAGGCATCAAGCGTTTGGCCGATTGCCGCAACGATCCGGTTGAGATCGGCATCGCTGTGCGCCGTGGTGACGAAACAGGGATAGCCTTCGATGACATGGACGCCCAAGGCCCGCAACTGGTGGAAGAACAGCGCGCCAAGGCGATCCACGCTGGCGAGGTCGAGGAAGAACCAGCTGGAGTAGCTCGGCACCGTAAGCTTGATTCCGCGGCTGGCGAATTCGAGATTGATCCGGTCGACCAGACCGGCAGTTCGCGCGGCGAGGATCGCCTGCAATTCCGGCCCATGTTCCTCCAGATGATCCAGAACGGCGCTGCATGCCGCCACCACCAGCGGATGGCGGACGAATGTTCCTGCGAAAAAGGTGGGCGCCGTCTGGGGAACGGAACCATCGCCATATTCCCACGCGCCGCCATCCAGGGCATCCATATAGCGCGCGGACCCTGCCAGGATTCCCACGGGCATTCCGCCGCCAATCACCTTGCCATAGGTGGCGAGGTCGGCCCTGATGCCCAGTACGGCCTGCATGCCGCCCGGGTGAGTGCGGAAACCGGTGACGACTTCGTCGAATATATAGGCGATGTCGTTTTCAGTGGCGAGTTCGCGCAGCTGCCGAAGGAATTCGACGGGCAGGAAATCAGGACGGCGACTTTGCACCGGCTCCACCAGGACTGCCGCGATGTCACCTGCATTGGCCTTGATCCAGGCAAGCGATTCTTCCCCGCCGTATGGCAGCACGACCATGTTGCTCAGCGATCCGGGCGGGATGCCCGGCGCGATCGGAAGGGCGCGCGAAAAGGCCGATTTCCCGCCTGCCTTGACGAGGACTTCGTCGAACTGGCCGTGATAGTCGTGGTTGAAGACGACGACCTTCTCGCGCCCGGTGACGCAGCGTGCGATCCGCATCGCCGCCATGACCGCTTCGGAGCCCGTGTTGCAGAAAGTCACGCGGTCCAGGCCGACCATGCGCGAGATGCGGCCTGCAACCTCGCCAGCAAGCGGGCTCTGCGGGCCAATCGCAAAGCCGAGCTCCATTTGCGCCGAGACCGCCTCGATCACGAAGTCGGGCGAATGGCCGAAAGCGGTCTGGCCGTAACCGTTGACCAGATCAACAAACTCGTTGCCATCCAGGTCCCACAGCTTTGAGCCTTTCGACCGCTGTGCGACCAGCGGGAAAACCAACTCCTTCCATTCCGGACGGAAACCGGCCGCCGTGCGGGGATCGGCAAAATGTGGTCGATGCTTTGCAGTTTGCCTTTTCGATGTTCCCATCATCTCGACCGACTGCCGAACCAGCGAATCGACATAGGATTTCTGGCGATCGGTCAGCGCGTCTTTTGAGCGGTCGGCATTTGCGTCAAACGGGCGAAAGCGCGATCTCGGAGCCTGTTCCACCGGCTCTTCAGCGGAGGTGAGGGTGGCCGATGCTGCTCCAATCGGGAGTGCGGGCGTGTTGACCTGCAAGACCGGGGGCGGCGGTGCGACTGAACTGAGGTTGCGGCCCATGTCGCCGGAACTGAGCAGTTCAAGCTGCTTGTCGATGACGGACTGCATCGCCTGCAATTGTGCCTGAAACGTCGCGGCGAGGTCCGCCGCGTCGAGTGGCGCTGGACCCGCAGACATGGAAATGACTCCCGGTGCCGGCGGACTTGCAGAGATCGTGGTCGGGGCTGGGGTAATGGGGCTCTCGACCTCGACCTCCGGCGGCAAGACTTCGTCGAGATGACGAGCAAGCGCATCGATCGAAGCGAAGTCTCCCATCAATTGTCGGAACGTTATCTTCGTGCCGAACTCCCGCTGGACCCTGGCCGCGACCTGACCAAGGAACAGGGAATCGAAGCCTAGTTCCAGGAATTCGCGGGCGAAATCGCCATTGTCGATCGTCTCGCCCGATAATTCTTCGATCAGGCAGGCTAGCTTCTTACCAATGCGCGGAAGGCGCGACTGCTTCTCGTTCATGGCAACTGCTTCGCTTTGAAAGGTTGGGATTGAACGGGCGCAGTCCGAAGGAATGGACGTAGAAAACGCCGTCGAAGTCGCGTCGGGTGCATCGATCCAGCAGCGGGTCCTTTTGAAAGGATATGTCGGCAAGGGGATCTTGCGTGCCTCCGGACCGTAACGAACGCTCCAGTCGGGTGAGCCGCCGTAGGCCCAGAGGCGCGCTTCGGCTTCGGCAAAGCGCTCGGCATCCATGGCTGCCTCGGCGAGATCGGGCATGGACGAAACGGTGCCGATATAGCGTTCACGGGCGAGGCCCTGACCGGCAAAGGTCGCCAGCGTCCGGCCGGGCCCAACCTCTATCAGGATGGGCGCAGCGTCTGCCGCAACATGATCGAGGGCCGCCGCAAAGCGGACCGTTTCGCGACAATGCCGGGCCCAGTATTCGCCATTGCCGGACGTTTCCGCACTCGCCCACCGGCCAGTGACGCATGAGACATAGGGTATGGCGGGAGCAGCATAGTCGAACGTGGATGCGAGCTTGCCCAGTTCCTCGACCACCGGGTCCATCATGGCCGAATGGAAAGCGTGCGAAGTGTGAAGCCTGCGCGATTCGACGCCATCCTTTTCGAGCGCGGTTTGCAACTGCGCGATCGCATCAAAAGGGCCGGCCGCCACGCACAGCCTGGTCGCGTTTACGGCGGCAAGATCGACATCGGGACCAAGCCTGTCTGCCAGTTCGCCCTCGGAAAGCCGCACGCCGAGCATGGCCCCCGGCTCTGCCGACTGCATCAGCTCCGCGCGGCGGGCAACGAGAGCGAGGCCGTCGCCGAAGGACAGCACGCCGGAAATGCTCGCAGCGACAAGCTCGCCGACGCTGTGGCCGATCATCGCGTCCGGCTCGATGCCGCGGGAACGCCAGAGTTGGGCGAGGGCATATTGCGTCAGGAAAAGTGCCGGCTGCGCATGGACGGTCGACCGGATGGGGTGCGGTTCGTCTTCGTTCGCCGGAGCATCGCTGAACAGCAACTCCCGGATATCGATGCCAAGGCTTGTCTTGAGCTGTTCCGCACCGCGATCGATCCATTCACGGTACACCGGCTCGCTGCGATACAGGCCCGTACCCATTCCGGGATATTGCGAGCCCTGGCCGGGAAACATGAATACGACGGGCGCGCCTTTGGCCGCCGAGGCCTTTACCGCGGCTTTTGGAAAGGCGGACAGCTTGCGCACTGCCTCCTCGACACTTGCCGCCACAACGGCGCCACGCTCTTCCCGCTCTGCCCGTCCTTCGGACAGCGTGCGGGCGACGTCGGGGAGTTCGATGCCGGGCAGGTCCTGCAGATACGATGCCAGGGCCAAGGCCTGCGCCTGCAGAGCGTCCTTTGTCCTGGCCGAGATCGGCAGAATTTGTAGACCGTCGGCATCGGCGCGCGGCTGCGTTGCAGGCGCTTCTTCCAGGATCACATGGACATTGGTGCCGCCCACTCCGAACGAGCTTACCCCGGCGCGCCGTGGTTCCGATCTGCGAGGCCAAGAGGCCGGTTCGGTTGGAACCGTAAACCCGCTGCCCTTCAGATCGATGTGAGGGTTGGCGCGGGCAAAATTGGCGAGCGGCGGAATCTCTTCGCAATGCAGCGCCATCGTAGCGCGGATCAGGCCTGCCACCCCTGCCGCCGCATCGGTATGGCCGATATTGGCTTTTGCCGAACCAAGCAGGCAGCTTTCCGGCGATTGCCTGCGGCCATATCCCTGAACCAGCCCGGCAAACTCTATAGGGTCCCCCAAGGGCGTGGCGGTTCCGTGCAGTTCTACATAGCCGATCGACGATGGATCCACGCCCGCCTCGGCTATGGCGGCAGCAATGGCTTTCGCCTGGCCTTCGGCACTGGGGGCAGTGAAAGCGGCCTTGCCGCTGCCATCATTGGATATCCCGCAGCCGCGGATGATCGCATAGATCGTGTCCCCATCGGACAGGGCATCTTCCAGGCGCTTGAGCAGGACCACACCGGCACCCGAGCTGAATACGGTACCGCATGCCTCTTCGTCGAATGGCCGGCAGGTGCCATCGCGCGATCCCATGCCCCCTTCGAGATGCAGATATCCCCTTTGCTGGGGGAAGGTTATGGACACGCCGCCGGCCAATGCGGCGTCGCACCGATACATCGACAGGCTTTGGCAGGCCTGGTTGATTGCGGTCAGAGAGGTGGAGCAGGCCGTCGACACGGTCATTGCCGGCCCTCGCAAGTCCAGCTTGTAGGCAATTCGCGTTGCCAGCGTGTCGGGCAACGAGCCTACCAGCCTGTCCATCGAGCCCAGCTGATAGTCACTGGTGAATTGCAGTGCCTGTTCCCGTGATCCGAGGACATGGCCGACAAGATATGTCGGCATGCTCGCGCCCGCGAAAACCCCGACTTCACCCGGGAAACGAGCGGGATCGAGGCCGGCCTGTTCAAGCGCCTCGAGACAGATTTCAAGGAACACGCGATGTTGCGGATCGGTCAGCGCAGCCTCGCGGGCATACATCCCGAAAAGCCCGGCATCGAACATGTCGACATCGTCCAGCACGCCGCGGGCGGCGATGAAATTCTCTTCCTGTCGTAGGTCGGTAGCCCACCAATCCTGAAGTTCGGACTTGTCGAAGCGGGTAATCGTAATGCGGCCTTCACGCTGGACCTGCCAGAATTCCTCTAAGTTATTCGCTCCGGGGTAGCGACAGCCGATCCCGACGATCGCGATCGCATCAAGCGGTTCATCCTCTTCGGAGGGGGCCCCGTTACCGGTCATGCCGTGTGCTCCGACCGTGCAAGACGCCGCTTGCTGACGGCGGCGCTGCGCTTTTGTGCTCGCAGACTTGCTTGCAGATGCATGGCGTCCTGTTGGGCGGCCTGCCCGCCACCCTTTGCGTCAATAAAATCCGCCAGCTGTCGGACTGTGGACCGCGAAAACAATTCGCTGATCGGGAAACGGCTCGATGTAAGCTTGCACAGCGCCTCATGCACCTGGGCGATTTGAAGGGACCTACCGCCAAGGTCGAAGAACTTATCGTCGAGTCCAATTGGCGAGATCCCGAGTATCCGGCCCCAAATCTGGAGGATTTGCCGCTGCGTTTCGGTGGTATTGACCAGTAGATCACTGTCCGATCGGCTGCTCTGCGGCATCGGAAGGGCTGCGCGGTCGGTCTTTCCGTTCGTGTTCAACGGCATGGCGTCCAGCACCACGAAAAAGGACGGGACCATATATTCTGGCATCTGCTGCCGGAGCTTGGTTCGCAGCTGTTCTGACAGATCCGGCTCGTCACCGTCGACTGCCACGTAAGCAACGATCGCCGGCCCCATCGGAAGGTCTTCACGTACGATTGCCGCCGCTTCCCGAACGACGGGAATGGCCATTAGCGCGGCCTCGATTTCGCCCAGTTCGATGCGATATCCGCTGATCTTGACCTGATGATCGATCCGCCCGAGGTATTCGATGTCGCCGTCGGCATGGCGGCGGCCCAGATCGCCGGTGCGGTAGAGGCGCGCTGCGGGGTCGTCGGAAAACGGATCGGCAATGAACCGCGCTTCGGTAAGCTCGGGCCGGTTCAGGTAACCGCGGGCAACGCCGGGCCCGCCGATATAGAATTCACCGATCGCGCCATCCGGCACAGGCTGCAAGCACTCATCCAGGATGTGGATCACCGTGTCCGGGAGGGGGACGCCGACAAGGCTGCCGGACGCACCGCTCATACCAAGGCGCGCTGAGGCTGACTCACGCCGGGGATTCCCAAGC
>CEOS01112899.1_pt1 | contig 12774 bp, 9 predicted proteins | sample 530601 | NCBI WGS metagenome assembly CEOS01 (sample SAMEA2620666, study PRJEB7988) | marine metagenome | biome: marine biome (ENVO:00000447); feature: mesopelagic zone (ENVO:00000213); material: "saline water (ENVO:00002010), including plankton (ENVO:xxxxxxxx)" | depth 1000 m
GGAGCCGATGATGCGTTGCCGTGCCTGCGGCAAGCGGGGTGCGGTTATCCAACCCGTGGAGCAGTTTTAGTCTGGGGCGCCGGGACGGCGTCGACAATAACGCAATTCTATCCAATCCTTGCTCGTGAAGTTTTGATCGGCAGCTGCCGACCAACGCCGGTCGTTCTGATCAGTCCGTACGAAGGTCCGCTCCTGACAGAAGCTGCCGATCGGACGCCCCAAAGCGGTCGGTGTGCTAAGCGCCCGGTTTCGGTCATGAGTGGCGGCACTTCGGTCGCCCGATAGCGGACATCAAACTGCCAGGGCCAAAACGGCTGCACTGTCGGAACGAATGTTAGAAAATCTATCTCGCAACCGCATGAGATGATATTAGCCAGAGAGGCGCTCGCCGCACTATCAGTCCGAATGGAGTTTATCGACGTACTTTAAGTTTAAAGATCAGTTTGGCTGCAATACAAAGATTGAAGCGAACCCAAACGTCATGTCTGCTTTGGAAGCAAACTACTGAAACATTTAAGTACGCCAGAATAATAGTCATGCTGAACTGGCGTAGTAGCGGGCATTTCGGCATTCGCAAGCACAGCCGCACACGTTGCTGCTCCATAAGAGAGCCCGTATTCCGCCACTGCCCCTGAGCGAACATCAACCCATGCCGGCGGTGTTTCACCCTTAGCAAAATAGCTCTGCCAGAAGCCGATGACGGGCCTAACCTGTCCTTCCAATCCGCTGAGCCCGAGATAAAGGGGAATACGAACCGCCTCGAAACCGAACCGAGATTCCCATCCCGCCGCGGGCCCGGCAACCTTCCCGCCGGAGTAAGAAACCCAATCACAAGGAAGTCGGTGCTCGCCAAACCGGCATTGTTCAAGAATCCAAGCGCCGTCTTCCATCACTTTCAGCCATGGGCCATGGGGCTCCATTTCGGCGAACTCAGCCAACGCGGGCCATATGTAATATGCCAAATTGAGGACGATACTATCATTGTGGACGAATCCCTGTGCCGCCGGCAGTAACAACAACCTCCCGGTATCAATAATGAGATGGCGGGCGATAGATGCTCGGATGGATGTTGCGCGAGTTTCCAAAGCAGAATTTTGCCATCGAGAAGCTGCGCGGCCCAGCGCCCATGCAATCAAGATGTCGCCATCGGTGGCATTATTTTGGTCGGCTAAAGGATTGATTGCTCCGGGATCATAGCGCCATATAAACAGCGCCTTATCCGGCTGTGCCAAATTCCCATTTGTCCAACGCCAAACGCGGTCGAAAACCTCGCGGTCCCCAGCCAGTTCGGCCAGAACCAGTGCGTACCCTTGACCTTCGCTATGGCTGATCCCACCGTTTCCATTATCTACGACGCGACCGTCTTGCTGGATGTGACGACTCTTGAAATCGGTCCAGGCAATGAGGAACGAGGTCGTTTCGCCAGCCGTGGCCAGATGTTCCGAACGCATTTTAGGCGATGGTGCAGCATAGCTGCAATTGGAACTGCTCATGGCCGCAAGTGCGGCAAGAAAATGCCTACGTTCAAGGTGCATGACGGAGTTCCAGGCGGGAGCCGGAATGCGATACAACCCATGTACGCAGTGGAGTTCCTTTCTGGGCTAGCGACTCAAGCCATGCTGAGTAGGCACCTTCCAATATAGCCGGAATGGCATTGACGATGGCTTCGCTTGCGCCGCTTTCCCGTGAAGGAAGTCCGGCGTGCACGATGTCCAACCCGTGATCGTCAAGTTCGAAATTGACCGCTCCAAGCCTCATTCGTTTCCAGACAATATTCAACGTCAACTCGATATCATCGACGTTACTCAGATCACCTAGCTGTGCGAGTGCTGCCATGCGCCGCCCTGTTGCTACGAAAAAGCCGTGGGTCTGATCCGCCGATGCCGACGCGCGTATCTGTTCGATCACCATTTCCAGCACGAACTGAATCGTTTCAGGGGTGAAATGCTCATCGACAGGACCAAAAACCGATCCATCCGCTTCAACCGTATTATAAGCCGAATTCATCATTTTGCTCCGAGTGATTGTTTGAGGCCAAAGACGGTCTTCACCTCATTATATTCACCGAAAGTGTTGAGATCCAATTCGCCGCCGATCCGCGTCTGCCCGTTCAGGTCATACCAGAACGAACCACCCAAATTGATGCCAAAGCCTGTCTCGCTGCTGGCATCGTGATAGGCCGTCACGTCGGAATTGAGCATGGAGAGTGCGTCGAGTTCGCCCTGCGCGGCAGGATCGGTGGGATAGAACGGCTCGGCGTCCTGTTCATAGCTCTGATAGCCGGGAGACAGATGGCCGGTTACTTCCAACGCGTTCTTTTCATAACGATAGCGCACCGGCAGGCTGACGCTAAGGAAATGCTGCGGGCTGAAATATCCGCCATGGCCAAAGGTGAAATTATTCTGGTTGTTGGCGTAGGCCTGATAGTTGCCATTGATCCCCACGGTCAGGACCGAGTTGGCAGTGCCCATCGCCTGCAAATAGCCGCCTGCATTTACTTGCAGACGATTATTGTTACGCACGTTGTGGCCGTCCATTTCGAAATAGCTGACATCGGCATAAAAACCGCTACCGTTTCTCTCCTGTGCAAAGGATGCTCCGCCGCCGGTGCGCATCACCGACCCCCATTCTGCGCCTGTTACCGGATCATAAGTGCCGGCATAGGACAGCACGCTGTCGGTCACGGGACGACGCTCGAACCACAATCTGCCGCTACTATAAGGCGAAAGACTAGGCGTCACCGCAACCCCGCCTTGCACTTCGACATGATCGAACCCCAGCGGGGTGCTGCCCACGTCCACTTCGACAATATCGCTCTTGTATTTGACCGAGACCGCGACGCCGGATGCGTGCTGCGGACCCGCATTGATCAATTCAGCCTCTTCCTCGGCGATAATGCCGCGCGCCTGCAGCAGACCGTTTCGTCCAAAGCCGAGCAGGCTGTTGTATTCGGGCGTTCCGGCATCGATTGAAATAGCCTTGGCCCGCGCAGCAATCCGCCCTCCGGCAAATCCGGTCGAAATGGCTGCATCAAGCCCCAGTTCGGCCAGTTGCGACAGCCCCTTTTCCCCCGAACGTTCGCGGTAATGCGTATCCACTTCGACCATGGTGCCGTTTTCACGCCGCAGCGTATCGATTTCAGCAGCGATCGACGCCAGCACCGGGTCGGAACCGATGGACTGGCTCGACAAAGTCGTCCCGGTCTTCCCAAAGGCGTTCGAACGCGGTGTGGCCGCTGACATTGGTAACGACATGTTTGGCGAGGAAGGACGGATCGTATTGAAAGGTGTGCCCGCATAGTTCGAAAAAGCTTCGGGTGACGGCTCTTGAATTATCGGCGTTGGGGGCGAACCGAACTGTACTGGCGCAGCCACTTTGCCCGCAGCGGACAACGATGCCGGATCAAACGGATTGACCGAACGCTGCGTCGCAAACGGATTGGTGGTTTGCATCGTCGCGAAGGGATTGCCATGGCCGAATGCTCCGCCGCTGATTCCGTGCTGCGCCATGTAAAGTTCGCGCGCACGCTCCAAATAACGAAGCTGATCTCCGTTAGCGCCCCGCGCTGCGTGAAAGCGTGCGCCAGCCAGATATACGTTATAGTCATCGGGAGCGAGGCGTTCGGCCTGTCGCAGGGCTGCGCGGGCGCTTTCAAAATCGCCGGCGGTGCTGGCCGTATCAATCAGTCCCATCAGAGCGGCCATATTCTCGCCGTCGGATTGCAGCACGAGCCGATAGGTTTGCGTAGCCTGCTGTTCCATCGCCCCCGCCTGATACAACTGTCCAAGCGAAACGAGGATCGCATTATTGCCAGGGGCGGACGACCATCCCGCCTGCAGCACATCGAATGCTTCGGCATAACGGCCTTCTTCGCGCAGGCGGTCGGCCTGTTCGGTTACAAGGAAACCGTTCATCCGGCGCATTATTGCCGCATCGGCAGGCGACCCAGTGGCCAGAGATGATGCCTGCCGGATTGCTGCCTGTGCGGCACTTGGCTGCCCGGTCCCGGCCAAAATTCGCACCAGCGGCTCATAGGCTTCGGCCGCATTTAGCGGGCTCGTCATCAGTTCGCTGGCCAGCGAGGATGCGCCTTGCAGATCACCGATGTCGTAAAGCGCACCGGCGATCTCGGCGCGGCGTTCGGGCGGCAGACCGGTATTCGCGCCGATCTGGCGAAGACCGGCACTTGCCTGCAACGCCTGGCCGCCATCGGCCAGACTGACAGCGCGTTCGATGGCGCGCTGGGCGGCGACCCCCAGCGCAAAGCCTTGCATTTCGGCACTGCGCTCCGCTTCGGGAATGCGTTCGACCAGCTGGCGCGCCATATCGGGCTTGTCCAGCCGTTCGGCCAGCAACGCCGCAGCGAACAGATGATCGGGGTCGGTGAACCCGGTCAGGCTTTGCATCAACGCATTCGCTTCGCTTCGCCGGTTTTGCGACAGGAGGAAGCGACCAAATTCATAGCGTATCCACGGATCCTGCGTATAAGTTAGCATCGCACGCTGAAACAGGCGTTCGGCCGTGGTGCTGTCGCCTGCGGTCCATGCCGCAAGCGCTTCCTGCCGCGCGGCATTCGTTTCCAATTGATCCGACAGTTCAGCCGCAGCTCCCGGCACAGCGAGCGCCTGCCGCGAGGCACGCGCAGCCTCGGCATAGCGGCCCTGTGTTTCATAGATATCGGCAAGTAGGCCATAGGCTACAGCCTCATCGCCCTGTCCTGATGCGACCAGCCGTTCGGCGATGGAGGCGGCCTGGCCAGCCTGTCCGTTCGCTAACAAGCGACGTGCCTCTGCGCTTTCGGCATAAAAACTGGCCGATGCCAAGGCGTCGCTCCAGCGGGCGACATTTCCGCCGCGCGATGCGCGGGTCAGCAAATCGCGCGCATTTGCGAACTCGCCCCGCCGCAGGGCCACGATCCCAAGTCCGCCCAGCGCATCAGCATCATTGGGTATAAGCGCCAAGGCGCTATCGAAGCGGCGCTTGGCGCCCGACAGATCGGATTTGCCAAGCGCGTCGAAACCTGCGGCTCGATCCTGTCCAGCTCGCTCGCTGGCGGACGGGCGGTAAGGGACCGGCGTCGGCGCAGTTGACGGAGCGCGTCGAGATGGCGATGCCAACGATGCCGGCTTGGCAGCCCGAACGGGTGTCGGCGTTGGCGACTCCTGACGTCGGTTCAAAGCGCGCTTGGCCTCGGCATTGTCGGGATCGACATCCAGCACGCGGCGATAGGCTTCATTCGCGCGCGATTGCTGGCCCCGTTCCTGCCAATAGCGGGCTTGGTTCAACAAGGCGTCGACTGCGGTTGACTGTGCCCATGCCGGGCTGGTTGCGCATAAGGCCAACGCCGTCCCGCAAATTAGGGATTTGGCGATCTTCCGGGTCATTTGCCGTCGTCCAGTGCTTTAAGCCGCCGAGCCTGTTGAGCCTGCAAGGTGCGATAGGCCACCCCCGCGATGAAAAGCGCGGACAGCAGCGCGCCAAGCGCCATCAGCAAAGGGTAACGCGACAACCAGTGGGCCAAGGCCAGCCACCATGGCAGATCGCTCACCGTATAGGTTTTCCCAATGTGATAGCTGGACATGCCATCACCGCTCACGATGGACAGACCGCCCTGAACCTGCGCGTTCAGTTCCGCATCGTCGAGATCGTGCATCATCCGCGGCAGGGCTGCGGTGTCGGATGCCAGAACGGCGACCACCGTACGATCCGAGTTGAATGGTGATTGGAAGGATGCAATGCCGGCAAAGCTGTCAGAGGCATATAGCGCCTCGTTTGCCTCCACCGATTGATCCTTGATCCCGGTTAAATTCATCGATTTCTGGATAAAGCTGCGTTCAGCCACGCGCAGACGATCGCTTTCGAAACGGATCGGGGCATTGTCGAATAATCCGCCTTCGGCAGCCATGCTGTCGGGGCCGATCACCAAAATGTCCTTGTCGCCCAGCAACTCGCTGTTCAGCATATTTGTTACGGCAACTCGCGCGGTTGCGATGCCGGTCGCATCGCCCATGCGTCCCATGATCATTAAGAACGTTTCAATGGTCGAAATATCGGCATTGGCTGGGAGAAGCACTGCCGTCGCCGCCAAATCGGGCCTTACGGTGAACGGATAGCCCGCGGACGCGAACATGGATAGGTTAGGCAATTGCGCAGAATGATAGGTGCCGGTCAGATCGATGGTACTGCGCGGCATGATGTTCACGCGTACATTGTCAGGCAGAGTGCCTTCGCATTTGCGCTTGTCGGCTAAGATCAGACTGTAATCGAAGACCAACTCGTTCTGGCCGAACAGAATGTAGGCGGGCAGGATCACATGCGCTTCTCGTTCACGCGAGGAAGCGTCCGGCCCATCCGAAATCCATTTGCTCCACCAATTGCCGCTGCCCATGCCTAGGGTGCGCAGATATTGCGCATTCATCGACACATCGAGCCGCGACGCGCGCAGGTCCAGCCAGCTGGCAGCGGGGTAGCGATAGGCCATGTCGAGCCGGGCACCGCTGCGCGGCCAGAAGAACAGATCAGGCGCCACGCGGAATTGGGCGGTCAGCGGACCGGGAGGCAAGCCGCGTCCTTCGAGGGCGAAGGGTTCGGTGAATTCCGACAGTTCCACCGGCCGGTCGTTTCGCAACCAGCGCGGCGCAGCATAAGGTTTGAAAACTGGTACCCGAACGCTCGACATGGATGCCGTTGCCCCACCTGCTAGCCCTCTGGTAAACGCCAGCCCGTTCGCGGCCAGCTTCAATTCGGCACCGGTGCGCCCCATGACTAGCAGCAGCTTTCCGAACCGGTCGGCTGGATTCCGAATGACCGCTACAGAAGGGCCATTGGGGCGTCGTTCGATGCCCGCAATTCGACGGTTTCCCGAGAGGAAGACGATGGCATTGCCTTTCGGCAGGGTTCCGATCGACGGCGGGAAAGCAAAGCCGCGATAGCTGGCCTTCGACCCCATCCACGATGCAATGACACCCGCGGCTTCCAGCTCGCTGTTGCCGGGCTGATCCGTAAAAATGAAAGGCAGTCGCAGTGGCAGCGGGTCGCGGCTGTCAAAGAATGGCGCGGGCAAATCGGCAAGGTCGGCGGGCAGGGCCAGTCGCTGAGTGGTAAGGTCGATGAACGACCGCCGGTTGGACAGGTTCAACCAGAGCGAGGAATGAAACGGATCTTCGCAGTCGCGCGCGTAATGGCCCAGAAAACGTATATTAAGCTGGTTGTCTCCCGGCAGGAAAAGCGCAGGTTCGACATCCAGCGTCAGTCGCAGACGATCTGACGTATCTGCCGTCAGCGCGACTGTGCGCAGCACTTCTCCGTTCAACAGCACGACAAGCTGGCTGATGTCGTCTAAAAGATCGGGCGAGTACGCAAGATCGAGCGTGACGCTCGCGTCAGTGACGACTTCATCTGATCGCAAGCCGAATGGGATACCGATCTCGCCGCGCGTGCCCTTAAGCCTGATCGGCGAACCGATGGTCAGATCCTTCAGCGTGATTCGATGCTTGCGCACGCCATCGCCGGTTACGACCGGAACGGTTTTTTCTGTCATCAAAGCTTGCGCTGACGTCTGCGCCATGGCTGTGCCAGTCCCAAACCCGGCAAGCGCGATGCAAGTTGCTAGCAAAACTACCAACAACGCGCTCGTTGCCGGTGCAGGCACATTTGCCGGAACCTTGCGCAATGAAGGCCGAACGATCCGCCGTAATGTCGTAAGCGCGACGACAGTGATATCGCGCAGCGAACGCAGACCTGACACCGGTGCGTGCCCCTCGGCCTGTTGCCATGCGTCGGCGCGGCCCATCACGGCGCGCACGAGCTGACGCGATTGAAACATCGACAGCTTCTCGAAGCGCAGGCGTACCGTGCCCGCATCGGTACGAACGGTGTCGACCGGCAGGGTCAGCATGTCGTCTCCCATCGGCATGGAGACGTGGGTCACATCACGGTTGTTGATTTCAAAACCTTTTGGCAGTTGCGCCGCTAGCCCGCCCATCGAAAAATCCGAAGTGATACAGTCCACAACCACACCATCCTCGAAGTAAACGGTGACGGGCAGCTTGGTATCGATACGGATCTGACCGCGGATCTGGCGGGTTTCACGTGCGACCGACACTGCCGCTAGCAAGATCAACATGCTGAAAAGCGCCCAACCCAGATTGAGCAGCAGCGTGCCAAGTTGCATGTCGAAGAAGTCCTTCCATAACATATATTTAGCAATGCCAAGTACCACGCCAAAAATCAGCAGGCCGATAGTGAAGAGATGCGGCTGCACGGTTTTCAGATCGAAATGGGTACGGTCGAGCACGCTACCCTTATCGGTCACGTTGAACTTGCCCTTGCGGGGCTGAAATAACGTCATGATCGTGGGCCGCGCCAAATGGAACGCCAGCAGAGTTTCATAGATTTCACCCCAGAACGGCCGGCGGTCGCCGCCCTGCGTCCGCTCACTGGACAGGGTCGAAATGAATAGATGCGGCAGCGCATTGGCAAAGATCAGGGATGCCGATGCGAAAATAATGTTCTGCCCAGCGATCAGGAATGCCAGCGGTGCGGTCAGGAATACGATGCGCGGCAGCGGAAACTGGAAGTGCATCATCGCATTTAGATAACAAAGCCGCTGCTGCCAGCTAAGGCCCCGCCCCATGAGCGGGTTGTCGATGCGGAAGATCTGCGTCATCCCCCGCGCCCAGCGGATGCGCTGGCCGATATGAAGGACGAGGCGTTCGGTCGCCAAGCCAGCCGACAGGCGGGCGCCAATATAAGCGGTGTTCCAGCCCATGCGCTGCAGTTTCAGCGCCGTATGCGCGTCTTCGGTCACGGTTTCGCCCGCAAAACCGTTGGTCTGCATCAAGGCTGTGCGCCGGATGATGGCGCAGGAACCGCAAAAGAAGGTCGCGTTCCACAAGTCGTTACCCGATTGCACCGCGCCATAGAACAGATCGCCCTCGCCCGGCAGGTCCTTGACGGTACGCAAATTGCGCTGGACCGGATCGGGCGAATAAAAATGGTGCGGTGTCTGCATCAGCGCCAGCTTGGGATCTTTCTGGAACCAGCCCACCGTCATTTGCAGAAATGCACGGGTCGGCACGTGATCGCAGTCGAAGATCGCGACCAGTTCGCCATGGGTCTTTTTCATGGCAGCATTCAGATTGCCTGCCTTGGCGTGCAGATTGTCGCCGCGCGTCAGATAGCCACATTTGGCCTGACGGGCGAATTCGCGGAATTCCTCACGCTTGCCGTCGTCAAGTATATAGACGTTGAACCGGTCACGCGGGTAATCCATGTCCATCGCCGCAAAAACCGTGTTGCGCACGATCTCCAAACTTTCGTTATAGGTCGGGATATAGACGTCGATCGTGGGCCAGGTTTCGGGTTCGCCTTCGATCTCGACGATGGGGCGATGCAATGGCCAGCTCGTTTGGATCAGACCTAGCACAAGGATCAGCCATGCATAAGCCTCGGCCAGATAGAGGCCCATGCCCAAGCAATATTCCAGCGGCGTTTCGAATGAAAGCGTCTGCATCGTGCGCCAAATCATATAGCGGGTAGACGCTAACAGAGCGAGAACGCCAATAATCAGCGTGGCGCGGCGACCGGCATTGCGGTGGACGATAGCAGCGACACCGATCATGCCGATGGCAAAAATCCATTGCTGGGCTTCGTCTAATGGAATGGTGATTATGAGCGCCATGCAGGCGAAAGCGGCCAGCCACAATGGCAGGCGTAGAAGCAGATTCTTAGGCATGGTATCCCCGACGTGTCAGACGGTTTGGCGTTCGGCGGATTGAACGGCGCGCGAATTGATTGGATCGCGCGACTTATGCGTGCGAACCAGTCGCTGATGAATAGAGCCGATTAGTGCATCAATATCGGAGATAATGACGCTGTTGGGAGCATATTCGGCCAGCGATTCAAACCGTGCAATTGCCTCGTTAGCAGCCTCGTCACGACGAATTGATCCTAGGAACTGGTTATCGAACAATTGCTTCATGAAGCGGTGGCAATGTCGTGACAACTTACGCCTATCGTCCAGTTTATTGAGGACGATAGCAATATCTTCGCGTTCTGTGACCGGGATCTGCTCGCCCAAACGTGTGAGGCTGGCAAGTCCAATGGGATTGGGTTCGACTACGCAAATGCTCAAATCCGCAAAGCGGTGGATTTGCTCCCAGCCCTCCCAGTCGGCGGAGGCAATATCGACCAGTGCTAATTCGTCGGCCGGCGTAGTCTTGATCTGCTCGATCGCCACATCGCGCTCACGCTGGGTCGTGATATTGCCGACGAGCCTTACTCCTCGCACTACCATCGGTTCGCCGTCGGTTCTGACCGGTTTTTGATCGGGCAGAAGACCGAAAAACAGTTTCAAAGAGTCCTGCCGGGTCATGTCATACGCCGTAATAGTCTGCCCGCGTGTGGCGGACCGGCGGGCAATTCCCGCAGTCACCAGCGTATTACCCGCGCCTCCTTTGGGTGAATGAAACGCAAGTATCGTCATTTGGAAAGTCCCGACAGGAACGAGCGCAAGTCGCCCGCACCGTCACCATGCCGCTGTCTGCGAGACTGTGATTGCAGTGCATCCGCTTCGCCATACGAAGCGAAAATATTCGTTGCTGCGGGGTCTGTCCGAATAGGCGCTGCGACGGGTCGATCGGCAATATCCGCGCGTATGGCTTGCCGATGCTCCAGCGGCGTCTTGCGCGGCGGAACGATCCGTGGATCTTTCAATAGTGCCTCAAATATGGGCCACAGTTCCATATCCGCATATTGATCTTCGAACTGGCGATATTGGAAATCTTGCCTGCTCAATTTTTCTAGCAAGGCCTTAGCATCTTGGCGCATGGCAATCTCCGAACTTCTTAAGGTGTCAATCTGACGCAGATTGCTTAATTAACCTTTAAAAGCCGCGGTTTTGCTAAGGTCATCTCGGCATTTCTGTCTTCTGCGACAGTCTAGCGGCGCTGTCGACCGACGAGGCCATGGAAATCTTGCAGCGCAAAGCCGGACGAGCCATTGACGAGAGATGCCTTTCAGCACTTCGCGAAGCGCAGATCTGACGGGCGCAGTGAATTACCAGCCCATGAGAATAGGGCATGACCATGGCGTCTACCCACCCCGTTCTCGACACTAAGGCAGCGCCAGCTAACCGCTGAAACCTACGACAGTAGGAGAAAGCGGACCGGCAGGTCTAAATCCAAGTTGCCAGCCCGCTTATTAGGGTCCAACCCAATCAGGCTCTTGAAAATTGGCGCGCACATTGATTCAGGGAGTCTCCGCTGAGGTAGGAGGCCCCTTTGATGCCGCGTTCGTTGTTCTGGCTGTCGGATGAAGCATGGGGCGCGATCGAACCCCACCTGCCGAGGAACCAGCCAAAAGCGCGGCGGGTCGATGATCGCAGGGTAATCTCCGGTATCATTCACATTCTCAAATGCGGTGGCCTCTGGGCGGATTGCCCGCCCGAATACGGCCCCTCGACGACGGTCTATAATCGCTCGAACCGGTGGAGCCGCCGGGGCATCTAGACGCGCATTCTGGCGGCGCTGACGGCAGAAGGCTGGATCTCGGAAACCGGCCAGATCGATAGCAGCTACATCAAGGCCCACCGCTCTGCGGGTAGCGCAAAAGGGGGGGCGCGGGCCAATGCCATTGGCATCTCGCGTGGCGGCAGGACAACCAAGATCCACGCGCTTGTCGATGTCCTCGGACGACCACTCCGCCTCGTCCTGACACCCGGCAACACGTCGGATGTAAAAGGGGCCGACCTGCTAATCGGCGAGACCATCGGCATGAAGCGGGTGACCGCCGACCGTGGCTACGATGCCAACCGCATCAGGGCTGCCTTGCGCGAGCAGGGCACGACCTCGGTGATCCCCGGCCGTCGCAATCGGAAGCGCCCAATCCAGTATGACGCACGCCGCTACAAGGATCGCTGGAGGGTCGAGGCCATGTTCTGCCGCCTAAAGGACTTCCGCCGCGTCGCGACCCGTTACGACAAGCTCGCCCGAAACTTCCTGTCAGCCGTAAGGCTCGCAGCAGCGGTCGCCTTCTGGCTGTCATTGAATCTCGACCCTAAAATTTACCCAAAAAATACGGACTCTTCGCCCTGATCAATCAATCGGCAATAAGTCGGAACTCTGATCTGGAGCGATGAGCAAAAACATGCGGTGCGCACTGAAAACAGAACGCGTGTACTCCCGCATGAATTACGGTCCGTGCCTGGTCTGTCGCGACCCTGCCTGTTGTTACGCGTTCGATTCGCTGCCTGTTGCATATGAGCTAGCAATTCGGCTCGGCTGAAAGGCTTGGTGACATACATGTCGGCGCCGGCGAGCAAGCAGCTCCGCTCATCATAGTCATCGGTCAGCACAGTGACAGCAATGATCGGAACGGCACTGAGTTCGCGACGGCGACGCCAAAGTGCGATCAATTTTAGTCCGTCGATATGAGGCAGGTGCAGGTCGATGATCGCAATGTCGGGCGGATGCTGCAGCATTACCAGCTCAGCCTGTCGCGGATCCAGCACGGCGATCGCTTGATGGCCGGCCCGTTCAATCCAGGCGGCGAACAACTTCTGGTGGAGCGGTTCGTCCTCGACTAGCACAACCCGCAACTTACCGATCCTTTAACCAATTTTCATATTGGTCAGCAAAGGGTTACATCGCTAGCCACGTCAAGCCGGTTGAGACGAGCGCTTCCGAACAGACACATCTAACAGGGTTTATCATATTCGCTGATGTGATTTGTAAGCAGATCCAGAAACGGCGGGTGTCGGCGTAGACGGACATT
>CEOS01020165.1_pt1 | contig 12692 bp, 10 predicted proteins | sample 530601 | NCBI WGS metagenome assembly CEOS01 (sample SAMEA2620666, study PRJEB7988) | marine metagenome | biome: marine biome (ENVO:00000447); feature: mesopelagic zone (ENVO:00000213); material: "saline water (ENVO:00002010), including plankton (ENVO:xxxxxxxx)" | depth 1000 m
GATCTGGCCGATATGCGGCTTCTCGGTCTCGATCCACAGCAGGTCCGCCCCGTTCTCCAGCGCGGTGATGCAGTCGAGCACGCAGCGATCCTCGCCGGTCCCGGCGCGGAACTGATAGAGGTTCGAGGGCAGGCGCTTGGGCGCCAGCAGCTTGCCGTCGCGGCTGATGAAGACCTGTCCGTTGGTGATGTCCGAGGGATCGACTTCCTCGCAATCGAGGAACGCGTTGTACTGGTCGCCCAGATCGCCCGGTTCCTTGCTGAAGGCGATCTGCTTGGTCAGCCCCGCGCCCAGCGAGTCGGTGCGGGCGACGATGATGCCGTCCTCGACCCCCAGTTCAAGAAACGCGTAACGGATCGCGCGGATCTTCTGCAAGAAGTCCTCGTGCGGAACGGTGACCTTGCCGTCCTGATGGCCGCACTGCTTCTCGTCCGACACCTGGTTCTCGATCTGCAGGGCGCAGGCGCCGGCCTCGATCATCTTCTTGGCGAGCAGATAGGTCGCTTCGGCATTGCCGAAGCCTGCGTCGATGTCGGCGATGATCGGCACGACATGGGTCTGGTGCTCGTCGATCTCGCGCAGCAGGCGGTGAGTGGTGACCGCATCGCCCGCATCCTTGGCGGCGTCCAGATCGCGGAACATCATGCCCAGCTCGCGCGCATCGGCCTGCCGCAGGAAGGTGTAGAGTTCCTCGATCAGCGCGGGAACGCTGGTCTTCTCGTGCATCGACTGGTCGGGCAGGGGGCCGAACTCGCTGCGAAGCGCCGCGACCATCCAGCCGGACAGGTACAGATACCGCCCCTTGGTGGTGCCGAAATGCTTCTTGATCGAGATCATCTTCTGCTGCCCGATGAACCCGTGCCAGCAGCCCAGCGACTGGGTGTAGTTGGCGGGATCGGCGTCATAGGCGGCCATGTCCTCGCGCATGATCTTTGCAGTGTAACGCGCGATGTCGAGCCCGGTGCGGAAGCGGTTCTGCACCGCCATGCGCGCGGCCATGTCGGGATCGATCGCGGCCCATTTCTCGCCAAGGCTGGCGATGGTGGCGCGCTGGCGCTGAATTTCGGCGGCGTAGGTCATGCGTTCTTGGCCCTCATGCAATTTGTTCGTCGGCCCCGAATCGTCCGGGGGCATGACCAGTGTTGTGAAATGCCAAACGCATGCCGGACACCGCGCACGGTGTGCCCTTGTCAAACTTTACTGGATTTGCTTGTATAGTTGTAAAGCTGTACACACGCGGATCGGAACATATGGCGCGCAAGGCGATCTATCTCGGCCCCAGGCTCAAGCGCATGCGGCGCGAACTGGGGCTGACGCAGGCCAACATGGCCGCCGATCTTGACATCTCGCCCAGCTATATCGCGCTGATGGAGCGCAACCAGCGTCCCGTCACGGCCGAGTTGCTGCTCAATATCGCGACCACCTACCGTATCGACATCGCCGACCTTGCCAATGACGACAGCGAGGAGACGACGACGCGGTTACAGGCGGTGCTGCGCGATCCGATCTTTGCCGACATCGACCTGCCCGCGCTCGACGTCGCCGATGTCGCCACCAGCTTCCCCGGTTTCGCCGAGGCGCTGCTGCGGCTGCACACCGCCTATGGCGAGGAGCAACTGGCGCTGGCGGCTCGCAGGGAGGGCGGCGGTGAGGGCGGAGCCGCCGCGCCCGACCCGGTGGCGGAAGCCCGCAATTTCCTCGCCGCCCGGCGCAATTGTTTCCCCGCGCTCGACGACAGCGCCGCGCTGGCCGCGCAGGATCTGCCCAACGTATCGTCGATGATCGAGCGAATCCGCGAGCGTCACCGCATCGAGGTATCCTTCGCGCCGCCCGAGACGCTGATGGGCGCGACCCGCTGGTACGATTATCACCGCCGCCGCGTGCTGTTCTCGCGCCAGCTTGACCACAAGGCGCGGCGCTATCAGCTCGCGCTGCAGATCGCGCTGCTGGAATGCGGCAAGGAGATCGAGGCCGCCATTGCCGAGGGCCGGTTCGAGACCGACAATGGCAAGGTGCTGGCCCGCCGCGCGCTCGAATCGTATTGGGCCGCCGCGCTGCTGATGCCCTATCGCCCGTTCCTCGATGCCGCAAAAAGGCTGCGCTATGACATCGATGCGCTGACCTATGAATTTCAGGTCAGCTATGAGCAGGTCGCGCACCGGCTGACCACGCTGCAGAAACCGGGGGCGGAGGGCGTGCCCTTCTTCTTCATCCGTGTCGACCGCGCGGGCAATGTGTCGAAGCGGCTGGACGGGGCGGGTTTCCCCTTCGCCCGCCATGGCGGGGCCTGTCCGCTGTGGAACGTGCACAAGGCGTTCGACCGCCCCGGCGACGTGCTGGTCCAGCGCATCGAGCTGCCGGACGGCGAACGCTATGTCTCGGTTGCGCGCACGGTGATCTCGGGCGGGGGCAGCTTCGACGCGCCGCGCATCACCCGCGCGGTGGCGCTGTGCTGCGCCGATTCGCGCGCGGGCGAGCTTACCTATGCGGACCGGTTCGATCCGGCGGAGGCGACCCCCATCGGCATCGCCTGCCGCTTTTGCCACCGCCCGCAATGCATCGCGCGCTCCGCCCCGCCGATGGGGCGCGAATTGCGCTTTGACCATTACCGCCAATCGGGTGTGCCGTTCGCCTTTGCCGATGAATGATCCGGGCACGCCGATGATTGGGGCATTATAAATTAGGGCATCGCGGCAATCTCTGCTATTGCCGCTGCGCTGACGTCGAAAATTGCGACGGACTTCGGCATTTGACGACCGCCAGAAACTGCCATCGCAGCCTGGCGCAAATTAGACGGCGACTTCCTCTTCTTGGACGACTTTACGCACGACCGCTGCTGCATTTCGCGGCAGCACTTACTACGTTCTTGAAAGGAACATCTTATGTCGAAGACCGGCACCGTGAAATTCTTCAATTCCGACAAGGGTTATGGTTTCATCCAGCCCGACGATGGCTCGGCTGACAGCTTCGTTCACATCTCGGCCGTTCAGGCGGCTGGCATGCAGACGCTCGATAAGGAACAGCGCCTGAACTACGAAGTCGAAATGGGCCGCAATGGCAAGGCCAGCGCCGTCAATCTGTCGGCTGCCGACTGATTTTCGAATTGCCCCGCGCCGCCCGATGGCTGGCGCGGGGCGATTACTTTACCCACCCACTGGACGGGAGGCTTCGTGAGCCAGACTTTCGAATTCTATGATGCGCGCGCCCGCGAGGCCGCAGCCGAAGCCGAAAAGGCCACCCTCGACAACGTCCGCGATCGCAATCTGCGCGCCGCCAAGACATGGCGCGGCCTTGCCGACCAGGCCCGCCGGGTCGTGGCCGAACGCAACAAGGCCGAACAGCAACGCGCCGACCGCCGCCTGGCCGAGGCGGAAGCCGAAGCCGAGGCAGAGGCGGAAGCCGCCGAGCTGGAAATGCAGTCTTCCGGCGACGAAGGCCGGTAACGCCTTTCACCGGTGTTCATGGCGAACACCGGCCCCCCAAAAACCGCGACATACCGCCAGGCCGGCATGATGATTGTCTGGCCGCCACTAGCCGCATGCATCCCCGCCGCAGCCTGTCCGATGCGCGTACAGCGTAAGGGCTTGGCATGCCGCGTCGGGCTTTCTATGCCCGCATCGTGACGGCGCGCCGCCTGCCCACCGGCAGGCAGGGCGCGGCCGATAAGGCGATACGGGAGACAGCATGCCACAGACCAGCCAGTCCGCGAATTCGACGATCCCCGTGCCCGAACAGGCCGCGCAGGGAACGCGCTGCACGCTGGACCAGTACCGCGATCTTTACGCCCGCAGCATGGACGATCCGGACGGCTTCTGGCTTGAACAGGCCAAGCGGCTCGACTGGTTCACAAATCCCTCCAAGATCGCTGGCTGGAGCTTCGACCCGGTCGACATAAAATGGTTCGAGGATGGCGAGATCAATATCTGCCACAATGCCGTGGACCGTCATGTCGAGGCGGGGCGCGGCGATCGCACCGCGCTGATCTTCGAGCCCGACAGCCCCGACGATCCGGTCCGGCGCTTTACCTATGCCGAATTGCAGCGCGAAGTCGTGCGCATGGCGAACACGCTCAGGAAAATGGGCGTGGCCAAGGGCGACCGCGTCACGATCTACATGCCGATGATCCCCGAAGGCGCCTTCGCCATGCTGGCCTGCGCGCGCATCGGTGCGGTGCATTCGGTGGTGTTCGGCGGCTTCTCGCCCGACGCTATCGCCGGACGCATCGAGGATTGCCGCTCCGACTTCGTGATCTGCGCCGACGAAGGCCTGCGCGGGTCTAAGACCATTCCGCTGAAGGCCAATGTCGATGCCGCCTTGAAGAAGTTGTCCGTCAAGCAGGTCCTCGTCATCCGCCACACCGGCGGCAAGGTCGACATGACCGAAGGCCGCGACCGCTGGTATCACGAGCTGAGCGAAGGCGTGTCCGACGAATGCGCGTGTGAGGTGATGAAGGCGGAAGATCCGCTGTTCATCCTCTACACCTCCGGCTCCACCGGCAAGCCCAAGGGCGTGGTGCACACGGTCGGCGGCTATGCGGTCTGGACCGAGACGACCTTCCGCTATGTCTTCGATTACCGCGAGGGCGAGATATACTGGTGCACCGCCGATATCGGCTGGGTCACCGGCCATTCCTACATCGTCTATGGCCCGCTGCAGGCCGGAGCGACGGCGCTGATGTTCGAGGGCGTGCCGAACTATCCCGATCACAGCCGGTTCTGGCAGATCATCGACAAGCACAAGGTCAATATCTTCTACACCGCGCCCACCGCGATCCGTGCCCTGATGCGCGAGGGCGACAAATATGTCGACGACCACGATCTGTCCTCGCTGCGCCTGCTGGGCAGCGTGGGCGAGCCGATCAATCCCGAGGCGTGGCGCTGGTATCACGATCATGTCGGACACGGCGACGCGCCGATCGTCGACACATGGTGGCAGACCGAAACCGGCGGCGTGATGATCACCACCCTGCCGGGCGCGCATGCGATGAAGCCGGGCAGCGCGGGGCGCCCGTTCTTCGGCATCGCGCCGCAGCTGGTCGACAATGAAGGCGCGGTGCTGGCCGATGAAGACACCGGCGGCGCGGCAGAGGGGAACTTGTGCATCACCCATAGCTGGCCGGGGCAGGCGCGCACCGTCTATGGCGATCACGACCGCTTCATCCAGACCTATTTCACCACCTATCGCGGCAAGTATTTCACCGGCGACGGCTGCCGCCGCGACGAGGATGGCTATTACTGGATCACAGGCCGGGTCGACGACGTCATCAATGTCTCGGGCCACCGCATGGGCACCGCCGAGGTCGAGAGCGCGTTGGTGCTGCACGAAAAGGTCGCCGAGGCCGCGGTCGTGGGCTATCCGCACGACATCAAGGGGCAGGGCATCTATTGCTATGTCACGCTGAACGCAGGGGTCGAGGACAGCGACGCGCTGAAGGCCGAATTGCGCCAATGGGTGCGGACCGAGATCGGGCCCATCGCGACCCCCAACCATCTGCAGTTCACCCCCGCGCTACCCAAGACCCGTTCGGGCAAGATCATGCGCCGCATATTGCGCAAGATCGCCGAAAACGATTTCGGTTCGCTGGGCGATACCTCCACGCTGGCCGATCCGTCACTGGTCGACGGGCTGATCGAGGGGCGGCAGAACCGCTGACGTCGCGCCGCCGGGCGTATCAATCCTGCGGCGGGGCGGGCTTTCCCTGAGGGGCACGTTTTCCCTGCGGGGCGGGGCAATTGCGCTCGCACTGCGCGGATGTCGCGGGATTGAACCGCCCGCTGACCTTGATGGTCGCCCCATTGTCCAGTGCATAGGTCGCCGCATCCGTATTCGCGAGCGGATCGACGCCCGCCGGGATCGCGCCCTGGCTGCGCTGCGCGGAGTGACGGCGCGCGGGTGCGGTGCTGGGTTGCCGGCTGGTGGACCGCACGCCGCCGACGGCATTGGCGGCATTGCCGACGCTGCCGCCGACCGCCCGGCCCAGCGAGCGCTGGGCCGCACCGGTCTGCGCCGTGCCCGACAGGATGATTGCCGTTTCGGCCGCGTCCTGCGCCAGTGCATGGGCGGATGGCCATAGACCGCAGGCGGCAATCGCCGCGGCTGCAAGCGAAAAGGATCGTGTTGCCGACATTCCAGCATCCCTCCAATTTTCGCGGCCCGCTTTATCCTGCGCCGACGCGGGCCGTCTGGCAATCCGCCATCTTGATCTGCTGGATCAGTGATCCTGCGCCGATGCCGCGCCGCGCGGCACGCGGATCGAATCGACGAGCCGGGCGATCTCCGCCGGGGGGCTTGCGGTCAGCTTCATGACCGCGACCGCCACGGCGAAATTGATCACCATGCCGATCACCCCGATCCCTTCGGGCGAAATGCCCAGCAGCCAGTTCTCGGCCATATTGGCGTCGGGATTCCACAGCTTGAAATAGGCAATGTACAGGAAGGTGAAGACAAGCCCCGACACCATGCCGCAGATCGCGCCTTCCTTGTTCATGGACTTGGTAAAGATGCCCATGAAAATCGCCGGAAACAGCGATGCCGCCGCAAGGCCGAAGGCGAACGCGACGACCTGCGCCACCCATCCCGGCGGATAGATCCCCAGCACGCCCGCCACCACGATGGCCGCCGTGGCCGCCAGCCGCGCTGCCAGCAGCTCACCCTTTTCCGAGATATCGGGCCGGAAGGTCGATTTCAGCAGATCGTGGCTGACCGCGGTCGAGATCACCAGCAGCAGCCCCGCCGCCGTCGACAGCGCCGCCGCCAGTCCGCCTGCCGCGACCAGCGCGATGACCCAGCCCGGCAGGTTGGCGATTTCCGGATTGGCCAGCACGATGATGTCGCGGTCGAGATAGACCTCGTTGGGATTGGTCGTAACGCTTTCATTGCTGACCAGCCGGTTGCCTGCAGGCCCGCGCTCACCCGTGTATTCGGGCGCGCCCTTGAACGGATCGCCGGCCGCCACGGTCATCACCCCGTCGCCGTTCTTGTCGTCAAAGGCGATGAGATTGTTGGCCTCCCAGTTGGTGAACCAGCCCGGAGCTTCGGCGTAGGCGGTGCCGTTTACCGTCTCGTTGAAGTTCAAACGCGCAAAGGCCGCGACCGCGGGGGCCGTCGTGTAAAGCAGCGCGATGAAGACCAACGCCCAGCCCGCCGATTTGCGCGCGTCGGATGCCTTGGGCACGGTGAAAAATCGCACGATGACATGCGGCAGACCCGCCGTGCCGATCATCAGAGCGGCGGTGATGCAGAACACGTCGATCATCGACTTACTGCCGTCGGTATAGGGGCCGAAACCCATCATCTGCAGCGACTGGTCGAGCTTTTCGAGCACATACATCCCAGACCCGTCATTGACCGTCGAACCCAGCCCGATCTGCGGGATCGGATTGCCGGTGACCAGCATCGAGATGAAGAAGGCCGGCACCATATAGGCAAAGATCAGCACGCAATACTGCGCCACCTGCGTATAGGTAATGCCCTTCATCCCCCCCAGCACCGCGTAGAAGAACACGATGCCCATGCCGATGATGACCCCCAGTTCGACCGACACGTCGAGGAACCGGCTGAATACGATCCCCACCCCGCGCATCTGCCCGGCGATATAGGTGAACGAGATGAAGATCAGGCAGATCACCGCGACGGTGCGCGCGACTTTGGAATAGTAACGCGTGCCGATGAAATCCGGCACGGTGAACTGCCCGAACTTGCGCAGATAGGGCGCCAGCAGCAGCGCCAGCACCACATAGCCGCCGGTCCAGCCCATCAGATAGACCGATCCGTCATAGCCCATGAAAGCGATCAGCCCCGCCATGGAGATGAAGCTGGCCGCGCTCATCCAGTCGGCGGCGGTGGCCATTCCGTTGACGACAGGGTGCACGCCGCCGCCCGCGACATAGAATTCCTTGGTCGAGCCTGCACGCGTCCAGACGGCGATGCCGATATAGAGCGCGAAGCTGGCCGCGACGAAGATATAGATCAGCGTCTGTGTCGACATGTCCGCCACCCGCTCAATCGTCGAGGTCGTAGCGCTGTTCGATCTTCTTCATCCGCCAGGCGTAGAAGAACACCAGCGCGATGAAGACATAGATCGATCCCTGCTGCGCAAACCAGAAACCCAGCGGGAAGCCGCCGAGCATGAATTGGTCGAGAAAATCGCGCAGAAGAATGCCAAAGCCGAAAGACACGGTGAACCAGATCGTCATCAGCGTCAGCAGCAGCCGGATATTCGCCTTCCAATAGGCGCCTTCGTGGCCGCCCGCGGCCTCGGCATCGTCATCGGACATCGTCAGCATTCCCCCCAATTACGTATCGTTATATCCGCCGGGCCTTATCGAAGCCCCTCGGCAGGTGCGGTCACCGTCTGTTCGATCGCGCCGAAGATCGAATGCCCTGCCTCGTCACGCATTTCGATCCGCACGACATCGCCCGGTTTCAGGAACGGGGTCGAGGGGTTGCCGTCGCGGATCGTTTCGATCGTGCGCAGTTCAGCGATGCAGGAATAGCCGACGCCGCCCTGATCGACGGGGCGCCCCGGACCGCCGCCTTCGTCCTTGTTGCTGATCGTTCCCGACCCGATGATCGCCCCGGCCCCCAGATTGCGCGTCCGCGCGGCATGCGAAACCAGATCTGCCAGCGTAAAGGTCGCATCGGTCGCCACATCGGCCCTGCCGAATGGCTCGCCATTGAAGTCGACCATCAGGGGACGCCTGATCACATTGTCCTGCCACGCGTCGCCGAGCTCGTCAGGCGTTACCGCGACGGGGGAAAAGGCGGTGGCGGGCTTGGACTGGTAGAATCCGAACCCCTTGGCCAGTTCGCCGGGGATCAGCCCGCGCAGCGACACGTCGTTCACCAGCATCAGCAGCTTGATATGCCCGGCGGCCTGCTGCGCTGTGGTGCCCATCGGCACGTCGTCCGTAATGCAGGCAATCTCGCCCTCCATGTCGCAGCCCCAATCGGGATGGCCCAGGGGGATATCGGCGCGCGGGGGCAGAAAATCGTCGGACCCGCCCTGATACATCAGCGGATCGCTGTAGAAGCTGTCCGGCACTTCGGCCCCGCGCGCCTTTCGCACCAGTTCGACATGGTTCAGATAGGCCGATCCGTCGGCCCATTGATAGGCGCGGGGCAGGGGGGGCAGCGCATCATGCTCGCGAAAGCGCAGGCAGGGCACCGCCTCGTGCTGCACATCGGTATAGAGCAGCTCCAGCCGCGGCGCGATGCGGTCCCAGTCGTCGAGCGCCGCCTGAAGCGTCGGTACGATATTGTCCGCCGCGCAATAGCGGGTCAGATCGCTGGAGACGACGACAAGCTGTCCGTCACGGCTGCCATTGTCGATGGATGCAAGTTTCATGCGATCGGCCTTTGGTTTGTTCTGTTATACCGGGGTGGGTGCCATACTCCTCCATCGGTGAACAGGGGCAAAGGCAGGGGGACGCCATGAACGATCACGAAACCGGTCTGCAGCCCGCCCTTTCCCGCTGGGTACTGGCCACCTATGGCCTTGGGACCATCGTGGGCGCAGGCATCTATGTCGTCATCGGCAAGGTCGCGGGCGAAGCCGGCGCGCTGACGCCGCTGTCCTTTCTGGCGGCGGCGATCGCAGCGGCCATGACGGGCCTTTCCTATGCCGAACTCAGCGCGCGGGTTCCGGAAAGCGGCGGCTCTGCTGCCTTCATCGCGCGCGGTTTCGACCGGCGCTGGCTCACCGGCATTGCCGGATGGGCCCTGATCGCGACAGGCCTGGTATCGGCGGCAACGATCACCACCGGGTTCGTCGGCTATCTGGGCGTGTTCCTGCCGGTGCCGAGGACAGTGGCTATCGTGCTTGCGGCGGCGCTTTTGACTGCGGTGGCCGCGATTGGCGTGCGGCAGGCGGCATGGTTCATGATGCTGACCACTGCGCTTCAGATTGCCGGGCTGTTGCTGGTCATCGTGTATCTTGGCCCCCAGCTGATTCATTTCCCACCCGCTTTCTCGGCCGCTTTGTCGAGCGGGCCGGGATGGCCGCTGGCAGCAGGCGTCCTTTCGGGCGCCGTGCTATCGTTCTACGCTTTCGTCGGTTTCGAGGACCTCGCCACCCTTTCCGAAGAGGCGAGGGACACCAGGCGATCCATCCCCTTTGCGATCATCGCTTCGCTGACGGGAGCATCGATCCTCTACCTTCTGGTCGCGGCGGTGGCGGTATCGGCGATGCCCGCCGAAAGGCTGGCGCAAAGCGGCGCGCCGCTCAGCGATGTTCTTGCAAGGCATGGCGGCCCCGCCGACATAATCGCGATGATCGGGCTCCTCACGATCCTGAACGGCGCATTGGCGCAGATCGTCATGGCGGCGCGGGTGATCCACGATCTGGGCAGCAGGCGCGGGTCGGCGCCCCTGTGGCTGGCCAGGGTCCATCCGCGCACCGCCACGCCGGTGGCCGCCACCATGCTGGGCGGAACGGTCGTCGCTCTGCTGGCCGCCGCGTTTCCCACCGAACAGCTTGCCGCCGGCACCAGCCTGCTGATGCTGTTGATCTTCACCGCCGCTTGCGGGGCACTTCTGGCCATGAAGGCGCGGGGCGATCCTGTGCCGCCGGGCGTTCGCACCTATCCCGCGGTCATACCCGCGCTGGGCTGCCTGATCTGCGCGGCGCTGTTTCTGGCGCGCCTGTTCGCCTAGGCGTGCGGGAAGAGCCGGGAATGTTTCAGGGAATGGCGGACAAACCGGCCAAGGCTCTGGCCAGTTCGATGCCCCGCAGGGAGCCATAGTGCCAAGGAGCCGGCGCAATCCGCTCGGGATTGTCCTTTGGATCGGGAAGGACGAGCAATCACGTCCAGCAATGCCGATGGTAACTTCGCGATCAGCCTACATCGCAGCGATATATGACGACATCGGAATGGCCGCCGATCTGCTGGATCGAGGAGAAGCGCCCGGTCGCTTCAAGGCTCAGGCGCAAAGGCTCGTGGAAGTAGATCATATGGTTCGCTGCAACATGATCGTCCTGGGCATCGTACCCAGAGATTATCAGGCGCTTCAGGGTCCTTTGGGCCACGTACTCGACCAGCTGCCGGTACTCGTCCAGTGAACGCTGGTGGATCAAGACCTCGAAACAAATCACAAACTCGGCAGCGGGCGCGTCACAAGGGGCCAGCATGAATTGCCAGTCCGGGCGTTTCGTCCGAGCGACGTCGAGGCTCTGCCGGGATTGGTCGAGACCCAGGTAGTCATGCAGATCCAGGCTGCCGACCACCTCGAGGTCGCCACAACCGACGTCCAGAACCGAGGAAGCATTTTCAATGCCTTCCGCGACCAGGAGATCTCGCTTGTAAGCAAGATTGTCGCCGCGAGAGCCTATGCCGGAACCCCGTTCAGGGAATAGATCATATCTGAGGTCCCAGAACAGCTGGGTATCGAAATGCTCTCTGATCAGCGCGTTTGCCAGCCGCGTCCCTTCGACCTCATGGGGTTCGACCGCGCCGAGAGGCTCAAGCAAGCCGAGGACGTTCAACGATTGGTTGTGATAATGAATGAGCGCGAGGGGGCGACCGGGGTCGAACTGGGTATGCGGGCCAGGGAAATGCAGATAGTAATTCACGTTCGACGGCAGGCTCACATACGGCAGCGCGGTTTCATGCAAGGCCATGCAGAACGAGATCTGGTCTACATGCTTTTCCTTGCCGACTGCGCGAAGCGGCTCGATGTCTGCAAGCAGTTGCTCAGCCCGCTTTCGCCAAACATCGAAGAGCGTGTCGGCAAATCGTGATGGGACGGAATAGAAGCCGCCATTGCAGTTGCCCTGGTAAGTCGTGCCTTCTGACGCTTCCACCTGAATGATGGGAGGCCGGTCAGCGAAACCCGCGCGATTGAAGAGATCATCAAGCAGGTCCAGCTCAGGGTTGGGATGATCCACAACCTTGCCGCCAATCGCATCTTTCGGGAGGAAAGCAGTGAAGTCAGAGATGCAAATCATGTCGGTATCCAAGAATACGACATGATCTATGTCCTGATCCCGCAGATTCTCCCATGCGGCCAGCTTGTTGCAGTACCTGCCATCTCCGAAACGGGTGAGCCGATGGGTTTGACAACCCAGGCTTTGGAACCGTTCCAAAACTCGATCTGCGACCTCAGGCGTACACTGGACGTGAATATCCGAAGGCGCGAGCGCGGTGTGCTTCAGGATCGAATGGACAAGGTTCCAGCCAGTGTATGCAAAAACCGGGTCGGCATCGATGATGAAGGATGCCGCCATGCGGAATGCCCGATCAGCGCAATCCATCAAATTACCCCATGCCATTTTAGTGTCGCTGAGCGAGAGTAGCTGCAACGGGCCATAGGGCCATTTCCATGCGGGTCAATTCCGCTTTGATGCCGATCGACGCCGAAACGATAAAGGCGGCGGACAGTCCCATGCAAGCGCTGCGGCTGGCCCAAGCGCCTCGCGGCCTAGCGAAAACGCGCAATGGGTCGAGATGCCAAGCGCCAGCGGTGAAGGGGCGGAAGCGGTGCCGGATGAGCGACCACTTCTCTCGTGTGACCAGCGTTTTTCTGCCGCTTTGAAGCAGTTTTGAAGAGAGGAAGCGGCGGGTGAAACGCTCGTTATGCCATGCACTACGGGGGAGGTTTAGAGGAACGCCGCGCCGATCTTGAAAAACTTTCAATCAAATCAAGGCGCGATGGCGGAGACGGAGGATTTCTTAGGTCTCAACCTAATGAATTGA
>CEOS01233665.1_pt1 | contig 12670 bp, 10 predicted proteins | sample 530601 | NCBI WGS metagenome assembly CEOS01 (sample SAMEA2620666, study PRJEB7988) | marine metagenome | biome: marine biome (ENVO:00000447); feature: mesopelagic zone (ENVO:00000213); material: "saline water (ENVO:00002010), including plankton (ENVO:xxxxxxxx)" | depth 1000 m
AAGAAATGACTCTAGCCTAAAAAGTTCGTTTTACATTTTTAGGTAGAACTTGAAATTTATTTCTAAGGAATAATAAATCATTTTTAAGAAAGCTATTCTATAAACTAAAAAACATAAAATATAGAATAAAAAATATATTTTTTAAATGAAGTAACAGTTAGGTTGCAGTTGGCCGACAATTATTATTGTCAATGCACACGAATTTTACCAGGATTTGATGCATATGAAAAAACCTTTAATAGCCTTGAAAAAAATTTCGCCATCCGAGATAAAGGCAATGAGGAGGCTACATTATCCTATATGTATTGTGAATAAAACCTATATTTGGTCTATTATGGCACGTTGTGAGCAAGCAATAAAATTACAATATGAAACAAATATCTTTAAAACAGCTTATTTTAATAATAATTTTGGCGTGGGTAATGACAGGAATTGCCCTATGGTTTTTTTTCCAAGATTGGCAAAAAAGTGCTGCTTTCGGAGACACTTTTGGTTTTATAAATTCACTATTTTCTGGATTAGCTTTAGCTGCAATAATTTTTACAATTTACCTCCAAAAAAATGAGCTTGAGCTTCAAAGAAAAGAATTAAAATTCACTAGAAAGGAACTCAATAGAACAGCAAATGCACAAGAGCAAAACTTAAAAATGATCAATGAGCAATTAAGATTATCTAGTTTACCAATTGTTCAATTTGAAAGTAAGATTATTAATTCAACAAAATTTATAATTATTAACAATCCAAGTCAAAATCCAGCTTTTGATGTTGACATCAGTATTTTTCAAGGTATCAACTCTAAGTCGATTAAACTAATGGAGTTCATCAATAAATTCGTGAAGAAGGATAGACAAGATTATTTTTTTAAAAGGAAAATTAATGAAGACCTATTTTACTTAAGTGAACGCGGTGTTTACTACTCCTTCTTACCGAATAAGAGAATTTTAATTCCAATAGAATACCCTATAAATTCTAATTCTCCAGAAGTTCTTATTCAATATAGAGATGGTTTAAATAATAATTATACACAAAGCATAAAATTTAAAAGAAGTAACGGAAGAAGTAAACCTTATGAATTCTCAATTTTTCGTCCAAAGATACCTACGGTAATGGAAAGAGTTGATTTGATTGAACAGTTTAGGATCGAAAATCCACCAAACTTGATAAAAGAATATTGTAATAAAGCCGATAATTCAATTTCCGTCAGTTCTTTAATTGATAAAAGCAATTACAATGTAGAAGGGAGATGGTTTATGGAAAATATGAAATAGTGCATAACGATTTGATTCATAGTAAATAATGGGTACTGACGAAAAAGTATAATTTTAGAAACCAATTATAAAAACACCTAAACCAAAAATTCCGTATCCTTACTCCCGTAGTTTGCGGTAAAAGGAGGCGTTTTGCCCAATGCTAAATAATAATTGTAACTTTATTAAAAATTTTCAATTATGCCAGAATTACATAGATACAGACTTTTTATTAGCCACGCTTGGCACAGACACGAAGCATACGATAGAATGATTAGGTTTTTAGATGATGCACCAAACTTTATCTACTCAAATTATAGTGTACCAAATGACAAAGCATTTGATAATATGAGTGTTAAAGAACTTGAAGAAGAAATAAGACAGCAAATAAGACCGGTCGAATCAGTCATAATTCTTGGAGGTATATATGTTTCATATAGTAAATGGATTCAATTTGAAATAGATTATGCTAAAAAATTGATGAAGCCAATAATTGGAGTAAAACCTTGGGGATCACAAAGAATGCCTTCTGCTGTACAAGATGCTGCAAATACAATCGTCGGTTGGAATAGTAGTTCAATAGTTTCTGCAATACGTGAGTACTCAAAATAAATTTGATAGACCAGAATATCCAGCTTTATATAATGCTGCTAATAAAGCTTCAATAGATAGCCAAAGTAATTATATGCTTGGCTTGAAATGGTATTTGACATTGACGGTTATTGCAGCTGTCCTTTCAATTTATGTAAGAGAATCTAGAGAAGCCGGAATAATAGCTGCAATAATATTTTTTACTGCTCTCTTTCTTACAATATTTCAAGCATTCAAAAGGTTCGATAAAACTTGGTACAATGGCCGAGCTGTAGCAGAATCTGTTAAAACAAGAACCTGGAGGTTCATAATGAGGGCAGAACCTTATTTTGATTGCGATAATATTTCCGAAGTTAAAAAAGATTTTTGTGCCGATCTGAATGACATTTTAGATCAAAATAAAGATTTAGGAGAATTTCTAGCACATCCAAGTATGAAAGAAGAAACAATTTCTAAAAATATGCTACAAATTAGGAATTGGGATTGGGAAGAAAGATTAAACTATTACATAAGCAATAGAATAAACGAGCAAAGGAATTGGTATTTTATTAAAGCAAATCAAAATAAAAGGCTTGCTTTCTATTGGTTTATTGGACTAGTAGTAATACAATCTCTTGTTATCATTTTCTTACTATTGGAAATCGGATACGAACTGTACTTTCTCCCTACAGCAGCATTAATTGTTTTAGGTAATTCGGTGTTAAGTTGGATGCAAATTAAAAGATATCAAGATTTAACTACTTCCTATTCTTTAACAGCACACGAAATTGGAATTTTAAAGAGTCAAAGTTTTCAAGTGACCGGAGAGAAAACATTATCTGATTTTGTGAAAGATGCAGAAAATGCGTTTTCACGTGAACATACTCAATGGGTTGCAAGAAAAGACAAACATTAGTACTGGGCTCAACAACAAGTCGGTTCAGCGCAAATAATGGTTTTTATTGAATAAAGTATAATTTTAATGGTCAATTATGTAACAACTAAGCCGACGAACCCGTGTCCCTACTCCCGCAACCTCCGATAACCGTAATCACTAAGCATTAAACCCAAAAAGTCCTGGTCCAATAATGCCTAAATAAAAACTATTCCTATATTTGATACGGAAGTCCGGTAAATATGCCGCAACTTCGTAAAACTGAGAAATAAAAAGTTGAGATTATATTTAATGTTTTAAAAAACTTAGAATATAAAATCAATTCAAAAGAAACTATTATTTAGACTAGGAAATAAATAATAAAAACTAAATTTTATAAATCTTAAAAATATAATCTATAGAATAAAAAATATATTTTTTATAAAATAAAATTCTTAAGCGTTTAGCTTTTGATTTGGTTTTAGAAACTCGCCAGGTTTTTGAATTCCGCCATTATCAAAGTTAAGACGCCCACGTCACTGCGTGGGCTGTTTTACTTATGTTGGCGGATAAGGTTTCTGGCGAGACCTCTAAAACCCGTAAGTTGCAGTTCCACGCTTTTTTATGCGTAAACTTCAAGATCAAAGGCTGACTTAATCTTTAAAATCAAGCCAATGAAAACTTCCCGATTGAAAAATTACAGCTTTGAAGAAATCTTATTATTAAAAAGCCTGGCCAGTCATCCTGATGATGTAGAATATGCCGTAGAATTAATTGAAGAAGGCCTGGATAAATATGCCTCTAAACGTCTATCAAAAATGGTGGATAAATTTCAGAAGGATGGAATCCTCAAATGCGGAATTCATTTACTGGACGAAGATCAAAAGGTTCGAGTTATTTTCAATGGTGATATTCAAAAAATGATCATAAATGCCCCAAACCCTGTTCCGGAAAATATAAAATCCGGCATTGATATTAAGGCTGTTATTGGAAAATTATCCTGCTCCAACCTTGATTTAACTGAAATTAATTACCTCACTACTCTCTTAAAGAAGGATGCTGTAACCCAATTCTAACCTAAAACTATTTATTATGAAGAAAATTATTTATCTATTACCACTTTTGTTGTTATGTCTATCTTGTAGTAATGACTCGTCAGATGATCTACCAGGTAATGAAACCGAAGGTAGCATCTTTACGGTAGAATATTCACAAACTGGTGATAGTGATCAATTCAGTCAGGAAATTACTTTTTATTCTGCGTATGGATGGAAAGATACAGATACCGAGAATGATGTTGATGCCAACCTGAATTCGGAAAATTCTGCCCTGCCGGGGTCTTTATCTTATACAACTAAGCAAGCTTCACCTGGTATCTGGGTCACCTACAATGTAGCACCTGATAATGTAGAAGAAGGGATATCACTTGATGTTACTTTTAAATTTTATAAGGATGGTGAACTCATTGATACTAAGAACCTTTCTATAGGTGATGAAAGTACCGCTACCGATAGCTTTCAATGGGAATATTTTTCAGATACGAGTGATGAATGATTATTTTCCAACTTATATAAGTTAGAAAAATCTCATTATATTTATTAGTGTTATTTCGAGAAATAAGGTAAAAATCACTATATTTCTCGAAATTTTACTAAAGTTGAGTCTAAGCGAATTTATAAAAGAGCGATTGTCATTCGAAGAATATGCTTTTACCTGGGATGAATTAGTTGAAAGCACATCCGGTAAATCGGAATCTTTGATACGTAACGACCTCTATTATGCTGTGGGAAATGGTAATGTGGTTTCATTACGGCATAAGTTTTATCTAATTATTCCGCCCAGGTATTCTCATTCCGGCAAATTACCCATTGAGTTATACATTGATAAACTATTTACTTTTTTAAATAGGAACTATTATTTAGGCTTGTATTCTGCGGCCAGGTATTATGGTGCTAGTCATCAACAAATTCAAAAGGAGTATGTACTTCACGATAAATCTCCGTTACTCTCTGTTTCAAAAGGAGCTATTAAGCTTGACTTTTTCACGGTTTCCAACTGGCCAGAAAAAAATATCTTAAATCGTAAAGGAGATGCGGGAATGTTTAAAATATCCAGTCCGGCATTAACAGCAGTCGATTTACTGCACCATCAATCCAAAATCGGTGGATTGAACAGAACCCTTTCCATTCTGGAAGAATTGGTTGAAGAAATAGAAGTTTCAGATGTAAAAGATTTGCTATCCTGGTATTCCCAAAAAAGTGTACTGCAACGTTTTGGTTTCTTACTAAATGAATATGATTCCAGTTCTGAACCTGCTGAACTAATTTATAATCATTTGAAGCTTCAAAAATTCTATCCTGTTTTATTGAGCCCGAAATCAAACCAAAAAGCAGGAGCGGTCAACAACCGCTGGAAAGTTGATGTTAATATTAAAATGGAAAGTGATTTATGATTCCAAGACCAGATATAGCTAAGTGGCAGATAAATGCCCCCTGGAAAGAATTTATGCAAGTTGAACAAGATTTAGTGATAAGCAGAACCTTAGTGGAATTATTTTCCGATGACTTTTTGAGAGAGAATCTCGCTTTTCGCGGCGGGACTGCACTACATAAACTTTACTTAAACCCCGCTCCAAGATATTCCGAAGATATTGACCTGGTGCAAATAAAACCGGGACCAATTAAACCAATTATGAAACGTATAGGTGAAGTTGTAACTTTCTTTGAAGAAGAAAGGCGTACTCAAGTTAAAGGACACGGCGCAAAAGCCTTATATCGTTTTTATTCAGAATATGAGAATATTAGGTTAAGATTAAAGCTAGAAATAAATTGTAAAGAACATTTTAATGTTTTGCCCTGGATTGAATATCCTTTTGAAGTTAAAAGCAACTGGTTTGAAGGGATAGCAAATATTCGCACTTATAACATCAACGAATTATTGGGAACAAAATTAAGAGCATTATATCAACGAAGTAAGGGGAGAGATCTCTTCGACCTGGACTACTCCAGGCGCAATATGGAGATAGATATTGATATGCTTTTAAGGTCTTTTAAAACCTATATGGATTTTTCGGTTGGACGATCACCTAGTGCCAAAGAGTTTTTATTAAATATAGAAGAAAAAGAAAATGATCCCGATTTTACAGGTGATATGGAAGCTTTGCTCAGATCTGAAATTGAATATGACCAAAAACAGGCGTTTGATTGGTTAAAGACAGAAGTAATACCAAACATTAAAAATAGCTGAAATAGACTGTAAAAGTCTTACACAGAAATAACAATCTATTGCTAAGATCAATAATATTAATATAGAATGACCCCAGTAGAAATAGAAGAAGCAGTATCGGAATTGGCATTAAAGCCTTTTGAAGCAGAGGAATTTCCTTTTTCTTTTTTAGAGGCTTTTGGTAATAAAAGCACGACTATTAAAAAGTTGCGTAATGGTACTTCAAATAAAACAGATGTTAAGGGAGCAATTCTACAGCGTAATAATATCCATATTCTTCCAAGTGAAAAAGGAAGAGTAACCGAATCATTAGAAGTAATACGGGATAGTCCTTCCACTAGAAAAAATAAAGCGGAGTTTATTTTAGCTACAGATGGTATAGATTTTCAAGCCGAAAACATAATAACAGGTGAAACAATAGTTTGTGAGTACAAAGACTTTCATAATTATTTCGGTTTTTTCCTTTCACTAGCAAATATTACAACAGTAAAACAAATACGTGAAAGCGCATTTGATATTAAAGCTACAAGTCGTTTAAATAAACTTTATGTAGAGTTATTACAACACAATCCAGATTGGGCAACAATAGAACGTCGTCCAGATATGAATCACTTTTTGGCAAGATTAATTTTTTGCTTTTTTGCAGAGGATACAGATATTTTTAAAGACAATCTTTTTACAAATACAGTTCAAAAATATAGTGCAACGGATGCTTCAGACACACACATAATAATAAGTGAGATGTTTAGAGCAATGGATATCAAAAAAAATGAACGTGAAAAAGAAAAAATAAAAGTCTGGGGTAAAGACTTTCCCTATGTAAATGGTGAGTTATTTTCTGGTTTTACAGAAGTACCGAAGTTTACCAAAATAGCACGCTCTTATTTATTACACGTTGGTAGTTTAGATTGGAAGCAAATTAACCCAGATATATTTGGGTCAATGATTCAAGCTGTTGCAGACGAAGATGAGCGCGGTTCTTTAGGGATGCATTATACGTCAGTTCCAAATATTTTAAAGGTATTAAACCCTTTATTTTTAGATGATTTACGAGAGCAATTAGAAAAAGCAGAAGACAACAGTCGTAAATTGCTCAATCTACGTAACCGTATGGCGCACATAAGAGTATTTGACCCTGCTTGTGGTTCAGGTAATTTTTTGGTAATTGCGTATAAAGAAATGCGTAAAATAGAAAATGAGATTAACATTAAACGAGGTGAACTTAATAAAGCAAGTGAAATACCATTAACGAACTTTAGAGGTATTGAATTAAAAGATTTTTCAGCAGAAGTAGCTCGTTTAGCTTTAATTATTGCAGAGTACCAATGTGATGTGTTGTATAGGGGGCAAAGACTTGCACTTGCAGAATTTTTACCTTTAGATGCGCAAAATTGGATTGTTAAAGGTAATGCATTAACGCTTAATTGGCTTACAGTTTGTAATTCAAAAGGTACAGCAGTAAAATTGCAAGGAGATGATTTGTTTTCAACACCTCAAAATCAAGCAGAAATAGGATTTGATAATGAAGGTGGTGAAACTTATATATGTGGTAATCCACCGTATATAGGTAGGAAAAAACAAACTGATGAACAAAAAAGGGAATTAAAAAAAATATTTGGTAATAGGTCAAAAGATACTTTATCTCTTGATTATGTTTCAGGTTGGTTTATGAAAGCTGTAGACTATATGAATTTAACTAATTCCGATGCAGCGTTTGTAAGTACTAATTCAGTTTGTCAAGGCATACAAGTTTCAGCACTGTGGTCAGTTATATTTGCTGAAAATGTAAATATTTCATTTGCGTATCAATCTTTTAAATGGTCAAATCTTGCAAGCTATAATGCTGGTGTAACAGTTTCAATAATTGGTCTTACCAAGAAATCGAAAAAAAGGACTTTGTATTCTATTAATGCAAAGGAAGAAATTGAGGCAAAGGAAGTTGATAATATAAATGCATATTTAGTTCCTGGAGATAATTTATTTATTTCAAAAGCCAATAAACCGAATGATGATAAGTTTCCAATGCAATTTGGGAATCATCCGTATTATGCAAATGAACTAATGTTAGATTCTGTTGAAGCTAGAAATCTTAAGTTCAAAAAATCTATTAACAATAATTTTATACGTCCATTATATGGTTCAAGAGAATGTATAACTGACAGACCGAGATATTGTGTTTGGTTGAGTGATGATGAAAAAGAGCTAGCATATAAAAACGATGTATTAAAACAAAGAATTGAACAAGTAAGGAAAGCAAGAGCATCTAAAACAAAGGATAAACAGGCTCAAAAATTGATAGATTATCCTTATCGTTTTCGTGATCAGCACGTTGCTAAAAAAAAATTATTAGTAATACCTATAGTTAGTTCAGAAAATCGAGATTACCTACCTGTTAATTTAAAAGCTTCGGATGCAATTATTCACAATAAGGCATTTGCTATGTATGATGCACCTCTTTGGAATATGGCTTTAATTGCTTCTCGTTTACACTTAATTTGGATTGGAACTGTTTGCGTTCGTTTAGAAATGAGATTTTCTTATTCAAATACTTTGGGTTGGAATACATTTCCTTTACCAACATTAACTCAAAAGAATAAAGAAGATTTAACTACAACAGCAGAAGAAATACTAATAGCAAGAGAACGTCATTTCCCTGCAACAATAGCGGACTTATACGACCCAGAAAAAATGCCTAAAGATTTAAGATTAGCGCACGAACGTAATGATGAAGTTTTAGAGCGTATTTATATTGGTCGTAAATTTAAAAATGATACCGAGCGTTTAGAAAAACTATTTGAACTCTATACCAAAATGACTGCCAAAAAATAATAAGAATGAGTAAAGAAAAAAATATACCTACAATTACAGTAAACTATAATAATAACGGTAGTTCTGTTACCTCTAATGAATTGGGGATGCGTGCTATGCAAGAATTAGCGTATGAAAAGCGTGGTGAACAATATCTGTTAATTAAATCGCCGCCTGCATCTGGTAAAAGTAGAGCCTTAATGTTTATAGCGTTAGATAAACTAAACAATCAAGGTATTAAACAAGCTATTATTGCTGTTCCAGAAAAATCTATTGGTTCTAGTTTTAATAATGAGCCATTATCTAAATATGGATATTATTATGATTGGGTAGTGACACCAAAATGGAATTTATGTAATTCACCAGGAGAAGATGGCGGTAAAGTAAATTCAGTCAAAGCTTTTCTGGAAAGTGAAGATAAAGTTTTAGTATGTACACACGCTACATTTCGCTTTGCAGTAGAACGTTTTGGTGTTGAAATTTTTGATGATAGATTAATTGCAATAGACGAGTTTCATCACGTTAGTGCTAATGATAATAATGTATTAGGTTCTCAACTTAAAGATTTTATAGAAAGAGATAAAGTACATATTGTAGCTATGACTGGTTCTTATTTTAGAGGCGATGCTAACCCTGTTTTAATGCCTGATGATGAATTGAAATTTGAACCAGTAACTTATACCTACTATGAGCAATTAAGTGGTTATGAGCATTTAAAAACTTTAAATATTGGCTATTATTTTTATAGTGGAGCTTATACAGATGACCTAACAAAAGTTTTAAATCCAGATGAAAAAACAATCATTCATATTCCAAATGTCAATTCTAGAGAAAGTATTGGAGGTACTAGATTTAAACATCAAGAGGTAGATAATATTTTAAATGAATTAGGAGAATGGCAAGGTATTGAAGAAGCTACTGGTTTTCATATTGTAAAAACAAATTCAGGTAAAATCATAAAAATAGCAGACCTTGTAAATGATGATGCTTCTAAACGACCTTTAGTACAAGCAGCACTAAAGATGCCAGAAATCAAAACGAATCGAGACCACGTAGATATTATTATTGCTTTAGGTATGGCAAAAGAAGGTTTTGATTGGATTTGGTGCGAACACGCTTTAACAATAGGGTATCGTTCTAGTTTAACAGAAATTGTTCAAATTATAGGTAGAGCAACTCGTGACGCCCCAAATAAAACACAAGCAAGATTCACGAATTTAATAGCAGAGGTAGATGCTTCTGAAGATTCTGTGACAGATGCTGTAAATGATACGCTAAAAGCTATTTCAGCGAGTTTATTAATGGAGCAAGTTCTAGCACCAAAATTCAATTTCACACCTAAAAATCCTCAAAGTAAAGAACAAGAAGGCTATGATTATGGTGAAGGTGGTTATGACCCTAACAAGGAGAATGTTGGATGGAATGAAGAAAAAGGCGAATTTCAAGTTGAAATTAAAGGTTTAGCAATGCCAGAAAGTGAAGATGCTAAACGTATATGTAAAGAAGATTTAAACGAGGTAATTGCAGCTTTTGCACAAGATAAAGATTCAATTGGTAGAGGGTTGTTTGATGAAGAATTAGTACCACAAGAATTAACTCAAGTACGTTTGGGTAAGATTATTAAAGAGAAGTATCCAGAAATTGATGATGAAGATATTGAGGCTATTAGACAGCACGCTATAGCAGCTCTTAATATTACGCAAATGGCGAAACAATCTATAAATAATGAAGAGAATGATAATATTAAAGCAAATACAGCTTTAATTGATGGTATTAGAAAATTTGCAATGGATGTTAGAGATTTAGATGTAGATTGGATAGATAGCATAAATCCATTTAGCGAAGCATACTCAATCCTTTCAAAAGCAATGACAGAAAAAAGCTTAAAAGCAATGGCTGAAGTTATATCTGGTAAAAAACCTAATATAAATCTTGAAGAAGCTAGAGAATTGGCTAAACGAGCTTTAAAGTTTAAAAATGAACGAGGGAGATTGCCGGATATTAAATCAGCAGATCCTTGGGAGCAACGTATGGCACAAGGTATTGCATATTTAGCTAGAAAAAAAACAGAAGAACAGAATGGCTAAAAAAGATAAATTTACAGCAGAAGATGATGAGTTATTAGCAGCTTTAGGTGTAGAAGTAGAAGAGAAAAAGAAAACTACATTTACAGCTTTAGAAGAGCGCGTTATTGCAGGTTTTGAAGAAATTCAAAAATTTGTTGATGAACAAAAACGACTGCCACTTCACGGCGAGGAAAATGATATTTTTGAAAGATTATATGCAGTTAGATTAGAAAAAATTAAGAAGAAGAAAGAGTTTGTAGATTTACTAAAAGAGTTTGATTATCAAAATATACTATCTGGAGAAATTAAAAATTCATTTGAAGTTTCAGAAGATATAGATGATGATGAATTATTAAACCTACTAGGCGTTGAGGAAGAGGAAAATTCGATAACTAATCTTAAACACGTTAAAACTAGAGCAGAAAAAAGAGCTGTTGAAGAATTTGCTAGTAGAACTATTTGTGAGGAGTTTGAGAAATTTAAACCATTATTTGAAAAAGCGAAGAAAGAAATAGAAAACGGTTTTAGAGAAACAATTCGTTTCAGAAAAAATTCAGGTTTCACAAAAACATTTATTAAAGAAAAACTCTTTGTTATCATAAGAGGACAAATGGCTTATATAGCTCATAAAGGCGAAATATTTACAGCACCAAATGGTGAAGAAGATGCTCGTTTAAGAGTTATATACGATAATGGTACAGAGAATGAACTCTTGCAACGTTCCCTTATTAGAGCGATGTACAAGGATGAAACAAGTCGTTTCATTAATACACCCGGTTTAGGTCCTTTATTTTCAGATAAATTAGAAAGTGATGATTTAGAAAGCGGTACTATTTACGTATTACGTTCAAATTCTAAGAATCGTCTAATTGTTCAAAATAGAGAAGTGTTTCATAAAATAGGCGTAACAGGTAACGATATAAATATGCGTATTAAGAATGCAAAGAATGATCCTACTTTTTTAATGGCAGATGTGGAAGTAGTGGCAACTTATAAGTTAGCAAATATCAAACGGCATAAATTAGAAAACCTAATACAATCATTTTTTAAAAACGCTAAATTAGATATAGATATAAAAGACCGTTTTGGAAAACCAGTAATTCCAAAAGAATGGTTTCTTGTACCTTTATTTATTATAGATGAAGTGGTAGATAAAATTAAAGATGGTACGATAGAAGAATATTATTATGATACATCTTCGGCTTCTCTCAAAAGGTACTAGCTCCTTAAGATTTAAGTTTAAATAATTTATAATCATTAAATTTTCTAACCAAAGAACCTTTTCGGAAAGATGATAGTAAAAAATCGGAGGCCTACAATTTAGAAGTTTACGAAAATTGAATTTTTAATTTGGCAAAACAACTGCTTTTATTGATAATAAATTCACTGAAGACTACCTTAATATGATTTAACCTCATTTACTATATCTTTAAAAAAATAAGATATAAAAGAGAAAATCTGTCCGCAATATGTCCGAAAAAAAATGAAAGCCGCTGATAATCAGATGGTTTATTTTTTTTTCCGGACATATGGGTAAGACTGGGTAAGATTGGGAAACTAAACTCATATCATACAAACAATTGATTATAAGATGATTAAAACCTATAATTTAATTGGGTAAGTTAATAAGCTATTTCAGAATCTTAAACTTACTTGTATCAAACAGAATCTTTCTATAGATAAAAGATATTTTTTAAATAAAATCGATCCAATAGTATTCATTTCCGTTCACCGAAGCTCATTGAATCTCATCAAAACAAAAAAGCCATATTTACACCAAAACTGGCTGTAAATATGGCTGTAATATTCCTAACTACCTGATAATCAGGTGAAACAGCGGAGAAAGAGGGATTCGAACCCCCGGAGGTGTGACCCTCAAC
>CEOS01012442.1_pt1 | contig 12654 bp, 11 predicted proteins | sample 530601 | NCBI WGS metagenome assembly CEOS01 (sample SAMEA2620666, study PRJEB7988) | marine metagenome | biome: marine biome (ENVO:00000447); feature: mesopelagic zone (ENVO:00000213); material: "saline water (ENVO:00002010), including plankton (ENVO:xxxxxxxx)" | depth 1000 m
CTAGCCGTTATGAGCGGCCAGCTCTAACCGCTGAGCTACAGGCCCATCGCGCAGTGCGGTTAGCCGCCGAGCCCGGGATTGGCAAGCGGGCGGTTGGGTTGGCGCGCAGAATTCGCCTTCAGGCCGCGTTCGCGCTTTGCGGGGCGCCCTCCTGCCGGGCGAGGGGAAGCCGCACGAGGACGCATTCGTCGTCATGGCTGAAGCTGCCGCCCGCCGCCCGGACCTCTGCCGCGACCAGCCGCATGGTGAAACCTGCGCCCAGCATGCCGAGCATCGGCTCGCCGCGTTCGCTGATGCCGATTTCGGCGTCGAACAGGGCTTTATCGTGCAGCGCGCGGGGCAGAGTGATCGAAAGCTGCGCCTGTCCGCCGTCGTGCAGCACGACATCCAGCCTTTCGCCCGGATCGGCGGCGGCGGACAGCGTGGCGAGCAGGCGCCACAGCATTGTCTCCGCTTCGCCTTCCGCGACGGGCACGACCACGTCGGCGCCGGGCGCGTCCAGCACGAATTTCGCGCCATTGCCCTGTTCGATGGAGGCGAACTGGTCGACCAGCTGGCCCAGCATGGCCGCCAGCGCGGTTTCTCCCTCTTTCAGCGCGGTGCGGCCCTTGCGCATGCGGACGAGGCGTTCGATTTCCTCCAGCCCGGCAAGCAGGCGCGCGCTTTCGGCTGCGATGTCGGCTGCCTGCGCGCGGTAGCGGTTGGGGACTTCGCCGAACAATTGCTGCTGGATGATCTCGGCAAAGCCCTGGATCGCGCCAAGCGGCGTGCGCAATTCGTGAAGCGCCTGCCGGATCTCGTCACCGCGCGTGTCGCTTTCCTCCTTTTTCTCAGGCTGGCGCGTCAGGCGGGCGTGATGGCCGAGGAAGCGTCCCCCTTCGTCGAAGCGCGGCACCGCATCGAGCCGCCAGCGTCCCTGCATCGCGGGTGCGCCCTCTATCAGCGCTTCGCCCGAACGGACCACTTGCTGCCGCCTGAGGGCGACGGCCGTGCGCCGGTCGATGCGAGCCTCGGCCTCTTCCGCAGCCGAGAACGCGAGGCCGGTGAACAGCGAAGGCAGGCTGCCCGCCCAGCCGATCCGGCAGTCGGGCCCGATGCGGCAGTCGACGGTCGCGGGGCGGATCTCGCCGACCGTTTGCGCGACTTCGTCCGATGCGGGTGCCGCGCGGTTGGCGCGCTGCTCGCGGTAATCCTCGATCCGCTGGACGAGGCTGGCGATGTCCGCGGTGCCGGTCTTGCCGTCGCCGCGGCGGCGCCATTGTGCCGAAGGCGCGCGCTGTGGTTCCGGGCGCTTTTGCGCCTTTGGGCGCGCCTGCTGCGGAGCGGGCGCGGGTTCGGGCTTTTCCTCGGGCCGGGCGGCGGGCTTCTCGCTCGCTTCCGGGTCGGGGATGGCCGCATCGGGTTCCAGCACCAGCACGCCCTCGTCGCCAGTCCGTTCATCCTCGCCAGACTTGGCTTCAACCGATGCCTCGACCGGCGCTTCGACCGGCGTTTCGACCGACAGGGCCGCGCGCCTTGCCTGTGCCCGGTCGCTGAGGCCGTTGCGCAGCATCGGAATCACCGCATCCCAATCCGCAGCATTCAGCGCGGCCGCATCGATCGCGGCTTCTCCCACCGTGACATCGCCTTCGCATAATTGCGCCACCAGCGATGCGGTGCGCAGCCGCAGACCCGGTTCGCGCAGGATCGCCACCCGTTCCGCCGCGGGAAGCCGCCGCGACAGGACCGACAGGCGAAGGAAGGCGGAAGCGACAAGCTGGCCGTCCGCCACGGTTCCCCCCGAACCGAGCAGGTCGACAAGCTGGCGATACTGGGCAAGCGCGGCACGTTCGCCGTCAACGGCGACCCCCAGAACCGTGCGCAAGCGATCGTCCAGTGTCATCAAGCCCCCATGCTGTCCGAACCCCGAACGGGGCCGTCGCGGCAAGACCAGCGGGGGCGAGGAATCGCGCACCCGTGCTGCCGCAGTGCCACAGGTAAACAATATCTTAACATTGCAAAACTGCGTTCGCGGGCACGTTGCAATCTGGAACAACCGTCACGCAGTTTGCGTTGATGTTAAAAAATTGCGGAGAAAGACGCCGAAAACTTTGTTATGTGTTTTGGCATCCGTCCCGCCCGGACCCGGCTTCGCACCGGGATGCGCCGCCGGGCCTAGAAGACGGCGAAGGAAGAACGCTTTATGATTCTGGATGAAATTGACCGTCATCTGCTGGCCGAACTGCAATCCGAAGGCCGGATCACCAATGTCGAACTGGCCAGCCGAGTCGGGCTGACCGCGCCTCCCTGCCTGCGCCGCGTGCGCGCGCTGGAGGAGGCGGGGATCATTCGCGGTTACCACGCCGAGCTCGATGCCGCGGCGCTCAGCTATACCATCACCGTGTTCGCCATGGTCAGCCTGAAGAGCCAGGCCGAGGAATCGCTCAAAGCGTTCGAGGAGCACATGAACACGCTGCCCGAAGTGCGCGAGTGTCACATGCTCAACGGCGAAATCGACTTCATGCTCAAGATCGTAAGCCACGACCTGCAGAGCTTTCAGGAATTCCTGACCAGCAAGCTGACGCCCGCGCCCAATGTCGCCAGCGTCAAGACATCGCTGGTCATCCGCACCGCCAAGAACAAGCCGGGCGTTCCGATCAAGGGGCGCTGATCCGGGCGGCGCCGAACACGCGCCGCCTGCGAAGCCAATCGCGATACGAATCCGACCGCGAAAAGTGACAAAGGTGACACGTCCTACAGGCGTGTCATCCTTGCGTCGTGCCCGAATTCCTGCAGGTTTCGGGCCAAAGGTGACACAGGGCACCCCGCGGAAAAAATCGCTGCGCAAACACCATCTCAAAGAGCCGTAGCGCCGCGCGGGTCTGGCGGGGATATGCGCTGGATGCCTGAAAAGGTGCGTGTAGGACAGCACCTTGCGAGGGGGCGCGTCAGACCTCCGCCTCGATCTCGCGCAGGCTGCGGCCGCGGGTTTCGCGTCCGCATAGGCCGATCGCGGCAGCCGACAGGCCGAAGGGCACGATCAGCGCCGCCGCGACGCCGCCCATCGTGGGGATCAGCCCCGCCAGCGCCGTGACCTGCACGACGACTCCGCCCGCCTTGCTGCTGGCCGCGATCAGGCCGGTCGCGCGGCCCCTGATGCCCAGCGGGTAATTTTCCGCCGCATAGGGCAGCAGCACCGCGATCAGCCCGTTCGAGCCTGTCACCAGCATCGCGATCACCGCGATCAATATAGGCGGATGCGCCAAAATCGCGGGCGGCAGCAGGGCGCCCGCCAGTCCCACCATCGTCAGCAGCACCGTTCCGACCAGCGTGCGCACGCTGCTCCACCGGCTGTAAAGCAGCGCGGCGAGCGCGATGGTGGGCAGCGCGAGGAGGGTCGAACTGGCGATGATGCCGCTGGCCAGTTCGGCGTCGAAACCGCGGTCCTGCAGATCCGACGGCAACCACAGCAGCAGGCCGAAGGTGACGAAGCTCCACGACAGGGCGGCCAGCACGAGGGCCGGGGTCAGGAAGCGGTGGCGGCCGATTACGACCGCCTCTGGGATTTGTGTCGCGGAAGCGGGCAGGCGCGGACGGGGCACGATGCCGAAGCGGCGCGCCATGTCGGCCAGCTCCGCGTCCATCCCGCGCTCTGCCAGAAAGCGCGGCGATTCGGGGATCCAGCGCGCGAGCAGCAGCAGCAAGATGCCCGTCGGAAAGCCCTGAAGCCACAGGCTGCGCCAGCCATAGACCGGTTCGAACAGATGCGCGGCTCCGCTGGCGGCGAGATAGCCGCCGACGAGGCCCGTCCCCCCGACCAGCACCAGCACCCAGTTGCGATGGCGCGGGGGCATGATCTCTGCCAGCAGCGTATAGACGACGGGCAGCATGCCGCCTGCCGAACTGCCCATCAGGAAGCACATCACGAGGTTCCATTCGAACGAGGGCATCGCCCCGCAGATCGAGGTGGAAACAAACAAGATGGTCGACAGCAGGATCGACACGCGCCGCCCATAGATATCGGCGAGCCAGCCCCAGACGAAGGATCCGACCACGGTGCCGGTCAAGGCAACCAGCGGCAGCAGCGCGGCGGTGGAGCGGGCGATCCCGTATTCGTCCCGCATGCCGGGGATTACGAAGCCCAAAGTGGCGGGCTTCATCGTATCGATCACCAGCGCCAGCACCAGCACCGCCAGCACCGCCGCGTGCGAGCGGGTGAGCGGCGTATCGTCCGCCGCTTCATAGGATGTGCCCGCGCTGGAATCGTGCTGGGGCCGCCGTTTGGGCAGGGCGCCGAAGGTCGCGGCGGGAACGCCGACGCCGATCAGCGCCATGCCCAGATACATCCACCCGTCCATGGCCATGCCCGACAGGTGGCCTCCCATGCGGTGCTCCATCGCCAGCATCGGCAGATGAAGCAGCACGCCCGCCGCGATCGCGATGCAGCCTGCACAGAACAGGGGCCAACGCGGGCCGATGATCGAATGCTGCGAAAACGAATACACGGCCAAGCACGCTCTCCCTTCGGAACCTTGTGCTACTTCGCGCCGTATCGGGCGCAAAGATTAGTGCGCGAGTTGTTCGTCCATAAACGCGGCCACGTCGTCCAGCGCGACATCCTTTGCCAGATATGTCCGCCCGATCCCGCGCATCAGCAGGAAGGGCAGGTTGCCCGCGTCCATCTTCTTGTCGTGCAGCATGTGGTCGACCAGCCGGCGGCCGTCGCAGGTCAGGTCCAGTTCGGTGATGTCGGCGCGCATGTCCATCGCGCGAAAATGGGCGGCGATCCGCTCCGCGTCCTGCCCGTCCATCTCGCCCCGCCGCACCGAGTAGCGCGCGGCCAGCACCATGCCCATCGCCACGGCCTCGCCGTGGAGAAGGCGGCCCGAATAGCCGCATTCCGCTTCCAGCGCGTGTCCGAATGTGTGGCCGAGATTGAGCAGCGCGCGTGTGCCGGTCGTCTCACGCTCATCCGCGGCGACGACGCGCGCCTTCGCCTCGACCGAGCGTCGGACGGCCTCGGCGCGCAAGGTTTCGTCGCCGGCCAGCAGGGCCGCGCCATTCGCCTCGCACCATTCGAAGAAGGCGGGATCGTCGATCAGCCCGTATTTCACCACCTCGGCATAGCCTGCGCGCAGCTCGCGCGGGGGCAGGGTGGCAAGCGCGCCGATATCGGCCAGCACCAGCGCGGGCTGGTGGAACGCGCCGATCAGGTTCTTGCCTGCGCGCGTGTTGATCGCGGTCTTGCCGCCGACGCTGGAATCGACCTGCGCCAGCAGCGTGGTGGGAAGCTGGATGAAGCCGCAGCCGCGCTTGAGCACCGAGGCGGCGAAACCGGTCAGATCGCCGATCACCCCGCCGCCAAGGGCCAGTATGTGATCGCCCCGGTCGACCCCTTCGGCCAGCAGGAAGTCGCACAGCTGTTCCAAATGCGCCCAGTCCTTGGTCGATTCGCCCGCGGGCAGCACCAGCCAGCGCGCCTCTTTCCCGTCAGCCGCCAGCGAGGCGTCGATCGCGTCGCGCCACAGCGGCGCGACATGGGAATCGGTGACGATGGGCACGGCTTGCTTGCGCAGCAGCGGGCCGCACTGTGCGGCGATGTCGGCCAGCAGGCCGCTGCCCACGCGCACATCATAGCTGCGGCCCGCCAGCGCGACGGGCACGGTTTCAGTGGTCATGCAAGATAGTCCCCCAGCGCGGCGATGATGCGCGCGACGCCATTCGATTGCGGTCCGGTGTCGCTGGTGACGCGGATCGGCGCCTGCGCATAGGCGGGATTGCGCCGTTCCATCAGCTCGCCCAGCACCTTGCGCGGGTCCTTGCCGGTCAGCAAGGGCCGCGTGTTCTTGCGCGCGACGCGCGCGACCAGCGTGTCGAGTTCGGCATCCAGCCAGACCGCGATGGCGCGCTCGAGGATCAGCGCGCGCGTCTCGTCATCCGCGAAGGCGCCGCCGCCCGTCGCGATCACGGCGGGGCGGCCCGCGTTATCCTCTATCAGCCGGGCGATCACGCGGCGCTCGCCGTCGCGGAAATAATCCTCGCCAAAACGGTCGAATATTTCGGGAATGCTCATCTGCGCGGCCTTCACCACCTCGTCGTCCGCATCGACGAAGGGGGTGCCGAGGCATTGCGACAGGCGGCGTCCGACGGTGGACTTGCCCACGCCCATCAACCCCACCAGCACCACCGGCCGGTCGAGCCGCTGCGTCAGATCCGCCAGCGCCGCCGCGTCGGGCAGGGCGGGGGCGCCATCCCGATCGGCGGGATCCGGGGTGTCCGGATCCGGAATGCCTGACTCCGGCGTGCCTGAATCCGGGGCGCCTGAATCCGGCGTGTGCGCATCGCGCGGTGAATTGCGGGGCTTGGACATTGAGCAATGCCTATAGTTGGGCTAACCGGTCATGCAAGCGCGCGCCGCCGCTTCCCCTGATACCGCGATTGAGCAATAGGGGGTTCAGCGGCGATCCCGCATGTCGCGCGCAAAGCAGGTGATGGTGAGTACGATTTCGCGCAAGTCCCCGAACAAAGCAGCGCTGCCGAGATGGGTCTGGATCGCAGGCGCCGTCGCGCTGGCGGTGATCGTCTATGCCTGGATCGATGGCGGCTACCGCGACGTGCGGCCCATAGAGCAGCCGCTGGATCCCGTGACCGCAACCGATGCAGCAGGTGAAGACGCATGAGGCTGCGCGCGCGGCTGATGCCCGCGGCGCTGCTGGCGGCGACGCCCGCGGCGGTGCTGATGGCGCAGGAATCGCCCGAATCGCTGTTGCCGCCGGGCTTCGACGATCCCGCGCCCGCTCCGGCGCCTGCGCCCGCTCCGCGCCCTGCGCCCCGGCCTTCGCCCGCACCGACCGCCGCGCCGCGCCCGTCGCCTGCGCCATCGGGCGACGGATCGGTGTCGCAGCCCGTCGTGCAGGATGCCACCGGCACTTCGGGTGAGGCGGAAAGGCCGCGTTCGCGGGCCGAGCAGGCGCGCGAGATGCTCGACCGACTGCCTTCGCTGGAAGAGCTGGAGGCGATGGACACGGACGAGTTGGACGAGTTGCTCGGCCTGAAGCCCACTTTCGACATTCCGCCCGCCGCGCGCCGGTCGACCGACCGGGTCGGGCTGCTCAGCCGCGAAGAAGGCGGCATGGGCGCGACCGCGCTGACCAATACGCGCGCCGCTTTCGTGCGGCGGGTGCTGGCGGGTACGCGCGGGCCGCTGGTGTCGCGCTGGGGGCATATCGTGCTGCGCCGCGCATTGGCGACGCGGATGGCCGCGCCTGCCGGAATGACCGGGGTCAGCTTTGCCGCCTTGCGCGCCAACCTGCTGAACCGGCTGGGCGAGCCGGTGGTGGCGCGCGCGCTGGTGCAGGAAATCGATACCGCCGAATACAGCCAGCCGCTGATTTCGGCGGCCTATGCATCCTATCTGGGCACCGGCGATTTCACCGGGGCGTGCCCGATGATGCGGCTCCACGGCGCGTCGCGCGAAGACGAGCAGTGGGAATTGTGGCGCGCGATTTGTTCGACCTATTCGGGCGAGAGCGGCGGCATGGACCGGATCGAACGCGTAGTGCGGCGCGGCGGCGAGGGGCGCTTCGACGCCTTGCTGGCGCAGAAATATGCAGGCGCGGTCGGGCGGCAGCGCCGCGCGGTCACGCTGGAATGGGATACGGTCGATGCACTGTCGCCGTGGCGCTATGCGCTGGCGACCGCGACCGGGGCCGAGGTGCCCGAAGGGCTGCGCGCGGCGGGTGGGCAGCGATATCTGCTGATGGCGGCGCATTCGCCGGCGGTCGATATCGTAACGCGCGCCGATGCGTCTGATCTGGCCGGGCGGCGCGGCATCTATTCCAGCACCGCGATGGTCGATCTCTATTCGCAGATCTACGACGACACCGAATTGTCGGGTGACGAGGCGGCGCGCGCCTCTCTGCTGCGCGAGGCCTATGTCGGGACCCCGGCGGAGCGGCTGGAAGCGATGCGCGACATCTGGGGCGGGGACGGCGAGAGCCGCTATGCGCGTCAGGTGCTGACCGCCTATGCCGCCGCGCGCATGCCGGTGAACGAGGAGATGGCCGATGCGGCGGGCGATCTGATCGCATCCATGCTGTCGGCGGGGCTGGACCGCAATGCGATCCGCTGGTTCAGCGTGGTACCGGTTGGGAGCCATGGCTGGGCGCAGCTGGTGTTGGCGGTGCCGACACGCAACGCGCCGGTCGAGGAAGGTTCGATCCGCAGCTTCATGGAAAACGACGGCGAGGGACTGCGCTCGCGGTTCCTCGTCGCGGGCCTTGCGGGGCTTGGCCGGATGACGCCTGCCAACGTAGACGAATTGTCGGGCGATCTGGGCTTCGACCTGTCGCGCCAGACGGCGTGGACGCGCGCGATCGCGCGAGCGGGCGAGCGGGGCAATCCGGTGCTGGTGACGATGCTGGCAGGCCTTGGCATGCAGGGGTCCAGCTGGTCGAAGATGACGCCGCTTCATCTTTACCACATCGTGTCGGCGATGAAGGCCGCGGGGCTTGAGGCCGAGGCGCGCATGATCGCGGCCGAAGCCGTCGCGAGGGCGTAAGGGACGCGTGCGCGCATGAGCCGCGCCGAAATCCGCGAATTCCTCGCCCATCTGGCGGCGGAGCGCGGGGCGGCGACCAATACGCTGGCGGCCTATGCCCGCGAACTCGATGCGGCGCGCGAACTTGTGCCCGATCTCGTGCATGCGGACGGCGAGGCGCTGTCGGGGCTGGGCGGCGAATGGGCGCATCTGGCGCCTTCCAGCTTGGCGCGGCGCTGTTCGGCCTTGCGGCAATTCTACGGTTTTCTGGTCGACGAGGGCGTGCGCGAGGACGATCCGTCGGACGCTCTGCCGCGCCCGCAAACCCGCCGTCCGCTGCCGCGCCTGCTGACGCATGACCAGATCACCGCGCTGTTCGCCGCCGCCGAGGACGAGGCGCGGACCGAAAAGCCCGAGGCGGTTCGCATGCTGGCGCTGCTGGAACTGCTGTATGGATCGGGACTGCGCGCGACCGAGCTGGTGTCGCTGCCTTTGAACAGCGTGCCGCGCGATGCGCCGCTGCTGACGCTGACGGGCAAGGGCGGCAAGCAGCGCATGGTGCCGGTCTCGACCCGCGCGCGCCATGCGCTGTCGGCATGGCTGGCAAAGCGCGTCGTTCCGGCCACGAACGACAAGGCGGCGCGTTTCCTGTTCCCTTCGCGCACCGGGCATATCAGCCGGGTGCGCCTGTTCCAGTTGCTGCGCGCGCTGGCGGGGCGGGCGGGGATCGATCCGCAAGCGATCAGCCCGCATGTGCTGCGCCATGCATTCGCGACCCATCTGCTGGAGGGCGGGGCGGATCTGCGCGTGCTGCAGACCCTGCTGGGCCATGCCGACATCTCGACCACGCAGATCTATACCCATGTCGATTCGGCGCGGTTGGTCGAACTGGTGAACCAGCGCCATCCGCTTGCGCGCGGGGTGGGCGGCGGTGCACGCTGAACGGCAGCCTCTTGCCGTTTCCCCCGACTGCGGTTAGCGCACCGGCCATGATTTCCTATCTCGAATTCGAAAAGCCGCTGGCCGAGCTGGAAGCGCAGATCAAGGCGCTGCGCGACACGTCGGACAAGGACGAAGTCGTCGACATCAGTTCCGAGGTGTCGAAGCTGGAGGCCAAGGCCGCCAACCAGCGCGCGCAGATCTATCGCAACCTGTCGCCCTGGCAGAAGACGCAGGTCGCCCGCCATCCGCAGCGCCCGCATTTCAAGGATTACGTCGCGCATATCGCCGACGATTTCATGGCGCTGGGCGGCGACCGCAGCTTTGCCGACGATCAGGCGATCCTGGGCGGTTTCGCCACGCTGAAGACCGGGCAGAAGGTCATGCTGATCGGCCATGAAAAGGGCCATGACGTGCAGTCGCGGCTCCGGCACAATTTCGGCATGGGCAAGCCCGAAGGCTATCGCAAGGCGGTGCGGCTGATGGAGATGGCGGGTCGTTTCGGCCTGCCGGTCGTCACGTTGGTCGATACCTCGGGCGCGTTTCCGGGGATCGAGGCCGAGGAACGCGGTCAGGCCGAGGCGATCGCCCGCGCGACGCAGGCCTGCCTCGACCTGCCGGTGCCGATGGTCGCGACCATCGTGGGCGAGGGCGGATCGGGCGGCGCGGTCGCGCTGGCCTCTGCCGAGCGCGTGATGATGATGGAACACGCGGTCTATTCGGTGATCAGCCCCGAGGGCTGCGCATCGATCCTGTGGCGCACGGCGGAAAAGGCGCCCGATGCGGCCGAGGCGATGAAGGTCACCGCGCAGAACCTGAAGGAACTGGGCGTGATCGACCGGATCGTGCCCGAACCTCTGGGCGGCGCGCACCGCGATCCGGCCGCGGCGGCAGAGGCGCTGGGCGCGGCGATCGACGAGGAGCTGACCGGTCTGGCCGGGCTGGACGCGGGCGAGTTGCAGGCGCGGCGGGCGGATCGGTTCCTGAAGATCGGATCGTCCTTCTAGCGACAGGTTCGGCGGGTGCGTCCAGCACAGGCGTCCGGCACCGGCGACCTTTCCATCCCGTTCAGGCTGCGGGAACAATTGCTGTCATATCTTGGTTTTACCGGACATGGGGACTTCAGCGCCGCTCGGTCAGGGGCGGCGCTGATTGCTTTCCCGACCAATGAATCCGCCCGTGAGAGCAGGGAGCCGATGCCGATGAACCGCCCTAAGTTTTTTCATAAGAATATCCGTCGCCGCACCGGTCTGGCGCTGGCCTCTGCCGGTGCGCTGGCGATGGCGCTGACAGGCTGTGTCGGCGCGACCACCGCGCCGGTGACGCCGGGGCAGGCCGGCGCGATCACGGCGCAGGAAAAGCAGTACGGCGCCGAGGCGCATCCGCAATTGCTGCAACAGTTCGGCGGCGCATATAACGCGCCGGTGTCCAATTACGTCGAGCGCGTGGGCAAGAATATCGCCGCGCAGTCCGGCCTCGCCAGCGCGCGCGATGCCTATACGGTGACGCTGCTCAACAGCCCGGTGAACAACGCCTTCGCGATCCCGGGCGGCTATATCTACACCACGCGCCAGCTTGTCGGGCTGATGGATAACGAGGCCGAGCTGGCCGCCGTGCTTGGGCACGAGGTCGGCCATGTCGCCGCCCGCCATTCGCAGCAGCGCCAGCAGGCGGCGCAGCAAAACTCTCTGCTGGGCGTGCTGGGCGCGGTGGTGTCGGGCGTGCTGCTCGGCAATTCGCAGCTGGGCCAGCTGGGGCAGGAACTGGCGATGCAGGGCTCGCAGCTCCTTACCCTCAAATACTCGCGCAGTCAGGAAATGCAGGCCGACGACCTGGGCGTCGCCTATCTGTCGAGCGCGGGTTACGAGCCGATGGCCATGGCGTCGGTTCTGGAAAGCCTTGCGCAGCAGAACAATCTCGACGCGCAGCTGATGGGTTCGTCCGCGTCGAATCAGGTGCCCGAATGGGCCAGCACCCACCCCGATCCCGCCAGCCGGGTGCGCGATGCGGCGCAGGATGCGCAGGGCAAGCCGGGTTCGGTGACGAATCGCGACGCGTTCCTTACTGCGATCAACGGCATGCTGTACGGCGACGATCCCAAGCAGGGCATCGTCGACGGGGCGAGCTTCGTCCACCCGGACCTGCGTTTCGCGTTCCAGGCGCCGAGCGGCTTTTTCCTCGTGAACGGCACGCAGGCGGTGTCGATCAGCGGCCAGTCGGGTCGCGGGCAGCTGTCGTCGGGTCCCTATTCGGGCAATTTGAACAACTACATCAACAGCGTGTTCGGCGCGCTGACGGGTGACGGGCAGGCGCAGGTGCAGCCCGCGCAGATCCAGCGCACGACGGTGAACGGCATTCCGGCGGCCTATGGCACCGCGCGCGCCAATACCGGAAATGGATCGGTGGACGTGACGGTGTTCGCCTATGAATTCTCGAACAGTCAGGCGTTCCATTTCGTCACGATCACGCAGGCCGGGCAGGCGGGCGTGTTCAACCCGATGTACCAGTCGATGCGCCGCATTTCGGCAAGCGAGGCGGCGAATGTGAAGCCGCGCAAGATCTCGGTCGTGACCGTCAAGTCAGGCGACACGATGCAGGGTCTGGCGAGCCGGATGGCCTATGACAACGGAAAGCTGGAGCGCTTCATGGTGCTCAATTCGCTGTCGCAGAACTCGACGTTACAGCCGGGGCAGAAGGTGAAGCTGGTCACCTATTGATCGGCTTTTCCGGCGAACCCCTTTTCCGGGTAACCAACGACAAAGGGGCGGCAGTTTCCTGCCGCCCCTCCGCTCAGTAACGGTTGCCCGTAAATTAGGGAGCGGTCGAGGCGTTGGCGCCCTTGAGGCCAGTGTCGACCGTGCCGAAGGTGTTCGAGAGCGAACCGCCCAGCGAGGTCAGCGCGGTGATGCAAGCCACGGCGATCAGAGCGGCGATCAGGCCGTATTCGATCGCGGTCGCGCCGGATTCGTCGTTCAGGATTTCGTTGAAAAGCTTCATGGGTATTCTCCTGGTCAAATAAAGTACTTCAATTCACCAGCTCTTTCCCGATTTGGCAGAAGTCATTTCTGAATTCCGGTGCCCCCAAAGTCTGGATCAAGCCCTTTCTTCCTAGTTTAAGATCCTGAATTAATCGTAAATTACGGTGCTACAGCGTTATTTTGTGCATCCAGGCTCTTGCTAGAAACGTTCATCCACAT
>CEOS01079177.1_pt1 | contig 12598 bp, 5 predicted proteins | sample 530601 | NCBI WGS metagenome assembly CEOS01 (sample SAMEA2620666, study PRJEB7988) | marine metagenome | biome: marine biome (ENVO:00000447); feature: mesopelagic zone (ENVO:00000213); material: "saline water (ENVO:00002010), including plankton (ENVO:xxxxxxxx)" | depth 1000 m
TGCCGCCCCTGATGATACCCCCAGGGGCCGCGCGAAGCCGGGAACCGGCGCTGGCGGGCCGGGATGGCTGCGGATTTCAGGTTGACGCATCCGGGCGCGCGGTCTTCAAATGTCCCGCAGCATTCGCGCAACGGGAATGGTGCCCCGCGAAAGTGCAGCGGGACGGGGCACGGGCCGGCACGGCAACGCGAGGTTCTTGGTGATGTCGGACGAACCCATGCGACCCAGCACCGGCCCGAAGGACGACGCAGACGAAGACAATCCGGACCGCCCGGAGGTCATCGTCCGGGCCGGCCCCGATCTTCTTCAGCGCGTCACCGGCTTCGATCTGTGGCATCTGCGGCTGCCCGTCGTCTCGCGGCGCGATCACGGTCTTGGCGCGGTGTCGGGGTCGTGCGAAAGCGTCATCCTGCGCCTGACGGCCGAGGGCGGCGAACGGGGCTACGGCGAAGCCGCCACCTGGGCGCCGTTCACCGGCTCTGCCGAGGCAGGCTTTGCCGCGCTGGACCGCTATATCCGCCCGCATGTCCTGGATCGGCCGGTGGGTCATGTGGGCGCGATCATGGCCGATGCCGCGGGCGCGGTCGCCCATGCCACGGAAGCCAAGGCCGCGCTTGAAACCGCGCTGCTCGATCTTTGCGCGCGGATCGCCGGCGTGCCGGTCTGGGCGCTGCTGGGCGGAAAGTGCCGCGATACGATCCCCTTGTCCTGCTCGCTTGCGGACCCGGATTTCGAGGCCGATCTGGCGCTCGTGGACCGGCTGGCCGCGGACGGCGTGGGCATCGTGAAGCTGAAGGCCGGCGTGCGCGGGCATCGCTTTGACATGATGCGGCTGGAGCGGATCCGCGCCGATCATCCCGACATCGAGATCCGGGTGGACTTCAACCAGGGGCTGGGCCCGGAAGACGCCGTGGCGCGGGTCCGCGATGTCGCGAAAATGGCGCCGGGCTTCATCGAGCAACCGGTGCGCGCCGACCAGTTCACCCTGATGGCGCGGATCCGCGATGCGATCGACGTGCCGCTGCTGGCCGATGAAAGCGTCTTTGGCCCCGAGGACATGCTGCGGGCCGTCCGCGAAGGCATCTGCGACGGGGTTTCCGTCAAGATCATGAAGGCCGGCGGCCTTTCGCGCGCCCGGCAGAAGGCCGAGATGGCGGCAGCATCGGGTTTGACGGCCTATGGCGGCGACATGTTCGAGACCGGACTGGCCCATCTGGCCGGGGCGCACATGATCGCCGCCACCCCCGCCATCACGCTGGGCTGCGAATTCTATCAGGCGCATTACTACCTGAGGCAGGACATTCTCGACGGACCCTTTCCCCTGCGGGACGGTGCCGTCGTGGTGCCGGATGCGCCCGGGCTGGGCATGTCGCCTTCGGCCGAAATCCTGGAACGATTCGCCCTGCGATCCAGCATCGGCCGCGCCGCATGACGCAGGGCGCGCGTCATATCATCGTTGTCGGCGCAGGCATCGTCGGCGTCTCGGCCGCGATCTGGCTTCGTCGCGACGGGCATGAGGTCACGCTCGTGGATCGTGCCGGACCCGGAGAAGGCACCAGCTTCGGCAATGGCGGTGTGCTTGCGGCCTGTGCCGTCGTTCCGGTGACCGTTCCGGGCCTGCTGCGCAAGGCCCCGCACATGCTGTTCCATCCCGAACAACCCCTGTTTCTGAAATGGCGCCATGTGCCCAGGCTTCTGCCCTGGCTTCGCCGATATATGGGCCATGCCAACGATCCGGACGTGCGCCGCATCGCCCGCGCGCTGACACCGATCCTCGGCGCCAGCCTGTCGGACCATCAGGAACTGGCCGCGGGAACCCCGGCCCGGCACCGGATCACCCCATGTGACTATCTCTATGCCTACAGGGATCGCAGGCATTTCGAGGCCGACGCATTCGGCTGGGGCATCCGTGCGGCGAACGGCTTTGCCTGGGACGAGCTGGAAGGCCGCGCGCTGCGGGATTTCGACCCGGCTCTGTCCGAGGATCTGGGCTTTGCCGTGCGTCTGCCGGGTCACGGCCGCATAACCGACCCGGGCCGCTACGTGAAGGACCTGGCGGCCCATTTCCAATCCCTCGGCGGGCGCGTCCTGAGGGCTGATGTCAGCGACATCGTGCAAGAGAACGGGCGCGTGACCGGTCTGCGCGCCACAGGCGAAATCCTGCCCTGCGATACGGCGGTCTTCTGCACCGGCGCATGGTCGCGCCCGCTGGCCCGCAAGCTGGGCATCGACGTTCCGTTGGAAAGCGAACGCGGCTATCACGTCGAATTCGTCGCGCCGAACATGGCGCCGAAGGCACCGGTCATGGTAGCCTCGGGAAAATTCGTGGCGACGCCGATGGAGGGGCGGCTGCGGGTCGCGGGCACGGTGGAATTCGGCGGACTGGAGCCGCCTGCGTCCCGGGCGCCCCTTGCCCTGCTGAGGCGGCAGGCCGTCGCGGCCTTTCCCGGCCTTGCCGCGCAGGAAACGCGCGAATGGATGGGGCACCGTCCGGCACCGGCCGATTCCATTCCGATCATCGGCGCGTCGCCGACCGTCAGCGGCGCCTATCTCGGCTTTGGTCACCACCATGTCGGACTGACCGGTGGGCCAAAAACCGGCCGTCTGCTGGCCCAGCTTATCTCGGGCAGGCGGCCCGATATCGACATGGGCCCTTACTCTCCGGCACGTTTCGCGATGGCCGGAAACGCACGACAGGACTGAAACTATAGAAAAAAGCAGGGAGATCGACATGACTAAACTGACCACGCTTCTTGCCGCGACCGCACTTGCCGGCGTCGCGGCCCCCGGTTTCGCGGAAGTCTGGGACATGCCACTGGCCTATTCCGCGACCAACTACCACTCGGTGACGGCCGAACAATTCGGCAATTGCGTGACGACCGGGACGGGTGGCGAAATCGAGATCAAGACGCATCCCTCGGGCTCGCTCTTTGCGGGCAACGACATCAAGCGCGCCGTCCAGACCGGCCAGGTTCCGATCGGAGAGCGCCTGTTGTCGGCGCACGAGAATGAAAATCCGCTGTTCGGCGTCGATTCCATTCCGTTTCTCGCCACCTCCTTCGATCAGGCCGCCGATCTGTGGACAGCCGCGAAACCGGCGCTGACCGAGTTGCTGGCCCAGCAGAACATGACCCTGGTCTATTCGGTGCCGTGGCCGCCGCAGGGTCTCTATTTCAAGAACGAGACGAAATCGATCGCCGACATGAAGGGGGTCAAGTTCCGGTCCTACAGCAACGCGACCGCGCGGCTGGCCGAACTGACGGGCATGCTTCCGGTCCAGATCGAGGCCGCCGAGATCAGTCAGGCCTTCGCCACCGGCGTGGCGGATGCGATGATTTCCTCCGGCGCGACCGGCTACGACCGCAAGGTCTGGGAAAGCCTGAACTATTTCTACGAGGTGGACGCCTGGCTGCCGCGCAACTACGTCCTGATCAACTCGGACGTCTGGGCCAAGACCTCCGAGGCGAACAGGAACGTGATCAACGCCTGTGGCGCGCTGGCGGAATATGCGGGAACCTGGCGCGCGAAGGAATACACCCAGTTCACGCTGAACGGGCTGCGCGAGGGCGGCATGACGGTAGAGCCGGCAAGCGATCAGATGAAGGCGGAACTGAAGGACATCGGGGCAACCATGACCTCGGAATGGCTCGAGACGGCGGGCGAACCCGGTCAGGCCATCGTGGACAAGTTCCGGGCCATGCAAAAGTGATCCTTTCGCCGGACGGCCTTCGCCGTCGTCCGGCGCTTCCGTGGCCTCTTGCACCTGGACGGGGGAATGATCGTGGGAAAGTTGCGCGGCATCAGAACGGTTTGCGATGCAATCTACAATCTGGCGGGGGGCGTTGCCGCATTGTGCCTGATCGGCATTCTCGCCTTGATCGTGGCCCAGATGGCCGCCCGCTGGACCGGCGGCGTCCTGATCGGCGCGACCGCCTATGCCGGATACATGATGGCCGCGGCAAGCTTTCTGGCCTTTGCCTATGCCCTGAATCACGGCGCGCATATCCGCGTCTCCATCGTGCTGAACGCCGTTCCCCGGAAGGTTCGCAGATGGCTTGACGTCTGGTGCTTTGCGATCGGCGCGGCGGTCATGTGGTATTTCGTCTGGTATGGATGGCGCTTCGTCTACTGGTCCTGGAAGTTCGGGGATGTCAGCCAGGGACAGGATGCCACCCCCCTCTGGATTCCCCAGAGCGCGATGCTGCTTGGTGCCGTCATCCTGGCCATCGCCCTGACCGATCACCTGATCCACGTCATCGCCACCGGCAAGCACCGGATCAGGCAGAATCTTTCCGACCAGAGCTTCGGAGAGTAGCGCGATGGAAAACCTCTACATCATCATCCTGTTTCTCTTTGTCCTGTTCACGCTTCTGGGCAGCGGCGTCTGGGTCGGGCTCGCGCTCATGGGGGTCGCCTGGGTGGGCATGGAGCTGTTCACCTCGCGGCCGGTCGGCGATGTGATGCTGACCACGATCTGGACGGCCTCGTCATCCTGGACCCTCACCGCGCTGCCGCTGTTCATCTGGATGGGAGAGATCCTCTACCGGACCCGATTGTCGGAAGACATGTTCCGCGGGCTCTCGCCCTGGATGGCGGGGCTGCCGGGCGGGCTTGTCCATACCAACATCGTCGGCTGCGCGGTCTTCGCCGCGGTGTCCGGCTCATCGGCCGCGACACTGACCACCGTCGGCAAGATGTCCATCCCCGAACTGCGCAGCCGCAATTATCCGGAATCGATGGTGATCGGCACGCTGGCCGGGGCGGCGACGCTGGGCCTGATGATCCCGCCCTCGCTGACGCTGATCGTCTATGGCGTCACGATCAACGAAAGTATATCGAAGCTGTTCTTCGCGGGTGTCCTGCCAGGGCTGGTGCTGGCCCTGCTGTTCATGGCCTATGTGGCGATCCGTTCGCAAACCTCGCGCCACTGGACCCCGCGCGAGGACGCGCCGATGTCGTTTCGCGACCGCGTGGTGAATTCACGCTTCCTGCTGCCGGTCATCTGTCTGATCCTGGTGGTCATCGGCTCGATGTATCTGGGTTTCGCCACCGCGACCGAGGCCGCCGCCTTCGGCGTTCTTGGCGGCCTGACCCTTGCCGCGCTTCAGCGATCGCTGACGTGGAAAAGCTTTACCGAAAGCCTTCTGGGGGCCACGCGCACATCGGCGATGATCGCGCTGATCCTTGCGGGTGCCGCGTTCCTGTCGCTTGCCATGGGCTTTACCGGGCTGCCGCGCGGGCTGGCCAACCTGATCGCGGGCTGGAACCTGTCGCGCTTCGAACTTCTCATGGTGCTGCTGGTGTTCTATATCATCCTGGGCATGTTCCTGGACGGGATCTCCTCGGTGGTGCTGACCATGGCCGTGGTCGAGCCCATGGTCAGGGATGCCGGGATCGACATGATCTGGTTCGGCATCTTCATCGTCGTGGTCGTCGAGATGGCGCAGATCACGCCGCCGATCGGGTTCAACCTGTTCGTGCTGCAAGGCATGACGGGCCACGAGATGAGCTTCATTTCCAAGGCGGCGTTCCCGATGTTCCTGCTGATGGTTCTGATGGTCTTCGTCCTGATCCTCTTTCCCGACCTCGCCACCTGGCTGCCCGACAATATCCGATCGGCTCCACGCGGGTGAATGCCGGATGCGGCCCGTCTGCCGCGCAACCGCGATTCCGGCGCTGTTTCGGCCGCGTCTTGTGATACCGTTCCTCTGGTGTTGCCGGCCTTGAAGGGAGACTCGTCGTTGTTCAGCCGGATCAAGCCCAGTTCGTGGACCGCGGACCAGCGGTCACCCGATGGTTCGGCGCCGATCCGGGTCGAATTATGGACCGCGAAATCGCTGTTCGAAGCCGGCAGGGAACTGGCGGCGACGCGGTTTCCGGAATTCAACGATGCGCCGGCCGCCCCGATCCGGCGGCTGACCGACAATCAGGATGCGATCCGGACGAACTATCTTGATACCGTCATGGCGGCAGAACGCGACGAACTGATCACGCCGGCGGCGGAATGGCTGATCGACAATTACCACATGGTCGAAGAGAACCTGCGCCAGCTGCGCCAGGGTTTCGGACGCTCGTTCCTGCGCCATCAGCGGAAAGTGGCGCTGTCCGGGGGCGGACAGGCGCCGCGCAGTCTGCTGATCGCGTGGTATTTCGTCGCGCTGACCAATTCCGAGGTCAAGGCCGACGACCTGTCCGACTTTCTTCGCGGTTTCCAGTCGGTCTCGACGCTGGATATCGCCGAGCTATGGGCCGTCCCGACCTTTCTGCGCTATGTTCTGGTCGAAAATCTTCGCCGGATGTCCGACCGGGTGGTGACAGCGCGCCGGTACCGCAATACCGCCAACGCCATCGCCGATCTGGTCGCAAGCGATCCCGACAACATCTCGGCCATCGTCGAGGGCCGGGGCGAATTGATCTTCCGGGATACCGTCGCGGTCCAGTTGCTGTATCGCCTTCGCGAGGGCACCGCGGACGCGCAGGCGGCGCTGGCGGCGCTGGAACGGCGATGGGGCGGACAGCCGGCGCTGGAACGCGCGGTGCAGCGGGAATACGCCCAGCAATCGGCCGGCAACGTCACCGTCGGCAACGTCATCAGCAGCCTGCGCCGGATGGGGGATATCGACTGGCTGACATGGTTCGAGGGCGTCAGCCATGTCGACAGGATGCTGGTCGGGGATTCCGAATTCGTCCGCCTGGACCAGGCAACCCGCGCGGCCTATCGATCCGCGGTCGAGCGGACGGCGCGCCGATCCAGGCTGAGCGAGACCGAGGTCGCCCGGCTGGCGCTGGAGACCGCTGCCGGCGATTCCGAAGGTGCCGCCGATCGGGGCATCCTCCGGGAGCCGCGGCTGGACGGGCGCGTCGAGGTCGGGCACCTGCTGGTCGGCGAGGACCGGTTCCGGCTGCAGCGGCTGGCAGGGTGCCGCAGGACAGCCTACGAAATGCTGGGCATCTTGATACGCCGGCTTGGATGGTTGTCGCTGCAACTGCCCTTGCTGGTCCTGACCGTCCTGCTGTTGGCGGTGATGACCTGGACGATCCCCGACGGCCTGCCCCGGTGGCAGGTCGGCTTGCTGCTGGCGCTGGCGCTGGTCCCGGCCAGCGAGACCGCGATGCAGGCCCTGGCATTTCTGGCGGCGCGATGGCTGGCGCCGCGTTGCCTTGCGGGCTATGATTTCCGGACCGGCCTTCCCGCCGAGGCGAGGACGCTGGTCGTCATCCCCTGCATGATCACCAGCATGGACGCCATCGACGAACTGGCGGACACGCTGGAATCGCATTACCTTGCCAATCCGCAGACCGAGATATTCTTCGCGCTTCTCAGCGACTGGGCCGACGCCGATGCCGAAACGCTTCCGCGTGATCAGGCGCTGCTGGATCACGCCCGCCAGCGCATCGACGCGCTGGCCGAACATTACAACCACGGCGGGGTCCGGCGCTTTTTCCTGCTGCATCGGCGCCGTCAGTGGAGTGCGACGGACCGCGTCTGGATGGGCTGGGAACGCAAGCGCGGAAAGCTGACCGAGCTGAACATGCTGCTGCGCGGTCAGACCGGGACCAGCTTTCTGGCGACCGGCCCGACCCCGCCCGAGGGGGTGCGCTATGTGGTGACGCTGGACAGTGACACCCGATTGCCACGCGACACCGTCGCGGCCCTGGCCGGCAAGATGGCCCATCCGGTCAACCTTCCGGTCAGCGACGAGAAGGGTCTGGTGATCCGGGGCCATGCGATCATGCAGCCGCGGGTCACGCCCTCCCTGACGACCGGGGCCGAAGCCTCGGTCTTCCAGCGCGCATTTTCCGCGAACCGGGGGCTTGATCCCTATGTGTTCGCCGTCTCGGATCTTTACCAGGATCTGTTCGGTCAGGGCAGCTTCACCGGCAAGGGCATCTACGACGTCGATGCGTTTCAGGCGGCGATGACCGCCCGCGTGCCCGAAAACGCCATTCTCAGCCACGACCTGCTGGAAGGCAGCCTGGCCCGCGCGGCGCTGGTATCGGATATCGAGGTGGTCGAGAATTTCCCCACCCGCTACGCGAACGAGGCAAGCCGCCAGCATCGCTGGATGCGCGGCGACTGGCAGTTGCTGCCGCTGATCGTCACGCCGGGAAACGGACTGAACGGGCTGGCGCGGTTCAAGATGCTGGACAATCTTCGCCGGTCCCTGGTCGCGCCGGGCTGGCTTGCGACCTCGGTCGCGGGCTGGCTGCTGCTGCCGGGATCGGCGGCGGCGCTGTGGCAATTGGCGCTGATCCTGCTGATGGTGCTGGTGCCGATCCTTCAGATCGATACCAACGTCCTTCGGCGCCAGTATGGCGTGTCATGGGGGTATCACATCCACCAGGTGCTGCGCGACGCCCGCATCTCGTTCACCCAGTTCGGGCTGCGGCTGACCACGGTCGCGGATCGGGCCTGGTCGACGGCGGACGCCATCTTCCGGACCTTGTGGCGGCTGGCCGTCAGCAGGCGCAACCTGCTGGAATGGACGCCATCGCAGCTGATCGGCGACAGGGACGACCCCCGGCTTGCGGCCGAATATCGCCGGATGATCGCGTCGCCCCTGATCGGCGGCGGCGCGATCCTGGCCTCTGCCGCGGTCAATCCATCCGCCCTTCCGGTCGCGGTGATTTTCGCCGCGCTGTGGATCGCCGCGCCCTGGATCACCTTTCGCGCCTCGCGGTCGCTGGAAACGGTCGACCAGTTGCAGATCTCGGCCGAGGACAAGGCCGAGTTGCGGCGCATCGCCCGCCGCATCTGGCGCTATTTCGACGAATTCGTCGACCAGACGACCAACCATCTGCCGCCCGACAATTATCAGGAACTGCCAGCCCCGAAACTGGCCGAACGCACCTCGCCGACCAATATCGGGCTGTATCTCATGTCGGTCATGTCGGCGCATGATTTCGGCTGGATCGGCCTGGACACGGCGCTGAAACGGATCGAGGCCACCATCGCCACGCTTGAACGGATGCAGCGGTTTCGCGGGCATTTCTTCAACTGGTATGACACCAGAACGCTGTCGGTGCTGCCCGCGCCCTATCTGTCTTCGGTCGACAGCGGCAATCTTGCCGGGATGCTGATCGCGCTGTCCTCCGGTCTGCGGGGCTGGGCGGCGCACGCGCCTTCGGTGCGCGTGCCCGCCACGGCGGGGCTGCGCGACACGCTGGACATCCTGCGCGCCGAGCTGGAGCTGCTGCGCGACGATCGCCGTGCGCTGCGCGACCTGCACGGCGCGATGAGCGAGGCGATCGACGGCTATGCCCGGTCGGTGGCGCACAGCCTGCCCGGATCGCTGGCCGATCCGGTCGCGGCCGGGCAGTTGATCAGCCGCGCCGCGACCATCCGGCGACTGGCGGGCGATCTGCACGCGGCGACCCCGCGCGGCGACGCGGCCGAGATCCTGGCCTGGTCCACGGCATTGGTGCGCGACACCGCCGATGTCCTGAACCCGGTCACAACCCGGCCCGAGGCGCTGGACAAGTTCGTCCTGCAGACCCGGCTTCTGGCCGAGCGGGCGCGCAACCTTGCCTTCGGGATGGATTTCAGCCTGTTCGTCGATCGCGAAAAGTCGCTGATGTCGATCGGCTATCGCACCGATGCGCAGGCGCTTGACGGCAGCCGCTATGACCTGCTGGCCTCGGAGGCGCGGCTGACCAGTTTCCTGGCCATCGCCAAGGGCGATCTGGGCAAGGAACATTGGTCGCGTCTGGGCCGGCCCTTCGCGATGGTCGGCCATCGCGGCGCGCTTCTGTCCTGGTCGGGCAGCATGTTCGAATACCTGATGCCGCCGCTGCTGCTGAAGGAACGTCAGGGCGGCATCCTCAACCTCGCCGACAAGATGGCGGTCGCGATCCAGATGGAATGGGGGCGGTCGCACGGCCTGCCCTGGGGCATCTCGGAAAGCGCGTTCAACGCCCGCGACCGGGACATGAACTATCAATATTACGCCTTCGGCGTTCCCAACCTGGCGCTGAAGCGTTCGGGCGGCGATTACGTGGTGGCGCCCTATGCCTCGATCCTGGCGGCACAGATCGACCCGCAGGCGGCGATCAGAAACCTGGCCGCGCTGCGCGAACTGGGCGCCGAGGGCCGCTTCGGGTTCTATGACGCGGTCGATTTCTCGCCACGCCGCCAGCGCGAGGGCGCCAATCACAGCGTCGTGAAGAACGTCATGGCCCATCATCACGGCATGTCGATGCTGGCGATCGGAAACGCCGTTCTCGACGGCATTCATCGCGAAAGGTTTCACGCCGATCCGGTCGTGCGCGCATCAGAATTGCTGCTGCAGGAAAAGTCGCCGCGCGACATCACGCCGGTGACGCGCGCGACCACGGCTTTCGGACCGGGGCGGGACACGCTGCTGAGCAGCGGCGATACCCTGACCGTGGTCAGCGATCCGGGCCGGGCCGAACGCGAGGTGGCCCTGATGTCGACCGGCGCCTTCACCATGTTCGTGTCCTCGACCGGCGCCGGGCGCGCCATGCTGGGCAATATCGCCCTGAACCGGTGGTCCGCCGATCCGACCCGGGACGATGGCGGTATCCATCTGCTCATGCGCGACATCCAGTCGGGGGAATGGTGGTCGGCGACCCACGCCCCGTGCAGCGGGGCCGACGAACGCAGCACGGTGATCTTTTCCGATCACAAGGCCGAATTCTTCAAGACCGCCAACGCGATCGAAAGCCGGCTGGAAATCATCGCGGCGACCGAAGGCAATGCCGACGGACGCCGCCTGACCCTGCGCAACCTGTCGGGGCGCGACCGGACCATCGAGGTGACCTCGTATGGCGAGATCGTGCTGGACGATCCGGCCTCGGACCGGGCCCATCCCGCCTTTTCCAAGATGTTCGTCGAAACCGAGATCCGCGACGAGGGCGCGCTGATCATGGCGCGGCGCCGGCCCCGCGATCCGCGCGGCCAGTCGCTGTATATGGCCCATCTGGTGACCGGGCCGGATGGTGCGCTGACCCCGGCCGCCGAGGCCGAAACCGACCGGCGCGCCTTTCTTGGCCGCGGTCGCAGCCTGGCCGACGCCGCCGCGATGAAGAGCGGCGCAACCCTGTCGGGGCGCCAGGGCCATACGCTGGATCCGATCTTCGCCATTCGCAGGCATATCCGCGTGCCGGCCGGAAAATCCGCCTCGATCACCTTCTGGACGCTGATCGCCGACAGCGCCGAGGACTGCGCCCGGCTGGCCACCCATTTTACCCGCCCCGGCTGTTTCGAACACGAGTTGCGGCTGGCATGGACCTATTCGCAGGTCCAGCTGCGCCATCTCGGGGTTTCGCTGGATGAGGCGAAGCTGTACCGGCAATTCGCAAGCCTGCTGATCTGGCCCGATCTGCGTCTTGCCGCGACGCCGCAGCGGCGCCGGGACATCGGCCGGCAGAACGAATTGTGGCCGATGGGAATTTCAGGCGATGTTCCGATCCTGCTGCTGCGGATCGACAACGAGGCCGATCTTCCGATCATCCGAAATGCCATGCGCATGCATACCTTCCTGCAAAGCCGGGGCGTCTTGCATGATCTGGTGATCCTCAACGAACGCCCGACCAGCTATGCCCAGGATCTGCAGCACGGAATTCAGACCCTGGTCGATGCCGCCGTCCACGCGGCCGGCCAGTCCGGCCCCCATCATGCCCATGCCGTGCGTCGCGATCAGATAAGCCAGGGCAGCTTCGACACGCTGATATCGGCGGCGCGGATCATGCTGCACACCCGCAACGGCAAGCTTTTCGAACAATTGGCGCGGCTGCGCGAGACGCCGCCGGCTCCGGCGCGCCTTCGGGGCTGTGGCGAACGCCGGCGCGACGATCCCCGGCCAAGGCCTGCGTCCCGATCGCAGCTGGAATTCTGGAACGGATTTGGCGGGTTCGCATCCGACGGTCGCGAATATGTGCTGCGCATCACCCATGACCGGCAGACCCCCCATCCCTGGATCAACGTGATCGCGCGTGACGATTTCGGCTTCCACGTCTCGGCCGAAGGGGCGTCCTACACATGGGCGGTCAATTCTCGCGATTACCGGATCACGCCCTGGACGAACGATCCGGTCATCAATGCGCCGGGCGAGACGATCCTTGTCCACGACCCCGAGACCGGCTGCGTCGCCAGCCCCTTCCTGGCCACGTCCGAGCCGGGCGACGCGGTCTTCGAGGCGGCGCATGGTCTGGGATATTCGCGCTTTACCGCCGATTATGGCTGGGTCGTGGTCGAGGCGGTGATGACGCTGGCCCGCGACGTTCCGGCGCGGCTGACCCGGCTGCGGGTCACCAACCGGACCAGGCGACACCTGCGGCTGCGCGGCGTCGCCTATGCCCAGCTTGTCCTTGGCACCGACGCGGCGGTTGCGGGCCCGATGGTCCGGACCGGCTTTGATACCGGGCTTGCGGCCGCCATCGGGCGCAATCCCTATTCGGCGGATTTCGCCGATCGGATCACCGCGCTGGCCTGCGATCGCGAGGTGGACGCCCATTGCGGTTCCCGGACCGCCTTTCTGGGCCGCGAGGGCGCGATTTCCTATCCGGCGGCGCTGGAATCATGGCCCCGTCCTGCCGCGCAGGGCGGCGGCGGCGCGCAAGACGTCGAGGCGGCGGG
>CEOS01071613.1_pt1 | contig 12528 bp, 8 predicted proteins | sample 530601 | NCBI WGS metagenome assembly CEOS01 (sample SAMEA2620666, study PRJEB7988) | marine metagenome | biome: marine biome (ENVO:00000447); feature: mesopelagic zone (ENVO:00000213); material: "saline water (ENVO:00002010), including plankton (ENVO:xxxxxxxx)" | depth 1000 m
TTCCGAACAACCCAATAGTCATGGCGGATACGCAGAGTCGCAAAATTTACCGCAAAAAATAGATAAAGCTTTGCAGCTTCCTGAAAAGGAACTCTCTGTTACCGTTAAAACAGAGGTACATGATACTTTATGGAAAAGTTACCTGGGTTATCGGGTGATTGTTGCCAATACCACCCGTAAGAAGATTGAGTTCTTTGCCCAGGATAGCCGCCTCTACATGAAAGTACAGGCTAAAAACCCCCGGGGTGAATGGCAGGACATTGAATACCTGCCCAGCAGTTGGTGTGGCAACAGTTACCATTCAGTATATCTGAAGAAAAATGAGTATTGGAAACTAACCACCCCGGTGTATGAAGGTGACTTTGAAACCCAACTGCGTATTGAGTTGGAATACCCCGATCCGGATGATGAACCGGAAAACCCCTGGGAACGCAAAACCCGTAAAATATATAGTAATGAATATGCGGGAAGTGTGAACCTTGCACAATTCTGGCGCAAACCGGGGTACTCTCCTTCGGGTATTATGGATCCATACAACGACTGAAACACCCCCATAAATCACTCCTTCACACTATTGGCCCACCCCCCATAGTTTTAGTAAAACACCCCTGCTTTGGTTAGGGGGTGGATTTGATTTTACTACTTTTGGCTAACTTCACTTATTGTTATGAACGTACGCCTCACTCCTGAACAAAAGATCAAGATCCTTAACTCCGATGATCTGTACCTGATCATGCAAAACGTGCTTTTGCGGGAGAACAAAATTGGTCGTGGAAAGGAGCACCTTTGGGTAGTATGCCTGAATGCTGAGAACCGCATTCTCAATATTGAACTGGTTGGGCTGGGCTCTAACATATCTGTTTCGGCCACCCCTACCAGTATTTACCAGCTAGCCGTTCATAAAAGTGCGGTTTCCATTATCATCGTACACAACCACCCCACCGGCAACCTCCGCCCCTCTGATGAGGACAAGAAGTTTACCCGCCACATGATGAAGGTTAGCCAGGTTTTGCGGGTAAAATTGCATGACCATATTATTATCAGCGAAGAAGACTACTACAGCTTTGCGGACATGGGCCTTATGAAAGAGTTGGCACACGCCCTACCAGAAGAATACCTGGATGGACAGGTGGAAAAAATGGAGGATGACCTGGCAAAACTCGTTGAAGACAGAAACCGTCTAGAAATGGCCAGAGGTTTTAAAAAAGAGGGGGTGGATCCTCGTATTATCTCCAATGTAACGGGGGTGTCTGTATCGGTGATTGAGGGGTTGTAGGCTTACAATTTTGAACTTTCTGAGAAGTTAGCTGGTCCTTTTTATCCATCTGGGCATTTCTTCCTATATAGTCCTTTCTTTACGGCTTTTTCAAAACACATCAAGGACAATGTATTTATTAAAAGAAGCCATTGTGGAGTTTCTCCACCACTGTCGCTATGAAAAAAACCTGAGCGACAAAACCCTTAAATTTTATGAGATAGACCTTTTGCAACTGCAAAGTTTTTTGCGGAGTAAAGAGTTTTCCCTGGAAGTGAGGGCTATTACTAAAGCGGAGCTCCGAGAATACCTGCAAAGCATTTCGGTATTGAAACCTAAATCGGTAAAGCGGAAAGTGGCTACCATCAAGGCCATGTTCAATTACCTGGAGTTTGAAGACCGGATCGAAGTAAACCCTCTGCGGAAAATGCGGATCAAGATCAAAGAGCCTTTTCAATTGCCGAAAGCGCTAAACCTTCAGGAAATGGGAGCCATCTTTAAAACGGCTTACCTAAAGCTACAGAATAAACGAGAATCTGATTATGCCTATTTCGAAGCTTTACGAAACGTGGTAGTTATTGAGCTTCTGTTTGCTACGGGCGCGCGGGTTTCGGAAATAGCGGGCCTGAAAACAGATCATATTAACCTGGATACGGGGGTGGTTACCATTAAAGGAAAGGGAAACAAAGAGCGTATCATCCAGATTTGCAATACGCATACTTTCGAAGTATTGCGTAATTATCAAAAGCAGTTTGCGAAACTTATACAGGACGCCAAAGGAGCTTTTTTGGTCAACCGCCTGGGTAAAGCCCTTACGGACCAGTCCATCCGCAATATGATCCGGAAGCTGGCACAGGAAGCTAAGGTTAATAAGCATGTGACCCCGCATATGTTCCGCCACTCCTTCGCCACCCTCCTACTGGAAAAGGAAGTGGACATCAAATACATACAGGCCATGCTAGGCCACAGTTCTATTGTAACCACCCAGATCTATACTCACGTGAATAGGGAAAAGCAAAGGCAGATCCTTCAGGCTAAACATCCTAGGATGGATTTCGCGGTGGCCGGAACGTAGATTTAAATGCTCCTGACTTCAATGAAGGATAACTGTTGATTATGAGTTATAAACAGGAACATAAAAATATTATTGACCAACTAATTAGCCAATCTTCATCAATCGCCAGTGAGGTATGTATCATCGTAGTTGCCAACGTTCGACAGGATAGCTCTGCTGATACTTTAGTCTATCCTTATGATGAGCACAGAACGGAGTATTATTCTGAAAGTGAGTATGAAGAAATAACGAATGGATTTAGAAGTAATAGTTTCTATACACTTTATATTTCAGGAGAAATGAACTTTATTAAGTGGTACTTAGAAGGTAACTATGATAAAATTCCAAAGAAATTCAAGTTGGTCTATGCTGCCGCATCTAGTGGGAAGGGACCTGGTAAAAAGGCTTTGATACCGTCTTTCTGCACCTTACATAATATTCCCTATTCCAGTTCAAATGCTTATGTTGTTAGCCTTTGCCGGCATAAATATCATTTAAGCTCAATACTTAAGTGTCACGGGTTACCTGTAGCTCAAAGCTGGTATTTTAGTCATGAGTCTGGCTGGCTGTTGAACCAAAAGCCGCCACCTAATACAAATATTATTATTAAACCCACGTATGAAGCAGCCAGCGTTGGAATAGATGAATATTCACGAGTTAATTATTCTCAAAAATTAGATCAAGAGTTTAACTTATTATCTAAGAAGTTGAACCAGCCATTAACTATACAAGAGTTCATAACAGGTTATGAAATCGAGACCCCAGTAATTAATTACAACTCAAACCCTATCGCATTTAAATCCATAGGTTTAAGTGTGGATGGAAAGAAAAAACTTGATGATTTATTCTTAACATATGAAATTGTATATGAAGACGGTTATCAGTTTTTTGAATTTGATGAATTTGATCCAACCATCTTAAATGATATAATTGAGACGGTCAAAAATTCTGCCTTGGTTCTCGGGCTTGAGGGATTCAGTAGAATAGACATGCGTGTAAGGGAAGATGGGGCTTTTCATATTATGGATGTGGCCACTTATCCTCATGCTATAAAGCATAGTTCATTTTGGTTTATGATGAAGTCTTTGGGTTATGAATATGCTGATGTATTTGCATTGCTAACTGTTCTGGCTGCAAAAAGATATAACTGGATAGATTAAGAGTCTGACCAATATTGCCGGTCAGAAACTAAAAAACCCAAACCATAGAAACTCCATGATGGACCAATTTCATCTGGATACTTTGTTAGAATATGTGTTTGCCATCTATCAGGGGTTCTGTCCTTAAAAACAAAAAGCTCCTTTCTAATTATTTCCAGTCGTCTTGACAAATAGGCTTTATCGGGAATATTGGGGATATACCCTTCAATTCCATTAAGACATTTTTTCGATTCCTTTAATCTATTCAGAAGACGATATACAACAGAAAGATTCATCCTAATGAAAAACTCATAATAGTTGTCTTTTCTTCTCCCAGAACTAAGAAGCTCTTGAAGCTCCTCCAGGAAGTCACAAGCTTTTTTTAAATTCCCGGACATGGCAATTAGGACACCTAAGTTATTGCTCACCAAAATTGATCTATTAGCTGGTGACATACTGGTGTACACACCGTTTATCAAATTTAAAGCCTCTTCACTAGATAAATTATTGGAAAGCCATCCTGACAGGACCATATTATTAAATGGAACGTCAACTCTTGGAAAGGATACCTCGGCTAAATCATAGAATAAATGAAGAGCCTGTTGTGATTTTTGGTAGGCTTCTTCAAAAGCACCCATGACCAAAAGGTTGCCCGAAAGATTGGTTAACGACATAAAGTATTGTGTAGGATAAAGATACTCGTCACCTATTGTTTCATTTTGGAAAAATAGAGCTGATTTCTCCGTTCGGTCCAATGCTACCTCTGCTATATGAACAATGCTTGCCTTTCTCCTGAGAATGTTCACTAATACTTCCGTATTAGAATCATATGAGCCTCTCTTGGCAAGATAAATCATCAAAGTTCTTTCAAGGTTTTTCGCTTCATTATATTCCGAGAGGTGAGCATACCTGGATACTAATGTCATCATCATCCTTACCCATATTTCGCTTTCTCGTTCTCTCAGGTCATTCCAATTCAATAAAGCATTTTTAGATTCTATCAAATCATGGTGAACTAAATTTTTTGAGAGGCAAAGTGACAAGAGAAAATACTTTTCTGCTACAAGGATTTCATACACGAGATCCTCTATGCTTCTAATTATATTAAGTGATGCTTGGTAGTTATTCTCAAAAAAATATTTGTATGCCTTAAGCATTAGTTGATAGTAAGGTAATAATCCAAACTCAGGTGCGAATTGTAATATCCTAGCTTTATAAAGTTCAGAAAAACGATTCCCATTTCTTATGGATTTCAAGTGAGCTAAAATGTAATAAACAATCGAATCACGGATATTGTCGGATTCGAAAAAGAGGTTGGCTCTTGCCTCATAATCCGAAGGATTCAAGATTCTGAGACATTCTGCAAAACTTTGATAGAGATTTGTCTTCCTTGTCTTCGCTCTACAGTAGAATACTTCTCTGATTACTTCGTGGCTAAAATTGAAATGATCCGATTCACTTTCAATTAGAGAGAGCCTTTGTGCCATGGAAATAGTTTCCTGCAGTTTGTGAATTTTATCCTTCGTAAGACAAGAGATTTCATCATGAGAAAAACTTAATCCGATAATACTAGCACGTTCCAGTAACTCCAAAATATCCTCACTAGAAGCGCCATATTGGTGGAGCCTAGTGATAAGTAATTTTTCAATAAAAGATTGATTTTCAAATGCATCGCCCTCGAAAATTTCACTTATAAATTTGGCGTTTAAAGGTTTTCTTCCATTTATATTAACATAATCAATAAGTTTTTTACATAGTTCCAAATGGCCTTGAGTTAACTTAAAGAGCAGTTCTATAAAGCCTTTTTCGTTTGGCAATTGGAATCCCAAGAACCTTAAAACTTTTGGGAAAATAGTGAACGTAATATTTTTAGTTCTAACCTCTTTCTGAACATGGCTGCTAATAAAACTCGCTAATGAAACTGGTTCAACATATGTTTGATCTAGCGTTGTAACGAGCAATATTTTTGTGGTTTCCAGAAATTTAAGGGTCTCAAAAAGCTCAGGGTTAAAAAATAATTTCAAGAGCCTAATAGATGAATTATCCCACCAATGGAAATTTTCTGCAACAATAAGAAGTTTCTTATGCCTAAAGATATTGTTTAATACTAGTAGTGTTTCTAGTTCTTCATTTTCTAAAAATGATAATTCATTTCTTTGTTTCTCAGTATTTCTTTTGATGATGTAATCAGTTATGAAAGAAGCAAAACTACCGGTAATCGGTAATGATTTGATTAATTCACTGATACCTTGATGAACATTACTTTTCTTTGCAATTCTTGCTTTGAAACGTACTATTCCTTTTTTAAAGGGATAATATTGTCTTAGAGAAATCGACAAATCTCCACTTAGTATCAGATACTCATGTTTATCAGAATGATAGGACCATCTTTCTGAAACTTCCTTCGCAACATGACTTTTTCCAGTTCCGGAATTTCCTGTTAGATGAACTACTCTTTGTTCACCGTTGAATTGGTCTATTATTTTAGACACTAAATCTGAATGACCTAGAACTTTGTCTAGTCTATCCATAATCAACAGTTATCTATTATTCGCTAATGTAAATAATTCTCAGATATACGGTTCTCTATAAATTTTTACTTGAGAATTATATCTATCTCGTACGCTTTTCCATTACCCAACTAGGAAAGGACAGACTTAATCAAAAACAAGAAAGAAAGGAATTATTCCCTGGATTAGGTGGATTAGGGCTGATAACCATTTACAGGTTCACAATAAATTATTTAATCTAAGGGATTCATCCATGCCTATCCGCATCCTTATCTTTTAAAAAACCCATCATATCTCTTCTTGTATTTTCAAAATCCGCTTTTATCCTTTCAACCAGGAAATCGCTTAGCTTCTCATAATCCTTATTCGGAATGTCATATGTTTTTGAAGCAAGGTGCTGAAAATTGTTATCACCATAGCTTTCCGGCTTTAAATGGTCCGTGAGCATTTTTTTCAATTCTGCCGTGTAGGGAAGAGCTTTATTGTATGATTCCAAAAATACCTGGACCTTCCCGTTTTCTGTCAATATACTTTCAGGGTAAATGGTATAGTAGAGCGTGGCTTTATGGTCATAATCCCACAAATGTCGCCAGTTAGCCGCATACCCATCCAATATCCAATTAAAATGCGCTGCAACCTTCCTTAATTGATCAATAACAAAATCATAGGCTGCTTTCCGGGTTTGAATAGCTTTTTCAATTTTTTGGGCATGCTGAAAGTAAAATTGTATCTCTTCCGTCATTTCATCGGATTGGGTTAAATGATTCATATTGCGAACAAAGTCTTTGAAGTAGATGATATCCTTCAGAGGAAGCTCATGGGGTAAACCTTTCTGCAGGGCAAGATTCAACCACTGCGCATGGGTGATATTGATGAAGTGATCATTTCCAATTTCGGTTTCTTTCAGGGGCTCCAGGGTCAGGATAATCCCGGCCTTTTGGTTTTCGGGGTAATCATACTTATTCCAATAGTCCTGCAGGTCGTTATGCAGCGTATGATATATTTTAGCTTCGATCATTACTACACTTTTGGCGGCAGCAGAATGGAGAACTATATCGATGCGCCCTTTACGGGTAGCTACTTCCAACAGTACTTCACAGCCGGAAAGATCGTATTGCTTTTCCTGTTTTTTACTGCCGTAAGCCTGTTGTATCAATTCCTCCAGGGATTGTATTAAGAGTTCACTGATGAGAGGTGAGGTTTCCGGGTCTAAAAAGTAACGGTACACATTGCAAATGGTGGTTTCGCGGGTGGTATGGCCTACCACATCCAAAAAGCCTAATTCGCGGGGCGGGTTCTCGGGGATATCGAGGGTGATGAGTTGGAGTAATTGGGAAGTTTCAGGGTGCATTAAAATGACGTTATTTTATGCAATTTCTATCCCATAGACTCTATTTAACAGCCCTTTATGTTCATCAAAGATTAGTCCGTGCTGCGGAATAGAACTTACATAATCTGAAAACAACCGACCGCAAAAATCCTCATCGGTATCTTCTATAGTCCGCTCTACGATCTCCATACTAATATCCGTCTCCAATTTTTCTATAAAGCTGCGTATTTGAGACTTATTCATAATATATCGCAAGCTCATCCTATCCTGACAAGCTTCAGCCGCAAAGTTGGCAAACTCCATATTTTGAAGTTCTGGTCTGTTTTTTTGTTGAGACCTGAATTTCTCATTCAATTGACTAAAAATATCCGATGTTACGCTACCAAAACTACTTCTGAGTTCATCCAGATATGTTTCAGCAATATTTCTAATCTCTTCCTCAGGAATCGCTGTCCTATGATGTAGATATCGAAATAAAGTATCCAAATTCGAGAACAAGGTCGCCTCTAAGCAATAAGCGTCATGTGAAAATGCAAGGGATCCATTGCCCAATCGTTGTTGTATTTGCATATTTAAGCCTTCATTCGTTTCACGATTCGCAAAATCCTTGTCCGTGAGTACCACAAAGATTTTATTTCTAAAAAGCTGAGACAGGGTACGTCTGTTATGTTCCATTTTAGCGACCAGATCATCCCGCCCTCTTATATAAAGAAACTGACATTTATTAAGACCTATACTATTTGCAATCAAGCCTGATTCCTGATATTTGGTGAACAGGGCTTTAATGTTAGTTATATCATCACTCCCTTCTACAAATACAATTCTGGATGCCTCATTTAATTTTTCCAAAGCCAGGATTGGACTACCAAAATCCTGTTTGATCAAATCAAAGTCTTCAACAGGTTCTAATTTTTTATTTACCTTAGCATCACGATTCAAATAGAAAAGCTCTCCATTTTCTACCTGACTTACAAACACATCGTTATGGGATATTATAAAGGTCTGGCAACCTTCCAGTTCTTTCATCTTCCCCAACAGACGTCTTTGCAAAGCCGCATGAATATGACTGTCGGGTTCATCAATAAGCAGAATATTTAATTCTGCATCCAGGTAATCTATGGTAGCAAAAATTTCTGCCACTTGCAACAGGCCACTTCCCTGTAGGTATAAATCAAGCTCCCTTCCCTCTTCCCTGACTTGCAAGTTGATATATTCATCTGTTTCTAATCTGTTCCCGTTCTTTAAATTAAAACTCACATTACGGTCCAGAACCTCTGAAATTTGATTTCTTAAACGCTCTGGATTGCTGTGATACCTTATTTTGTTCCGGAGTACTTCTTGGGATTTACCTCTCACTATTTTTTTGGTCACCTGCCCTTTATTCATAAATGGTTCATTAGCCAATACACTAGAAACCGGACTGGTTTGATATATAAAAATAGCATCTGTAAGCCTTAAACCTTTATCTCTCATATTTGCCGCAAAATTCTGAAACTGTCTTTTTTGCGCTTTCCGTATCCGGTAATAAGCATTGGCAATCACTTTGGGCCTGCTAATTTCAAAGGTCAGGGTGGACTCTTGATCATCTCGTCTCAAAGTTAAGCCAATCTTACAAATATTGGGAGCCTTTTGAAAGAGGTCTATATCATTGGTTAGTCTCAAAAAGTTCAGATCTTTAAAAGGCAGATACAAATTATCTCCTGTATAAAAATCCTTCCCATTGGTTTGAATATACCTTTTATAACAACGGTGCCATAACTGAAGCGCTTCGAAAATGGTAGTCTTACCCTGATTATTCTCACCTATAATTACGTTAAAGTATTCATTAGGATAAATATCGAGCTTCTCAATACTCTTGAAGTTTTCAATAGTAATTTTAGATATATGCATCACTATTTATTCAAACGGTACTGTTCATCATCACCCCAAAAATCAAAGCATTGATTCATCTGGCCGATCTCAAAAGAAATATCTTTCTTTAGGGTTTGCCATTTTCCATAGCCCAGTTCTTCAGCCAGTTTATAAAACCCATCTCCCTGGTAGTTATCTCCTTTCGATATCACTAATGCACTCAACAATGGCCTTTCATGATCATGTTCGTAAGCTGATATTTCTCCAAGTACCTTACCTATTTCTGCCCGATCATGAGGACTTTCAGACATTAACAAGCCAAGCTTACAGGTATCACTTAATTCCTGATAATAGCATGTTTGTTTCTTACGGGCTTTTTCAATGAGGTATGACCTGACTTTTGTATTCATAAAGCCAAAGTAGAAAATTATTATCTTACCGAGAATTAAATATAAATTTTCACTTTAAGTTATAAATTTATCTATCGTTAAACTTTTGGGGCATGACAAACTGGAATATATTTTTTGGAATAATCACTTTTGTAGCTACCGTTTGTGGACTTCTACCCATTTTTACTAGTAAAACAGAAAATTTTGTTACCCCTATTTTTAGAATTTTCTTATTATTCCTATTCCTATTGGGTGTCTTATCCCTATTTAAATCTTTGATAAATGAAATTCCCTTTAATATATTATTATTATTTTGGTCTAATATTCTAATATTTTTAAGCTTAATATGCGTATGGGAATTTATAAATAAAAGAATCAAGTATAAGAAAATAGGAAACGTAATAACTGTAATATTGGCTTTTATTATTGTATTAGGATCAATTCTAGCCATACCTTTTGGAAATTTATCCTTTTTAAATGAATTTAAGAATATTTTTGATCCAAAATTTAATAGAATAGTAGCGAATTCAATTTCAAACACCAAATATGGGGATATTGGAATAATTGGCAGCAAAAGAAGCCGAGATGATTGGAATTCTCTTAGATCCGATAATTCAATATATGTAGGTGATACAATATTGATCTATGTCCAGCAAAAATTGGATAATCCCAATGAATTTGAAAATGTTGTAACAAAGACAAATATTTTCATAGATGCCCCTAAGCAATATGATCTGACACAGAGCAAAAGAGTTTACACCACGATTAGGGCTAAAGGGTTTGATGATGTAACGGATTGTGTTAGACTAAACTCCTCTACACCCTTTTATTTACAATTTTTACCTAATTACTCCACTTTTGTTTTTGAAAACTTAGAAAAGAAGGGAAGTGAGTATGTATCTTGGGATGCTCCAGATGAAAGATCTATTGACAATGAAATATATTCACGCCTAACTGATGGTGGGGTAGATTTTGAAGTTCCTGTAGGTGAAGGTTTTGTACTTTACTTTCAGTTATACTATGTGGTTAAATCCCACGAAGACTTATACAATTAAAGTAAATTTCTAATAAATAATCAAAAAGTCATTTATCTATAAATCTTAGCCTGCCTGCCCGCGGTAAAGGTGCTGCTGAAAACCGATAAAGGCTTCGCGGATGCCGGGTATGTCACCCAAAGCTTTTTTGGCATCGGCCAGGGCGGTGTACTTGAGTTCCAGCAGATCTGGGAGTTTATGGTCGTCCAGCTCTTCTACGCCAGAATCCACGTACTGCTGTAGTACAAAATTGAGGAACTCCTGCTGGGCGGGGTTATAGCTATCCAGGTGTATACGGGCACTTTCGGCACGCTGCAGGCGGGGTACGAGCTCTTTGTGGTAGGCGATGTAAGTGAGTACATCGTACAGGTCACTGTCCTCTCCGTGGATGAGCCTGCGCAGATCATCGAGCTGGGCGCGGGTGTAGCCTTTTTCGTTGAGCTCTTCGAGCAGCTTTTTACGGGTGCCGGGCAGGCTCCACATCTGCCTTAATTCATCCTCATTTTTAAAGAAGGCGGGTATATCTCCAAACAGTCTTTCAATAAACTCTGCGGAGGATATGGGTTTGCCGTCCGGGCTCCAGAAGGAGGTGCGTACCATGGAGTCCAGCTCGCGTACTTTATGGTCAGAGAGTCTTATACGGATCATCCTGCGGGGCGGATTATCGCAAACGCAGGGATCATTGCCGCACTGGTAACAGGGTTGCGGATCTCGGGCACATACGCATGGAGAGTGACCGCAAGAGAGGCAGGGCTCCGGCTCGGGGCGCGGAGCGGGGCCGGGATCATCGGGTGGTGGTAAGGGTGGGCCGTCCCATTCGGGATCATTAAAGTGGCGGTGGGCCTTTACAAAGTCGTAAATGGTAAAATAGTCTTTACCGTCATACAGGCGGGTACCGCGGCCTACAATCTGCTTAAACTCTACCATGGAGTTGATGGGGCGCAACAGTACGATGTTGCGGATCTCGGGGGCATCTACACCTGTGCTGAGCTTTTGGGAGGTGGTGAGTACGGTAGGGATATTTTTTTCATTGTTCTGAAAGTCGCGCAGGTGTTGCTCTCCCAGCCGCCCATCATCTGCAGTAACGCGGTGACAATAGCCGGGGTGGGTGCTCCGGGTTTCCTGGTTAATGAGGTCGCGTATGGCTGCGGCATGGATCTGGGTGGAGCAGAATACGAGGGTCTTTTTGCTTTGGTCCAGCTCCTGCATAAAGAGGCTTACGCGGTAGCGCTCTATGTCCATCAGCTCAATAATGCGGTTCTGCTCGGCCTGGGTGTATTCGCGGCCTTCTTCTACTTCGCCTTCGAGCACTTCATCATCATCCGTGTAAATATAGGTATCACCAGTAGTGGAAATTTCCCTCACCCGGAAGGGCGTGAGGTAACCATCGTTGATCCCTTCTTTGAGGGAGTAGGTATATACCGGCTCGCCAAAATAGTGATAGGTATCACCATTTACATCTCTCTTGGGGGTGGCGGTGAGTCCCAGCTGCACGGCAGGGCTGAAATACTCCAGTATTTCCCGCCAGCTGCTTTCATCTTTGGAGCCTCCGCGGTGGCACTCGTCAATAATGATGAAGTCGAAATAATCGGGCGGGTATTCCCCGAAGTAGGGAGAATCACCGGGGCCGCTCCTAAAGGTCTGGAAGATGGTAAAGAATACGCTACCGTTCTTAGGCACACGGCCCTTCTTGCGGATGGCATCGGGACTGATGCGCACCAGTGCATCTTCATCAAAGGCATTGAAGGCATTAAAAGCCTGGTCAGCCAGGATATTACGATCGGCCAGGAAAAGGATACGGGGCCGCCTTTGCGCATCGCGCCTGATGTTCCACTTGGCGTGAAAGAGTTTCCAGGCAATCTGAAAGGCGATAGCCGTTTTCCCGGTTCCGGTGGCCAGGGTGAGTAAGATGCGGTCTTGTTTGGCGGCAATAGCTTCCAGCACGGCTGTGATGGCATTATCCTGG
>CEOS01049287.1_pt1 | contig 12468 bp, 15 predicted proteins | sample 530601 | NCBI WGS metagenome assembly CEOS01 (sample SAMEA2620666, study PRJEB7988) | marine metagenome | biome: marine biome (ENVO:00000447); feature: mesopelagic zone (ENVO:00000213); material: "saline water (ENVO:00002010), including plankton (ENVO:xxxxxxxx)" | depth 1000 m
CTCCTCGCCTTGCCAGTTCACCCAATGGAGACTAAGAGGACGCAGCTTGGGTAATTCTTGGTTCATCGGGAGGATTATATACGAAACACGGCAACATTGAGGTGTTTAACCGGTCTGTTTGACGGAAATTCCGGGGTTTAACGATTCGGTCCGGCGGTGAATTAACGCTCACGGGCAGGACGTTGAAAAGGACTAGCCCTTTTGTCACCCGAAAAATCGCCCTAAAAGGTGATGCCGCAAAGAACGACCGAGGAGTGACGTGAATTGAATTCATCAAGGAGCAGAATCATGACAGCCTACGCAGTTAGGGAATTAGAAAAAGTAGTCGAGGAAGTCGAGGCCGTTGCCGCCGAAGCATCGGTCGAGTCCCCCAATATGGCCAACAAACCCATGTGCGCCCATTACTGGATCATAGAGCCGGCCAACGGCCCGGTTAGCCAAGGGCAATGCCAGAACTGCCTAGAAGTTCGGGATTTCAAGAATTTCGTGGACGCCTACCACCAAGACGACGACTAACCATTAGACCCCATATACGTCCCTGAAGTACTCGCCCGACCGCGCTCAAATTGCCTGGTAGCTGCCAGCCGGTTCCACGCCAACCGCACGCCCATCCTCCTCAGCTTCTTGAGGTGAGCCACCATTTGGTGGCGCGCCAGAAGCCCTAGACGCTGGTTCGTCTCCCTATGGATTCGCGAAACCAAAGCGTCGACTTCGTTCGTCCCCTCCCGCAACATCTCCGATATTTTTTCGTCCTTTCCCAACCTATGCCATACCAACTCCAGGAATTTGGCCAGCGGGTCGTTCATAACCTGGCCGTGGCCGGAAACCGCGTCGAATTGGGCTAGCTTTACGGCTGGCATTGACTCGACGGTGACGTTCTCCCAGTTCTCCCTTACCACTGAATTCCACGCAAATTCATCGAATTTAAGTGCGCTCTCTAGTTGGTCCTGGGCGACTATTCAGTACACGCCTGATACTTAGGGACAACGACGAGCCTCTCGAACCAGGCAAGAGTTACCTCTTCGTGACGCAGAGCCGCGATCAGATATGCCGCCACACCTTTGTCCCTGAATTCGGCGACATCGAGCTCAGAATCCCGCAATACGCTGATGACAAGGAGATGCTCGGCAGTCAGCACGAGGGCGAATTGCGGAAACGGTTTCTCAACGCCATCGAACACGAGAAACCTTACCTCGCAACCCCTTAGCTACAACCGGTGTCAGTGATGGATCACAGGCGCGAGCTGAGCGGTTGACTTGTTGGGCATGAGGGTATTCGCTGAGCCTGACGAGTTGAATTATTATCGGACACGAGCGTAAACCGTCCACGGATTTGCTCTTCCATTTGTCCTCAAAGGTCAGGCGACATCCCGGTTGCTGGGGCAAGTCCACTTGAGCCGTCCGACCGGGCATGGTACATTTCGGGCCTACACCGAATCGGGAATCCGCTAAAAAAGAGGGGACAATCCATGCCTAAAGAGTATTTCAGAGGCGACGCAGAGGACGTACGAAGCTACTCGCCCGCTGTTAAAGCCACCGGCGGGGCCACAATCTACCTGGCGGGTGTGGGAGCTACCACCGACGCGTCGGGCAAGTCGTTGGCGGGCGATTTCGAGGGGCAGGTGCGGGCCACCTTCGAACGCATTCGAGCGACCCTAGCCAGGGCCGGAGGAACACTGGACGATATCGTAACGATGACGGTGTTCATCAAGGACATGCAGTACGGAACTCACTTCACCCAGATCAGGAGCGAGTACTTCAACATCGGATTCCCCTGCAGCGCGTTGATCGGCATCGACTCGCTGGCCCGGGCCGAGATGATGGTGGAAGTTCAGGCCATCGCGATGACGGACAGCTAAGCCTGCTGGAACACTGCGCAATCCCGGTCCACCAATTCAAGACGCCGGCCCAAAATTCGGCATCACCTTTTCTGCGAATAGCCTCATCGACTCCATCGTCTGCTCGAATGTCAGCGAGCCAAAGAAGAAGGAGCCCACGAAGTAGTTACTGCCGGTGGCTTCAACTTGATCCTTGACCTGCGCCAAGACACTGGCAGGCGACCCCACGATGTGGAGACCGTCGGCCATGCGGCCTTCGAAGTCCGCCAGATAATCGGCTCTCCCACTGGTATCGCCATGGGCTGTTCTCAGGTAGTTGAAGTTGTGGATGAAGCCGGCAAACCCGGACTTGGCCTCGGACAACGCCCTTTCATCGGTGTCCGCTACGTATACGTGGCGGACGATGCCTAATTTGGGATCAGGCTCGTGTCCGTTCAAGCGGCCTTCTTTGTTTCGATGCTCTTGCCACTCGCTCTTGTACAGGTCGAACAGCTCTTTAACGACGTTGATGGGAGCATAGTGGGTGACGGTATTGATTCCCTCTTGGGCCAGCCACCGGATGGAGTCAGGATTGTCAGTGGGGTACCACAGGGGCGGGTAGGGCCGCTGGAAGGGACGCATATGCACTTGAACATCGTTGATAGAGAAATGTTCCCCGTGGACAGAAACCTGTCCTCCCTCCAGTCCTGGCAAGATGGTCGACAGCGCCTCCTGGAACATGGTTCGGGACCCTTCGCGATCCACGTTGAAGAAGCCCAGTTCATAGGGTGAGACGCCCCGCCCCACGCCCAGCTCCATCCGGCCCTGGCTCAAGTGGTCCAGCATGCAGATCTCCTGAGTCAGCCGCAGGGGGTTGTAAAGTGGCAGCAGATAAACCAGCGGACCCAAACGGATGCGGCGGGTGCGTTGCGCGGCGGCCGCCAAGAAGAGTCCTGGGGACGTCGCCATGCTGAGGGGCGTGGCGTGGTGCTCCGCCAGGTGATAGCAATAAAACCCCGCTTGATCGGCAAACTCCAGATACTTTAGGCGTTCCTCATAAAGATCGGCGATCTGCATCCCATTGCTATCGATCCAATCGAAAAGGCCGAACCGCACCGTGGGGTCGATACTATCTGTCCCAATGTTGTTTGCGGTCAATTCTCCGCCTCCGTGAAAGACCATAGATACTTTCTCTGTGTGTCAGTCATGAAGAAAACTTCTGGACACCCAATGTCTGATGGATTATGCTTCCTCGAACCGTGGATTACTAGGAGGGCGGGCGTGGTTGCTTACAAAAATATCGGCCGGTCAACTCCTCGCTTAGAGGGTGAAAGCAAAGTAACCGGCGGTGAACAATATACGGCCGACTTGGTGTTGCCAGGCACGCTATGGGGCCGCGCCCTTAGAAGTCCTTTCCCCCACGCGCGAATCACCCGCATCGACGCCTCCGGCGCCCAGCAGGTGCCTGGCGTGATGGCCGTACTAACCGGAGCCGACTTGAGGGGCGTTAGGTACGGGCGGCGCTTGTACGACGTGCCGGTGCTGGCCGAAGACAGGGTGCGGTTCGTCGGAGAGCGGGTGGCGGCCGTCGCCGCCGTTGACCGGGATACCGCTGAAGAGGCCCTGCTTCGCATCGAGGTCGAATACGAAGAGCTACCCGCAGTGTACGACCCTCTGGATGCCCTGGAGCAGGACGCACCCATCCTACATCCCGACGTCAACAGCTACACGGGTCTGCCCCGCCCCCTGGACACGGTAACCAATGCCTTTGTGCGGGACACCTGGGGCAAAGGCAACGTGGCGGAGGGATTTGCCCAGGCCGATGTGATAATTGAGGGCACTTTTACCGTGGCTAGACAACACCAAGCCTACTTGGAAAGCCACACGTGCCTAGTTTGGATCGACGAAACGGGCCGAGTGCAGGTGTGGGCGTCCAGCAAAGTTCCATACGCGGTAAAACAGCAACTGTCCGCGGCCTGGGGCCTTCCGGAGGATCGCATCAGGATCAATCCCGTTAGTATCGGTGGCGACTTTGGTGGAAAAGGCTCTCCCATGGACATTCCCCTGGCCTACTACCTGGCCGACCGCACCGGCCGTCCGGTGAAGATGGCCATGGACTACATCGAGGAATTTACCGCAGGCAACCCCCGCCATGCCGCCGTTATCCAACTCAAGACCGGCGTCATGCGTGACGGAACAATGATGGCTCAGGAGTCCCACGTTTACTTCAACAGCGGCGCATACGGAGGCTTCAAGCCAGCGCCGGGAGTGAACCTGGGCGGTTCCTCCAAGGCCGGTGGACCCTACCGAATACCCCACGTTCATCTCGAAGGTGTTCAGGTCTACACAAATACCGTGCCCGGAGGTTTCATGCGCGCGCCCGGTGAGCCCCAGACGGTATTTGCCTCCGAGTCTCACATGGACGAGATCGCCCGGCGGTTGGGGATGGACCCCCTGGATCTGCGGATGAAAAACATACTAGAGGAGGGCGACGAGAACCCTTTGGGGACCGTTTATGAGAATATCCGGGCCAAAGAAACACTACAAGCGGCGGTGACCGTTTCAGGATACCGAAATTCCAAGGCCCTTAATGTCGGCCGCGGGGTCGCCGTGTCCGACAGACCCACTGCGGGCGGTGAATCCCATGCTTCCGTCACGTTGAATCCCGACGGATCCGTGGTGGTTCACACTGCCATTTTTGAGCCTGGTACCGGCACTTACACGCTGTTGAGGCAGATCGTAGGCGAAGAGCTCAATCTGCCGGTCGACGCTATCGAAATTCAAGTCTGGGATACCGACGGTGTACCCTTTGACACCGGTGTTGGCGGTAGTAGGGTAACCAGAGTGGCTGGCCAGGCGGCTCACCAAGCAGCCCGGGCAGCGTCCACCGAGTTGATCAGCATCGGAGCGGATCTCCTGGGTTGGCCAGAAGAGCACATGTCGATGCAAGGACTTCAAATAGTTCGGCAAGATAATGGCGATCAACAGCCATGGTCCGACCTGTTGCTGCGCCTGGGGCGTCCGATAGTGGGTGACGGCCATGTTCGGGAACCGGTTCCCGCATCCGTCAGCTCCTTCACCGCCCAGGTGGCCGAGGTGAAGGTAGACCCCGAAACGGGAGAAGTGGAACTCTTACGGTTCACCTCGGCCCACGACGCGGGCAAAGTCCTGAACCCGGTGGACCACCAAGGGCAGATCGATGGGGCGATAATCCAAGGCATCGGTTACGCCCTGTCGGAAGAACTGGTCGTGGAAGAAGGCCGAGTAACCAGCAGCACCTTTGGCGAGTACAAGATTCCCAGCATCAAAGACATACCGGAGTTGTTAACTGTGGTCCTGGAGTCGGATGCCGGTCCCGGACCGTACAACGCCAAAGGCATCGGAGAAAGCCCTTGCGGCGCGGTGGCCCCGGCCATCGCCAACGCGGTGCGCGACGCCGTGGGAGCCCGCGTGAGACATCTACCCATCACGTCGGAAAAGGTGTTTCAGGCCTTGGTTAATGGGGAGGGGAGCTGAGGCAGAGACGAAATCCCCCCGATCCCCCTTTACGAAAGGGGGCGAGACCAGGACCTTGCCACTCCCATACCAACGTTGACAGCCCATGCCTATCCCAATACACTCCCTTCGTTAGCAACCTCGCCTGAAGCCATGACATTTGGGCGTCTTGACGGAGATTCAGTTGGTGAAGAACAAGATCTACGAAACCTTCGACCAAGCCGTGGCGGGCATACCTGACGGCTCTACCGTCATGTTTCCCGGCTTCGGTGGCATCGGCTCGCCTCAGAACCTGATCGCCGCTTTGCACCGGTTGGGGGCCAAGAATCTCACCGGCATCTCCAACGGCCACGGCGGCACCGACGGCCGGGTCGATGTGGGAACGTTGATCGAGGCTGGTCAGATGCGAAAGATGATCTGCGCCTTTACCGCTCCGACCCACCCGTCGCGGGTGACTCCCTTCGCCAAGCTGTACGCCGATGACGAAATAGAAGCGGAACTGGTGCCCCAGGGCACCCTGGCCGAGCGGATCCGGTGCGCCGGAGCGGGTATCGGCGGGTTCTTCACCCCCACCAGCGTGGGGACTGAGCTAGCCGAGGGAAAGGAACATCGAGAGATCAACGGCCGGACCTACGTTCTGGAATACCCCATGCCCGCCGACTACGCATTCATTCGTGCTTGGAAAGCCGATACGCTGGGGAACCTCCAGTTCCGCATGGCCCAGCGCAACTTCAACCCCATCATGGCCATGGCGGCCACCGTCACCATCGTGGAAGTGGAAAACGACATCGCCGCTCCCGGTGATTTAGACCCGGATCAGATTCAGACTCCGGGGATCTACGTCGACCGCATCGTACCCATACCCGAGGACGGTATCTGGCCGGACGTCGCCGGGGGACCATCCGGCACCTCCAGAACTTTCGCCTGATCGAGACCATGGCCTAAGTCCTAGAACCGGAAAATGAGCCGACGCCACGTTCCATGTTTCGCTTTTGCTGGTTAGCTTTCATGGCGCTGCTGATAGCAGCCTGTTCCACGGCCCCATCCCCTGTCGATCAACAGACCACGCTGCGATGCGCCGATTGCCGAACAACGCCGGTCCTGGGCATCGTTGACGGAGACACCTTGGATACGCCACTCGGACGGATCAGACTATTTGGCGTCGATACCCCGGAAAGAGGAGAGCGCTGCTATAAGGAAGCCAAGGGAAGGTTGCGCGCCTTGGCCGGAGATCGGGTGAGGGTTGAGCCCGGCCCCAGGGACCAGGATCGGGGCGGGCGGCTTCTACTATACGTATACGCCGAAGCCGGGATCAGCATTGACGAGACGCTGATACGAGAGGGGTTGGCGGTAGCCTGGACCAGGGACGGCCAGCACCGAGATCTCCTGGTAGCGCTGGAAAGGCAAGCCCAGACAACGGGAAAGGGCTGTCTCTGGTAAGCCACGCTCTGCGGTTCTACACGCCGGTTGACACTCCAGTCTCCAGGTAGTAACGTTCACGCCACCGCTCGGCGGCCCACGCCGCTTAAACGCAGTCTGAGACACGATTAGAGGAGGAGGGACACCATGGCCAAATACGAAGGTATGCTAGCAGAAACCGTACTCATCAACGGACACAACGGCGACCAGATAGACGCTTATCTGGCGCGTCCACTGGGAGGCGACCCTGTTGGTGCAGTAGTTCTGATCCATCACATGCCGGGTTGGGACGAAGCGTCCAAAGAGATGGCCCGCAAGCTTGCCTACAACGGCTTCGCAACCATATCGCCCAACCTGCATTTCCGGCAAGGCCAAGCGACGCCCCAAGACAACAGCGCCAGCATCCGGGACGCCGGCGGAATGCCCGACGACCGCACCATGGGCGACGTACAGGCTGCCATCGACTATTTGCGGACGTTGCCTTACACCAACGGCAAAGTTGGCATAATTGGGTTCTGCTCGGGAGGACGGCAGGTCGTCCTGGGCGCCTGCACGCTGAAGGGCGTCGATGCCGCAGTGAATTGCTGGGGCGGCGGCGTAACCCCCAGGGACAGTGAGCCCGCCACGCCCGCCATGCCAAAATCGCCCATCGATTTTATCGCTGACTTGAGTTGCCCCATGCTGGGTATTTTCGGCAACGACGACGCCAGACCCACTCCGGAAGAGGTGAATGTACTCGAGGCAGCTCTGAAAGCGAACAACAAGACCTACGAGTTCCACCGGTACGACAACGCCGGGCACGGCTTCTTCGCCGTGGACCGTCCCAGCTATGCGCAGGAAGCCGCCGTGGCCGGTTGGGGCGAGGCCCTTGCCTGGTTCAACAAATATCTCGGCGGGGGCGCAGGCGCCAACGGACAGGGCGCGGGTCAAGTTCCCACCGCTGCCCGCGTCTAGGCCAATTTCGGTGCCGCGCCCAACAGGGTAGCGGCCCGGGCGCGGCTTACAGGAAGCGATCGACACACCCTTCGGAGTCTTTCCGGAGGGTGTGTGTTTTTTGCTCGTCTGCCCGAGGGCTAGTCATCACCCATGGCCTGGGCCACGCTTGGCCTACCGGGTTAGGAACGAATCAAAAGGCGGCGTGTTTTAAATGCTCGAATACGGTTTAATGGGCAATAAGTGCTGCCCCGTAGCGGGCATACTCTGCTGATTCCGCCTGGAAATATTGGCAGGAAGTTTGAGGTGAATCGCCGCTTTGATCCCCAGAACGGATCCTTCAGTCCAATCGAGGTCCACTATGTTGAAAACCAGGATTCTGGTAATCATTACCGTGGGTATAAGTGTGGGGTTTTTGTTGGGGATGGGGGTATCGGCCCTACTGCGAGCCATGATCGCCGGTGGTGACAGGGGCCTGGAGATGACTTTCACAGCACTCGTAGTGCTTATGGCCGGGCTTCTAATTACCTACGGTCTCAAGTTCTCTCCCGCCGGCGAGGCAACGGATGTGCCCGGAAACGTAGTTCACGTAAGCAGTCCGCAGACCCTCGACATGGAAGCAGCGGAGCCAACGCCAGCCTTGGCGACGAGTAAAGAAACTGTGCCAGGAGAGGTTTCAAGCTTAACTTGAAAACCCGATAAGTCGCAAATAGCTGCCAAGTCCGGCGGTCGCGGTCGGCGGCGAATCAGTTGCATGGACTATCCGGCTACTTGGAAACGTTCCGATTCGGGAGGTTTAGCCCAAAGTTCGCCGGCCCCAGCCATGGCCACGGTCCGCTCGGGACTGGCGCGCCAGGCATCGTAAATCTCGTTGCTGTCCCAGGTGACGAGAGTAGTGATTTTTGACGGGTCGTCGATGGAATAGAGGGTTTCCCGGCTGCCGAAGCCGGGGGCCTTGCTTTGGGCCAAGCCGTTCCCGTCCAGTAACTTCTTAGCCTCGTCAATCTGGTCTGCTTTGGCCCAATGATGGGTCAGAACTCCAATCATGTTAACCGCCTTTGCCAGCTTTTAGCGATCAGCTTTCAGCCCCTTTCAAAAGCTGATGGTGGGTAGCTGACCGCAGATGGCCCAAGTATATCACCGCAGGCTCAACTAGATTCACTCGGACTTTCAACCGAGCTTTTCACCTTGAGGGCCGCTCCGGCCACAAGGGCCAACAGGGCCACACCTCCGCTTAAAACCGCGCCCATTTTGGCCGGGTCCTGAAATGGTGGGCCGGCAAACGCCTTGCCCGCCACGAATAGGGCCACCGTCAGGCCTAAGCCGGCGATCAAACCCGCAACCGCCAGGTGCCTGAGATCCATGCCCGTTGGAAGGGGGAAGCCCAACTTGACGGCTGCCCAAGAGAAAAGAGTTACCCCCACAGTTTTACCGACAACCAACGATATAAGAACGATGAAGGTAACCTTACCTATAAACCCAAAAGCCACACCGGCGTTGGCGAATGCGAAGAAGAACAGACCAACGTCCACGAAGAGCTTCAGCTGACGCTCAAACAGTTCCAAGGCGCTGTTGCTATCATGGGCGCCGGCGATTCCCTCGGCAACAAATTCGGCATCACGTTCCACTGACCTATGCCCTGTCGGAGCGACCTTTTGCGCAATGGCCGTGGGAAGAAAGGGCACGATGGGGACCAGGGCCAATGCCGGCTCGATCGATGCTTTTACCAGGCCGATCCAGCTAAGTGTCCCGGCTATCGCCACATAGGGAACCCATGAGGCGACGCCCAGCCGCCGCATGGCGAATGCGACGCCCATTCCGGCAACGGTCAGCAGCAGCCAAGCCGGCATGACTGGGAGGTCCGGGTCCGGGTAAAAGACCGCGATGATGCCCAGTCCTATCCCGTCGTCCGCCACCGCCAGAAGGAGCAGGAAGTTGACCGCCGGGTGCCGGTAGCCGAATACCAGCCGGGCCACCAGCCAGGCCAGAGCGATGTCTGTTGCGGTGGGAATGGCCCAGCCGTTGGCCACGGTTTGAAAGTCTCCCGTGCCCCCGTAAAATACGAATGCCAGTAACAGGTACATTCCGGCCGGTCCCAGCACCCCTCCGATGGTGCCCAATATCGGGTTGATCGCTTTCTCCACCGGGTTCAAGGCGCCACCGGGCAAGATCGATTCGGTGATCTCCTTGGTGGCAACTCCGAAAAAAAAGACCATGAAAATGCTGTTGATCAAGAAGTGCGCAGTGATGGCGTGTCCGAACAGAACCGCACCGTCGCCAAAGACATGGTAATCCACCATCTCTTCGTACAGATGCGGATCAAGGTTGGCGGCGAGCATCCCCGCGACAACGCCCAAAATGAGAAAGATAGAGAACTGCTGCAGGAGGCCGATCAGGTTCCGGGTCTGGTACAAATCTTCTCCAGTTGCTAGTGGTATGACGGCAACGATTCCCACTCGGCTGAGCAACCGCGCCGTGGAGCTTGGCGAGGAATCACGATAGATAGAAGTGAGGCGATGCCGCCGAGGATGGCTCCAGCCATGATTGGGCAGGTGGGAAATCCAGGCATCTTAATCAGATTATATCACCCATCCTGCGGGCGGCCGGGCCTGGTGTTCCGAGCCTAGAGCGAGGCTGTTCAGCTTGACAACCCCCAGTGCCTTTGATAGTATCACTGCCATCCCCCACTATCTATGCATAGTGCCTATTTGTCTATGGAGGTCTAGTCCCCGGTGGCGTTTGTTAAGGGATTAATATGCCGTGAGTGCGGCAGGGAGTACCCCGCCGAAGCTCTAAACGTTTGCGACTATTGCTTCGGGCCTCTGGAGGTCGTGTACGACTACGCTACCATCTCCGAGGTCATCAGCCGCGAGCGGATATCCCAAGGCCCATTAAGCATCTGGCGGTACCAGGACCTATTACCGGCCAATGGCGACGACCCGGTGGATATAATGGCCGGCTACACCCCATTGATAAAAGCTCGCAATCTGGGAGAACGGTTGGGGCTGCGCAACCTATACATCAAGAACGACAGCGTAAACCCATCCTTTTCATTCAAGGACCGGGTGGTTTCCGTGGCGGCCACCAAGGCGGTGGAGTTCGAGTTCGACACCTTGGCCTGCGCCTCCACCGGCAACCTGGCTTGCAGCGTGGCCGCACATGCGGCCAGAGCGGGCATACGGGCGGTAGTGTTCATTCCCTGGGACCTGGAGCGTGGCAAAGTCATCGGCGCCGCCATCTACGGTCCTACGATGGTATCGGTCGAGGGTACCTACGACGAAGTGAACCGCCTTTGCAGCGAGGTCGCCGACAACTACCCCTGGGCATTCGTAAACATCAACATGCGCCCCTACTACGCCGAGGGCAGCAAAACCCTGGGTTATGAGGTAGCCGAACAACTGGGCTGGCGGATTCCCGACCATGTGGTGATTCCCAGCGCATCCGGGGCCATGTTCACCAAGATATGGAAAGGCTTCAACGAGTTGGCATGCCTGGGCCTGTTGGACGGCGTTGACGCATCCTCCTTCGGCCCGGACCAGAACACGGTCCATCATCCGGCGGTGACCACGAAGATGCACATGGCGCAAGCCGTGGGCTGCGCCCCCATCGTGACAGCGTGGGCCAACGGGCAACCCCATGTGTCCCCGGTACGTCCCGACACCGTAGCCAAGTCCCTAGCCATCGGCAACCCTGCCGACGGCATCTACGCCATCCGGGTTTTAAAAGAGTCCGACGGTTCCGCATACGCGGTCCCGGAAGCCGACGTCATCGAAGGTATCAAGCTTCTGGCGGAAACGGAAGGGATATTCACCGAGACTGCCGGCGGCGTCACGGTCTCGGCTTTGAAGAACCTGGCGGACACCGGTGCCATCAAGCCCGATGAGTTGACGGTGGTCTACATAACCGGCAATGGGCTGAAGACCCAGGAGGCAGTGGAGGACGTCGTTAATCCTCTATCCATAAAACCCTCCATGGGTGCCTTCGAGGACGTGATACGCCAGCGTATCGCGGTGGGAGGATGATGAATGATGGGGACGCAAAGGGTCAAGTTCACGTTCATGACGCAACTTGTCAAAGAGCCGATAATTTATCAACTGGGTCAAAACTTTAATCTGGTCACCAACATCCGCCGGGCCGACGTACGTGAAGACATGGGCTGGGTGGTGTTGGAACTGGATGGAGACGACACGGAGATTCAGCGTGGTCTGGACTGGGTCAGCGCCATCGGAGTGAGGGTTGACCCCGTCAGCGGAGACGTGATTGAGGGTTAGGCCGTGGTTTCTCACCGCTGGTTCCTGACCGCCGGTTTAAGCTTTAGGAGGACATCCACTAATGAGTGTCATGGTTCGAATACCCACTCCCCTACGCCGCATGACCAACGGAGAATCCAAGGTCGAAATGGAATCGTCCAACCTTGGCGAGTTGGTGGAGAAATTGGATGGCGCCTATCCAGGGTTCAAAGACCGGTTGGTGGATGAGAACGGGGAGTTGCGGTACTTCGTAAACATCTACGTCAACGGCGAGGATGTCCGCTTCCTGGACGGTTTGGGAACCGCGATCAGTTCCGGGGCCGAAATAAGCATCGTACCGGCCGTCGCCGGCGGGAACTAGCCGCCCCTAGCCTTTAGCCACTTATTCTTCTGATCCTGTCTCGCCGCTTCGTCGGTGGGACGGTAGGCATCCCAGAACCCCCGCTGAAAGTCGTTGAAGCGGTCATTAATGATTGCTTCCCTCATCTCCTGCATCAACCGCAAGATGAACCGCAGGTTGTGCATCGTCGCCAAACGCAGGGCCAGCAACTCCTT
>CEOS01030521.1_pt1 | contig 12430 bp, 18 predicted proteins | sample 530601 | NCBI WGS metagenome assembly CEOS01 (sample SAMEA2620666, study PRJEB7988) | marine metagenome | biome: marine biome (ENVO:00000447); feature: mesopelagic zone (ENVO:00000213); material: "saline water (ENVO:00002010), including plankton (ENVO:xxxxxxxx)" | depth 1000 m
CAATTTTTCATCAAAAAATTGGTAACCAGATTGGTCACCAAAAGTGAGTAATTATTTGATATTAAATGATATTCCAAAAAATGAGAAACCCTGTAAATCATACGTTTACAGGGTTTTTAGTTGAGGTTAGCACTCAAAAAGTGGAGTCGGAGGCTATTGAATCTTTTATAATTAGTTATCATTTGAAAATCATTTATTATATGTAAATCCTTTGTATATAGCTTGTTTTTATACTTATTATAATTTACTTTTGATAATTATATATAGTGTTTTTGTCACCTATATTGTCACCTCAATTGTCACCTGGTAAATATTTTATGTATGACTTCAACTTTTTATCTAAAGGAGGCTAAAACTTCCGGAGAATCTTTAATTTACTTTTCTTGTTATTTTAAGGAAGAGGGGAAAAAGTTTGTTTATTCAACGGGTGAGAAAATTGCTCCCGAACTATGGGATCAGAAAAACAAACTACCAATCATGCGAGGTAAGAAGAAAGCAATAAATCGAGGGGCTATAAAAACTCAGCTCGGACGTTATGAAAATTGCTTTAAGAATACAAGATCTCGCTGTATTGAAATGCAGGAAGATTTTACTTCGCAGCTTCTAAAAAAAGCTTTTGATGAAGAATTTAAAAAGGCCCCTACTGGTAAGAATATTTTTTTTGATGCGTTTGACGAATTTGTAGATCAAAAGATAAAAAATCAGGAATGGAAGAAATCTACAGAGAAAAGATATCAGAATATTCGAAACTTATTAGTGTCTTTTCAATCTGATACTGGTTATAAGCTTTCTTTCAGTTCTATAAACTCAAAGTTTCATGCGGACTTCACGCATTATTGTATGGAGATTAAAGGGCATGTAAATAATACTTATTCCCGGAACTTAGGTTTATTTAAAACTTTTATGCATTGGGCATTTGATAGAGAGAATGGGTATACTTATAACGAAGATTTTAAAAAGTTTAAAAAGAAAGAGCGAGTGGTTACTCAGCAAATCGCATTAAAAAAGGAAGATCTGCAAAATATTATGCAGCATGATTTCAAGGCGAATCAAAAGCATTTAGTACGTGTTCGTGATGTGTTTGTATTTGCTTGTGTTACTGGCTTAAGATTTGGAGAATTAGGTCTTATAAATAAGGCTAATGTTATCGATGGATATTTACATCTAAAAGAAGAAAAAGGAGCGGAAAAAGAGTCTCGTACAGTTCCTTTAGGTGATTTAGCTATGTACTTATTGCGGAAGTATGATTTTAGGTTACCAGTAATTTCAAATCAAAAGCAAAATGAATATATCAAAGATGTTTTTGAAGCTGCTGGTTATACTCATGACGTAGAAAAGAATGTGACCAAAGGAAAAGATGTGATCCGTACACCAATGAAGTTCTATGAGAGAATAAGTACTCATACGGCCAGACGTACTTTTATTACTATGCTTAAGCGTGAAGGAAAAAGCGATAAGTTGATTTCAAAGATTACTGGCCATCGTGATTTAAAAACTCTTAATCAATATTACCAGGTAGATGATGATGCTAAGAAAGAAGCAATTACTAGCACATTCAATATTGATTATACAACTATGAAAAAGGTAAGATAAAAATGGATACAATATATAATATCACTTATTTCGTTGAAACATGTACGCAATACAGGGATGTGTTACAAGGTAAAGTAGTTCCCAAAAATATTGATCATGGTAAAAACTTAAACGAAACCTTCAAAAAGGAATATTTGAAATTTGTAAAAGATAGAAAATATTTCCCTGCCTGTCCATTGGCAATTTATAAGGAAACATACAATGAAAGGTTAAAGGAATATAGATCCATAAGACCTGATGCAGATGAGTTTGATTTCTTAAAGGAAGAATGGGAAGCAAATTATAGAATACATGCAGCCCGAACAAATAAAGATTCATTTTATAAACATCTTGATTTCAAACCCCATTTACAAAATTTAGATTTATCAACAGCAAAAATCCGTAATTTCATTGCTAAAAGGATTATAAGCCTTGGTCATTATATGCATACTCCTTATGAAGTTTATTATGATGAAAATACTACCGAGATGGAATATGAGAGAGATAGGTGGAATGCTAAGCCTATAAGGAATCCTGAAATTAAAGATACTGATCTAAATTTTGATGAAAGTCTCTCGAATAACGTAGTTAACAAAAATGATGATTCAGAGCCAACAGCGAGTCAATGGGCTTTGTATCACTATATTCTCCAAAAAAGTAAAATTAAACCTTGGTTCTTTGAAAAGAAAAAAGAATTTATGGAATTAGAAAAAGAATATGGCAGACATTGGAATAATCTTCAAACAAAATGGAACCAAATTAATAACACACAAGGTCAAGAAGGATATTCAAAAAAAGATTTGAAAGCCGTAAAATTATTATTAAACTCTAATTATCCACAAGCTCTACCTGTATTGGAAGAGCTATCTCAAAAATTATTTTAATTTATATACCCTATATATAGTTACTATTCATCATGTTTTCAAGCCTAATTTTTCAATTTAGCACTGAATTTAAAACTGAAGGCATGGAAAATATAACTCAGGTTCATGGAATAACAAAAGAAGAATTGTTTTCAAAACTACAGCATATAGAAGAAAAATTAAATCTCCTTTCTAAAACTGCACAAAAGCCTAAGAAATATTCAGTTAAAGAACTCGCAGAACATTGTGATGTAGCTGAATTAACTGTTCGTAACTGGATCTCAGAAGGAAAAATAAAGGCCGAAAGATTAGGTCGTAGAATATTCATTGCAGAAAATGAGTTTCAGAGAGCCCTTACCGAGGTTAAGTCATTAAAGTATCAGAGAGCATAAAAAAAACTCAGAGGCGTACCAAAGACTCTGAGTTTAAATTATAATTCTATAAAGGCTTAACGATGTGTAAATATACAAAAAAATTACGTTTACCTACTCCTTTTTCTATTCAATTAGAAAATCATATCATATTAATATTCAGGATTATATCCGCCAAATATTCAGAATTCGTAAACTTTAAAAGTTATGAAAACTGGGTATGAAAATATAGGTCTACACTTCAATTATAGTCCATCAAATTCTTTTTTATTATGAAAGGATGGATAAGACTACATAGAAAAATTAAGAATCATTGGCTATGGCAAGATCCAGAAAAGTTTCAACGATGGATCACAATGCTTTTAGAGGTTAATTATTCAGAAGGTAAAATGCCTCTGGGTAATCAATTGATTACCGTTAAAAGAGGTAGTTCGACAAATTCCATACGAACTTGGTCCGATTTGTTTGGATGCGGCACCAAAGCAACTACAAACTTTTTTGAATTACTTGAAAGTGATGGAATGATTACTAGAAAAGTTCTTGGAAAAGGGAAACATTCAACAACCCTTATAAATATTAATAATTACGAGGATTATCAAGCATCAGAGGAAACATTAACCGATACATTAACAACTACACAAGCGCAACGTAAAGGGCATACAATTAAAGAAGGGAAAGAAGAAGAAAGAAAGAAAAACAATATGTCTTTCTCCTTTGAAGAATTCTGGGAAAAGTACCCGGTTAAAGTTGGTAAAAAGAAATGTTCAAAGAAATGGGATAAGCTAACCAATAAGAAAAAGGAAAAAATAAAAAGCACTTTAGATGATTTCATAGCCTTTGAACAGTTTCCAGGTTGGAAGCATCCTAATCCAGAAACTTACTTAAATAATGAACGATGGGAAGATGAACTTATTAGAAATAATTCTGTTGATAGAGCTAAAAGTCCAACGGAAAATATGCAAGTGATATGAAGGATATTATTCCATGGGGCGAAATAAATCTAAAAGGCAGGAATTCAGGAAGCTTTCATACTAAATGTCCGAATTGTGCTCATAACCATAGTCGAGGCAAGAAAAATCAGGAAGACTTAAGTGTTGATTTAGGCTTAGGGAAAGCATTTTGCCATCGATGTGAAGCTGTCTCTTTTCGCGAAAGCAATGATGAAAAACGTAATTATTCTTCAGTGATTAAAAATTACCAATTACCCGTTCAGGAATGGAAAAATAAAACAGAGCTTTCAGACAAAGTGGTTAAATTTTTTGAGAATAGGAAAATTAGCCAAGCTACAATCAAAAACTGTAGGATTACTCAAGAGAAACAATATCAGCCTCAATTGAAGAAGGAAGTTGAAAACATAGTTTTTAATTTTTTTGAAGGTGATAAACTTGTAAATAAGAAATATAGATCCTCTGAAAAAGCTTTTACCCAGTCTAAGGGAGCTAAAAGAATGTTTTATGGCATTAACGATATTTCAGGATTTGATGAGGTTTATATCGTAGAGGGTGAAATGGATAAACTCGCACTTTACGAAATCGGAATTAAAAATTGTATATCTCTTCCTTCAGGAGCAAATGATACCGATGATACCTGGGAGAATGCTGAGCAATATTTAAAGAACGTTAAGAGATTTCATATTGCAACTGATTGTGATGATAAAGGGGAAGCAGTAGCTGAGAAAATAGCTCAAAGATTAGGTCGGTGGAAATGCGACCGTATACGTTTTAAAAATAAAGACGCAAACGATGATTTGATCGAGGGTAGAGATGTATTGGAGAAAGCTGTATCAAAGCCAATTCCTTATCCAGTCAGCGGAACCTATACCGTGGAATCGCTCCAGGAAAGTATCTTCAAACTCTACGATGAAGGTATTCCTAAAACAATTTATCCTAAGAGATATTATTTTGGAAATTTTAGACAAGTGTTTTCCACTATGCGCGGTCATTTGGTCACTGGCACCGGAATACCTTCTCACGGTAAATCTGAGTTTACAGATTGGTTAGTGATGAATTTAATCCATGACTACGGCTTAAAGGGCAGCTGGTTTTCTCCCGAGCATCATCCGATGGAATTACACCAGACAAATTTCATTAGTAAGTTTTTTGGTAAACCATTTTTCAAGGAGATCGACGGCGTTCCCAGAGTTACCAGATCAGAGATTGAAGTTTATAAAAAATGGGCTAATGAGAGAATATACCTAACGGGGCCAGATGGTGATCAAGCCCCTACTTGGGATTGGTTACTGGACAAATTCAAAGAGCAAATGTACTCTTTCGGGATTGACATTTTTGTAATTGATGCTTTTAATAAAGTGCTTTTTAACGGCAAAGGGAATAAGCTTGATCTCATTAATCAATGCCTAACTAAGCTTACAAGCTTCGCCCAGCGACATAATGTGATCATATTTTTGATAGCTCACCCAACGAAAATGCAGAAAAATGAGGATGGTGTATATAACTGTCCAAATCTCTATGATGTAGCCGGTAGTGCCGATTTTAGAAACCAAACTCACGATGGATACACTATTTATCGCCACTTCGAAAATGACGCAAAGAAAATTTCGGAAGGAACCGATTTCATAAATATGAAAACAAAGTTTGGATTTCAGGGTGAAATAGGATCTAAGGTTTCGTTCAATTATCACAAACCTAGCGGTCGCTTCTACGCTAAAGGTATTCAGTTTAAAAATGAGCCTTTAGTCTCCAACATTGCAGAACAAGAACAAATTAATTTTCAAAGTCCTTCACAGGAAGGCAACAACTTTCAAAACCAAGAAGATGAAATATTATTCTAATGAAAGTCGGAGATCATGTGATGAGGCTAAACCCACACATTATTCAAAAAAGCGCAAATAAGGGAAATTACAGAGTTATTAAGGTCGCCAAAGATTTATCACAAGCACCCCAATGGGTTGGCAAAACTGAAAAATTCCATTGGATCATAACCATAAAATATATCGATAGTGATCTTAAAGTAGACCTCTATTTTGATTATTACGATCAATGCTATAAAAAAGAAAAAGTCACGACAGCAACTAACTAAAAATATGAAGCGCAAGATGTATCGTTGTCCGGACAAACGATGATTTCTTGCCTGCTTCACAGGAATTATAAAAATCAATCTTAAATAAATACCATTATGAAAACAACAAAGAGAACTTTGATGACCGAAGACAAAACAGTACTAAAGAGCATGAGTAAAGACCTGGTGCAAATCAGGCCTACACTTAGCAAATTAGTGGATGCTTACTTAGAACTAGAGATAGGTGAGTTTTCGAATGAGATTTTTCACAACTCATTAGGAAGAAAAACAGCTCCGATAAGAGAAAAATACTTCAATAACATCAAAGATGAAATTAGAGCTGCAGGTATTAAGTCCAGTGTAGTTCAGAAAACTATGATGAATGGGGCCGAAGATCAATTCCAGAATTTTCTAAGAAAAGTAGATGCTGTTTTGAATTTTGATTCTAATAGAATAGGAAGAGAAGATATTCCGGTTTTAAATCTAAAAAATGTCACCTATTTTGATCATGGAGCATTTGAGCTATCCGCGAAAGATACAGAAGATATCTTGGAGAAGTATTGCAGAAAATACCTGGAAGGTGATCAGGAACATGAAACTTATGAAAAAGTAAAAAACTTTTTAGAGGTCTTTAAGGATCTAACAGAACATTTTGATAAAATAGGTTACCGATATGCCAATGAGTATAGTGACACGAATAAAGGCATGAGTACTATTGCAAATTCTTTCTTTGATTTTAAAGGTGACAAAATTACAATTAGACCCAATTCCATCCGTTGGGCCGTATCAGGGCAAAAAGAAGAGTTGGAAAAAAGGACTAAAAGATTTAGCAGATGAAGCTTTTCAAAGTGAAATTGGAACGATACCAATGCGGTAGAAAACTACCATGGGAGAAACAGGATGTTGTAGAGGCTTTAGAAGCTCCCGAAATCGGTAAATCGAAAATCCTTATGACGGTACCTCCAATTGAAGAGCGCATAACTGCAGTAGAAGAAATTGAATTGAGTGTAGACTATACCAACAGTCTGCACTCAATTGCTCTTAAAATTATAGAACGCAATCGTAAACTTTTTAAGAAACAGGTTTTTATTGAAAGTAATGAAAAATCGGTTACCGAAAGAATAAAGTTCGTTAAGTGGTATGTAGCAACTCATGACGCGCCTTTAGATGAACTTCTATACGATCTATCTGAATTCTATTTACATATCTCATACGACCGCTTAATCCGTATGCTAAAGGATCAAAATGTAATTAAGGATGTTGACAAATGTTGACATTGGAACTATTCATAATCTCAAATTTCCGAAAGCTGTTTAATCGAAAATAGTAAGAATTAGTAAGGTTAATAGCTACCTTATCCTAAGAAATAGTCAAGGTTGAGTCAAGGGTGCGAGAACTTCAATTTGCTCTTAATACATTAAAAAGGGCAAGGATAGGGCAAGGGTAAATATGTTTGAATAATGCTATATGATATCAAAAAAAGGGCGAGAAAAGGGCGAGAAAAACAAATCTATGATTATCAAACAACGGTAAGATTAGGATAAGGGTATAGTAGTCAAAACTCACATAAAAAAAGACCGAAATAGACCGAATTAAAATTTAAAAATACTCGCAATTACTCGCATTTTTATCCTCGAAACATTTCTAATAAAATTAAACTAAGATATATTTCAGAGGCTGAGTTACTATAATGTTGCTAAAAATTTGTAAAATACTGATTATCAAATAATTTACGATACCTGACGCAGAAATCAAACCTGTACAAAACAAGATTTATTTGGAAAATCGCAACAAGACTACAACAAGGGTAATCCTAATTAAAATCCAGAGAATTCCAGAGGTTGAAATTTAAATAATAGACTAGAATTTATAGGGTTCAAAACGCATGTACTCCTAAAATCATAAGGTCAATGGTAGTGTTTAAAAAGATTCTTAGTATTCAGGTGACAATATCGATGACAATTAAGTATTTTGAAACCTGTAATTAAAACGTAATACTAAGCGTAATTTTGCGCTCAGTGGAGATAAAGGAAAAATTTCCCTCATTGATCAACCAGGGAAAAATTTCCCTCGTTAATTTAAGGAAATGGAGATGTTATGGTTAATGCTACAGAAATGTCTAAACCTTTTGGGAAAAGGGTTCAGCATTTTTTAGAAACAAAACAAACCCAAGAATTTTTAGATGTGTATTCCCAAAGCCGTAATATCGGCTTTGAAGAATTAGTAAAAATAAGTCGAGGCGGATCTAATCCAGGCACTTGGATGCACGAAGATGTAGCGCTTTCGGTTTTATGAATTTGTATAAGAGGACTGCGCAAATTTACGCCCTGCTATATTTACCCAAGCTTCTTCCATTTCAAAAAAGAAGGATAGGGAAATTTTTCCCAGTCCTATCCCCAATCACTGACGTCAAAGTTAACGTCAGATTCAATGAGCTTAACTTTAAGCTGGTTGCCTAATAGCATCTACGCATCTAACTTATTAAATCGGGGTTAACTATATACACCCGTCTATATCTTCGCATTAGAAACAGTAAGCCTTTTTAAAATGAGTAAGAAAAAAGACAAAAACCATGAATTGCTGATTATCAACCTGCATTCTAGCTTGAAAAAGAAACTAAGAATTAAAGCAGCGAAGAACGATCAAACAATGACCGGCTTTGTCACCTCATTAATCGAAAAGGAAGTAAGAACTAATTAATACAATACATTATGACAGCAGAAGAAATTGAATTTTTGGACAAAGCAGCAATTGGTTATTTATCAGGTAGCGCACCAAGTTTAGGTTTTAGCAATGATCCCGAAAAAGTAGCACAGGACGCATTTAAGTATGCAAAAAGCCTATTGAAAGAACGTGCTAACCATATTTCATAAACCTCTAAATAAATTACGATGACAGAGAACGAAAAAGAAATTGCAGCTACTAAAGCTGCAATTAGTAAACTACAAGAAAAGCTCTCAACACTGGAATCTCAAAAGGACAATGAAAAACCAAAACCGTCCGAAGAAGAGATCAAAGATTTTGCACGTAGAGTTGTAAGTTAATTATATCATTATGAAAACAGGATATAATTTTGCCGGCGTTCGTGTTAATAACATTGTTCATGCCGCTGCTCTAATCAGCCTACTAATTAAAGGTAGGCCGAATCTATCCAAAGCAGAACAGGTTAAAGATGCCAAGTATAGGGAAATGATCAGCGCGGATATCAACCGAAAAATAAATAAATATTCGACAGATCCGTTTGAGGCTGGTTTGCTATTCGCTGCAAATTTCAGAGAATACAGCCTAGAAGATCAATTAAGACTTACAGATATCATATTTGCGGATATGCAGGCATGGATTGACGAACGCAGGCCCAGTAAAAAATGAAACCAAAATTTAAAATAGCAGCAATTAACCAATATATTCAAAGTCAAATTAACACTTATGAAGATAGGGTTATTGAGGCTTTAAAGTATGCTGGTGAAGAATTTGTTGTTAGAGCTAGGAATAAAGCTCCTAAAAGCCTTGTAACTAAAAAACCGGAAGACGGTAGTTTTAATGATCGTACCGGAAATTTAAGAGCTTCAATTGGCTATGTAATTCTTAAAGATGGAAAAGTCATTGAATCAGATTTTCCAGGTGAGACAGCTACCGGTGTTCAAAATGCAAAGAGAGCTATAAATGAAGTCGTGAAAAACCATTCTGAAGGCCTGGCATTAATAGGAGTGGCCGGAATGAGTTACGCTGCAGCGGTAGAGAGTTTAGGTTTTGATGTGATTACCGGTTCCGCTCCAAGCTCTAAAAGCATCAAGAGTTTATTGAAATCAATTAAAATAAATCGATGAGAACGTTATTTGACCACATTTATAATAGCATCAAAGAAATTAATTTCGACGAAAACGAACTTTGCAAACAGTACTGGTTTAAGCTTGAGCGTCTTAAAGCAAACTTCACGGATCAAGCAGCGCTACAAATGCTTTTTGAAAATATTGAATGGCTGATCAATAGTGATGTTGTGGATAGCGATATTATTCTATCCCTGGGTGATGAAAAGAAAATGAATGATGCCGGGATCTTCTTTTCTGGAACCACAGTAGAGAAAGACTGTAAACTGATTTTATTTAAAGATGCCAAGACTATTGTTTCCGGTCATAGTCAAGTGCGATGTTTTGATAACTCCATTTGTGAAAGCTACGATTCTTCATTTATTACGGCTTTCCATAATAGCCAGGTGATTTCTAAAAATTCAAAAGTAGTGGTTTTTGGGGATTCCAAAGTGCAAAGTAAAGGTTTGTGTTTGATCGAAGATTATAGCGAAGGGAAAGCCGAAATTCAATCTACTAAGCGCGATCTAGTTTATTAAGCTATGAATCGTAACATCAAACTCGTTCGTGAGAAACAGAGTCTCATTGGTATTTTTATAACCCGAAAAAGAGCTAAAAGGCTATACAATAAAAAAAGCAGTGGAAGAAGCCGCTCTTGTCTTCTTAGTGGGAATAAAATCGCTTACAATGATTATTATAAGCATAGGAAGCATGATTTAATTAATCTATCACACCAAAATATTCTTTTCGACTAATAATTTTTTTTCTTTTTCAATTTTGAAAGATTTCAAAAGCTTAAGCTCTTCATCATCGTTTATATTGCCTTTTTTCTGTGGACCAACCTTAGGGTAGATTAATAGACAAGAGCAAGTTTCAGTACGATTATCTAATAATAATATTAAACGAAACCCACCTCTCTTACCTTTTTGCATTGTTTTATTTGGAAGTCTTATTTTCAATAATCTAAGATGATCACCTAATTGACGCAGAAAATAATTCATTTCCCATATTTCCCTGAAAGAATATGTTTTAAATAGATGTTCAACTTCCTCAGAAACTGAAGCATAATGCTTCTTTTTTTTTAAAAGATTTTGTAAAGCATGTTCAAATGTAGAGGAGCAATAATAGGTCAAATCTAGAAGTTTAAATTGGATATTTCTCCTAGCACATCCTCTATTTGTTTGTTTTTTGATAATTTCTTTTGAATATCCTGTATTATTTCACCCAGATCATCAGTACACTCTTGAAAATTTTCTAAAACAGATTTTAAAGCTATTTTATATTTAACTTCTGAAGAAAAACTTCTAATAATTTTCTTAGACATTTCATATAGTGGAGATATATTTTCTCTAATTAATATTAGCTCTTTTGGCTTTTGGGTCTTTGCTAGTTCTTCAGAAAGAGCATTCAAAGCTTCATCATAATCTGAGATAATTTCAGATAATTGCTCTCTCATTTCGTTAACCAAATCAAGAAAACTGTTTACATTATCCTCGTATGATTTTGCTTCTTTTTCAGCAAAAACATCGGATGAATGATAATACACTCCATCAATTTTCTCTTTATAGACTAGTTGTGTCATAACTTTTTAAAACGGAATCAAAAAAATATATAATGAATAGATTTTGTACTAACCATAGCGTTAATCAATATATTTAAAAAATCTTTTTATTAAAGACAAGCTGAAAAACAATACTAATTAGTACATGGAACTAGTTCGAAAAATAACTTTAGCTACCTCCTATTACGTCTTTTAAACCCTCAAATTTAAATCTCATTCAATGAATATTTATTACTTCAATAATAAATAAAATTGTTTATAAAAACTAACTTATTAACAATTTATAGTGCAAAACTATGCATTATGTCGCAATTTTTAGCAGCAACTTACATTTTAAACACGATTAATATCCAATTAAGATATTTGATCTACATAAATCTGAAGCTTTTGTAACCTTCTGTCAAGTCCTTCTATTTGTCCATACGCCCAATTTAGCCTATTTTCTAAATCTCTGATCTTTTGCTCTAGCTCTTCTAGTTTATTATCATCCATAATATCCTTTTTAAACTTTAAAAATAATTAATTCAATTAATTTAAACCATTTTTAGATGAAATTCTACACTCCCTTTCAAAACTAATAGCACCTACGCATAACCACCCATAAATAAAGGCTTTACGCCTGTTTCCTACTCTACATTGCATTGTTTAAATGCGATAATTATGGCGGTACGCGGCGACAATTCTTTGTTCTTTGAATCAGGTATAGATTTAGATGGGTTAAAATCCGGGGCAGCAAATGCCACTGGAATAGTTAGGAACCTTGCAGCTACAATTGGAAAATTAAGCCCATTTAGTATACTAGCTACAGGGGCAGCAACAGCATTCGCTAAAATAGGTCAAGAAGCCTACAATATGATGCGAGAATTCGAGCAAGCAATGAAAGAGGTACAAACGATCTCTCAAGCTGCTCAAAAGGATTTTGAAGGAATATCTAGTGCAGTATTTGCACTTTCCAAAATAAGCCCAGATCCACCCGCCAAACTCGCAAAAGCTTATTATCAAATAGTATCATCCGGTTATGATGGAGCCGAAGGTCTTAAACTTCTTGAAGCTTCAACAAAAGCCGCAACCGCAGGTGTGACGAGCACCGAAGCTGCAGCCGATGGATTAACCACTGTATTAAATGCCTTTAAGTTAGAAGCCGAAGATGCCGAGAAAGTATCCGATATCTTGTTTACAACTGTTCGCCTAGGAAAAACAACGATTGATGAATTATCGCATTCTTTGTCTGAGGTTGCT
>CEOS01111171.1_pt1 | contig 12393 bp, 11 predicted proteins | sample 530601 | NCBI WGS metagenome assembly CEOS01 (sample SAMEA2620666, study PRJEB7988) | marine metagenome | biome: marine biome (ENVO:00000447); feature: mesopelagic zone (ENVO:00000213); material: "saline water (ENVO:00002010), including plankton (ENVO:xxxxxxxx)" | depth 1000 m
GCGCAAGGGCGAGGGCAGGCTGGTCGCGTTCGACGACGCGGGCGAGATCGTCGCGAGCTTCCCCGCCAGCATCGGCAGCGTCGAATTCCCGAGCCCGAGTGGTTCGATGGCGGTCAACACCGTCGCGCCCGAACCCAACTACACTTTCGATGGCGACAAGCAGGAATGGGGTCCGGACGGCACCTTCATCCTCCCCCCGGGGCCGAACAACCCGGTCGGCGGGACATGGATCGACCTTACCAAGGATGGCTACGGCATTCATGGCACGCCGGACCCGGACTTCATCGCCAAGCGCGAAAGCCATGGCTGCGTGCGGCTGACCAACTGGAATGCCGCCGCTCTCGCCAAGGTGATTGAGAAGGGCACCAAGGTGGTGTTCGCATGACCGGCGGGTGCACCGCATGAAACGGCCCGATCCGATCCCGCCCGGGCCGGGGCAGGAAAGCGTATGGGACTATCCGCGCCCCGCGATTGCCGAGCCGACCGACGTCCACATCGTGATCGAGCATCGCGGTGTGCGGATTGCGGAGACGCGGGCCGCGATCCGCGTGCTCGAAACCAGTCACCCGCCGCAATATTACATTCCCCCGCAGGACATCACCAATGGCGTGCTGGAGCCCGCGCCGGGCCGCTCGCTATGCGAGTGGAAGGGGCAGGCGCGCTACTGGGATGTCGTCGCCGGGGGCGATCGGCTGGCCAAGGTCTGCTGGAGCTATGCCGACCCCACGCCGGGTTTTCGCATCCTGACCGACCACGTCGCCTTCTACCCCGCGCCGTTCGACCGGATCACGGTGGATGGGGAGGTCGTGACCCCGCAGCCGGGCGAATTCTATGGCGGGTGGATCACGTCGCGGGTGGTCGGCCCGTTCAAAGGCGTTCCCGGCAGCCGCTTCTGGTGATCGGCCCGCGCGCCTAGCGCACGATCACGACCACGGTGCTCATCAACCGGCGCGCGGCGGTCCAGATCGAATTGCGACCCGCGCGACCGATCATGTCCTCGACCAGCTCGTCGAACACGCCGCGTTCGTTGCGCGCGGCGGCGGTGCACAGGTCGACCAGCAGCATCTCGTCATAGCTCAGCGCCATCTGGCACGGCCGGTTGAGCGCGATCGGTTCGGGCCATGCCCGGCCTGCCTCGTCCATGAAGACGTGAAACGGGCGCACCGCATCCGACGTGCCGATCTGCGCGGCCAGCGCGCGGCAGCTATATTTGCCCTCGCACCGGGCGAGGTGGACGTAGCGCATCGCGCAGACCAAGCGGGCGTGGATCGGCGAGACATCGTCGAGATTGGGGGTGGCGAGCAGCGTGTGCAAAGTCATCGGTTGAGCCCTGTCTATCATTGCGAGTGCTTCGCAATAGCGTTTAAAAGGTACTGAGGGCGCGCGTCAAGCAGGCTTCCCGAAAAACACCTCCGACTGTCGACAGGCTTGGCAGATCGTGGCGAGTGGCTTAGCGCTGCGGGCCATGAAAACATCGCTCGTCGCGCTCGCTGCGCTCTCGCTCGCCGCCCCGTTCTCGGCTTCTCCCGCTCTTGCTCAGGAGGCGCCCGACCGGCTCTCCGCAGTGGCCGATGAGGCGCTGGCAAGCGACACCGCCGCGTGGGACTTCGTCGAAGGAATCACCACCGAGGTCGGCCCCCGTCAGGCGGGCACCGAGGCGGAACAGCGCGGGCGCGACTGGGCGGTCGAATGGCTGCGCGCCAACGGCTTCCGCAATGTCGCTGACGAACCCTATCAGATGCAGACCTGGGTGCCGGGCAGCAACGCGACCGCACGCGTCACCGCGCCCTATGCGCAGGATCTGATGATCGTGCCGCTGGGCAACAGCGCCAGCACGGGCGAAGCGGGAATCGAGGCCGAAGTGGTCTATTTCCCCAGCTACGCCGATCTCGCCGCCGCGCCAGCGGGTTCGCTGACGGGCAAGATCGCCTTCATCAGCCACGATATGCGTCCGACTCAGGATGGCTCGGGCTACGGCTTTGCCGGGCCGGTTCGCTGGACCGGCGCAGGGCTGGCCGCGAGCAAGGGCGCGATCGCCACCGTAATCCGCTCGATCGGCACCGAGACCGAGCGTACGCCGCATACCGGCGGCACCAGCTTCCCCGACGGCGTCGAGCCGACTCCGGCAGGCGCGCTGTCCAACCCGGATGCCGACAATCTGGAGCGGATGTTCGCCCGCGCGGCGAAAACCGGGGGCGGCAAGCCGATCACCATGAAGCTGGTGCTGACCCCGCGCGTGATCGGCGAGACGACCAGCGGCAACGTGGTCGGCGAGATCGTGGGCCGCGATCCCTCGCTGCCGCCCGTGCTGCTCGCCTGTCACCTCGACAGCTGGTGGAACGGCACCGGCGCGTTCGACGATGGCGCGGGCTGCGGGATCGTGGCGGCCGCCGCGCTCAATGTCGCCAAGGCGGGCCAGCCGCTGCGGACCATTCGCGTGCTGTTCGCCGGGGCAGAGGAAGTTGGCCTGTTCGGCAGCACCGCCTATTCCGAGGCGCATATCGACGAGCCGATCGCGGTCGGTATCGAAAGCGATTTCGGGGCGGACCGGATCTGGCGGATCGACAGCAATTTCACTGCCTCCAACCCCGATCTCTACGGCAAGCTGGCGCGGGCCGTCGCCCGCTTTGGCGTGGCACCCTCGCGCGAAGTCGCCACCGGCGGTGCGGACATCAACATCGTGCGCGACCAGGGCGGGGCGCTGATCGATCTGCAGCAGGATGGCAGCCGTTATTTCGACCTGCACCACACCAACAACGACACGCTGGACAAGATCGACCCGGCGCAGCTGCGCCAGAACGTCGCGGTCTACACGCAGGTGGCCGGCATCCTCGCCAACACCCGCGAACCGTTCAAGCCGGCGGAGTGACGGGGCGAGGGGGCCTGAAGCCGCTTCGGGCCCCCATTCGCCGCCCGCGCGTTAAAGGCTGATGGACAAGGCAACCTTCGGTCTCGATCCCTACCACATCCTGCTGACCGGTTGCGGGCTGGCGATCATCGCCGCCTATTGGCTGCCGCGCTACTTCCGGGGGCGAGAGCCAGCCGCATCGGGCCTGTTGATTCTGGGCGGGCTGGCGGTCTTCGGGCTGCTGCCCGGCGTGCCCGACGCGCTCAACCCGATAGACAACCCGCGGGTGTGGGAACTGGCATCGGAATTCGCGGTCATCATCGCGCTGTTCGGCACCGGCATCCGGATCGACAAGATCCGCGGCCACAACCTGTGGAACACCACCATCCGGATGCTCACCATCGCGATGCCGCTATGCATCCTTTCGGTGGTGGTGCTGGGGCTGGAAATCGGGCTGTCGATCGCCGGGTCGGTGCTGCTGGCGGCCGTGCTCGCCCCGACGGACCCGGTGCTGGCGGCCGACGTGCAGGTCGGCCCGCCGCTCGAAGGGGGCGAGCACCCGGTTCGATTCGCACTCACGACCGAGGCTGGCCTGAACGACGGGCTGGCCTTTCCCTTCGTCTATCTGGCGATCTTCATCGTCGCGGCGACTGGTGGGGTGGGCGAGTGGATCGGCGAATGGCTGGGCTTTTACGTCGTGTACAAGATCGCAGTCGGTGTGGTTGCGGGCTGCGCCGCCGGATGGGTTCTCGGCCGGGTCCTGTTCACTCTTCCGGGTGATAATCCGCTGGCCAATGCCGGAACCGGGGTGATCGCGCTGGCCGGTGTGCTGGTCACCTATGGCCTGACCGAACTGATTGAGGGCTACGGCTTCATCGCCGCCTTCTTCATGGGGCTGGTGCTGCGCCGCAAGGAGGCGGAGCATGAGTATCATGGGCGGCTGCACAGCTTTTCGAGCGCGCTGGAACACTCGGTCACCGCCGTGCTGCTGGTGCTGCTGGGCGGCGCGATTCCGGCGCTGCTGGGTTATCTCGACTGGCAGCACGCGCTGCTGGGCGTTGCGCTGATCTTCATCATCCGCCCGATCAGCGGGATGCTGGCCCTGTGGGGCGATCCGATGTCGCTGCGCCAGCGCGGGGTGGTCGCCTTCTACGGGGTTCGGGGGATCGGTTCGATCTATTACCTCGCCTACGCCGGCGGCCAGCTGAACCTGGTGGACGAGGGCGCGCTGTGGGCGACGGTCACTTTCACGATCCTGCTATCGACCATCGTCCACGGCTTCAGCGCGGGCAGCGTGGTGTGGGCGGCGACCCACGAAGGCGAGCGGCCAAGCGAGCCGACCTGAGCGGTCCGCGCTGATGCCTCGATGATCGACGCGATTGACAGCTTAAGAGCTTCTCTAACTTGACTTGTCAAATGCCCCAAAAGTAAGGTTTTTCGGCCAACTTGTTAGGAGCGACCCTTGGCCAGCCGAATCCCCAATACCGAAGAAGGTCGCCAGGCCTATTTCAAACGCCGCCGCGACCGCAAAACGCTGGGCAAGGCGATCGTGATCGGTCTGCTGCTGCTTGCTGCGGCGCTGCTGGGCGTGGCCTACGCGCAAGGGCTTTGATTCTCCTCGTCTAGCAATCCCGATATCGGGGTGAGCAGGCGCGGGAGCAGGCTGACCAGTCGGCCCCGTGGTGCCTTTTCCACCGGCAGGACGACAGCGACCGCACGCCGGAAGAAGCCCGCTTCGAGGATGCACGATCCGCGCCGCAGGATCCGGTCGGATCGCGGCACGCCGCTGATCGATGCAGTATTGCTTGGAGGTGGTCGCGCCTATCTGGCTGCGGTTATTCTGGCCAATCGCGTCGTTCGCTGAAATCCGCTCCGCTTCGTGAGCCGCGGTGGATGCCCGGCTGGTCGAAGAAGGAATGGTCGGCGGGCTGGTCGGTCACCCAGTCGGTGACAAGCCGCCGCTTCGCGATGCGCCACTCACCGTTCCTGCAGGCGTATTCGTCGACATAACGGCCCGCGATGAACAGGTCGCGCGGCGCGCCGTCCTCGCTGGTGCTGTTGTGCCACGCCTGGAAATAGCATTCCCCGCTCGCGGTGTCCGCACCGGTGAAGGTGATCGACACCTGTCCCAGCTGATGGTGCGAGGCACCGGCCTGGCCGAGGAATTGCTGGCAGAAGGCGACGAATTCGTCCGGCCCGCCTGCCGACAGCCCGGCATCGACATGCGCGTCGTCGTGGAAGGCGCTGCGCTGAAGCGGGGCATCGAGGCGGTCGAGTCCGCGCACGTAGCGCTGTATTGCCGCAGTAATATCGCGCCGCGCTGCGAGATCCCGAACTTCCGCTTCCAGGTCGAACCCGCTCATTTCGGGGTCTCGCAATTTATCGTGGGGTGGATGGCCCGATCGCGGTGCGAACTGTGGTCATGCACGCTCGTAGAGCCGCCGCCGGTGCGCGGGCTCGGCACAGTCTTCATCGGAAACTCCCCCTCTTGGTCCGCGCTCTTCGCGCGTCGGCTTGCTGCCAGGATGGTGGAGGCTAGGCACTGCGGGATGCGCCATCCACTCGCCATCTGGTTAGGTGGCCGCATGGTCGCGCAGTTGTTCGGTGTGCAGGAAGGCTGGTGCCCGCAGAATGCACTAAGAGGCGAATGTTCGCAGCCAGCGCGCCAGACACGCTAGCCATTGGACTAGTGTGGCCAAGTAACGAAAGCTCCTAAGCCAATACCATAACAAAAATGGGAGTGGATCATGAACCTCGTTCTTCGTGGTGTGTTGTTGTCGTCTGCTGCGACCGCGCTGGTGGCTGGTGTTTCTCCGGCCCTTGCGCAGGACAGCGAGGTCTCATCGGATAGCGAGGCGGATGAGCCGCAGGAGGGCGGGATCGGAGAGATCGTCGTCACCGCGCGCAAGCGTGAGGAAAGCCTGCAGGACGTGCCCGTTGCTGTCAGTGCCTTCGACGAAAAGCTGATCGAGAACCGGGACATCACCAGTGTCGAGAAGATCGCCGCGATCGCGCCGAATTTCAATGTCGGGCGCGCGTCGAACGGCTCGGGCGCGCAGCTGACCCTGCGCGGTATCGGCTCCTCCTCCACCTCGATCGGTATCGAGCAGTCGGTCGCGGTGGTGGTCGACGGGGCATACTACGGTCAGGGCCGCGTCATTCAGGAAGGCTTTTTCGATCTGCAGCGGGTCGAGGTTCTCAAGGGGCCGCAGGCGCTCTTCTTCGGCAAGAACGCGACGGCCGGCGTGATTTCGATTACCAGCGCAGATCCCGGGCCGAACCCTGAATTCATGCTGCGCGGCGGCTACGAATTCCAGGCGCAGCAGTATCGCGTCGAAGGGGTTGCCTCGGTTCCGTTGTCGGACACGGTCGGCGTCCGCCTCGCAGCGCGCTACTCGAACTCCAACAAGGGATACTACCGCAACGAAAGCGTCGACCGGACCTATTCGGTCTTCGACCTGGCGACTAGCACGACCGAAGACCTGATCGCGACGCCCGCGCCAACCTGGCAGCCTGCGGAAGAGGAATTCATCGGTCGCGCCACGCTCAAGATAGAACCGAGCGATCGCCTTACGCTCACCCTCAAGGGGACGTTCGACAGCAATAATGTCAACAACTCCTCGTGGAATTACGTCCCCTATGCATGCGGCCTGCCCTCGGGCGTCTCGCAGCTCACCGAATATGCCTGCGAGAGGGACTTCGTCACGCACCAGAACAACATTCCCGCAGCGATCGCCGCCAGCGGCTTCCCTTTTGCAAGGCAGGACGGCTCGCTCTACAACCGCTATCGGTCGGCTGCGGGCACGCTGAACGTCCAGTATGATGCGGACGTGCTGCAGATCAGTTCGGTGACCAATTACCAGTGGACCAACAACCGCTGGGCCTGCGCCTGCGACTTCCAGTCGAGCGACATTTCCAACTGGGCGACCGAGAATTCGAGCTGGAAGGCGTTCTCGCAGGAGCTGCGCGCGCTGAGCCAGCTCGACGGCCCGTTCAATTTCATGGTCGGCGCGCTCTATCAGACGACCAAGCGCGATTTCGAGCAGTACATCATTCTCGGCGGTGTCGCCAACAGCGCGGCCCCTCCCGGCTTCGAGTATGTCGGGACTTCAAAGACGAGCTTCACCGACGGCGACACCCTCGCCGTATTCGGTCAGGCGACCTTCGAGATCACGCCGACCCTCGAAGTTTCGGCCGGTGGCCGGTATACGACTGAATCGAAGGACAGCTTTTTCACCCAGCCGTACAACAATCCCGGGCTGGCCGCGATCTTCCGTCCGCAGGACGATCCGGACGGGCTGGGCGTCATCACCGCGAGCCAGGACTTCACCGATTTCTCGCCCGAAGCGACGATCACGTGGAAGCCTTCGACCGGCCTCATGATTTATGGCGCGTACAAGACCGCCTACAAATCGGGCGGCTTCTCCAACGGCGGCATCAACTCCAAGTTTTCCGCGGACCCGAAGGGCGACCTGACATTCGATCCCGAGACTGCCGAGGGCTTCGAATTCGGCATTAAATCGACGCTGCTGGATCGTCAGCTGCGCCTGAACCTGACGCTGTTCACCTATGACTACAAGGATCTGCAGGTCGACTTCTTCAACTCGCCGATCTTCGCGTTCCAGACGCTCACGGCAGATGCCCGGACGCGCGGCGTCGAGCTGGAGTTCGAATTCGCCCCCCGCGGCGTTCCCGGACTGAACCTGAGCGGATCGATCAACTACACGGACGCCCAATATACCGATTTCCCGTTGGCCCCCTGCTATGCTGGCCAGACAGTTTCGGAAGGATGCACGCTGATCGGCGGGATCACGGCCCGCCAGGATCTGACCGGCGCTGCGCTGTCGGTCGCGCCGGACTGGACCGGAAATCTTGGCGTGGTCTACGAAATGCCGGTGGGCAACAGCATGAAGCTCGGCTTCAATGCCGATGCCCGCTATTCCGACGAATACCTGGCATCGGGCTTCGGCAATCCCCTGTCGCTGCAGGATCGCTACGTCACGCTCGACGTCGGCGTGCGCTTAGGTGCCGACGACGATAACTGGACGCTGGCGGTGATCGGCAAGAACCTGACCAACCAGTTCTACGTGACCGGGGTCGTCGATGGCCCGCAGACGGGTAGCGGGACGGGCACCGCGACCGGCGTCAGGGCCGACCAGGTCGGCTTCGGATCGCTGCCGCGCACCGTGATGGTGGAAGTCACCAAGCGGTTCTGATCGACACGGTTCGCGGAGGATGTGCGGCTCGCAAGCCACCGCTCCTGCCCTGGCAAGCAATGCGGAGGTGAGGCTTCTCGCGGAAAATGGTCGGGGAGACAGAATTCGAACCTGCGACCCTCTGCTCCCAAAGCGTCCAGGATCGCCTCACATACGCTAACATAACATAACAAAAGCAGAGGGTTATCCGCGGAAATAGCTCCAGTGAAAAGGGGCCGCGATGAGCGAAAGCCGCGCGCACGATACCGGACCGCGGGCGCTGCAGCCGTTCGACCGATAGAATCCGCCATCTATGGCGGCACCGGACACGGTTCGCCTGAAGCTGTCGCGTCTGTTCGCAGTGTTCTCCAGCAGCAAGCAGGGCGCGTTTATCGGTGACGATCAATTGCAGCAGGCGACCAGCAATACGCTCGACAATGTCGTCGCGCCGCCGGCTTGCGGCACTGTGATTGGCGAACTCGAAGCGGATTTGGACGGCTGGCTGGCGGATCCGGACGCGCCGCATATTCGCGTGGTTGTGGTCCCGCCGCGCGAGCAGAACGGCATCGTCGATATCTGGTCGCAAGGCCAGGACTGCGAAGTCCTGACGCCGCCTCCCTTGTCCGTCCTGCTCTCCGGACATGAATTTTGGCTGGGAGAACGTCTGTTCTCGTCACGGTGTCTCGCCACCGTCGTTACCCATTTGCCTGATAAGCGAACGCGCCTCGTCACCTTCCGGGATCGGACGGTCGCCATCGCGCCACTCAATCGCTGACTTGAAGCCGTAGGTCTGTGCGTGCCGTCTGAACCACAAGCCCTCCGGGTTGTGTCGGCTGATGCCGTCGAAAACGGTTGCCATGGTCTGTGACTGCTCGAGACCCATGTTGAGCATCACCTGATTGACCACCAGCTTGTGCATGGCAAGTTGCCCCAAAGGAACGCCGGCAATACGGTTCGCGAGCGTGACGGTGGCTTCTTCGAGCTCTTCGAAGGGAACGGCGAGATTGGCCAGACCCCATTCGGCAGCCTGCTTGCCAGACACGAGATCTCCCGTGAACATCATCTGCTTGGCACGCGCCGGGCCCAGCCGATAGGTCCACATTGCTGTCGTTGGACAACCCCATACGCGGGTCGGCATGTATCCGATACGAGCATCCTCTGCCATGACCAGAAGATCGCAGCACAGAGCGATGTCGCTGCCGCCGGCGGCAGCGGCTCCATGAACCTTAGCGATCGTCGGCTTGCGCGATCGCCAAAGCGCCATGAAGTTCTCGGTGTTGCGCTTCATGTGCGCATAGTCTTCCATGGGGGCCCAGGGATCGCGTTCCTGCTGGCAGGGATGATCGTCCTCGCTTTCGGCATAGCCGACTAGATCATAGCCACCGCAGAAACCCTTTCCCGCGCCCTCGATGATGATGGCGTGGATAGTATCATTATCCTCGGCCCATTCGACGGCCGCGCGTATTTCGCCGGGCATTGCGTCGTTTATCGCGTTCAATCTCTCGGGACGGTTCAGGAGCAGTCGGCCAATGCGCGGATTGTCAGGATCGTGCTCAATACGAAGTGTCGAGAATTCGGGCATCGAAGATTTCCTTATGGTCAGCTCTGACCAATAAAATCTTTGCCGTTGACAGTCAACGCTGACCATAAGATCATTCGTTTATGAACGAGGATGCCACCAAGCGCGGGGCGCAGCGGAGACCGCGTGGTTTTTCCAGCAGGCGCGAGCAGCGCGAAGCGACACGCGAACGCATCTTAATGGCTGCGGTCGACGTATTGGTAGAACGCGGCACGGCCTCCACCACGACTTTGGAAGTGCAGGCCCGATCAGGTGTCGGGCGCGGCACGTTGCTGCATCACTTCCCGACGCATGCAGACCTGCTGTCAGCCACGGTGGAAGAACTCGTCCGGCGTAACGAGGAAAGCGTTAAGCGCCACTGTCAGGCTTCGAGTGCAGCAGATGATCCTTTGGCGCATGCGATCAAGGCATTAGCGGCGGCAGCGTCCAGCCCATCCTATCTTGCCGAGCTCGAGCTGTGGGCCGTTGCCCGCACGGATCGGCGCCTTCATGCTCAGCTGCTGAAACAGGAACGCGCGGCGCGCATCGAAAACGACCGAGTGGTAGCGGCCCTCTTCGCTCCCCTCGCCGATCGTCCCGGATCCGCAATCGTGGCCAGGCTCACTGTCGAGCTCGTGCGGGGAATGGCGCTTTCCGGCGTTCTGGGCCGCGACGCGTCACACCGTGAAAGCCTGTTGCAAGGATGGATCGACACGGCGCGATCGATGCTGGACCGCCCCCGACAGGAGAACACGCCGTGACATCACGCCTGACCGCCTCGTATTATCCTGCCGACACTTCGCTTTCCGTATGGGACATGACGACCGGAGATGCGCTGCGCCGGGCCGCCGAACGCGCTGGGCATCTTTGCGCGCTCGTCGAGGTCGCACATGAAAGTGTTCCCGCTGTCTCGAAAGGGTCAAACGCGGACCGGCGCTGGACCTATTCGGAACTTTTGGCGGATGCCGAAGCATGCGCTCGCTGGCTTCTGGATCGGTTCGAGCCGGGCGACCACATCTGCCTGTGGGCGCCTAACGTGCCGGAGTGGATCATTGTCCAATATGGCGCAGCTTTTGCCGGACTCGTTCTCGTAACCGCGAACCCTTCGCTACGCGCTGAAGAGCTTCAACACGTATTGGAGCAATCGGATTCCAAGGCGATCATCCATTCGAAAGCTTTTCGCGGAACCGATATGGAACAGATTGCGAGCACAGCAGCTTCGGCGATCGACCGCATTCCGATCGAAGATCTGGCCGTTACATTGTCGCAATGGCGAAATTCGTCGACCTTGCCCGAGGTCTCGCCGCACGCAGCGGCGCAGATGCAGTTTACATCGGGGACGACAGGCAGGCCGAAGGGGGCATTGCTGTCCCACCGGGCTCTTGTGACGAACGCGGCCTTCGTGGCCGCTCGCATGGGCCAAAGCGGCGATACGGTGGTGACCGCCATGCCGCTTTTCCATACGGCAGGGTCAGTGCTCGGCGTGCTGGGCGCGGTCACCAGCCTGTCTACCATGGTCCTGCCGGTGATCTTCGACCCCGTTCTCATGCTTGCGACGATCGCGCAAGAAAGGGCGACGGTGACTTGCTGCGTGCCGACGATGCTGTCGGCGATGATCGCCGAGATCGACCGGGGCGCATACGATCTATCGAGCCTGCGCATGGTCTATTCTGGCGGCGCCCCGGTGGCGCCCGAAATGCTCGCGCGCGTCGAACAGCGTTTCGGGTGCAGGATGACGTCGGTCTACGGGCAGACCGAGCTCAGTCCGATTGTCTGCGCGACGGGCTATGACGACAGCAGCGAGGATCGTGCGGAGACCACCGGCAGGCCTCTTCCCCAGGTGGAGATCCGGATCGTTTCCCCCGATGGAGAAGAGCCGCTTCCCTTGAACGAGCAGGGCGAAATCCAGGCGCGGGGTTATCAGACGATGATAGCGTATCACAATCAGGAGAAGGAAACCGCTCGCACCCTTCTCGCCGATGGCTGGCTTCGCACCGGCGATCTCGGGCGGATGGATGAGCGCGGTTACGTGCGAGTGACCGGCAGGCTGAGCGATGTGATCATTCGCGGTGGCGAGAACATCTACCCGGCCGAAATCGAAGCATGTTTGCTACGGCATCCTGCCGTGGCGGAAGCGGCGGTTTTTGGGATCCCCGACCCCGTGTGGGGAGAAACCGTGGCCGCCTGCCTTCGATTTGTCTCCGATTCCGAACCGCCGCTGGCAAGAGAACTCAAAGACCACTGCCGGGTTCTCCTTTCACCTCAAAAAACCCCGAGGGACTGGTTCGTGACCAGTGCCTTTCCGCTGACAGCATCCGGCAAGATACGGAAATTCACGCTAAGCGAATTCGCGATCGAGAACGCTCTCACTCCGCTTTGAACTGGACACAGCCGCAAACACATTACGCCTCTTGAGCGCGCGAGGTCGATAATCGCGCCGCCATCTTGCGTCAGGCTCTCGCCCGTCCGCGCGGCATACCCAAAGAAGTCGCCGAACCGCGTATTTCGAGATTGCGACCCAGCGCCCCTAGATTGTCGCTGGCCCCGAAATCCACTCGAACAGTGCATTATTCAAATGTCCGCTACCGCAGCCCGGCCGCTTGGTAGCTGCCAGGCTACAACACGTCCATTAAAGGACCTTACCATGGGACTAGCCCTCGGCATGGATCCCAGTTTTGCTAACCTCCCAAATGCAGCATTATTTCGATTCCGAGATGCTCGTTGCATCCAGAATTACCCGAACGGTTTCCTCTGGCCGATCCCACATCGGGAAGTGTCCGCTACGCTCGAAC
>CEOS01027295.1_pt1 | contig 12354 bp, 19 predicted proteins | sample 530601 | NCBI WGS metagenome assembly CEOS01 (sample SAMEA2620666, study PRJEB7988) | marine metagenome | biome: marine biome (ENVO:00000447); feature: mesopelagic zone (ENVO:00000213); material: "saline water (ENVO:00002010), including plankton (ENVO:xxxxxxxx)" | depth 1000 m
CTCAGGTCTTAGGATTCCATGACCTAAAGCATACTTAGCAACCATCAATGTACCTTGATACATGATTCCGTAGTCCTGACCACTGATCTCAGTTGTCATGTCCATTAACTTCACAGTACCTACTGCTGATTTATGGAAGACAAGACCAATAGTTTTACTATCGTCACCGTCATAAGAGTTGTTAGCGCCTGATGGGTTCGATGAAACATTTGACTGAGGTACGTTGTTACTCATCATCACTGGAATACCAGCAATCTGTTGTACACGACCTGAAGCAAATGAACCATTACCACCTGGGTTAAAGTCCACATCTACTGTTCTTGTAGCTGATTCAGCTAACTTGTAGTACTCAGCAGGTGGAAGTACACAGTAACGATCTGTTGGAGGAATATCCCTCTCGTCAAATGCCTGTGCGATGTCATAGATAGCTGCTGCTAACTCATCACCAGTTACATCAGATGAGGATGTATTACCAGAAGCAAGAGTAGAAACTAATCCACCATTACCACCTGTTAATGTTGCAGATGCTCTTGAAGCGTTTGCAATTACCTTCGCTACGTTTTGATCATACGTACGAGCAAGAGCCTTACCTAATTCATCAGCGTATGTAGCTCTTACATCGTAATGATTTTTAAGCTCATCTAAATTGCTTACAAATGCTTGTGAAATAAGAAGATCATCAATAGAAATAATCTTCTCATTTGCCAAGATCTGGTTTGCACCTACTAATGGTGTTCCTGGTGTGTGATATGCAGCAGTTGCTGTTCCTGTTACTGGGAACTGTGCTGATTTACCTGAGGTTATGGTACGAACAGAATGTAATTGCTCATTGAAGATGTTGTTACGAGCAAATGCCGTAAGAACTTCTCCTGAGAATACTTTCAGAAACAGAGCATCAAAGTCTGTTCCTGAATTGTTCACAAGCCCCAGTCTACTTACCGTTGCGTTAGCCAATGGTTTTCTCCTGTGAATTGATTAATAATTTGAGAAACTAACTTCACTACTGTCTCTTCTCTCAAGTGTTATCTGACGCATCAGGCACTATTGATATTAAGATTTTCGTTTTGTTTAGTTTATACTGAACCGCAATTCCACTTCCTTAAAGCAAGGGCTTTACGAGTCAACTTACCATCTTTCTTTAATGGTCCTTTTACCTTTGACATTCTTGCACAGAAAGATTTTCTTCTGGCTTTCTGTCTAGGAGAAAGACCTGTCTTTTTAGTAACAGGAGCTTGCAAGTTTCCACCTGTTGCTCGGTTGTATTTCCTACGACCAGAAGCAGTAAGACCCCCTGTGGGATCTTTATCCTTCTTGGTCATTGATACTCCCTTCGACATAAAGGAAAGACAAGCAGTTAATTAAAATATAACACTGTTATGCAATCTTTAAACTCTTTCTTCCTTTTCTCCTTTTGTGATTGTAAGAAATTCTTTTACTGCTGGTCTTCTCTGCTTTAAATCTTGCCTTCTCTTTACTACTCATTTCACCTGTAGTCTTTGGTGTTTTACTACTGATTCTTTTTGATGGTCTGCAAGCAGGGTAGCCACGTTGATCTCCCTTTTGTCTTCCACAGGGTTTACCTGTTTTAACATCTACCCACTTCTCCTTGAACCATCTGGTAAGACTCATTTTCCTACTTGTTTTTGTGCAGCAGTATGTGCAGCTTTAAATGTTTTACCTTCACGCATAAGCTTCTTCATAAGATTCATGTGCTTAGGTGTGTGATGAACTGAATGTGCCTTCAGCTTTTTCATCTGGCTAAGATTAAGCTTTGCCATTTTTCTTTTTACCTTTCTTTTTGGATTGACGAAGGATCATAAGATCTTCTCTGGTGATTTTGCCATCACCAGTTTTGTCTAGTTGTTTTTGTTTTTTAGATAAAGGCATGATTAAGTTTTACGATAACCTCCACCACGTTTTTTATAAGTTCTAACCAACCACGCATTGGCATAAGCAGAAGGATAAACTTTAAACTTCCGCTTTGCTTCTGACTTTACCCTTGCATAAAGCTTAGGATTAGTAGGTGTGTTAGCCATAATTAACGGTTAGAGAATACGTCACTACCACCCAAGCGTCTTTGTACATCTTCGGTGTAGCTAACATCTTTACCATAGCGTGGATCTGACATAGCAGTAACTACTTCTGCTGTAGATCTGAATGGTGTAGGTCCACTTTGAGAAGCACGACCTGTAACTAAACTTGGTTCAACACCCATAGCGTTTTGATACTGTGTATAAAGTCCTTGTACTGCAAACTTAATTGCAGTTGCATTTCCTGTTTCAGTTAAGTTATTAAATTCCTTAACCTCATCAGCAGGGAGATTTTCTATAGCCCATGACACCATCTTACTGTAGTTGTCATCACCACCGATTGAATCTTTAATACCTTGTATCTGTGCAGTGGCTATGTCTTCACTTGCTGCTGCACCACCCCTCAATCCATCAAGGTAGGTATCAATGACCTGTTTAGAGAACCCTGCTTCTCCTAACTTTGCATAATCATCTTCATTTATTTCACCTGTCTCTTCAAATCTGGTAGAGATCTCCTGTGGATCAATACCAACTTCTTCTAATACAGAAGCAAGGCCATCACCATAAAACTCTTCTGCATTAAATTCAGTACTGTCAATAGTTTCTGTTTCTTCTTCTTCTGATGGTGGTTGATCTTCTTCTGTTACCTGTCCTAGCTTACCTTCAAGTTCTTTATAGCTGGCAGCTAGATCTTCTACTGATTTAAACTTTCCAAGTATAAGACCGTTATCATCAGTTTCATTTTTAGCTAGTGTTTCTAAATCTTGTTGAGACATTGGTGGTGTCTCTGAAACATTTACCTGTGATGAAGTCATAAAAATTTATTAGTTATAGGTCATTGTACGTCCATTCTTAGTTTCGACCACTCTAGGACTAGTTTTCTTAGGTTGATCATTAACACCTAACTTACTTACAACAGCTTTTGCTGTATCAGTTTTAGGTTGATCAGGCTTCTTCGTTGGCATTAGTTTGCTCCGTTAGTTGTTGTGCTTGTGCATTGTTTTTAGGATCAAGTAATGGTGATCCAAGAGCAGCAGATCCGAGACTTTGGATAAGTTGCTGCTGTTGCATAGCTTGCATCTCAGCCTGTATCTCCTCCTGTGTCTTCACTAGGTTAGCAGTATCTATACCAATAGAATTTGCTAACCGTTTTATAGCTTCGTCCACGTTTACAAACTGCCTCATAATGTCTGGACCTAAAGCCTGACTTACTGTACCGATAAACTCAATAAGCTTATTACGATCATTACCACGACCAAGACCTTGTACCCCAGTGACTATCTTAGGTTTGACTAATTTTTCTGGTAGCTTCGGTGCTTTACCAGAACGAACGAGCATATGCATCCTACGTTTTAGATATGGTAGTTGAAACTCCTGAGTCAGGATGCTGTAGATACCACCAAGGCTGTTCTCTAATTCATTAGCCATCATGGTAACTTCTGCTGCTGTTACCCTTTCTGCATCTCTTTGTACAGACCTAGCCATAAGGAAGGCATATTCTAGTCTTGATTCAATTCTTTGAATAGTACTAAAAGAAACAGACAAATCAGCAGCCTTACCTACCTGCATCACAGATACATCTGCTGCACTACCTTCTCTTATGGCACCATTGGGAGCCTTTGCTAATGTACTAGCCCTGGTAATCCCATTAGGATTTACAAGAAATAATACTTTTGCACTAGCTGCCGCACATTCTATAACACTTTGCATCAAAGCTTCTAAACTAATCAGGTCTCCTCTATATTCTTCAACATATCCTCTGCCGTAGTCTTCACCATCAATACGAACAAACCTGAGTGTTATCCAAGGTGATACATCTACTTTTGACCTTCCATCAGTACCAGGTATCTTTTCTCCCTTACACTCCTGATGCCACATGAAGTCATCATTTACTCTCTTGATGTGTGTATATATATCAAGTTCACTATCCATTGTCTTCTCGTCATAGTTCTCTTTCTTTTTAATCTGTTCCAAGAACTCTGGTGACAGTGCATTAGGGCTTACTGATTCCTGTGTAATAATTTCTAATACATTACCAACAGCATCACGCTTGCATACAAACTTTGATAGTGGATATACTTTTAGTCCGTCATCTGTGAGATAGAGAAGAACATTCCCACCAACAATGAGATGCTTGAGTGCTTCAAACATTGCCACTCTGTCATTTGAGATCTCTATCTCATTCATCAAAGCTGTTTCTATTGTTCGTAATCCTTTATCTATCTCTGTCTCTAATCCTTCCTGTCCTTGCTTCAGCAGTTCAAGACTATCAATACTAAGTTTAAAGAAAGCAGTTGATGGTGGTAGTAATGCAAATAAAAGTTTAGATGCAAGGCTGTTCACACCTCTGGCACCTACAGCCTGGAAGGGAGTTTTTATCTTTGCTCTGGTACCTGTTGTGCTTTCTGGTATAAGACTAGGTATGGTTAGTTTTGATGATTCCTTTGCTTCTCTATCAAAAGTAGATCTTGCACTTTGTAGTTGTGCATATCTTCCAGCAGCAGTCTGTCCTTGTTGGTTTGAATAATTCATTAGACTCTTAAGTCAAAAGGTGATCTTCCTCTACCTGTTAAAGGTTTATTAATTTTTTCTAGTTCATCTAATCTCTTTATTTTTAATTGTTCAGTAACTTTTTTTGTATCAATAGGATTATCTACACCAATTTGCGTACCAGTAACAGTAGGTGCAGCGTTTCTATTTTTTGCAATTTTTGAGTAGTAAAGTTCTCTATCTCTGCCTATACACATAGTTAATACCTTAAATTACCAGCGTTAGTTCGTCTCTCATCAAGCAAAGGTATCTGTAAAGATCTAGTACCTAAAGGTGCTCGATTTCGCTGAGTTTGTTTTTTCTTTGTTCTTTTATTACCAATAACTACACGCTCAGCAGTTTTTTCTGGCCTTGGTGCAGTAGGTTGTGGCTCTGGTAATGGTGGTGGTTTTGGTCTTCCTGCACACATAACTAATTCTCCAGTACTGATTCTGTTAGCATGGTATCTTTTTGTCTTGCCTGTTGTTCAATCAGGTAATCCACAACATACCGTTGCCCTGCTTTATACCATACCTCTCTATCAGTTAAAGACAAATCAGGATGGCGGTTAGGAAAGATTTGATCTAAGGCAAAGATCAACTCATCTGTAATCACTGGAAGCTTTTCAGATGACATGATTAATAAGATTTATAAGTATTGTAGTTCACTTTTGATAATAAAGTATAGAGCCTTTATATTTTTAAGGAGTCCACAGAGATACTTCACCTGTTTGAAAGTCAAAGTCTCCATCTCTTAGTATCCTTGCCAGTTGTGCATTAAGAACAGCATCAGCAAAGTTATATTTCTTTTTCTCATACGCTTCTACTACCTTTTCCCACATCTCTTCAAGTGTTTTAGCATCACCAAGTATCTTCTCTGCTGTTACTGGACCTACCTTATCTATACCAAAGTAATTGTCAGTAGAGTCACCTGTAAGAGCCTGTATCATCCAATGTCTATTAGCTTTACGTCTGGTTATAAGTTCAAGATCATCACCTGCTAACAGGGTGCAGGGCACAGATCTCATGTCCTTATCAACTGACACGATTATAGGATCAGGATATTTTTTACTGGTGGCAAGTATTGCCATGACATCATCACCTTCCAAGCCTTCATAACTTTCAAATTGATATCGTTCTTTTGTCTGTTCAATAATTTTCCCTAGCCCTAATGGTTTCCTTTTATGTTTTCTGTTGGCTTTATATTCTGGGTAGATCGTATGTCTGAAGGTTGGGTACTGGGTAAAGCACATAACAACATCTTCTTTGTCTTCTGCTAAAGCTTGATAGTGTGCAATTCTGCCATCAATCATTTCATGTACATCTCTTTCATCAGCATGCAAAGTATGTAAGTTGTCATCCCATTTGATGTCTTGTTCACAGGCACAGCATGAAGAATAGATCAGCCAATCAGCATCAATTAGTAAAGTCATCAGTTCCCAAAGTAAGTGTCTAAAGGAAGCACTAACCTTCCTGTTTTATCGTCATACAATAATTTATCTATTTCACCTGTCATACCTGTATGTCTATTCTTCAACACACGCAACTGTAATTCTGCCCTTTCAGCTACATCCCCCTGCTGGTTTCTTTCACAGGCAACGACCAAATCGCTCAACTGGGCTATAGAGTGACTGGATCTAAGGTGATTTAAACTAACACGATTCCCCTCCTCATGTCCTTTGCCTTCTGGTCTACGCAAGTGAGAGACAACAATCAAACCTATACCAGTAGATTCAACCACCTGTCTAAGCTTGGTACAGACTACATCCAAGGCTCTTCTTTCATCTAGGTCAGAGATTCCTGACACAACTATTGTTAAATGATCCAAGATCACAACATCCACACCCTCTGCTGTAGCGAGATATTGTATTTGTTCAACTAATCTATCTGGATCAATAGAACCGAAGTGATCATATAAGAATAGTTTTCCTGTTCCAAACAACCTATCAAACGACTGCTTTAAAGTTTCTTGTTCAATATTATCCTCAAGATGTAGTGGTTTGTTCACCTCAACACCTAAGATGCCTTGCATCGTTCTCTGCACAGATTCTTCCAAAGCTATATATCCAACGGTCAGATCATTCTTTATAAAATGATGAGCCAATTCTCTGCATATAGTTGATTTTCCAGTGCCACTACCAGCAGCTATGCATATCATTTGTTGTTTATGAAAGCCTTTGGTAAAGGTATCAAGCTGTGGAAATGGAAAAGGACAGACACTGTTAGTACCTTTCTTTGTCAGTTCTTGCCATAGGTTACTGGCGTTAAGTATTCCATCTGGTCTAACAGGTGTTGCCCTGAATAACAGATCCCTAAGTTCTTCCCCTTCTCCTGCGAGGAGCATTTCATTAGCATCTTTTCTTGGAAGTCTACATATAGCTGCCTTGCCAGCAGGTAAGATTTTAATTGCTTTTTCGGCAGCAACCATACCAGGCTCGTCACTATCGAAGCACAGAACTATGCGTACAAATTGAGATAACCATTTTAAATTTGCTGCTATATATTTATTAGCTGACTGACTACCAGAAGGCAAACTAACTACAGGATACTTGTTACCTTGAGCCTGTGAAACAGACATGCAATCTATCTCACCTTCTGTAATAGTGACAAACATCTTACCTGTATTGTGTTGTCTCCATAGCTTCTGCCCCCATAGCTGTAGGTTACTGACATCACCTAACCATATAAATCTTTTATTTTGATAGCGTATATGCTGTGCAGATGGTCTTCCTAAATTATCTTCGTATGTTGCTACCTGCACAGGTACTCCGTTGTGTTCTGTAATCCCATAATTAAATAGTTCACATGTCTCCTGTGTTATGCCACGCTTTGGCAATGCTTTTGGTGTAACAAATTTTAGTAATGGTTTCTTCACAGTCTTGATAAAACTTTTCTTTGGTCTTTCTTTTGGTGGGTGGTAGGTATAGCTACAGCCGAAACAGAAACCATGTCCGTCATCATAGATAGCCATATTATCTTTGCTGCCACACTCAGGGCAGCTTGTCTTCCTTACATAATTGCTCTTGTTCTTCATACCAATCTCTGGGAATAGAGCCATGACTCCAGAGAAAACCATGCTTAGTAGCCCAAGCACCATAGGTTAAACTTCTTTTGCCACGACTCAATTTTGTTTTACTATTCTGAAAACAGAATCGTATATCTAGTTCGGGTCGTTGCGTCTTGATCGCAATATGTTTTCTGCGGTCCTCCTTTGAGAAAAATCCCTTAGTTTCAATGCAGATACCGTTGTCAAGGATGAAATCAGGCTTATAAGTGCAACTGATTTGGTAGTTAATATCGAGTGTTTCATAAGAGAATTGAACTTTGTCTGCTTGTAATGTCGCTGCAATACCAGCTTCAAACTTACTTCTAAAATTCGTCCCCTGCTGCAACTGTTTCAAAGCCTTGGACTTTGGGAGCTTCTTCTTTGACTTCGGATTCTTTTGTTTCAAACCCATAACCTTGTGCTGTTTTAGTGTACTCAACTTGGTTATGAATAATCACTGCTTCTGGCTCAATCTTAATACCAACACCAAAGGCAGGTGCTTCCCAACCACTACATCTCAAATTAACCTGACCTGTAGTACCAGGACCAAGTTTATTAACAGCTTGTCTTTGTTCTTCTGACATAGGAGAACCATCAGAGTTATATAAAACAGGTGGTCTTTTCTTCCATTGCGTACCGTCTGCTCTAATACCACCACCCTTCATCTTGGTCTTCACTCTGAAGTACGGGACACCATCAACTTCTTCGTAGCCAAAACGAGCAGGTGCAAGCTTATATTTCTTATTAGGATTAGCAATCTTAAGTTGACTCTTCCATCTTTCAAGCAGTGCATTAAGTTGCTCTTCAAGTTCCTGTGCTTTCTCTGGTTCAATAAGACATTCGACCTGCCACAAGCCAGCTTGATCGAATTTAGTATCTGGTTCTACAAGCCATGCGTACTGCAATAGACACACGGGTGTCGTAAAGTTACAAATTTCTGGTTTAATCATTTGATGTTTTCTTTAAAAGTTTCTTTTAAAATCGTCTGCGTTAGACGTAACATTGATCGTATCGTACATTTTATTTCTGTCATCCTTTATTACTAACTGAACACATATAGTGCGTCTAACACTTTACAGATATTAAACTCCCCTAAATCTGGTGGTGTCGGTAGTTTTCGTGGTTTATCTAACTGCATTACAGACTGATCGTATAGATCATCTAATACATTGGATGTGTACATTTCGACAAAGGATTGTTTTACACAAGAAATAAATTCTTCTATATCAGCAGCAGTAGATCCAAAACAATCATGGATCGTAGTAAAGTTTTTAAGTCCTTGTTTATTACTTTTATCCAATGCTAAATGTACATTAGCAGCGTCAAGACTATGAACAAAGTTAGCAGCAAAACTTCTTGTAGATTTATTACTATTCACCTCCTCAGTCTCTTCATTAAGTGACAAGTACACAGTGCTAGTGCCTATTTTAGTCTTTATTCTTTTTATATTTTGTATGAAATAATTCTGATTAACATAAAACTTAGAGGGTGTATTCCACTTCATTGTTTTATGTTCACTGCCATAACATTTAGCAATGTCTGTTAAATATTTCATAATGATTGATGACTTTGGACATACCTTTTTCACAGTCTCAACAATTTTTCTGGCTAGAAAATAGTTATGTGCAAAGCTATCTTTTTCCCAAGGTAGATCTACATCATGTTTATATAAATATTCTTTGATTGATTTTGTAATACCAAATAACGTACCACTATAAGGAATAACCATCACTGGTTTCTTTACCAGCTTTCTAGTAATAACTTCTCTATTGTTTAACCATTCAACAGCTAACGGGTCATCACTATCAGCTAACTCTGTTAATAATTCTGCTCTTACCTCATCGTAAAGATCCTGTACTTTATCAGACTTAATAAGATTAACTCTTACTGCGAGGTCTTGATCACAAGTCATGGCAGCAAAGTGTTGATAGCCATTATTAGTGCCATCTAACAGGACAGGATGCTTCGATATATACCCATAGCCTACCTCTAATAGCTCGCACCACTCCAATGCGAAAGCTAGAAATTGAAAAGGCTCGTCAGCTTTAGACCACAAACTAACAGTAGCTTCTGGATTACTTGCCACCTGTCTTGCTAGTGCTGCTCCCTCTGTATTAGCCCATTCAATTCTTTCCGCATAGCTACTTTTACTAAGACCCCAAGAGTTAGCACCTGCTATTCCTAGCCAATTCTTAGCTGTCTCATCCTTAATTGCTGCTCCATTATGGAATCTATGCAAAGCTCTAGCTAAATCATTACCCTGTGGATTAAACACAGCAGCTACAGGGTAGATTCTACCTGTAAAATCTGCTTGCCAACAATGAAAGAAAGGAGCATCTTTGTAATACAGGGCTGTATCCAATAATGTCAGGCATTGAAATCGTTTCATCCTATCGTGTGCATTTTGATCATGGATGAGACTAGCTGCCTTCCTCCATCTCAACCTGGCATCTTCATTGGTATCAATATCAAAAGGTTTTGGTGGTAGTGGTAATGTTTCAGCATCAATCAAACATCCCACTTCTATACTTCTATCCCAACAGCTTTGAGCAATTTCAAGAACATCTATATTCACTTCCCATTGCGTATTCTGTAGAGAATTTAATGCTTGAAAAAACGCTGTTGGTTTTCTTTCTGATACTTCTTGTAAGTAAGAGAGATCCCTGCTCTTAATAGCTTTAATATGTTGCAGTCGTTTAGTATGAAATCCTCCTTCAGTAGCACTTGTCCATTCAATAGGTTGTTCTACACAGGGCATATAGATTGGATAGCTTGCAAACCTATTTACCCTTTGTCTCTTCATCCATTCGTCAATGCTTTCAGTGAACTCCACATAGTTTTGTGTAGTCCTACCCATTCTTTTAGATACAACCTTAACCATACCCAAGGTATTGATTAATAGATCTAATAGTTTCATTCCTATGCGTAGCTTCTCTTCCTTTGCCCACGATTTAAAGACAAAACCTCTGTTATTCATGTGGCCTATCATCATATTGCGTCTATAACGTGGGTGTGTTGTATCAGTTATATGTTTTTTAACAGCAGTAAAATGTCGTTTATCTTCCTCTTCAAAGACACTAAACCTTATTTCGTCTTCTAATAAACGACCTGTCTGAATAGCTATCTGTGTAGCTGTATTACCCTGTGATGCACCATCTATGATTGCCTTGAAAGCAATAAAAGCTACAACATCTACATCAGGAAATTCTGACAATTTAACAGCAGCTACAGCTTTTGGCCCTGGTTTACCCCTCCAAGACCTATCAATAAACTGCTGTATAGCTTTTGAATAAGGTTCAAGACCAGCAGCGATCATGTTACGTGCATAATCTGTTTCTGATTCTCTTCCTTTTTCAATACACCTCTGGATTTTTCGTTGACGAGAAGCGTAGCCCCGATCAAGCATTTCCTGTTCAATTTTTACCTGTTCACTCATGCTTTGACAGTCTCCATGCTTCAATAAGACATTCCAATTCAAAAATTCTTAGTTTTGCATTAGCTATCTTCTCATCTATTACCTTGTTACGTTCGTATTTATACTTGTTAAAGTTAATTACCTTTGACATCTGTTGTTCTGTACTGTTTTATAAGTTCGGTAAGGTCTGTTAATAGATCATCACATTGACTGCGTAAATCCACCACAGATTCCTTATCCTCATCAATCAACTTAGCAAGTTCCTCCAGGCTGTATTCTCTTGTGCTAAAAAACTTACCACAAGCTTTACAAGTCCTTGATCTCCACACATAGTTTGCGTTAGGTCTTTGTCTTACCTGTGGTGAAATAGTATCAACACTGCCGCATTTAGGACATTGAATCATGATTCTCCTTATCCATTGTTAAAAATTTATCATCAAGTTTTTGTATGCACATTTCCCATGCGTCATCATGGCTAATATCTAATAACTTAGATAACTCCTTTGATAGATCCTTTAGATGACTAGCAATGGCATTAAGACTGTACGGATAATCACTCATAATCAAAATCCTCATCGTGTAACGGAAACTTTTCAAGACCTTCTATGTCATCCTGCCAAGGATTCTCTACAGCTATCTTTGCAAGCCTACCCATAGCGTTTTCTTGATATGCACCAGGTAAGCTTGCAAGATGATTAACTAAATGAACAATAGTTACCTGATGATGTTCTGGCAGTTCATCTATTCGACAAGACATAGAGATAGTATGTTGACTCATTTACCTACCTCCCTGGAACTGGATCTCTGCGTGTTGTAAAGACTCCCAATACATTCCATTACCCTCATCATCAATAAGAATAATAGAATGTCTATCAAGGTCCATACACACTTGTTTAACGACCCTACCCTCATCCTCATCAGATAAAGTTATACAACTTCCAATAAGAAATTCGATAGGGATATTAGAAAAGTTTTTTACTTTCATGCCAACACCTCCTCTTTCTCACATTCAGGACATAATGGTGCTTCTATAGGATTGTTTTGAATGATTGAAACTATAAATAAAATTGCTACTTGTGATGCAGGTTGTGTTTTGTTAATGATTATTGAAGTACCACTAGGAAATTCAACTCGATCATTAAAAACTACAACACTTGATTCCGCATCATCCATAACTTGAGAAAACAAAAATCCTCGTTCATTAGTTTTTTTATCTAATACATACATAGGGTTGTATTCTTCAAGATTAAGACCTGCAGCATCTAATCCTATTTCTAAATGCTTGATAAATTCATCTAAGTTTTTACCTTGTGTTGGTTTTTTAGTTGTTTTCAT
>CEOS01110406.1_pt1 | contig 12256 bp, 14 predicted proteins | sample 530601 | NCBI WGS metagenome assembly CEOS01 (sample SAMEA2620666, study PRJEB7988) | marine metagenome | biome: marine biome (ENVO:00000447); feature: mesopelagic zone (ENVO:00000213); material: "saline water (ENVO:00002010), including plankton (ENVO:xxxxxxxx)" | depth 1000 m
TCATATTGGCGCATCGCACGCCCGTCGCAATGGCAGTTGTCGCGCTTGGCCCTGCTGCCTAGGGTGATGGCCTGACGGGTTACGGCCCACCAATGCTTCCCCGGGAGACACACTATGCGCACCATTCTTGCCGCTTCCGCCTGCTTGGCCCTGCTGGCCGCCTGCTCCGACGGCGCGAGCGATAATGCCGACAAGGCCGACGCCGATGGCAAACTCACCAGCGAGGAAATGGCCAGCGAAGTCGCTGCTGCCGGCGACGAGATCACCATGCGCCCCGGCCAGTGGGAAAACACGATCGAGTTCACCGAATTCGATATTCCCGGCGTGCCCGAGAAGATGAAGGACTTCATGACCAAGCAGATGGGCAGCGCGATGACGACCACATCCTGCCTGACGCAGGAGGAAGCGGACCGGCCCAACGCGGGCTTCTTCGGCGGTGAGAAGAACGACAACTGCACCTATGACAAGTTCGACCATGCAGGCGGCAACCTGACCCTGCGGATGACCTGCGCAACCGATGAGGGCGGCACGGCCAAAATCGCAATGGACGGCAAGTTCGGGGACGAGAGCTTCACGCTCACCATGGACAACCGGATCAGCGGCACGCGTGCAGGCGATGTCACCATGAAGGGCACCGTCACCGGCAAGCGGATCGGCGACTGCCCGGCCTAGTCACGCCGCCCGCCACCGGACCAAACTGACAAGCAAGCGATAAAGGCACCCCATGACCAAGCGCGTTGTACCCTGGGGCGGCATCGTCGCGCTCCTGACCCTGTCCTTCGCGCTGGGTCTGGGAGGCTGCGGGGAGTCGCTCTACGACAAGGACGAGGCGCCGCCCGAAAAGGTGGATGGGGATGTCGTCCTCCAGCCCGGGCTGTACCGCATGCAAGTGAGTATCGGCGGGGCGGGCGGCGATGCCTCGGGCAGCCAGTTTGCCGACGATACGACCTGTCTCACACAGGCGGACGTCGCTGGTGGCTATCGTGAGATGCTGCTCGACATGCAGGGCCGCGATGCTTGTCGCTTCGATAGCTACGATCTGCAGGATGGTACGCTGAACGCGGTGATGACCTGCAAGGGCGACCAGTTCCAGCCGGAGACGGAGGCCCGGATCAAGGGCACGCTGAGCGAGACCGCGACCGACCTGAGGATGACCGTGGCCGGGTTCGAAGGCGGCAAGGGCGGTATCGACATGCGCGTGACGAGCGAGCGGATCGGCGAGTGCCCCGACGAGGGGAAGTAGGCGCGCGCACCACCCATGCGCCCTGCGCATAGGACCAGTGTCGACGCATTCGTGAAACTCTAAGCCTCTTGCCGCATTATGAAGGCATGCGAGGGTTTTTCAGGATACCACAGGCCACCGCTCAGCCAGCACCCAGCACCGGCGTGTACGGGTTCACCGCGCTCGCCGACAGCGAGTGGGCGCGCCGCATCGAACTTGCCAGCGAACCCGATCCCGACGGCTCTACCGGCCCGCGCCTGTGGCTGCTGCTGCGCGAGCTTGGCTACATGATCGAACCCGCGCGTCGCCTTTACCGCAGCCTGTTCAAACCGTTCCGCATAGCCAAGGCACAAACCCCGCGGATGGTGATGGTGCTGCCCGGTTTCGGGACCAACCCGATCAAGATGCGCTATTTCGCGCGGCGGCTGGAAGACGCGGGCCATACGGTCAAGCGCTGGGGATGCGGGTATAACTGGGGCTTTTCGGAAGAGCTGTTCAGCCAGCTGGAAAACCGCCTGCTCGACCTGCACCAGCGGGCGGGCGCGCCGGTGGTGCTGGTCGGCTGGAGCCTGGGCGGACTCTACGCGCGCGAACTGGCCAAGCGTCAGCCCGATGCGGTGGCGAAGGTGATTTCGATGGGCTCGCCCTTTTCGGGCAATCTGCGCGCGAACAATGTGTGGCGGATCTATCAGGCGGTTGCCGGCCACCGGATTGCCGATGTGAAGATCGCTGCGCAGCTTTCGCGCAAACCTCCGGTCGAAACCGTGGCGCTGTGGAGCCCGCGCGACGGCGCGATCAGCCCGCGCTCGGCCGCCGGCTACCCGGGCGAGCGCGACCGGGCGGTTGCCCTGCGCTGCAGCCATATGGGCTTTTCCTATTCGCCCGAGGCGATCCGTGCGGTCGCCCGCGAGATAGACTGGGCCGACGAGGACTGACTAGCGGCAGAAGCTGCTGTCGCCCACTTCCAGATGCAGATGATCGGCATGTGCGGCGTTGTAATCGGGGCTGAGCACGGTGCCGAAACGCTTGCATGCGCTCTCGCGTACCACTCGTAGAAACTGGCGCTCGTCCGAGCTGCCGCCCTTCCAGTCCCCGATCACCGAAATGCGCCGCCCGTCTTCGAGCACGAAGGCAGCGACGTCGATCGCCTCCGCCCGCGCGTGGGCGGAGCGTCTGCTGGTGCCCGCGACGTTGCGGCACGAATAGCTGCCCATCGTCTCGATCCGGGCGAGCGGGCTGCCGAGATAGACGCGGGCGGCGCGGTCGACGCCGTAGCGGACCCAGCCTGCGAAGGTGCTCGCGGTCTGGCAGGTGACCGGCCCGATATTGGCGATTCCGAAGCGGCCCGCATCGCCCCGCAGATCGCTCAGCGAGACGGTGTCGATCCGGGTGCAGCCGGGCGCGTCGTAGGCGTTGGGCAGGGGCGAGAAACTCGCGCCAGAGGCACCCAGTTTGGCGAGGCACTGCTGGCCGATCAGGCTCGGCGCGACGGCGCCGGTCTGCGGGGCGCTGGTCGGGGTGCGCGGTCCCGGCCGATCGGCGCGCCCGCCACCGCTGGGCAGCAGCTGGCAGCCGGAAAGGCCGATCGCGATGCAGGCCACAAGAAGGAATCTCGATAGGTGCATAACGGTGCGATCATGGTCGGGGCTTGGTTAACACCAGCCTAAGATCGGGGCATCGGAAACATTCGCAGGGGCCGCCCATTGCCAAGGTGACGCAGCCAGAAAGAGGAATGCATGCAACGCTTTACCGACCGCACCGTGATCGTGACCGGATCTTCCAAGGGGATCGGCGCAGCCATCGCCCGCCGCTTTGCGCAGGAAGGTGCCAATGTGGTCCTCAACAGCCGCAGCCGCGATGATCTGGAGAGCGTGGCGAGCGATCTGGACGATGCCCGCACGCTGCTGGTGGAGGGGGACGTGTCAGACGTCGCCTTCGCGAAGGAACTGGTCGCGCGCACTGTCGAGCGGTTCGGCGGGCTCGATTGCCTGGTCAATAATGCGGGCACCGCGACGGCAGGCCCACTTGCCGAGGCGAGCGACGAGGATATCGACACAGTGATCGACATCAACGTGAAGGGCGTTCTGTACCTGTGCCGCGCCGCGATCCCGCACCTCGCCAAGAGTGACGCGCCCGGCGGTGGCTCGATCGTCAACACCTCCAGCGTTTCGGGCACCGGCGGCGACTGGACGATGCCGATCTACAACGCGAGCAAGGGGGCGGTAACGAACCTGACGCGGGGCCTTGCGCTGCAACTGGGCAATCAGGGCATCCGCGTGAACGCGGTGTGCCCCTCGATGACCAAGACCGAGATGAGCGAGGGCATCCGTGACAACGACGAACTGTTCGACGCCTTCCTTCGCCGCATCCCGCTCGGCCGGGCGGGCGAACCGGAAGATGTTGCAGCGGTGGTCGCCTTCCTCGCCAGCGAGGATGCGCGCCACGTCACCGGTGTGAACCTGCCCGTGGACGGCGGGGTCAGCGCATCGAACGGCCAGCCCAATTTTCAGGCGTTTCAGTCGTAGCGGAAGAAGCTGAGGATCAGCACGTCGAGATCGCCGCCGGGCTCGAAATCTGTCTTCTTCACCTCGAACCGGGTCGTGTCGATCTTCGTCACGCCGTCCATGCAGAAGCTGACGAGATTGTCGGGCGATCCCTTGTCGACCACAAGCCGGAAATCGCGGATCGGCCCGCTCCAGTTGGCGCCCGAGGAGAGGACGTAGCTTAGCCAGGTCTCGCCCATGTAGGTCTGCTGCGCCTCATTCCCGCTCGGGTTGGCAACCCGTTTGTCCACCCCGGCAAGGATGCTGTCGTCGAGGCAGTATTTCGTGCGGTACTCGGTCAGGATGCTGTCGGAATCGTCGCTACGATATTGCGGATAGAGCGCGCTTCCCGCGCTCCCGCCCACCAGCGGCACATATTCGTGACGCACCGCGACCTTGCTGTTCGGTTCGAACGTCTGTTCGCGCACGAAGTAGGTGACCAGATCCCACGCGGGCACCGCCTGCTCGCCGAACAGCGGATCGCGCACCGCCCATCCCTCGTCCAGCAGCGGGGCAAGCTCTGCCTCCGAAAGCCCCGCAAAGGGGTTGAGCTCGTCGGCGAGCGCCCATGCCGCGGGCCATCCGCGGCTTGCGATCAGTTCCGTGACGTCGCGCGTGCCGATCATCGCGCGGTCGATCTGCCGGAGGCGGACGGGGCGACCATCGACATGCGTCGAGAAGTCGAAGCCGGACCAGTTTTCGGTGTTGTCGTAATAGACATCGCGCGCGACCAAGCCGCGTGGTTGCGCCGGCATGGGGAAGGCGATCGTCGCGGTCACGTACTCGTCGGTCGGGTTCTCGAACACGTAGTCGACCGTCACCAGCTCTGCGGAGAGATAGAGGTCTTCCTTGAGCAGGCGCAGCGCGCTCGACGGCTTGAGGACGATCCCGCCGAGGCCGATTTCGGCCTCGGAATCATTCGCGGCGATCGGGCTGGCAAGCAGCAGACCCATCGCCGCCAGCAGCGCTGCGCGCGGCATCACACGTGCAATCATGTTCGACGAACTCCCCCGGCTGCGCGGCCCGGCGGCGATATAGCACGCATGCGCAATCCCTGGCGAGCGATCAGGAATCGGGCGCGTCGCCCTGTTCCCACAACTCGATCTTCACCCCGTCGGGGTCGAGCAGCCAGGCGAACTTGCCGTAGCCTTCATCGACCTGGCCGAAGATCTCGACCCCCTTGGCCTTCAACTGCTCGACCATCGCGTCGCAATCATCGACCCTGAGGTTGATCATGAAGCCGCCCTTGCCGGGTTCGATATACTTGTCGTCCGCGAAGTGACTGATCAGCGAGTAGGGCGCTGCGTGCGGCTCGTCCGACCATGGAATCTGCGGGCCGTAATCGCCGGTCAGGCCGAGCATTTCTTCATACCACCGCTGTGTCGCAGCGGGATCTTTCACGACGTAGAATACGCCGCCGAGGCCCGTCACTCTCGCCATCTCGTCATCCTCTCCCTGCGCGACCTTCCGCTATTCTACCGCACCTGTGGCCGTGCGCCTAACGGGCATCTTGACGCGAATCATTTAGGCATTTAGCTAAATACCTATGAACAAGGTCTTCGATGCCCTTTCGCACCCCATCCGGCGGGAAGTGCTCGAACTGCTCAAGTCGGGCGGGATGACTGCAGGCGATCTCGCCGATCGCTTCCCCGTGTCCAAGCCGACCATGTCCGGCCACTTCGCCAAGCTGAAGGAAGCCGGGCTGATCCAGGGCGAAAACCGCCGGGGATCGGTGGTCTACACGATCAACATGTCCACGCTCGAAGAGGCGCTGCACGGGTTCATGGGACGGGTCGGGATCGGCTCCGCACCGGAAGCCGTGTCGCAGCGCGACGGTCTGAATGGAAAGGAAAGCACATGAAGGTACGATCGCTGTTGCTGGTCAATCTGCTGCTCGTCGCGCTGATGGCAGGGTTTGCCTTCTGGGTTGCGGGCATCGCGCCCGTGGGGATGGAATTGCCGACCCACTGGAACGCTGCCGGCGAAGTCGACCAGACGATGGCCCCGCTGCCCGCGTTGCTGATGCCCGCAGGTGTCTCCCTGTTCGTCGCGCTGGTCTTCGCGGTCACGCCGATGCTGGAGCCGCTGCAGGACAAGCTCGACAAGTCCGCGCCGCTGCTGCGCGCGGTATGGATCGGGATGATGGCGCTGTTCGTCGCCCTGCAGGGCATCATCGCGGCGCCGGTCTTCGGCTATTCGCCCGGTGCAGGGGCGATCATGCTGCTGGTCGGCCTGCTGTTCGTGGTGATCGGCAACACGTTGCCCAAGTCGCGCCCCGGCTTCTTCGTCGGTATCCGGACGCCGTGGACGATCACCGATGAAGACAACTGGGTCGCGACCCATCGCCTGGGCGGCAAGCTGTTCATGCTGGCGGGCGTCGCGCTCGTGATCGCAGCGCTGCTGGATGTGTCTGCCGGGTTGCGACTGGCAGTGATGCTTGGCGGGACGCTGCTCGCCGCGCTGGTGCCGGTGGTCTACAGCTGGTGGTTCTGGCGCAGCCACCGCCATGCCGGGAAGGAGGCGTAAGATGCGCAGAGCTACCACACTCGCGAGTGCGCTGATGCTCTCGGCAATGGCCTGTCCGTTGTCTGCGCAACAGGCGATCACCACCACTCATGCCGGGTTGGAGGGTGACCTTGCCGGGACGCTGGAGGGCACGCTCGCGCAAGGCACGCCCGCAGTGCTGATCGTGCCCGGCTCCGGCCCGACCGACCGCGACGGCAACAGCCCGCTGGGCATCGCGGCGCAGACCTACAAGCTGCTTGCCGAGGCGCTGGCGCAGCATGGCATCGCCTCGGTCCGGATCGACAAGCGCGGGATGTTCGGCAGCGCGGCTGCGGTGCCCGATCCCAACGATGTGACCGTGGACGACTATGTCACCGATATCGAGAGCTGGGCGGACACGATCTCACGTGAAAGCGGCGGCCAGTGCGTCTGGCTGCTCGGCCATAGCGAGGGCGGGCTGATGGGGATGGCGGCAGCGGCGGAGGACCCGTCGCGCTATTGCGGGCTGCTGCTGGTGGCGAGCGTGGCGCGCAACCTGGGCGATGTCCTCAGGGCGCAGGTCGCCGCCAATCCCGCGAATGCTCCGCTATTGCCCGAGATCGACACGATCGCTAAGCTGAGGGCGGGCGAGAGCGTTCCCGCTGCCGGGATGCATCCCGCACTCGTGCCGCTGTTCGCTCCGCAGGTGCAGAGCTTCCTCGGCAGCGTGTTCCGGCAGGAGCCGGCCGAGCTGATCGCAGCGCATGATCTGCCGGTGCTGATCCTCAACGGCAGCGCGGACCTGCAGACTCCCGCCGCCGATGCGCGGGAGCTGGCGAACGTGCGGCCCGATGCAACGCTGGTGATCGTCGAGCGCGCGAACCACGTCCTCAAGCAGGTGCCGGACGACACCAGCGCGGCCAACCTTGCTACCTATGCCGACCCCGACCTGCCGCTCGCGCCCGGAGTGGTGGACGCGATCACGCAGTTCGTGGCCGAGGAGGGCGCCAGCTAGGCGGCTTCACCCTCGACCGCGTAGTGGCCCAGATCCTCTTCCTTCGTGGCGAGGCTGACGAGCACGACCGCGATGGTCGAGGCGATGAAGCCGGGGATGATCTCGTACACACCCGGGCCGCCCAGGAACTCGCTGTTCCAGCCCTGCGCGATCCAGATACCGACCGTCAGCGCGCCGACCACCAGCCCGGCAAGCGCGCCGGACCCGGTCATCCGCGGCCAGACCAGCGCGAGCAGGATAAGCGGGCCGAAGGCGGCACCGAACCCGGCCCAGGCATTGGCGACCAGGCCCAGTACTTCGCTTTCCGGATCGCTGGCGACCCAGATCGCGGCCAGCGCCACGATCAGCACGCTGACGCGGCCCACGTTCACCGCCTCGCGCTCGCTCGCATCGCGGCGCAGGAACAGGCGGTAGAAATCCTCGGTCAGCGAGCTGGAGGACACCAGCAGCTGCGAGGAGATCGTGCTCATGATCGCGGCCAGCAGGGCGGCGAGCAGGAAGCCGGTCACCAGCGGGTGGAACAGCAGGTCCGCCAGCACCACGAAGATCGTCTCCGGATCGTCGACCACGATGCCGTTGCGGTCCGCATAGGCGCGCCCCGCGAGCCCGATGCCCAGCGAGCCGAGCAGGCACACGAACATCCAGATCAGCCCGATATTGCGCGCCGTCGCGACCTCCGGGATCGAGCGGATCGCCATGAACCGCACGATGATGTGCGGCTGCCCGAAATAGCCCAGGCCCCAGGTCACCGCGCTGAGCCAGCCGACCGCGGTCAGGCCCTGCGTCAGGCTGAGGAAGCCGGGCTGGATCTCGGTCAGGCTGTCGCCCGCGCTCCCGCCGGGGCCGAACATCACCACCAGCGGCATCACCACCAGCGCCAGCAGCATGATCACCCCCTGCACGAAGTCCGTCAGGCTCACCGCGAGGAACCCGCCGACCATGGTGTAGGCCAGCACCACGCCCGCCGTGATCCACACGCCCATCATGTAGTCGCTCATCCCGGTATTGGGCAGCAGCGCGGGGAAGGCGGTTTCGAACAGCTTGCCGCCGCCAACCAGGCCTGCGGCGGAGTACACCATGAAGAACACCACGATCACGATCGCGGAGACCACCCGCAGCGCCACCGCGCGGCTGGGGAAGCGGTTGGCCATGAACTCCGGAATGGTCAGCGCATTGCCCAGCCGTTCGGTCTGTTCGCGCAGTCTCGGCGCGACGATCGTCCAGTTGAGCACCGCGCCCACGAACAGGCCGATGCCGATCCACGCCTCGACCAGGCCGGCGGCGTAGAGCGCGCCGGGCAGGCCCAGCAACAGCCAGCCCGACATGTCCGACGCGCCGGCGGAGAGCGCCGCCACCCCCGGTGACAGCCCGCGTCCGGCGAGCAGATACCCTTCCGAGGTATCGGTCGATTTCTTCCAAGCAAATAGCCCGATCGCCAGCATGAGGACGAAATAGGCCGCGAGTGAGATGAGTACGCCTGTCTGCATGGGCGCATTGCCTAACGGCTCGTGAACGGTTTGACCACAGGAAGCCGGGAAGTGTCTCAGATAGGGCAGGCGGAGCGCCCGCAGAGCGGCATTTCCGCGGGGGCCTGACACACCTGACACACAGTCCAGGGGTTCAAATCTGCTCGATCGAACGGCGCGGATTTATCGAGCCCGTCGATCGGCGGCGTGACCGGGGCGCGGCGTGGTGACGGACGGTGCGAAAGAGCGGCGGCGAGTGTAGCGCGGCGCGGGGGAGTAGGAAAATCATCGGGTTGTCCGGCGAGTCCGCTGCGCTAAGACCGCATGAACGGAGGGGCGAGTGACACCTAGCGAATTCATCAAGAAGTGGCGCACGGTCGAACTGAAGGAACGCACCGCCTCCCAATCGCATTTCAACGATATCTGCCGCCTGCTCGAAATCGACGACCCGATCACCGTCGATCCGAAGGGCGAATGGTTCACTTTCGAGAAGGGCGCGGCGAAGACGGGCGGCGGCGACGGCTGGGCCGATGTGTGGCGCAAAGAGTGCTTTGCCTGGGAGTACAAGGGCAAGAAGAAGGACCTCGACCGGGCCTTCGCCCAGCTCCAGAAATACGCCATCGCGCTGGACAATCCGCCGTTGCTGATCGTCAGCGACATGGATCGCTTCCGTATCCACACCAACTGGACCAACACGGTGCAGAAGGTGCACGAATTCGCGCTGGACGATTTGCTGGATGGTGCCACGCGCGACCTGCTGCGAAATTGCTTCCTCGATCCCGAGCAATTGAAGCCCGCCAAGACCCGGCAGATGCTGACCGAGGAAGCTGCCGAGGAATTCTCCGAACTGGCGCAGCGGCTCCGCAAGCGCGGGAACGAGGCGCACGCTGTTGCCCATTTCGTCAACCGGCTGGTCTTTTGCATGTTTGCCGAGGACGTCGGGCTGCTGCCCGATCACATGTTCACAGCCATGCTCAAGGCGAGCATAGGCGACGCGGACAGCTTTACGGAAAATGCTAGTCAGTTGTTCCGTGCCATGGCGCAGAAGAACGGGCGGGTCGGCTTTACTCCCATCGAATGGTTCAACGGGGGCCTGTTCGACGATGACAGCGCACTGCCGCTGGAGCGCGCGGATATCGACAACTTGATTGCCGCTGCCGCGCTCGACTGGTCGGAAATCGACCCTTCGATCCTCGGCACCTTGTTCGAGCGTGGGCTGGACCCGGACAAGCGCAGCCAGCTGGGCGCGCATTATACCGACCGCGACAAGATCATGCAGATCGTGGAGCCGGTCATAATCCGCCCCCTGATGGAAGAATGGGCGCAGGTTCGCAGCAAGATCGAAGAGGCGATCGCCAAGTCAGAGAAGGCCAAAGGCGGCGCGCGGACCAAGGCGGAGAACGAGGCGAAGAAGCTTCAGGCGGGGTGGCATGAGCGGTTGCGCAAGTTCCGCGTGCTCGACCCGGCCTGCGGCTCGGGCAACTTCCTCTACCTGTCGCTGCTCGCGCTCAAGGATATTGAGCATCTGACCAATCTGGAGGCGGAGGCGATTTCGCCCAGCCTTGCGGCACAGTTCCCCAATAGCGGGCCAGAGAATGTGCTGGGCATCGAACTGAACACCTATGCGGCGGAGTTGGCGCGGGTTTCGGTCTGGATCGGTGAAATCCAGTGGATGCGCCGCAATGGGTTCGAGGCGGCGAAGAACCCGATCCTCAAGCCGCTCGGCAATATCGAGAAACGCGATGCCGTGCTGGTGACGGACGAGCAGGGCAATCCCGTTCTGGATGCCGAGGGAAAGCCGCAGCGCGCCAAGTGGCCTAAGGCGGATGTAGTGGTCGGCAATCCACCTTTTCTAGGCGACAAGAAGATGATTTCCGAACTCGGGGAGGATTACACCATCGCTCTGCGTCGGGCGTGGTCGGATGTGCCAGGCGGTGCAGACCTGGTCTGCTACTGGTTCGCCGGAGCTTGGCGACGAATGGCCATAGGCGAACTTGAGCGTGCTGGGATGGTCTCTACCAACTCCATTCGTGCTGGTGCAAACCGAGAAGTTCTCAAGTCGATCGTTGACGGCGGGCAGATTTTTGAAGCTTGGGGCGACGAGAATTGGACCGTTGAGGGTGCGGCGGTGCGGGTCTCATTGATTTGCTTTCAAAAGACGGTCTCCAAAAACCCAATATTAGACGGAAAGAAAGTTGAGAAAATACCTTCTGACCTGAGTTCAGTCGATAAAGGGTTTGATCTTACAAGTGCTTGCAAGATTGTGAGTAACCGCGACAAGGCTTTTATAGGCGACCAAAAATCAGGTCCATTTGACGTCGATGCAGAAACTGCCCGCGCACTGTTGGCAGCTAAGGGGAATCCACACGGAAAGCCCAACAGCGACGTCGTTTTTCCATGGCTTAACGGCAAGGATGTGACGAGACGTTCCTCAGATCGTTGGATAATCGACTTCGGCCCCCACATGGATATTGCCTCGGCTCAACTTTATGAAAAACCTTTTGAAATTGTCGAGCGAGAAGTGAAGCCGGTGCGGGAAGGTCTCAGACGGGCTAATCATCGCGAAAAGTGGTGGATCCATGGCGAGGCGCGGCCCGGAATGCGTAAAGCAACATTACCCCTTTCTCGCTTCCTGATACACCTCGAGTATCGAAGCATCGCTTCTTCATTTGGGGGCGTCAGCCATTGTTAGCTGACAGCCGCCTTGTCGTCATCGCCTTCGAGGACGATGTCCGTTTTGGAATTCTGTCGTCAAAGTTCCATGAGTTCTGGAGTTTGGCGACTTGCTCTTGGCACGGTGTTGGGAACGATCCGACATACAATGCTCAAAGTTGTTTCGAAACGTACCCCTTCCCAGAAGGCCTAGCCCCCAACATTCCCGCCGCCGACTATGCAGACGACCCGCGCGCGCAGGCGATTGCGGAGAAGGCCGCGCGGCTCAACGAATTACGGGAGAACTGGCTTAACCCGCCCGACCTCGTCGATCGGGTGCCCGAAGTGGTCGAAGGCTATCCCGACCGCATCCTGCCCAAGGACGAAGCTGCGGCGAAGGAGTTGAAGAAGCGTACCCTCACCAATCTCTACAATGCACGCCCGGCATGGCTCGATCACGCGCACCGCGCGCTCGATGAAGCGGTCGCCAACGCCTATGGCTGGGACGACCTCTTCAAGGACAAGGCGTCACCGGACGCGCTGCCAGAATGGATCGACGGGGCGGAGGATGAAATCCTCGCCCGCCTGTTCCGGCTCAACCAAGAGCGGGCGGAGGCCGAGGCGTGAAGCGCAGCGGCGGGAAGAGCGGGAGGCCGATGGGTGAATGGACCATCGATCAGCTCGAAGATCACGTCTCGACGCACGAGTACGATCTCGCCGAACTGACCGTTGTCCGCTCCGAACTCGGTTACAGATCAACCAAGCGGTCCGAGGAACTTCGGAGCTTGGTTGATCGACTGATTAGAAATCCCGAACCGAGGGGCCTTCTTTAGCTATCCATCTTGCGCTTGTGGCGCTTGCGCTCGTGGGGGTC